>Ga0163147_10000403_pt1 | contig 68225 bp, 52 predicted proteins | sample OliLakLV19MP6G1_FD_148597 | JGI IMG/M metagenome (GOLD analysis project Ga0163147, IMG submission 148597) | Freshwater microbial mat bacterial communities from Lake Vanda, McMurdo Dry Valleys, Antarctica- Oligotrophic Lake LV.19.MP6.G1 | ecosystem: Environmental > Aquatic > Freshwater > Lake >... | reverse complement strand
GGCTCCGTTGGCGGGGTTGGGCTCCGTTGGCGGGGTTGGGGCTCCGTTGAGCTCTTCAGTCGACGCAGCCGCGGGCTGCGACTTCGAAAACTGCTTCGACTCTCTCCCCGCGAACACCGTAGACGCGGTTGTGGAGATTCGACACCACGCACGCGTGATTGGGCAAAACGCGCACCCTTTGACCCACCTTGAACGCATCGCCCTTCGCCACCGCCACCATACCGTGCTCTTCGGACAACCCGGAAAGGCGCGACTCCGTGCCGATCACGAGGCCGTAGCCGTCGGGCCTGGGACGCGTCATGTCGAGGGCCAGCGTCTTGCTCCCCGAATCCAGCACCGCCCGGTCCTGGCCCGAGACGCTCACCACCGTCGCGAGGATCGACATCGCGCAGTCTTCGAAGGCGCACGTTTGAAGGCCCACCTGGGTCCGGTCGAGGTAAACGTAATTCCCCGGACGCGCCTCGGTGAGTCCCTGGTAAGCGAAGCCGAAGCGGGACGTGGGCGTCGAGCCCACCGACACGGTCTCGATCGGTACGCCGGCCTTCCTCAGGCCTTCGGCCGCTTCGGCCACGATCGCGGCTTCGGTGGCGCTGTCCTTCTGAATCTCCAGGGGATCGGTGCGATGGTAGGCCTGCCCCGCATGGGTGAAGACGCCACCAAGGATCAGGCCGCGCATCGAGGCGACTCGCGTTCCCATCGACACCGCTTCTTCGGGGGCCACGCCCACGCGGTGAAACCCGCTGTCCACCTTGAGGCTCACGCTCAGCGTCTCGCCCGCGCGAGCCGCGGCTTCGCCGAGGACGGTGGCGCCCTCCATGCTGTCAATACCCACGCTGAGCTTCACGCGGCGCGAGAGGGCCACGAGGCGCTCGGCCTTGGACGGGCTCACCACGGGGTAGGCGATGAAGAGGTCGGGGAACCCGTATTTGGCGAACACTTCGGCCTCGGAGGTCTTGGCGAGCGAGAGGCCGATGGCGCCGGCCCGCATCTGCATCCAGCCGATCTCCGGCACCTTGTGGGTCTTGGCGTGCGGCCGAAGCGCCACCCCCGCCTCCCGCGCTCGGGCCGCCATCCTCGTGATGTTGCGCTCCAGACGGTCGAGGTCGATGAGGACCGACGGGGTTTCGAGATCGTGAATCGAGGGCAAGAAGGGAACCTCCGGAATGAGCGCGGCGCGCGAGGTCAGCGTCCGTCGGGGGTGGGTGTGGGATCGGGCGGAGGGGGGAAGCGGATCACTTCGACCCTCCCGCTGTCGAGTAGAACCTCGACCGTATTCAGGCCGATCTTCAGCACCCGCGTCTTTCCGATGAGGTCGCCCTCCTTCACCAGCTGATCGCTGATCACGGCAATCGGGTGCGAATCGCGTTCGCTGATCGCCTGCAGGACGAGGGGGCTCGAAACCGCGGACGGCGACGCTGCGCGGGCGTCGTTCGGCGACTGGCCGCGCCTGACGGTGGTTGGCTGGGTCGGGACGGGACTGCGCGGAGCGGATCCAGCGTCGACCGACTCGAGGATGAGGGGAGGGGGCAGCGCCGCGCCGCCTCTCGCCCGGAGGGTCGGCACGAAGGACCCGGCGGCCCCGGCCTGCGCGCGCAGCGGGTCGCGCGGCCCCGGGGCGATCGGGTTCGGGCCAAGAAGAAACAGCACGACACCGCCCACGATGATGCCGAGCAGAAGCGGGGTCCAGGACCTTCCGGGGCGACGTGCCGGCCGATAGGACGCCACCGCCACACCGACGCTCCCGGCGCGCGCGTCGTTCTTCTCAACGCGTCGCAGAGCATCGAGGACCAGGCTCACGGCGTCGTCCCCGGACGCCTCAAGGCGCCGCCCTCGAGCGAGTAGAGAGCCGCGAGCAACGCACCCTCCACCGAGACCTTGTCCTTGAGCCCGACCCGCGCGCCCACGCGGGCGAGGCCTGCGGTCACCGCGGTGTCGGGAGCGCTGCGCGGGATGAGCGACCGCCGCTCGAGGACCTTGCGCGCCCAGTCGAAACGCGCGCGTTCAGGTTTGGCGAGAACGCCGTCGCGATCGACGAAGCAGATGATCGCGGTGCCGAGATAGGTCTCCTTGAGGTGCTGGTTGTCCATCTCGTACTCACCGGTGCTGTCGGAGACGCGAGTGGTCGCGGGATCGAGCGGAACCACCGCGGCCTCGCAGGACCCGAGTGCGGTCTTGAAGGGAATGATGGCGGGAAGCTTTAGCAGGCGCCACTGATCGAAGGTGAGAGTCGCCTGGGCGGAATCGAAGCCGGGTGTGCCGAGGAAGCCCTCAACCGCCGCGATGGCCGCGGATCGCGACCGGGCCACGGATCCGCATCGCACGGCGGTGATCTCGACCGTCTCGGAAGGCGGGGCTTTTGAACCCGCGGTGAGGGTCGAGGCCGCGGGTGTCGCGGCCGGGCTCGGTGGAGCCAGCGGCGAAACCGCCTTCACCGGGGTGGCCGAGGGAGTGGCGGAGGGGGGAGAGGTCTGAGGCTTCGCCCCCACACCGTAACGGAGAAGCAGCATCAGGAGCAGCCCGATGACGAAAAGACCGATGGCCTCTGCGAAGCGTCCTCGGGAAAGAAGAGCCTTCTTCGCGAGATTCGGCGGCAGGACCTCCGCGGCCGCCGCGTCGACCAGGCTCACGTCCACCGTCTTCAGGGTCCGGCCAAAAGCGCCCACCAGCGCTCGGTCGCAAAGGACGTTGACCACCCGCGGCACGCCGTCCGAAAGCTGATACACGCGCGCCACCGCGTCGTCCGCGATCTCCGACCCGTTGCCGCCGGCCACGACCAGCCGGTGCTTCACATACCGGCGCGTCTCGTCGAGGGAGAGGGGTTCAAGATGCGACCGCGAAGTGATCCGCTGCGAAAGCTGGCGCAGCGATGGCTGGTCGAGCATGTCGCGCAACTCCGGCTGGCCCACGAGCACCAGAGTCAGGAGCTTCTCGCGCTCGGTCTCGAGGTTCGAAAGAAGCCTGAGCTGCTCGAGCACGTGCGGTTTGAGGTTCTGCGCTTCGTCGATGAGAACCACGACCTTGAGGTTCAGGGCCTTCGCCTCGATCAGGGCGTTCGCCAGCGTGTCCACCGCATCCTTGAGGGATCCGCCCGAGAACGGCACCTCCAGGTCCTGCATGATCGCGTGGAACATCTCTCCCGCGGAGAGTGCGGGGTAGAGGATCACCGCGGTGCGGACATCGGGACCCACCTGCGAAAGAAAGTGCCGGATGAGCGTCGTCTTTCCCGTACCCACTTCTCCGGTCAGGAGGAGGAAGCCGCTCCGCTCCTGCACGCCGAACTCGAGATTCGCGTAGGCCTCCTGGTGTTTTGGAGACAGAAAAAGGTATCGAGAGTCCGGGGTCAGATTGAAGGGCTTCTCCGTGAACCCGAAGTGTGTCTCGTACATGGCTCTCCGTCCGGAGTCTAACGGTGATAAGAAGTGGTGTGTGAGAAAAGCCCAGGCCGTGTGGATGAGCGCGCCGCACGCTCCCCTCGAGCTGCACGAGCACGAATTTCCAAAGCTCCCCCCGGGCGGGATCCTGCTCGAAACCCTGGCCAGCGAGGTGTGCGGGACCGATGTCCATCTCCACGAAGGACACCTCGATTCCGTCCCCTGGCCGATCATCCCCGGCCATGTGTCGTGCGGAAGGGTGGTCGAAACCGCGGGGTCGCCGCGCGACCCGTTCGGCGAGGAAATCCACCGGGGCGATGTGGTTACTTTCTACGACGTGTACGGCCAATGCGGCTCGTGCTATTCGTGTCTCGTCGCGAAACAGGAAACCAGATGCCCGCATCGGCGCGTTTACGGCATCACCACGAGCGCCCACGATGGCCTGCTCGGCGGCTGGGCCACGCACATCGAGCTCCGGCCCGGCGTGCGCACGGTCAAACTGAGGGGTGGCGTCACCACGAACGATTTCATGGGCGGCGGGTGCGGCCTGCCCACCGGTTTTTCGGCGGTCGAGCGGGGAGGCGTGGTCTTCGGCGACACGGTCCTCGTGCAGGGCGCCGGGCCCGTCGGCCAGAGTGCGGCGATCTTCGCGAAACTGTGCGGAGCGGGCCGGGTCCTGATGATCGGCGGCCCCGCGAATCGTATCGAGGCCGCGACCGCGCGCGGGGTCGACGCGGCCATCGACATCGGAGACGTCCGCGAAGTGGAGGAACGCAAACGCTGGGTGCTCGATCAGACTCAGCGCCGCGGCGCCGACCTGATCATCGAAGCAACCGGCAATCCGGCTGCGGTGCGCGAGGCCCTGGAGATGGTGCGCGACGGCGGCCGCGTGGTCGTGGTGGGGCAGTACACCGATGCCGGCGACATCACGATCTCCCCCCACCGCCACTTGAACCGCAAGCACATCACTCTTCTCGGTTCGTGGGGGTACGAGTTCCGCCACCTCCACCTCTCTATGGGAGGACTCGAACGCACGCGCGGTCGATTGGACTGGGCAGGGTTCGTGACGCGCGAGTACCCGCTCCAGGAAGCTACGCGCGCCCTCGACGACATGAAGAGCCAGGCGGTGTTGAAGGCCCTGCTCAGGCCCTGACGCCGGCGCGGCGCGGCCCCCGTTTGCTCAGCGAAAGACCGGCGGCACGGGCTTGGGAATCTGGCCCCCCTTCAGGGTCGGCGGGGACTTCGGCGCGCGGCGGCCGGATGCCAGGCCGGCCAGGGAGATGAGGCCCGCGAGGGCGAGCATGCCGAGGAGGACTCCGGAGACCAGGCGCGCCCGGACCACCCTCTGGAAGCTCGCGTTGCAGGCGACACACCGGTACGTCGCCTTGACGCGCAGGAAGGGCTCGTCGGCACTCGACGGGCGGATTTCCCGGGAGCCGCAGAGCGGGCAGGTCCCGCGCCCACCACCCTTGGGAGCGCCCGCCTCCGAAGGCGTCCAGGCCGAGCCCGTCGCGGTGTCCCGGTCCGCGCGCTCCTGCATTTCGAGGGGCCAGAACGGCACGTTGAGTTCCGCCGGATCGACCTGCGGATTGAGGATGGTCGAATCGCGGGCCACCGGGAAGTACGCTCCACAGTCGAGGCACTTGGCCGGACGCAGTCTGAACACGCTCGCCCAGACCCCTTCATAGTTCCGGCGCGAGTACCTCAGGCGGTTGCCCCGGCAGTCCGGGCAGGCGGGCGGGCGGCGTTTCCGACCGGCCCGGGCCTCGCCAAAACCTAGTTCCATCGGTCACCATTCTAGGAGACCTCGGAGGAACCGGTCCGTTTCGCCCCACGGGGCGTAACCAATTGACAGCGCTTGGCTAGGCAAACTATCGTCCCGTGGACGCTTCGAGCCAAGGGCCTCCTCTGCGACCGCAGGGTTCTTGAGGGTGCGCGAGAAGAAAATTTCACCCAGGGCTACCAAACCGAAATGCGAAAAAAACTGCTCCTCGCTGACGACAGCATCACCATCCAGAAGGTGGTCGAGTTGACGTTCCCTTCCGATGAGTTCGAAGTGGTCACCGCGGGAAACGGCCGCATCGCCGTGGACAAGGCGATGACCTTCCTCCCCGACGTGGTGCTCTGCGACGTCATCATGCCCCAGCTCGACGGGTACCAGGTCTGCGAGGCCCTCCGCGCCTCCGAACAGCTCAAGAACGTCCCGATCCTTCTTCTCAACGGGGCGTTCGAGCCCTACGACGCGGAGCGCGCCAAATCGGTGGGGGCCCTCGGGAATGTCTCGAAGCCCTTCGACCCCCCGGCCCTCGTGGCGCGGGTCAAGGAGATCCTCGCGGAGCGCCAGTCCGCGTCCCTGGCCCGACCGACCCAGCCGATGTCGCTCGACGCCATCGCCCAGGCGAGCGAAGTCGCGACGCCGCTCGAGGCCGCGGCGACCGTGCCTCACGATCTGACCCACGAGTACAGCTACGACGAGACGGAGACTCACCCGGTGTCGACCGTCGAGGTGCCGATGGATGTCCGCGAACTGGCGGCCCGCAGCCTTTCGCTCGACGCGCCCGTCTTCGCGCCGACCGAACCCGATGTCCTGACCACCGAAGCCGAGCCATCCGACTTCTCCGAAACCCTCCATGGGCCGCTCGACGAGGAACTGTCGGCCGAGGCCGCTCCGGAAATCGAAGCCGCGCCCGAAGTCCACACAATGCCCGAAGTCCACACAATGGACGATCTCGAACCCGTCGCGGCCACCGCGGAGATCGCGGCCCCCGCCGAAGTCCCGCCGGCGCCCCCGGCGCAGGTGGCGATGGCCGAGGCGGTCGAATTCGAAACCGACACCGCGCAGTCCGGCGAGTTCCAAGCGCCGCCTACCCTTCCCTCCTTGGCGGCGCTGGCGCCGCCCGCGCCGATCGCAGCTTTTGAGGGCGAGCGGGAGTTCGATCCGGCCGAGCTTGAATCGGTGACTGCTGAGCCCGAGGTGATCAACACCTCGCCCGACGCGATCTCTGCTCCCGAGGAGCTGCCGGCGGCAAAGACGGAGCCGGCGCCCGAGGCCATGGCGGTTCCCGAGCCGCCGGTCATCGCCGCGCCGCCCCCCCCGGCGATGCCCACACCCGGCGCATTCGACAATCTCGTCGGCACCGCCCCTGTCGCCCCTGCGGCCCCTGCGCCCGCCGCGGCTCTGCCCTCGGCGGAGGTCGCCGTCCCGGTCGACATGGTCCAGCAGATCGCCCAGCGCGTGATCTCCCAGGTTTCCGAAAGGGTCATCCGCGAGATCGCCTGGGACGTCATCCCCGGCCTCGCCGAGAAGTTGATCAAGGCCGAGATCGAACGTATCAAGGCCCGCGCCGAGTCCGAGCGCGACTGATTCCTCACCCGGGGTCGCGAATTTGAGCCCGGTGCTTCGGCGATCCCGGCCGCCTTGCGCTCTTCCGCGGCAGTGCGGGACACGGGCATTCCCGATTCTCTTCCCGCAGAACGAGAGAGGTTCCATTTGAGTCGTTTCAATCCCGAGTCGGTTCCGTCGCAGTTCGAGTCGAAGCAAGCCGAGGAAAAGTGGTCGAAGGTATGGGAAGACTTGAACACCTACCGCTTCTCCGAGGAGTCCCAGGCCCCCACCTACGTCATCGACACGCCTCCGCCCACGGTTTCCGGTTCGCTCCACGTGGGGCACGTGTTCAGCTACACCCAGACCGACGTCGTGGCGCGCTTTCAGCGCATGCGCGGCCGCAACGTCTTCTATCCCATGGGCTGGGACGACAATGGCCTGCCCACGGAAAGGCGCGTCCAGAACTACTTCCACGTGCGCGGTGAACAAGGAGCCGAGGCTTTCGACGTGTCGAAGCTCGAACCGGCCGATGACGCGGCCCGAAAGCTCCCGCCTCGAAAGCTCCCGCGCGGCGCCTTCATCGATCTCTGCGTCAGGCTGACCGCGGAGGACGAGAAGGCCTTCAAGGCTCTCTGGCAGCGCCTTGGACTCTCCGTCGACTGGTCGCAGGAATATTCGACGATCAGTGAACACTCGCGAAGGATCGCCCAACTCTCATTCATCGATCTGTTCGAGAAGAAGCACGTTTATACCCTGGAAGCCCCCACGATGTGGGACGTCGACTTCAAGACCGCGGTGGCCCAGGCCGAGGTGGAAGACCGGCCCATGAAGGGGGCGTTCCACAAGATCCGCTTCGCGGTCGAGGGCGGCGGCGAATTCACGATCGCGACCACCCGGCCGGAACTTCTGCCCGCCTGCGTAGCGGTGGCGGCTCATCCCGACGACGAGCGCTACCGAGCGCTCATCGGGAGGAACGCGATCACGCCCCTCTTCCGCGCGCCCGTGCCGGTCTTCGCTTCGCCTCTGGTGGATCCTTCGAAGGGCACCGGCATCCTGATGGTCTGCACCTTCGGTGACGCCACCGACGTCCAATGGTGGCGTGAGGAGAAACTGCCGCTGCGTCAGACCATTGGACGCGACGGGCGCATGGCCCCGGTCGAATTTGGAACCGACGGGTTTCCCTCAAAGGACGCCGCCGCCGCGAACTCGATCTACGCGACGATCGTCTCGAAGTCTTTGTCTGAATCGCGCCGTCTCATCGTCGAGGCGCTGCGAGACCCTCACGGCTCGGCCGACCGAAATGGCGCGGCGCCGCTCGTGGCCGAGCCCGAACCGCTCGAACACGCGGTAAAGTTCTTCGAGAAGGGCGACCGTCCGCTCGAGTTCGTCTCATCGCGGCAGTGGTTCGTGCGACTGATGAACCAGCGGGACAAGCTGATCGAGATGGGCGACTCGATCGAATGGCACCCGGACTTCATGCGCCTTCGCTTCAAGAACTGGACGGAGAATCTCCAGATCGACTGGTGCGTCTCGCGGCAGCGCTACTTCGGCGTGCCCATTCCGGTCTGGTACAAGGTCTCCGCGTCAGGCGAAACCGACTTCGCTTCGCCGATGGTGCCCGAAACCTCGCGGCTCCCCATCGACCCCACCGTCGACGCCCCGGCCGGATTCACGCAAGCCCAACGCGACCAGCCGAACGGTTTCGCCGCCGACCCCGACGTCTTCGATACCTGGTTCACAAGCTCCCTATCCCCGCAGATTGCGAGCGGATGGACCCTGAACCCGGAACGCCATAAGAAGCTCTTCCCGATGGACGTCCGCCCGCAGAGCCACGAGATCATCCGGACGTGGGCGTTCTACACGATCGCCAAGGCCTGGCTCCACGAAGGGACCGTCCCCTGGAGGCGGGTCGCCATCTCCGGCTGGGTTCTAGACCCCGACCGCAAGAAGATGTCGAAGAGCAAGGGCAACGTCGTGACCCCCATGCATCTTCTCGACCAGTACGGCTCGGACGCGGTGCGCTACTGGTCACTCGCCGCGCGCCTCGGCGTCGACACCGCCTTCGACGAAAAAGTTCTCAAAGTGGGCCGGCGCCTCGTGGTGAAGGTCTACAACGCCACGCGGTACGTCCTCGGTCAGGAAGCGCCTGAGGGGCCTCTCACTCACCCGCTCGATCTGGGCTTCCTGCACCAGTTGCACAAAGTCGTGGAGACCGCGACCGCGTCTCTTCACGCGATGGACTACGCCTCGGCCCTCGACGGCATCGAGCGCTTCTTCTGGGACAGCTTCACCGACTCCTACCTCGAGCTCGCCAAGGCGCGCGCGCGGAGCGAGTCGGACCCTTCAGGCCGGGCCTCCGCGGTGGCCACGCTACGGAAGGGACTGAACATCCTTTTGAGGCTCCTCGCACCCTATCTCCCCTACGTCACGGAGGAAGCGTGGAGCTGGGACTTCGCGGGGGACTCGAAGGCCTCGGTTCATCGCGCATCGTGGCCCGATGCGACCGAGTTCGTGGCCCTTGGGGCCTCGCCCGGGCACGCGGAGGTCTACGACCTAGCGAAGGGCGCCCTAGGCGCCATCAACCGGGCCAAGACTCAGGCCGGAGGGACCGTGGGCCGGCACGTGGCCTCGCTCACCATTCAAGCACCGCAGAAAGTGCTCGACCTCTTCGAGAAGGCCGAGGCCGACATCCTGTCCGCCACGCGGGTCTTGGCCCTCCACAAGGTGGTGACGCCCGGGCCGGAGTCCGACCTCGCCGGCCTGGTCAGGGAGATCGAACTCCTGCCTGTTCCCGACAAGGCATGACCCCTGCCGGCATGGCGTCGGTGACCCTCGGCCCGAGCGACTACGAACGCGCGCTCGCGGCCCGCGGCCTGGACGAGGTCGCCGTCTTTCACCGGCGGACCACGGGGTCCACCAACGACGATGCGCGGCAGCTCGTATCGACGCGCCTCCCTTTTATCGAGAGCGCCCTCGCAATCGTGGTGGCGGAGACCCAGACCAGCGGTCGCGGGCGGGGCTCGAACACCTGGTCGTCCCCTCCGGGTTCCATCGCTCTCACCATCACCCTGCCCGGCGTCAATGTGTCGCGGCTCGGGGTCCTGCCCCTCGGGGTGGGCGCCTGCGTGGTCGCGGCGCTGCGAGATCTCGGAGCGCCGGCCTTCGTGAAGTGGCCGAACGACGTTCTGATCGACGGTCTCAAGGTCTGCGGCATCCTGTGCGAATCGAGCCTTCTCGCGACCACCGCCCGGGTCTTCATCGGCATCGGCATCAATGCCGAGGCGGGGGGCGCCGGCGAAGGCCCCGATTCGAGAGCCACCACGCTCGCGAGCCACGGCGTCGCGGCCGACCGGCCCGCCCTGGTCGCCGATATCACCCACCGCGTCCTCGATCTCGTCCGGAGCGAGAGACGAAATCCCGAGATCGTCGCAGACTGGAAGCAGGTGGCCGTCCCCTGGTGGGGCGAAGAAGTCACCTGTGTCGAAGGAGAGGTCGAGCGTCGCTTCACCCTCCTGGACGTAAATCCTGAGGGCCAGCTCGTGGTCCGCGACGGGGCCTCGGTCGTGCGCTCCCTCGTCTCGGGAGAAATCCGTCGACTCCGTGCGGCCGGCGCGTGAGGGCGCTCGATGCGGCCGAGCCCGAGATCGCGTACTTCCGCGACATCGAACGCGCCTTCGTTGAGCGGCGCGGCGATCCGCTCTTCATCTCGAACGCTGACTGGGTATTCCTGGCGAAACTTCGGAAGAAGGGTGTTCCCATCCGCGTGGTCCTGCGAGGCATGACCGACGCGTTCGACGCGCACGCCCACTCCTTTGCGCGCAAGCAGAAGATCCGATCGTTGAAGTTTTGCGAAACCGAAATCACGGCGGCGGTCGACCGGTATCGACGCTCGCTTCAGGCTGAGGGACCGAGCCGTCGCGGCCTTGCCGGGGCCCTCGAGGAGCTCGAAGCGCGCCTGGGCGCCTCGCCGCCCGCGCCCGAAATGGGCGAAGCCGTGGCCGCGGCCAGACGCGGCCTGCTCGACATCGCCGCGGCTCTCGACAAGGACAAGGCGTACGATGCGGACGAGGCCCTCACTCGTGTGGAGGACGGCCTGGTTGAGGCTTCCTCCCTGGCCCTTGGACCCGCACCCGTCCGTGAGCTCGAAGCCTCAAGCCGCGCCGCCACCGCCGCCTACAAGGAGCGGATGCCCGCAAGCGTCTATGAAACCCTGATCGGAGAGTCCGTGCGACGAAAGATCCTGCAACACTTCTCCCTTCCCCGTCTCCTTCTGGCGGAGATCGAATGAGCGGGGAGATCATCCAGGGGAAGGTATTGCGCGCGGTCAACGGCGGCTACGGCCTGCTTCAGATCGACGGCCAGACCGTGTTCGCGCGGAACGCCCTCAAGGGCGAAGACGTAGCCGTGGCCGTCAAGTCGAAGCGGAAGGGCGTGCTCTTTGGCGAGGCGGTTTCGGTGGAAACGAAACATGCAGGGCGACGAGAAGCGCCTTGCGCCGTGGCCGAGCGCTGCGGCGGGTGCCACTATCAGATCGCCGGACCCGCGGCCCAGGAGGAAGCGAAGAGGGAGGCGCTCGCCGAGCTCCTCGGCCGGGCTCACCTGGACCTTGAAGTTTCGCGCTGGCACCGCGGACCCGAGTTCGGGTGGCGCGCGCGAGTCGAACTCCATGGGGCGCGGCTCGGCGAAGACTTCACCCTGGGCTTCTTCGAGGAACGTTCGCATCGCGTCGTCCCGGCCGCGGGGTGCCTCCAGGTTTCCGAACGCTTACGCCGCCTCATCGATGTCGCCGTGAAGGCCCTGAGTGCGGGCGGCATCAAGTCGGGGTCGGTGGAGATCGCCGAGTCGTTCACCGGACCGGGCCTCGTGCTCGTTGCCTCTGAGCCCGCGCTCACTTCCGTCCTGCGCCGGCATTCGCACGAACTGGGCCTCAGCGGTCTGGCCCTCCAGACCTCGAAGAACGAGGCCGCCACCATCTTCGGGGATGCCCGTGTGGAGAACACGGTGCGCGGCATCTCTCTCCACCACAACGTCATGAGCTTCTTCCAGGCCAACCGCTTCATGACCGAGAGCCTGCTCGACGCGGTGATGGCCAGGGCCGCGGTCGACCCCGAGGCCCGCATCGTGGATCTCTTCTGCGGGGTTGGACTCTTTTCCGTTCCCCTCGCGGTTCAGGGCCGCGACGTTACCGCCATCGAGTGGAGCCCGGTGGCCTTCGACGATCTCGGGCGCAACGCCAAGGCGAACGGAGTGAAGATCGAGCGCCTCCCCCTCAGTGTGGGAACCGCCCTCGCGACCGGATTGCAGCTCAAAGGCGCCACCACCATTCTCGACCCGCCCCGCCGCGGCCTCGACCCCCTCGAACTCGACGCGATCGCGGCCGGACGTCCCGGCAGGATCATCTACGTCTCATGCGACCCGGCCACTCTCACCCGCGACATCCGCCGCTTCGAGACTTTCGGCTACAAGGCCGTTTCTCTCGAAGCGTTCGACATGTTTCCCACGACCTTCCATCTGGAGACGGTCACGGTTCTGGAGCGGGTTTAGGCGCGCGGGCTAGAACCGAAGGCTGGCCCGCGCATAGATGAAGCGGCCGTTGATGCCGAAGGTGTTGGTGTTCGGATAGCGCACACCCTGCGTATTCAGACGGGCGAGCACCTGCTCCGGATAGGCGTCCATGAGGTTCTGAACGCCAACGCCAAGGGTAACTTTCTCGAGACGGTAGGCGAACTCGAGATCGGTCACCCATTTCTTCGAGAAGATCTGATCATCGGCGCCCGAGGCCAGGAGCTGCTTGACGCAGACGCTGCCGTAAAGGCCCATGTTGGCGTTCGCCGAGAACCGGCCTTTCGTGAAGTCGCCGATGACCCGCGCCTGGTGCTTGGGTTGCCCACACTCGAACCGGCCGCGCTCCACGCGGTCGAACAAGACGTTGCCAAGACCCGCGAGCTGCGGGGGTGTCGCCACCCCGACCTCGATCTTCGTCTGGTTGTAGTTGTAACCGGCGAAGAGGCGGAAGGTGTTGCCGCCGCTCGTGGTGGTCCGGTAGTTGGCGGTGAGATCCACGCCGCTGGTGCGCGTGTTGATGGCGTTGGTGAAGAAGCGCGCCCCGGTGGCGCCGAGAGGAGCGAGAAGTGCGGTGATAGCGCCCCCGGTGAAGTTGCCTGAGAAGACGATGCGGTCGTCGATCTTGACGTTGTAGTAGTCGGCGGTGAAGTCAAAGCCCTTGGCGGGAGTGAAAGCGAAACCGCCGGTGAAGTGGAGCGTGTCTTCGGCCTTCAGATCGGTAGATCCGAGGGCCCGGGCCACCGGGCTTGCCACCGCGAAGGTACCCACCTCGACGGGGACCGTGCCCTGTCCCGGGATGTTGATGAAGTTGGTGCTGACCGCGGAGAAGTTCGACTGGGCCAGAGAAGGGGCGCGGAAGCCGGTGCTCGCCGCTCCGCGAAGGACGAACGTGTCGCTCGCCTGAATGCGCACCGTGACCTTGCCATCGAAGGTGCTGCCGAAGTCGGAGTAGTTCTCGAACCTCGCGGCCGCGCCCATGCGGACTTTGGTCGCCACGTCGCCCTCGAGATCGCCGTAGAAGGCCACGTTGCTGCGCGAGACGTCAACCGCGTTCGATGGCCGGAAACCGGGGAAGACCTGGGCTCCGGGGACCGCGACCGCGCCGTTGCTCGCGCGCACCCCGCCGTCCCGATAGGAGTCGGGCTCCCCCGCCTGCAGTTCGTAGCCCTCGCGGCGGAACTCGGTTCCAAACGCGACGTTGAGAGGACCGGCCAGACCCACTTCGAACTCGCGGGACAGATCGAGGTTCGCGATCAGCTGATCCGCCACGAAAGCCCCCGCGTAGAACTCGGTCTTGGACGTGGGTCCAAGCGAGGCATGTTGAAGTCCATCTTGTTCCGGCCGCCCTGAAGCGAGGCGTCCCAGTACCAGTCATTCTTCGTTCCGCGGAGGCCGAGGGTGGCGGAACTATCGTCGATTCCGGTTTCGATGAGGGGCAGGAAGCCGATCGGATAGATCTGCGGCCAGTTCTGAGTGAACTGGAGGGCACGGCGGTAGAAACCCGGAGCCGTGGCATCACGCCCGCTGCGCCCGCCAAACGCATAGAAGAAGTTCGAGTCGCCCACGGGGATCTGCGCGTTGATGAAGGTCAGATAGTCGTTGGTTTCGGCGTCGCCCACCCAGTGGCTCGGCTGAGCCACCACGTTTCGTCCGGCGTCGCCCGCCACGATCTGATCGCGCGGATCGGGCCCGGCCCGGTTGGTCTTCCCGCGATCGCGATACTCCGCCGTGAGGTTGACCCAGCCCTTGCCGAGCTTGAAGCCCTTGTTGATTCCGGCGTCGAGGAGTTCGCCGTCGTAGGTCGTCTCGTCCCCCACCCCCTGATCGGTCATCGTGGTCCCGCCCCGCACCGACACGGAGGCCTCCGAGGGGCCGGACTTCAAGACGATGTTGATGACCCCCGCGATCGCGTCCGACCCGTATTGGGCGGCCGCGCCGTCGCGGAGGATCTCGATCCGCTCGATCGCCGTCACGGGAATCGCGTTGAGGTCGGCTCCGGTGGAGCCGCGGCCCATGGTGCCGTTGACGTGCACCAGCGCCGTGGTGTGCCGGCGCTTGCCGTTGATGAGGACCAGGACCTGATCCGGCCCCATGCCACGGAGGCTCGCGGGGCGAACCGAGGCGGAACCGTCGGCGATGGTGGTGCGGGGGAAGTTGAAGGAGGGCGCCAGGCGCTGGATCACCTGCATGGTCTCGCTGGCCCCGGTCATCTCGATCTGGCGGGCGGTGATGATGTCGACGGGAACCGCACCCTCCGCCTCAACCCCCACCGCGCGCGAACCGACCGTTATCTCCTCGGAGAAGGTGAGGGACAGCGCGAAGTCGTGGGTGACCACGCCCGCGGACGGCCTGAAGGACCACGTCCTCGGCACAAGCCCCGACGCGGTCACGCGGACCTCGAGGGCGCTGGTGGTGGGTGTTCCCGCGGGCAGGGTCAGAGAGTAACGCCCGAGAGCGTCGGTCGTCGCTGAGAGCTTCAACGCATCGATCGCGACCGTGGCCCCCGGCAGGGAGAGGCCGTCGTCCCGCGTGGTCACGACGCCGGTGAGGACCATGTCCTGCGCCATCGCCACCTGGGCGACCGCCAGAGCAAGGAACAAGGTGAAAACGATTCTCTTCATGGGCCGTACCTCGTGGTTAGCGCCGTAAGGACGAACCGGCAATTTATTGTCGATTACCATACACCCGGACAGTAGGATTCGGTCCCATGGCGGGCAAACCGACGATTCGCAGCGGTCCGTTTGTGGCCCTGCTCGCCTCGTTTCTCGTCTACGCAATTCCTCTTCCCGGTCCGCATGCCGTTCCCCTGCTCGGGACGGCCATCGTGGCAGCGCTCTCGCGCTCGGGCGGAAACGCCCTCACGATGCCCACCATGGTCTTCGCCGTCCTGGCCCAGGTTCTTACCTTCTTCGTCGTGCGATGGTGCCTCGGCGGGAAACGCCGTCTGCTCTGGTTGCTCCTCTACGCGCCCGCCCTCGTGGTCGGAACGATCGTGGCCACCATGCTCCTGATTCCAAGAGCGGTGCTGATCGAAAACGATCGGGCCGAGGACAACCTCGGGTGGCCGATCGCGTGCTCTTTGAAGGATGCATCCGTGCATGTTGCGCGTTCATCCGTTGGCGGGGTCCTGGGCCGCTCGGGCGAGGTCTTTGTGCGCACGGGACCGGAGGGGTCCCGCTTCGGCCTGATGCAGGGCGAGGACTGCACGGTCACCGCCTTGATCCCGCCGCCTATGGGAACGATGCACGGGATTGTCTTCGCGGTCCCCGGCGGGATCACCCTCGAGTCGACCTGGGACGTGCCGACCCAGAAGACCCTGTGGTGGCGACGCCCGTCGAAAGCGTCCGAAGCCGTGGCACTGCCTTCGCTGCCCAAAGGCGTCGATGGCCCGCCGATACTCTCGGATGACGGCGCGTGGCTGGTCGTGGTCCAGCGCCCCGATACCCCGCCCGCATCGCCTGAACTCGCGCTTCGGCGTTTCGAGGACGAGGCAATGCGGATCGTCAGTCTCGAGCCCCTGGGACGCGGAAGTTTCATTCCGATGGGAGCGAGTTTACGGGGGGGGTCGGCCGGGCGACTCGAAAGTGGAGCCATTCACCTTTCGCGCAACGACGATGACTTTCTGACCATGGACCTCGATGGCGGGGTGACATCTCAGGCCTTCAAACCGCCGGGTGTGGATGCGAGCGCGCTTTCTTTCCGTCGGGTCGAAGGCGGATGGGCGGCATGGGACGCCTATGTGGAGGATCGCCCGTCCGCGATCACCTGGGAGACCACAACGGGCCGGGGCTCGCACACGGTGCCGAGGGGGCGGGGCATCACATCTGCCGATCTCGATCCCTCGGGCCGCTTCATCGCCTTCTCGACGAGTGCTATCTACAACCTCGGGGGGGTCGACGACAGTGTGATCGTCATCGCGACCGGGGACGGGGCGGAAGTCTTCCGACACAACCTGCCAGGGTATACGCGAAGCGATGTCGCGTTCGTCGGCGCGGGTCGACTGGCCTATACCTCGTACGACGGCGTCTCGAAAGCCGAAGTGCGGGTCGTGCGCGCGCCCGAATATTCCCGATATTCGCGGCTTCTCGGCGCCTTGCGCTCCGGGCGCCTCGACCGTCGCATGTACCGGGAACTTGCGAGGCAGCACACTAGCCGGAGCGCATGGTGGCGGTGCGGCGACGGGCTTAGTCCTTTCGGATCTCCCCCGTCATGGGAACGAACCGCACGGCGAGCACGTTTCGCTCTTCGAACCGAGCGCCGCGTCTCGTGACGATCCTCAGTTCCTGGATGTGATCGCCCACGGGAAGGATCAGCCGCCCTCCGTCCTTGAGCTGCTGCTTGAGAGGTTCGGGGACCCGTGGCGCCGCCGCGGCCACGAGGATCGCATCGAAGGGCGCCTTCTCGGGCCAGCCCGCGTAACCGTCACCGGCGCGGATCTCAACGTTCTGGTAACCAAGCCGGACCATCCGCTGTTTCGCCTCCCGCGCGAGCGGCTCCACAATCTCTATGCCAAAGACTCTCGCCGCGATGCGGGAGAGAACGGCTGATTGATATCCGGAGCCCGCGCCGACCTCAAGCACGGTCTCCCCGCCTTTGAGGCCGAGGGCCTCGGTCATGAAGGCAACGATGTAGGGCTGCGAGATGGTCTGGCCGTGACCGATGGGCAGAGGGCGGTCGTGGTAGGCGTCCTTCACGAGCGGGGGCGGCACAAAGAGATGGCGCGGAATCGCGCGCATTGCCGCCAGAGTCTTGGCGTCCTTCACACCGCGCACGACAATCTGCGAAGCCACCATGGCGTCGCGGGCCCGCCCGAAAACAGACTCCTCGGAAGCGGTGACCTGCACGGGCGGAACCGGCTCGGCGGCGTCAGGGAGCAAGTCGGAGGTCCTCTCACGCGGATCTTAGATCCTTCGCTCGCGGGGTGTCCGATGGCAGAATCATCCGCTCACTCTCAAGAAGGACGCCTTTGGACGCTGGTTGATCTTCTCGGATATGGACAACCCGAACCGGCCTCGTTAGGAAGGCTCAGGGAGAACCGCCTCCGCGCGCTCTCGATTCAGCTGCAGGACCGAGACGTCGGGATCGACGCGGATCGTCGAGGGTGCGAAAAGCGTGGTCCATGAAACGACCGCCTCTTCGCCGGGAGAGAGCCGCACCGTGGATCGCGCCTCGCCCCGGGTTCCCACCAGGGCAACATCCACCGTCACGGTGGAGGCGCCGAGGTTCACGACGGTGGCGGTGACCGTCCATGCGGTCGGCGTCCGCGTGACGCGCGCGCCGCGGACCTGAAACTCGGGAAGGACGACGTCAAAGAACCATTGATCGACAAACGCCTGATAGTCGGCGTTTGAAACGGCGAGCGGTCGCAGCTCTTCGATCAGATCCTGTACGGCCGGATGATCGGGGCTTCCCTCGAAGCGCGCAATGAACGACCGAAGACCCGTGAGCATGGCCTCGCGGCCCAAAAGGTCCTGAAGCATCCACATGACCCAGGCCCCCTTTTCCCGCACCGCGGCTTCGTCGGTGATCCCCCTCGTTTCCTGGATCTTCACGAGAGGTCGCTCGGCATCCCTCCGCCGTGCGTCCGTGTACCGCGATTCGAGATCGCGGGCGAACGCGGCGCGCGCCTGCGGACCGTGCTCGGCCTCGAGGAGCAGCATGGTCGAGTAGTGCGCCATGCCCTCGAGCAAGACGTCCGCCCCGGGCGCATCGCCGGGGGTCAGCAGGTGGGCCCACCACTGGTGCGCGGCTTCGTGCGCGGTCACGATGGTCGGCAGATCAGCGCCCCCGCCTGGTCCTCCTCGCTGAGTCAGAAACCCGATCCCCTCGGAAAACGGGATGTTCGTGGGAAAGCTGCGGGCGCGTGTCGCGTGGTCGGGGTGCTCGCTCAGCCGCAGTTCCTTCCACGGATACGGCCCGAACCACTCCGAGAACCGTCGGCGCGAAACCTGAAGCGCCTCGAGGATTGCCTCGACATTTTGCGCGTGGGAGGGATGGTGGAAGACCGCGACGCCGTCACCGCGACGCGAATCCCACCTTCCCGCCACCAGGTTCAGGAATCGCACGGGGTGTTCGGTCTCCCAGACGACGGTGGTGCGTGAGCCGTCTCGGCGCTCGTGGGTCTTCTCGCCCACGCCGTTGACGGTGTAGCCGCTTGGCGCGCTCACCTCCATTCGCGCCGTGAAGGGGGCCCCTGGCCCAACGATCGGAGGCAGGACACCGCGCCAGTGGTCCACCCCCACCTCGGCGGGCTCAACGCGATTCTCACGATCGACACCGATTCCCGCAACGAAGCCCGGCGTAGGGAGGAAGTTCTGGCCCAGGGTGTCGAGAACGACGCCTGCGGGAAGGATGAATTCGGATACCCCTCCTCCATTCCGGGTCGCTCCGTGCGGCGCGCGGGCGAGGTACGAGAATCCCACGCGGATCCTGCCGCCCTCGAGCAGGGGACGGGCGAGCGGAATCACGTGAAGGCCCGACCGGTCTTCATGGGCAACCCTCGCTTTCTCGACCGACCAGGCCACGCTCTCGAATCCCCGGCCCACGGTGAAGGGCAGCCGGCGGACCGCCCCCTGCGCTCGGTTCACAACCTCGAATTCGCCCCGCACCTTCATCTGACCCAGGGCGGGTTCGAGCTCTATCTGCACATCGACATGCACGAGAGCGGGCGGAACGACCGCGGCCCACGAGGCGGTGTTGAGGCGCCAATAATTCTTCGCCCACTCTCGGGCATGCCGTCCCTCAATGCCGTCGTCGATCCGCTTTGACAGGATAGCGGCCGGGGCGAGGGCAAGGAGGGCAGCCGCGGCGAGTCGGGCCAGCGGCCACGAGGGCCTGGCCGCCAGATCACGATCGCGGCGGGGCCAGGTCGCGACCGCGACGGCGGAGAAAAAGAAGGCGGCGCCGAGCGCGGTGATCCGGTTGAGCCAAAGGGCCTCCCGATCCATCTCGAATAGACCCATGTCCGACCATCGCAGCGCTCCCCACAGCGGCCAGTTCGTCACCCACGTCACGCCCCCGCTCAGGAGCAGGGCCGCGGTTCCCATGAGTGAGGCGATGCCGACCACATAGGTGGCAAGCCGGTCGCGGGTTATTGCGAATACCGCCGCTACGAAGGCCGACCAGACCAGGAACGTCGGCGCGAGCAAGAGTCCCCACACCAGCAGGAAAGGCGCGATGTCGATCGGCGACCCCTGTTGCATCGCCTGCAGGGCGACCGCCACCGACGCGCAGGAGACGAGAGTGATCGACAGGAGAAGCGCACCCGACAGCCCCGGTCCGAGGAGAATCGCGGCATCGCTTGAAGGGGTCGAGGCGATCAGTCCATGGATGCCGAGCCGTCGGGGACGGTCCAGGGCCTCGACGATGTGAAACATCAAAAGCAGACAGCCGGCTCCCGTGAGCGGCTCGATGAGATGAACCGCGAGGCCTCCCGAGGTCAGAATCACCTGGGAATCGAAGACGCCGCGCACCGAGCCCGCGGACTCGAGGGTCAGCAGCATCGAGAACACAATGAAGAGATACGGCCCCGGCTGAGCGCTCAACTGGAGGATGTCCGCGCGGGCCATCTCCGCGGCGGCTCGGAGCCTCGCGGGCGGCCTCGACGTCATCCTCAGTTCCCGAAGGCGGGCGGCGGTCGGGAGAAGGTTGCGCGGATCGCCGGCTGAGGCGGCGGATAACCGGCCTCGACCGGAGGCCGGGTCGGCTCCGCGAACGCGCAGCCGGCAGTGGCCGATCGCCGAACGGATGGCCAGCGCGGAGACGGCGAAAACAAAGAGGCGGTTCAGCAGGAAGGGCGCATCCAGGGCGAGGGAGGCGTGGTTGTAGTACATAACGCCGCGGTCGGCGCGGAAGATGACGTCGGAGAGCCAGCGAGCGCCCCAGACGTCGAAGGCCGCAAACGCCGCATCCAGAATCGGGTCGAGACCGGACGCCGGCCGGGGAACGAGTCCGCCAAGGGCGAGGAAGAACAAGGCCGTGGGCATCGCGTAGGCCGCGAACGCCGAACGGGTGCGCTCGCCCGCCGCGAACGAGAGGGCCGCGCAGAACATCACGCCGGGCACGAGGAAGAGCAGTGCGGGAATCACGTAGTTGAGAAGCCGGAACGGTCCCCGGATCGCGGCTGAACCGAGAAACGCTCCCCCTTCGTACCAGGCAATGGCCATGGTGACGTGAAGGGCGAGGATCGCCGAGAGCGCACCGGCCACGCCCAGGAACTTCCCGAGGATGTACTCGGCAGCGGTGAGCGGCGAGGCGTGGAGGAGGTCGCCCACCCGTGCCTCGTCGTCTCGAAGCACGGACAGCCCGGCCATGAGGGAGGTCAGGAAGGTGTAGAAGATCAGCCCGGTGAGAGCGAAGCTCTGAGCCATCGCGTGGCGTGAATTGCTGAACGGCTGCACTCCTCCGATCGCGGCGTCTCCCGTGGGAATCATGGCCGCGGGGTTTACGAACAGCGTGGCAAAGAGCGCGAACGCGAGGAGGCCCCAGGCGAGCGGAGAGCGCGCATGGGTACGCAGCTCCTGACGTGCGATGGCGAGAACGCGATAAGGAACCATGGCCAGGGGCTCAGGCGGCCGACCGCGCGGCCGGGCTCGGACCGGTCATCACGAAGTAGGCGTCTTCGAGGGTGGGGGTTGCCGGGCTGAACCCCGCAGGGGGTCGGCCATCGTGGGCATGGACCCGGGCGAGGTTTCGTCCCTCGACCAGGCGCGCCTGAGTCAGCCGCCCCTCTTGCCACAGCCGCTCCAACTGGCCGTCGTCGACCATGCCTTCAAAGATCTTTCCGTTGAGGGCGGATCGGGCCGCACCAGGCGTGGTCTGGGCGACCAGGCGGCCGTGGCGGATGACCGCGAACTCCGGGCACAGCGTGGCCACATCCTCCACGATGTGAGTCGAGAGGACGATGGTGCGATCCCGGGCAAGATCGGCGAGCAGCCGGTAGAAGCGATTCCGTTCTTCAGGGTCGAGGCCCGCGGTGGGTTCATCCACGATCACCAGATCGGGATCACCGGCGACCGCCTGGGCGATGCCGAGCCTTTGCCGCATGCCTCCCGAATAGGTGCGGACCTTGCGATTGGCGACGGGCCCGAGGTTCACCGAATCGAGCAGCGCGGCACCGAGCCTGGCCAGTCCGCCTGGAGCCTCGATGCCTTTGAGAACCAGGAGGTGGCGCAACATGGCCGCGCCGGTGAGGTCTGGATAGAAGCCGAAGTCCTGCGGCAGGTAGCCTAGCCGCGGCCAGATCAGCTCGGGACGCAAGGTCACATCGACGCCGTCCTTGAGGATCCTCCCCGCGGTGGGCTCGAGAAGGCCGGCGAGGATCCGCATCAGCGTGGTCTTCCCCGATCCGTTCGGCCCGAGAAGGCCGAACATCCCGCGAGGGATTTGTAAGCTCACTCCGTGCAGGGCCGCCACCCCGCCCGCGTAGATCTTCACGAGATCGCGAATCTCAAGCATGGGACGGCTCGTCGTCATAGCCGCGCGGGGGACGCGATGGGGGGGCCGCCATCACGACCCGGGTCTTCGAGAGCAGTTCGAACGCTCGCTGTTGTCTCTGTGTGAAGAACGCGAAGAGCACGTCGAGCCAATAGAACTGGAGGAACATGGGCAGTTGGCGCACGAGCGCCTGGCCGAGGCTGATCGTAGCGCCGGACTCCTGGACCACGCGCACTCCCATGAAGTGTTTTCCGAGGGTCTGGCCCATCCAGTACTCGGCGCCGATGGTGTAGACGCCGAAACCCAGACTCGCCGCCAAAAAGGTGGCAACAACCAGGATCGCCGCGAGTTCTTGCGGCAGGGACCGGCTACCGAGCACCAGGACCGGAGTGACCGCCACCACCACGAGGCCGACGTCTGCGATCTTCGCCGCGACTCGATGAAGGATCGGAGCGGCCACGAGCGGCACGGCGCTCAGGTAGGACTCGGCCAGCGTTTTCGGATGGCCAAGCTGACTCAGAACGTCTTCGGGAGCGCGACCACTGGCCACGCGTTCGGCGATGTGGGCCTCGAGTTCCCTGGCGATGTGGGACCGCATGGTTCCGCCTCGCGGCAGGTGTTCGATCACCGACTTGATGTAGTCGTTCGCGCTCGTCATCGTGTCTTCCTTTCCTTCTGCAGCAGTTTCGTCATGGCCTTCGAGAACGTCGTCCACTCCTCCGTCAGGGCCAGGAGCTCCCGGCGGCCCGCCTCGGTCAGCCGGTAGTACTTCCGCGGCACGCCTCGTTGTGGCGTCTCCCATCGCACGTCGACGAATCCCGCGCGTTCCAGGCGATAGAGCACCGGGTAGAGCGTCCCGTCGCTGACCTCCAGCGCGCCGTTGGTCTCGCCGGTCAGTTCCGACACAATCTCGTAACCGTAGGCCTCGCCAGGGGCGAGGAGGTGGAGGACGATGAGTTCGAGCGTGCCCCGCTTGAGTTCGCGTTCAATGCCTTTCCGGCTCTCGCCGCGCTCTCCGTGTTTCGTCATGATTGGGATGGTAATACCAAGTATCTTGTCACGCAAGGTATAAGACGAGCCCCGGCTCCCGCTTGTTCCGCATTCGGCGCGCTGCTCATTGCCCGTCTCGCGCAATCCATCCGTGGGTCTTGGGGCTTGTGACCGAAGAGTTCGCCACCCTCGGCTTCATGCTGGTGCCGGGCGCGGTCTTGACCCTGATCGCGCTCTCCATGGGCGTGGCGCTTTTTCGAGCCTGCTTTCCGGGAACACAAAAGAGGCGCTGAGTCGCGGGCAGGGTCAAGGGCCTTGTGACGCCGGTCGATCCGTCACAGGCCGGGCGTTTCGCGCGAGCACCCTCAAACGAACATCGCGTGCGATGTCATTCCACCCTCAGCCCCTGTTCTTCCTGGTCCTTGGCCTGGTGGCGGGAACGCTCGCTCCAGCATCACTGGTGGATTCCTGCCTCCTTACCGCGCTCGGGCTGGCTGCGCTCGTTTCGCTCACCGCAGTCCTTCGCCCAACCGTGGTTCCTCTCGCCGCCCTGATCGCCGCCTGCGCCGCCGCCGGATCGGGCCTCGCCACTGCGGCCCGCGTGGCGTACGAGACGAATCTTCTCCCCCGAGGCATCGCGGAGGTGACCGGGCCCGTGGTTCTTTCGGGCCGCCTCGCCTCCGATCCGCGGATCATCGATGCCGAGATGCGCTTCGACGTCTCGAGCGATCTCATCAGAGCAGAAGGCATCGAGCACCCGTACCGTGGTCGCATCCGCGTCTTCCTCAGAAGCCAGGCTGCGGCTCCTTTCGAAAGCGCGCGCTCGTTGAGGCGGGGCGACGCGATCCGCGTCTGGGTCGACCTTCGTCGCCCCGAGCCTGTGCGGACACCGGGCGGGTTCGATCAGGCGGCGTGGGCCATGCGCGAAGGGGTCCATGCCTTCGCCACCTGCAAGAGCGAAAGGCTGCTGCAGGCCGTGGATCTGGGGCGTCCGCGGCGAAACGCGCTTGAACGAGCGAGAGACCGCCTGAAGTTCGCGTGGCGGCACGTGAGCGATCCGCTGAACCGCGCGGTCACCGCGTCGATGGTGCTGGGCGACGAGGGCGCCCTCGACGCGGCGACCCGGGACGACTTCCGATCCGCCGGCCTCCTGCATCTGCTGGTGGTGTCGGGATCGCAGGTCGCGGCGCTGATCATCGGCTTGAGGAGAGCGATGCCGCTGGCTCTCCGGATCTCCTGGCCGGGATGCCTCCTCGAGTGCGCGGTTCTACTGACCTACTGCCTGCTCGCGGGTGCGGAGGATTCCATCGTGCGGGCGAGTGTCATGGCCATGGCGTTCGCGGTGGCCGTGCGCGTCGACCTCAACCGGGGCGGCGCCAACTTCCTTGCCGCGGCCGCCTTGTGTGTTCTCGCGATGCGTCCGCTCGATGCCCTAGATCCCGGGGCCCAGATGTCGTTCGGCGCCGCCCTCGCGCTCGTGGTGTTCGCGGGTTCCCTGAGCCGCCGTCTTGTGAACCGCCGGATTCCCGGGTTCCTCGCGGACATTCTGGCCGCCACCCTGGTCGCCTCCCTCGCGGTGGTTCCTTTGACCCTCATTCATTTTCACCGGTTCACACTTATCGCGATTCCGGCGAATCTGGTGGCCGCGCCGCTCGCCGTTGCCTTGCTCTACGGGTCGCTCGCCACCGCAGCCCTCGATGCGCTGTTCGCACCTCTCGCCTCAGCCACCGGTTGGCTTTGCGGCCTGACCGCCGAAACGTTGCGCTCGCTCGCCCGTCTTGCCGCGTCGGCCGACCCCGACTGGCGCGGGCCGTCACCACCCCTGGCCCTTGTCGCGTGCGTCGTGGCCGCCATGGCCGCGTCTGGCTGGCAGCGGGGGGCGCTTCTCACCACGGGTCTGGTGACCGCCCTGACGGTGAGCGGCCTGCCGCGGGGCGATGGCCGGCTTCATCTCTGGTTCCTGGATGTGGGTCAAGGCGACGCGCTCGTGATCGAGACGCCTTCAGGGCGCGTGGCCGCGATCGATGCCGGTCCCGCGTTCGAGAGGTTCGACGCGGGCGAGCGTGTGGTGGCCGAGGCCTTGTGGGAACTTGGTCACCGACGGCTCGAATTCTTGGCCCTCACCCATCGCCACGCCGATCATCAGGGCGGCGCTGCCTTCCTCGCCCGCCATTTCACTCCGCGGCGCATCTACGTGAACGATCCGTCGGAGGCTCTTGCAGAGTGGAGTCCATTGAAGGTGGCTCGAGGCGCTTCCTGGCAGCTCGACGGCGTGGAGTTCAAGGTCCTCGCTCCGGACCCGGCGTGGGTTTTGCCGAAGGGCGACGAAAACGCGCGCTCTCTGGTCATCGAGGTCCGTTACGGGGCAACCTCCTTCCTGCTCCTCGGCGACGCGAGTGTCGCCACCGAGCGGCTGTTGAACCTCGGGGTCACGCGGCACGACGTTGTGAAGGTCGGACACCACGGTGCAAAAAGTTCAAGCTCGGATGCGCTCGTCCTCGCGACCCGGCCCCGGATTGCTCTCATTTCCGCCGGGTTTCGCAACCGCTTCTCCCACCCTGCACCCGCGGTGGTCGAACGCTGGTCGCGCACCGGGGCGCTCGTGTGGAGGACGGATCACCACCGCACCCTCCACGTCACGAGCGATGGTGAGCGCTTGCGGTGGTGAGGCTTGAGCGAAGAACGTCCTAGAAGGTCAGCCGGAAACCGATCGTGAATGCGGCGCCCGAAACGTCGATCTCGTTTGGTGAAAAATCCCCGCTCATCTTGTCCTTCCCGGAGAAGTTCCGGAAGTCGGCGGTCACCTGGAAGTCCTCGTTGATCCGGTAGCGCAACCCGGCGTTGAGCACCAGGCCGGTGGTGACTCCCGTCGACTTGAACGAGTCGAACACGACGGGGAAACCACGCGCATCGAAATCGACGAAGTCGCCAAACTCCTCATACTGATAGAACAAAGCAGCCACGCCGACGCCCGCATAAGGTGTGAAGGTCCGGTATCGGCCGCCTGGAACGAGGCGCACGATGGCCGAGGTCGGAACCACGACGAATCGGAGGGTCTGTTCGATCTCCCGGCCCGAAGGACGCGTGAACTCGCGGTAGTTGGTCGGTATCTCACGGCCGTAACCCTCGATCGACAGTCCAAGCTCGATGTTCGAGGCGAGGTTCTTGGTGAACTCAACTCCGCCGAAGACGCCGGCGAAATCCTCCTTCTCAACCTGGTACAAGGTGATGGTGTCGTCGAAGAGGATCGACTTCGCTCGAGGAATCATCCCGCCTATGCGCGCTTCGAACCCCGCCGCGCTGGCCTCCTGGGGAAACTGGCCCACGATACCTGCGCACATCAAAGCGCTTAGAACCACCTGACTCTTCTTCACTTCCATCCTCCTTAGCCCTGGGGAAATCCCTAAGGTCGCCGAGGTTATTGCAGGAAGGATGCCAGCCCCCGCGCAGGATTTCCACCCCCCGGTGTCCTCCAAACATGACGAACCAGTCCGTTGCGTCTGGGGGGCGAAGCAGGAGGTCCGTTGAGGCATTGCGGCCCGCGCAACACCGTCAAGCGGAGGCGGGATTGACTCCCGCCGTAGCGACCGGGGGTGTGGGGGGCGAAGCAGGAGGTCCGTTGAGGCATTGCGGCCCGCGCAACACCGTCAAGCGGAGGCGGGATTGACTCCCGCCGTAGCGACCGGGGGTGTGGGGGGCGAAGCAGGAGGTCCGTTGAGGCATTGCGGCCCGCGCAACACCGTCAAGCGGAGGCGGGATTGACTCCCGCCGTAGCGACCGGGGGTGTGGGGGGCGAAGCAGGAGGTCCGTTGAGGCATTGCGGCCCCCCACCTAAACAATGGAGGCGGCGACCGGAGTCGAACCGGTGAATAGAGGTTTTGCAGACCTCCGCCTTAACCACTTGGCTACGCCGCCTAGGCGTCTTCTCGCTCGTTGAGCGCGCGAACCGGGACTATATCCGACGCATCCTGCGAATCGTATGCGAAGAAATAAATGGCGGATGGATATGCACGACATAACATCAGCATTTATCTCTAGTTGAATCTACTTGTGGATCCCCTATCGTCCGCGAACGCACGTTGACGCGGAGGCCCTCGAGAAGCTAAATTGACCTCCGCTTGGAACCCTAAAAAGCGCGGGAGTAGCTCAGTGGTAGAGTGCCACCTTGCCAAGGTGGACGTCGCGGGTTCGAATCCCGTCTCCCGCTCCAAATTCGGTCCCTGGCCCCCTCCTCACCGGCCCCCAAAAGCCGCTTCTTCTTCTACAACCCGAGACCGAAACCGGCGCAACGGCTACCGAGCGTCGAATGCGTCCCTGTGGTGCCGGAGTTGTTCGTTTCCAGCGGTCACATCGATCGCGATGACGTCGAAACGCGTAGGGGACTCGCTCAAACCCTGCTTCGCCGCGTAGATCCGCGCCGCGCCCACCACCCGACGCATCTTCTGTGGGCTCACGTACTCGGCGGCGCTGCCGTGATCCGGGCTTTCGCGGCGCTTGACCTCGACGTAGACGATGGCGACGCCGTCGCGGGCCACGATATCGATCTCGCCGAACCGCGTCTTGAAGTTCCGCTCCAGGATCACGTAGCCGAGGCCGGTCAGATAGCGCGCAGCGGCGTCCTCCCCGTCCCGACCCCGACGTTGCGACAGGGTCCCGGGATTGCTTCTCACGCGCGGACCCGCTTCCACCTCGTGCCCCTGGCGGTGTCCTCGATGACCACGCCCTTCTCCTGAAGAGCCTTGCGAGCGGCGTCCGCGGCCGCGAAATCGCGGCGCTTCCGGGCGTCCTGCCGGGCATCGAAAAGACTCTGCTCATCTGCCGAGAGGGCGTCACCTGGCGGCGGCTCGAAGCAGGCAAAGACCTCGTCCATCCGCTTCAGGGCGCCAAGGAGCACAGATGCGCCCGCGACATTCACCACGCCACGATCGGCCAGGGTGTTTCCCTGGCTTACCAGGCCATGAACCGCGGCCAGCGCCTCGGGCGCATTGAGATCGCTCACGAGGGCGGCCTCGAACGCGGACGCCGCCGAGGTCGCGGCGGCGCCGACCGTCGGGTCCGCGGGCGACCCCGCTCCCTCCGTGATCTCCAGCATGCGGTTCCAGAACGTATGGATGCGCAGGAGAGCGGTCTCAACCTGGGCGAGGCCCTCCCAGGTGAAGTTGAAGGCCTTGCGGTAGTGCGACTGGGCCAGCATGTAGCGGATCTGGTCCGAGCGGAAACCCTTCGCGAGCAGGTCGGGGATGTTGTAGACGTTCCCCTTGCTCTTGGACATCGTCTCGTTTTCGACGAGAAGGTGATCCACGTGCATCCAGTGCTTCGCGAAGAGTTTTCCCGTGCCGCACTCGCTCTGGGCAATCTCATTCTCGTGATGGGGGAAGATGAGATCGATGCCGCCGCAGTGGATGTCGAAGGTCTCGCCCAGGTACTTCATGCTCATGGCCGAGCACTCGATGTGCCAGCCGGGACGTCCGCGTCCAAACGGCGCATCCCACTGCGCCCAGGCCGGTTCGTCGCCCTTGAGCTTCCACAACACGAAATCGCGCGCGTCCTCCTTCTCGTACTTGTCGGTGTCGACCCGGACGCCGGTCTTGATCCCGGAGACGTCGAGGCGCGAGAGGCCGCCATACGCGGGAAACGACGCGATCCGGAAGTAGACACTGCCGTCGACGGTGTAGGTGTGCCCGCGGGCCATCAATCGCTCGATAAGCGCCACCATCTCCTTCACGTGCTCGGTCGCCTTGGGCATGACCTCGGGCACTTCCATGCGCAGCGTCCCGAGGTCTTCGAGGTAGGCCCGGGTCGGAGACTCCGTGAACGACTGGATATCGGTGTTCTGGGCGGAGGCCAGCTGAATGATCCGATCGTCCACGTCGGTGATATTCATGACCTCGAGAACGTGAAGGCCCAGAAACTTCAGGGTGCGCCGAAGCACGTCGGTTGCGACAAAGGTTCGGAAGTTGCCAATGTGGGCGCGCGAATAGACAGTCGGGCCGCACACGTACATCCTGATCGGCTGGCCCTCTTCCGGGATGACCTCTTCAATTCTCCCGCTGAGGGTGTTGTACAACTTCAGTGGCATCGTCATAGGGCCCTAAGGATCACCGCGGTCCGATCGTCGCTGAAAGCGCGGCCGGAGGCGAATTCAAACAAGGATTGCTCGAGCAGACGGAGGATCTCGTCCGCGGGCTTGGCGCGCAGGGCGCGAACGCAGGCCACCACACCCTCGGGACCGAACTCGTCGTCGCGGGTCGACTGGGCCTCGCTCACTCCGTCCGAGTAGATCGCGAGCACGTCGCCCGGCTGCATGATGATCTCGCCCTGCTCGAACGTCGTCCCGGGGAGCAGGCCCAGCACCGAGCCGCCGGTCTTGAGTTCGATCGTCTCGTCCCCGCGGATGAGGGCGGGGGGAAGGTGCCCCGCGTTGACGTAGACGAGCTGACGAGTGCGCGAATCGAGCTCCGCGTAGAAGCAGGTGGCATAGCGGTGGGACTTGTTCGCGTTGCGAATCAGTTCCGAGATTCGGGCCAGCAGGTCCACCGGCGGAAGGCCGCCCGCGAGGGACCTGAAGGCCGCGTGGGCGAAGGCCATGATGAGGCTCGCCGGCGTGCCCTTGCCCGAAACGTCGGCGAGGATGATGGAGAAGCGTCCAAAGGCGAGGGGAATCACGTCGAAGAGATCTCCCCCGACGCTGAAGCAGGCTTCGCTCGAAGCCGCGACCTCGAAGCCCGGGATCTTCGGAAGCACGGCGGGAAGGAGGCTCTTTTGAATCTCCCTCGCGACTTGAAGCTCCGAGTCGGCGCGGGCCTTTTCGATGCGCATCTCCTGGGCGCGGGCGCCGGTCAGGGCGGCGAGAGCCTGACGGCCGACCGCGTGGATGAGATTCTTCTCGCCCTCGCCGAACTCTCCGCCAGAGAGCCTGGGCGAAACGAGGATGGCACCCTTCTCCTCCCCCGAGGTGAAGCGAAAGATGAAATCGAGCCGGAGAATCTTGAGCGCCGCCTCCGGGGTCTCGGTGGAGTTTCCCTCGCCTTCGACCGAGGCCCAGGGGACGCCTTCGAGGGACATCACGTTCTTGACCCCGCGGAAAGCCAGGACCCGCACCTTGCCTTCGGGCGTGGTCGTGAGGAAGGCGGCACGAAGGATGGTGAGATGGCCCATCAGGGAAGCCAGGGCGATCGAGGCCACCCGCGCGGGATCGAAGTTGGTCGAAAACTCCCGGCCGAGGTCGACGAGGGTGCGGAGCTGGAACTCGGCGGCGGCGAGTTTCTCCCGGTCGGTGAGCGGATTCTGGGGGAGCCGCTTGACCAGACGGCAGACGTTGGTTTCTCCTTCGCGGCCGCGCACCACGGAATCGGCGATGCGCTGGACCAGGGTGAGGCCAAGGCCCCCCCGCGCGCCCTTCTTCGCGAGATCCTTGACGTCGGCTATGGGAGGAAGAGCGTTGGCCTCAAACGCCCGGCCCTGGTCGCAGATCTCCGCGCACAGATAGTCGCCTTCAAGAGCAAGGGTGATGTCCACTTCCCCGTCGGAACGGCCAGCGTAGGCGTGTTCGATCGAATTGGCCGCGCATTCCTCGACGGCCAGCGCCCACTGCTCGCTCTCGACCGCTCCGAATCGGTTCTTCTGCGCGACTTCGCGGGCCCTCTCGTGGACGACCGCGAGGTACTTCGAGTCGCTCGGAACGGCGAGGCGAAGCAGGACCGATGCGTCCGGCTTCACGCCTTGCCCAGGAAACTCGAGATGGCTTCCTCTTCGGTCTTGAAGATCTTGAAGAGGTGCGGGAGCCCGACCATTTCGAAGATGGCCGCGACCGACTCGGAGAGTTCGCAGATCCTCAGATCCCCGCCGTTCTCGCGGATTTCCTCGATGGTCCCGACGAGCGCTCCGAGGCCGGCGCTCGCCACATAGGCGAGGGACCTCGCGTTGATGACGACCTCGTACCTTCCGCGATCGAGCACGGAGCGGAGCGCGCTGTCGAATGTTTCGACGGTGTGCGCGTTGATGAATCCGATGGGGACGAGGATCGCGATCCTGTCGCCGTCCCGGGTTTCTACCGTGAGTTCCTGTTTCAATGGGCCTGTTTTCCTCGGACGTGTTCCGGCTGGGACCCCAAGGCTATCCCGTCCGGGCAAGCACCCGCGAGCGGGGCGACTCTCACCGGGGCCATCGGAGCGCGGCCTGAACGTCCGCGGCCAGCTGGGCTTTGAGGTCGTCGAGAGAATCGAAGCGACGTTCGTCGCGAAGGCGGCCGAGGAGGATCAGCCGGATCGACCGGCCGTAGAGGTCGCCGTCCATGCCTGGGAAGTGCGCTTCAAGGCGGGGCTCCGCTCCGCCGAACGTCGGACGCACCCCGAGGTTGACCGCGGCCCGCCGCCCCACCGTTTCGCCTTCGATGAAACCGTCGGCCGCGTAAACACCGCGAGGGAGGGCGGAGACGCCATCGAGATCCACATTGGCGGTGGGAAAGCCGAGACCGCGCCCCCGATGATCGCCCTGAATCACCACGCCTTCGATCTCATAGGGCCGACCAAGGAAGCGCTCGACCGCCGCCAGGTCACCGCGGTTCAGCGCCTCGCGGATCCTCGAGGAGCTGACCCGTTCTCCGTCGTCCTCGATGGCCGCGACTTCGATCGTCTCGAACCGGCCGCGGCCGAGAGAGCGCAACGCGTCCACATCGCCCGCCCGCGCGGCGCCGAAGCGGAACCCGTGACCCACGACAACCGCGGCGGCCCGCACTCCATCTATGAGGGCCGCCTCGACGAACTGGGCCGGAGAAAGGCGTGCGACCGAGGCGTCGAAGCGAAGATGCACCAGTTCTTCGATGCCGATCTCGCGGAGCCGCCGCCTCTGCGAGGCGAGGGTCTGGATGCGCGGGGGGGCGCCGAGGGACGAGACGACCGCGGCCGGATGCGGATCGAAGGACAGCGCGACCGGAACGTGGCCGCGGGAATGCGCGGCCGCGACGCAGGTCTCGAGCAGGCGGGCATGTCCGAGGTGCACCCCGTCGAAGTTCCCGATCGCCACCGCCCGGGGGCCATCGTTGGCAGGCCGGGCGAGCAGCGATTCGACGCGGAAATCCACCCTGATGCCGGGGTCGATGGGTTAGCCTATCTCGGCGCCGGTATCGGGGAGGCCGGCGGAGCAGGCGGGGGTGCTTGAACCGTGAAGGTGCGGTCGATGTGAAGCAGACCCTCGGGCCCCGTGGCCTCGACCCGGTAGCCCTTCGTCGAAACCACCAGGTTCAGACCCTCGACCGACGCCTTCGTGGCGAGACCCTCCGAAACGAGTTCCTCGGTGTTGGCGGGCAGACGCCCGTAGGCGAGACGGAAACCGCGGATGCGGGCATCGGCCGCCTCCAGTCTCTCCCGAAGGCGCGTCTCCGCGGCGGTGTTGACCGCGGGCTGAACCAGGGGCGGCAGACCGAAGATGCCGAAGGGCGAGGTCAGATTCCGGTACGCGCCAAAGAGTGCCGCGAGAACGGCCAGGGTCATCAGCGCGAGGCCCAGGCCGCCAACCCCTCCCCCCGTCCGGGAACTCGTGGCCACGCCCTTGACGTCGGTGAGGGCCACCACGTCGCGATCCATGAGATCGAGGAGGGTGCGACAGACCGCGAAGTCGTGAAGCGGCGTCGATTCGACGATCTGCTGGCAGGTTTTCTTTCCGTCGACCGCGTTGAAGACGAGGAGCTCGTCGCCCGAGAGGGCGAGCTTGGAACTCGCCTTCTCGCTCATACCCGCGAGCAGGTTATCGAGCTCGTCCTCGCCACCGCCCTTGGCCGTCACCTGGCTGGCATCGACCACCTTCTTGAAGACGGCGGCCATGGAGGGAATCTTGCGTTCGATGATCGGCCATTCGTCGACCATCCGAATGCCTTCCATCAGGACGAAGTCGGCGCCGAGCGAAACCGCGCCCGTCCTCTCATAGTCAACCGTCGCCTGGGTCTCGAAGTTGTAGTCGCCTTCGCGCCAGCGGAACAGGCGGAAGACCACCTGGAAGAGCTGGGCCTCGACCGCCTTGCGGAGCATCTCCTCGGAGACGAGCTGTTCGGAGATGAGCACGTGTCCGAGGCGTTGCATCGTCTGCTTCTGGACCGAGAGCGCCTGGTTCAACTGCTCCTGGGTGATGGCGCCCTGGGTGACGAGGGCGTTGCCGATGCGGTCGGAGGGCCTGGTCATCGAGGAGTCGGCGGCCACGATATTGCCGTTCTCGAAGATGACGTTGACCGTCTCTCCCTGGGTGGACAGGTGGAGCGTTCCCGTCTTGCGCTGAAGTCCGATCAGCTGAACGATGTCGGGCAGACCGAAGTCCTTGAGGGTCCCTGCAAGAGCCATGTCTTAGGCCTCGCCCTCGCGCACGCGTCTTGGGGCCGCCGCCACCACGAACGGCTTCGGCTTCACGGCCTGTGCGGCCACATAGGTGAGGGCCGCGAGTACGGCGAACACCGTCTTCAAGAGACCCGCGACCGGACCGAAGGCGATGAGTCCGGGCGCGAAGAAGTGCACGCTGATCCAGGCACCCGCGGAAATCGCCCAGACGAGCAGAATGGCGATGCCGACCGGGAAATGACCCACCGAAAGATGGGCGGCCCCTGGGGCCAGCAGGGACGACACGCGGTGCAGGAGCGACTTGATGGTGACGAAACGGGTGATCTCGTTCGCCTTGGCCGCGCGGGCCGCGGGCGGAATGCCGCGTTTCACGACAAAGAGATGGTGGCATTGCGAGCAGACGTCTTGCGAGGTGGACCGCGTCTGGCACATCCAGCAGAAGGTGGTGCCGCACTTGGGGCACTGCTTGCTGAAGCTTCGCGCGCCGCGCAGCTTCATGATCGCGGGGATGAGCAAAGCGCACACCAGGGCCATGGCGGTGAGCCGCGTGAGCGAGTTGTCCCGGTTCAAGGCGACTTCTTGGACCGCCCCGCCCACGATCTTCGAAACCGTGGGCACGATATCCGGTGGAGCCTGCAGCGAGGAGCCGTCGCGATCGAAGGAGAAGAGCTGATCGTAGCGGGCGAGAAGGGCCGCGTCGAGCGCGTCTCCCTTCTTCCGCGATTCCTTGCTCGCGTCGAAGGCGAGCGTGTTCACCTGCACCAGGGAGAGGTTGTAAAGAGCGGTGGCGCGGTCCCGCGCGCTGATCGAGGCCTCGCTCGCCTCGGTGAAGCCGGGGAGAGCGCCCGCGAAGTTGCCCTTGTTGAGCTCGAGGGCGGCCGCGTTGTGGGCAAACCTCGGGTCGGCGTTGGCCCGCGCCTGCAAGACGGCGGAGGCTTCATCGAACCGGCCGGCCCGGCGCGAGAGGCTCGCGGAGACCAGGGACCAGTCGAGATCGGTCGGGTCCGCGGCGAGGCGCTCCTTCACGAGTTCCTCCGCTTCGGCGGACGTGCCGCCATTGGCGATCAGGTGGAGGGTGCGGGCGGGCGCCGCGGCGTCAACCACTCGCTGGTGAGTGATCATGGGCAGCGCGAAGCTCGACAGGGCGAGGCCGATGAGCAGCACGACGGTTACCGCCTTCTCTTCACGCGACTCGAAGATGAAGAAGAGGGTCGCCCACCAGAAGGGCAGGTATCCCCAGCCCATGAGGCCGGCGAGAGGAAGGGCCAGGAACAACACGGCCATTGCGAGGGACAAGGACTTGAGCGCGTCCGGCAGGCCTTCCGCGACATCGTGGCTGAAGACCGCGGCGTAGCGGATGAGCAGGGCCAGGGAGAACCCCAGTGCAAAAAGAGCGCCGATCACCAGGAGCCCCAGAAGACGGAAGGAACGCAACCGCCCGGCCTCGAGGGGATTGGCCGCAGCGAGGTCGAGCGCGCTCCAGGCGTCGCCCGTGCTGCCCTCGGCTCCGGCCTTGCGAACGCGGGCGATGGCCGAGTCCGGATCGAACGCCGCGGCGGCGGTCAGACCCTCGACCGAATCCGCCCGCGTGGCCTCGAGGCCCCGAACTTCGGCGCGTCCCGAGAGCGCGCCGGCAACCTCGTCCACGCTGGTGAGGTTGCGCTCCGCGCGCATCCTCTGCAGGTTCCTGAGCGCCCGGGACGCCGACTCCTGGTCCTGCAGCTTCGTGGCCTCGAGCCAGGCCTTGAGTTCGGGGCCAAAGCCATCGGTGGGGGTGGTCCGCACCGGAGAGGCCGCTTCGGCGGGTGCGGGAACCGGCGCCGGGGGGGCGGTTCCGGCCTGGGCGAGGATGAGAGCGGTCAGAGACGACAACAGGATCGCAGAGGTCAAGATCGCGACCCTTTCGCGGAACCGACAAAGGCCAGACGCAGGTCGAACAGGATGGCGTCGAGTATCCGCGATTCGTCCTCCGTCCTCCGGCCCTCGGTCTTGTCCTTGAGCATTTCGAGGGCGCTGATCATCTGGCGCGCCGCGCCGAGGTCCTTCGTTTCGCCGTCGATGTAGGCCGCGGCCTGGGTCGCGAGGGAGATGATGAACGAGGAGAAACTGACCGGGGTTGCCGCACCCTCGTCCGGTGCGGACAAAGGCGCGGCCGTGGCCGACGGCGGAGGCTCGACAACGTCAGCCTTCAATTCGCCATCGGCCGTGAAGTGGCGCCGGTCGGTCACCTTCAGGTTGGGTTCGGCCTGGTCCATACGTTGGTGTGGATCGTACACCAGCGCCGGGGGAGATTGAACGCCTGAACCTCGCGAACTTCAGGAGCGGGCGCGAAGAGGGAAAGGGCCGCCTGGTTGTTGGAAGACCGGCCATAGGGACGGCGCCCTAGGGCGCGGCCTGGATGCATTAAAGTCTCGCACGCGTACTTGGGGCCCCTCCGCGTCCGTTCTTGAACTCGGCGGGAACAGCGGGGCGCGATATCCAATGGCCGACAACACAGAGATTCACATCCTGGTGCTCGACGACGAGCTGCTCATGCTCAAGGTCCATGCCCAGATGCTCGCCCACCTGGGCTTCACCTCCGTGAGCACCGCCCAGAGCGGCCACGACGCACTCGCCCGCATGGACGAGGAGAACAACAAGGCGCCCGACCTCATCCTCCTCGACCTCGGCATGCCTGCGATGGACGGCATCGAGTTCATCCGGCGGCTGGTGGGGCGCAACTTCGAGGGTCGCCTGATCCTGGTGAGCGGCGAGGACGAACGCGTCCTGCGCACCGTGGAGAAACTCGCGGAAGCGCATCACGTCCGCGTCCTCGGACACCTCAGCAAACCCATCCAGGAGGACAAGCTCGCCGTCCTGCTTCGCCGGTGGCGGCCCGCTTCTGGCACCTTCGAGATCGCGTGGAAGCGCATGTACTCCGCCGAAGACGTCCGCCACGCGATCGAAGGCAACGAACTCGTCGTGCACTACGAGCCCCAGGTCGCGGTGAAGACCGGCGAACTCGTGGGCGTCGAGGCGCTGGTGCGTTGGAAACACCCCAAGGACGGCATGGTGGTGCCTCAGCAGTTCGTGAGCGTGGCCGAGGGCACGGGCATGATCCACAAGCTGACGCGTTTCGTCTTCTCGAAAGCCCTCGACCAGGCCGCGGTCTGGCGGGACGCGGGGCTCCCCGTGCGCATGGCAGTGAACGTTTCCATCGACGCTCTCTCCTCTCTCGATTTCGCCGACTTCGCCCAGGAGCAGGCCGCGAAGTCGGGGGTGTCGGCCAAAGACGTCATCATCGAAGTGACGGAGAGCCGCCTCATGCAGGACCTCCGCGCCCCGCTCGAGGTTCTCACCAGGCTGCACCTGATGCGTTTCCAGCTTTCCATCGACGATTTCGGAACCGGCTACTCCTCGCTTTCGCAACTTCAGGACATCCCCTTCACCGAACTCAAGATCGACCGCACCTTCGTTCATCGCGCCACCGCCGACCAGACCGTGCGTACGATGTACGGCACCTGCCTCGGCCTCGCGAAACAGCTCAAGATGAGCACGGTGGCCGAAGGCGTCGAGGACAAGAACGACTGGGAGTTCGTCCGGTTGAGCGAGTGCGAAACCGCGCAGGGCTATTTCGTCGGCCGGGCCATGGCCCCTGAAGGCCTTCTTTCGTGGGCGGCGAAGTGGCGGGAACGTGTCGCACACGGTTTCCCCGAAGCCCCCTGAGATCTCGCGCCTCGTGGCTCTGGGCGCGAGCAACCTGACCCTGGGCTTCTCTGCGGTCCTCGGAGCGGCGCGCCAGGCGTTTGGAGCGGAGGTCGAGGTTCTGGCCGCCCTCGGCTACGGACGCTCCTACGGTTCCTCGAGCACGGTTTTAATCCGGACCCTCCCCGGCATACTTCAGTCTGGCCTCTGGCGCGAACTCGACCGGCGTCCCGGGGTCCCCACCCGCGCGGTCATCGCCGACGTCGGCAACGACATCCTCTACGGTTTCACACCGGCGCAGATTCTCGGGTGGGTCAAGGAGGCGGTCGAGCGACTTCGTGGCCACACCACCGACATCGCCCTCACCAATCTTCCGAGCGTGAGCATCAAGCGGCTCTCCCCCGCCGCGTTCCTCTTCTTCCGCTCGGTCTTCTTCCCGCCGAGCCGCGTGCTCCGCGACCAGGCCTTCGAACGCGTCGACGAAGTGAATGCAGGCCTTGAAGCGCTCGCCTCGGCGATGGAACTGCGCCTCATTCGCCTCGATCCCGCCTGGTATGGCCTCGACCCGATCCACATCCGGCCGCGGTACTGGCCGATCGCGTGGCGGCGGATCGTCGCCGGGGACTCGGAAGACGCGTCGGGCTTCTCGATGCGCGAACTCGCCCGCCTCCACCTGCTTCCCCCGGAGCGGCGCTTCCTTGCCGGGGTCGAACAGATTGCCCCGCAGTCCGGAAGGAAACTGCGCCGCGGCGGGCGGCTCTGGATCTATTGAGCCTTCAGGTCGCCTTCGGCCCGGCCTGGTCTTCGCCCAGGACTTCATCGAGCGTTGCGAGGAACAAATCCGCATCGGTCCGGGCCAGCACGAGCGGCGGCCGCAGCTTGATCACGTTCTCATGCGGACCGTCGGCCCCGCTCAGCACGCCCTGGTCGCGGAGGCGATTCACCACGTAGGCCGTCTCATCGGTGGCCGGCTCCTGGGTCGAGCGGTCACGAACCAGTTCGATCCCCAGGAACAAGCCGGCGCCACGAACGTCCCCGATGAGCGCGTGTTTCGTCATGAGTCCGCGCAGGCCCTCGAGCAGGTGCCTTCCCACCTCGCGCGCGTTTGCCTGAAGGTCCTCGTCCCGAAGCACATCGAGCACGGCCAGCCCGGCGGCGCAGGCCACGGGGTTGCCGCCGAACGTGGAGAAGAACTCCATGCCGTTGTTGAACGAGGCCGCGATCTCCTCGGAGGTGATCACGGCGGCGAGGGGAAAGCCGTTGCCGATGGGCTTGCCGAGGACCACGATGTCGGGGGCCGCGCCCAGCATCTCGAAACCCCAGAAGTGCGAGCCCAGCCGGCCGAAGCCCACCTGAACCTCGTCGGCGATGCACAGGCCCGAAGCCGCACGCACCTGCCGATACGCCTCGGCCAGATACCCGGGCGGAGGAACGATCTGGCCCCCCACACTCGGCAGCGTCTCGGCAATGAACGCCGCGGGGCCGCGTCCGAGATCGCGCAGGCGCCCTATGGCCTCCCCCACCTGGCGACCGTACTTGAGGCCCGCCTCCGGGTCATCCCGCCGATACGGGCCGCGGTAGACGTCCGGCATGGGCACCACGTGCACGAAATCCCGGCGTCCCGATCCACCGGGGCCATCGAACTTGTACGGGCTCACATCGATGAGCGCCTGGGTGTGGCCGTGATAGGCGTTCTCGAGAACGATCACGTCGCGGCGCTTCGTGTGGGCGCGCGCCATTCGCAGGGCCAGATCGTTGGCTTCGCTCCCGGAGTTGACGAAGAAGCAGACTCGCAAGGGCTCTTTAAGCAGGCCGGTGAGCCGTTCCGCATATCCAACCACGTTGTCGTGGAGGTAGCGGGTGTTGGTGTTGAGGAGGCCGATCTGCTCCTGGACCGCCCGAACCACCCGAGGGTGAGAGTGGCCCACCAGGGGCACGTTGTTGTACATGTCCAGAAAGGCTCGGCCCGTCTCGTCGCACAGATAGGCGCCGAAACCTCGCACGATCTTGAGGGGACGGGAATAGGAGAGGCTCAGGTTGAAGCCGAGGAGGCGCCGCCGCTTCGAGAGCGTCTCTTCGGGAGTCGCCTGCGCGGCCCCGAATCTCTCCCCCGGAATGCCGAGGATCAGATTGGGATCGGGCGAGAGGGACGTCCAAAGACTCCGTTCCGACCCCCGACACACTCCGGGGAAGTCGCGGCCCAAGCCCACGAGGTCAAGGATGATCTGGAAGTGCAGATGCGGCGCCCAGTCGCCGTTCGAAGGCGGCGAGCCGACCCGTCCGATCTCTTCTCCAGCGGCCACGGCCTGACCTTCCCGAAGCCCCGAAAGCGTGTCCTCGCTCAAGTGGCCGTAAAGGGTAAAGAAGTTTTCGCCCGCGTCCGTCGCGTGTTTCAGGACGACCATCGGGCCATAGTCCTGCGGAGCATCATTGTTCGCGAGGAGATGGACGACTCCGCGCAGGGGCGCGCGAACGCGCGAACCGGGTTCGAGGAAGAGGTCGATCCCGAGATGGATGGTGCGTCGCTCGTCGGTGGGCGCTTCGCCCGGCCCGAAGAGGGGCGATACATAAAGGAGCCGCGCCTCGTTGTACCGACCCACTCCCACCGCCGCGCCCGCGTTTTTCAATTCACGGCGAAGCGTGTCGGTGAGAGCCGCAGTCCCGGTGGCGCGCGGATCGGCGCCCAGGAGGGGACTTCCGACGCTGAGATCGAAGACGAGGCTCGGCGCAGTCCGCAGGTCGAGGTCGAGAACCGGCGCCATCGACGCCGCATGGGAGGTGATCCACGAGACCACGGATTTCGCGTTCGAGGTCACGTTCAAGCCGCAGGCGCTCCTGAAGGCCGCGGCCGCGACCTCGGGTGTGACCAGCACAAGACGGTCGAGAGCGTCCCACGCCGGCGTCTCGCTGATCGTAACGTACGGGTCTTCGGGACGGGCCGCCTTCATCACCGCGGCGTTCGTGACGCTGACCGCGAGCCTGGCCACGATGAGCGGAAAGAGGACTGCCATCTCGCTCTGGTTCAGGGGATAGGCGGCGTGATAGCCCCGAATCACCGCGGAGGCCGCGGCCAGGGGGTCTTTGGCCCCGAGGAGAGCGTAGGCGGCGCCGATCGCGACCTCGGCCGCGACGAGGCCATGGTGCATGTCGCCGAAGTCGATGACGCTCGCCACTTCACGGCGCCCGGCGGGGCCTCGCGGCGCGACGATGACGTTGTAGTCGTTGGCGTCTCCGTGGATCACGGCGCGGCGAAGGTCCTTCATCACCGGAACCACCGCGGACTTGAAGAAACCCAGGGCCCGTTCGACCAGGGGCCGCCGATCCGCGCCTTCGATGTGATGGAGGAAGGCCAGAGCCCAATCCGGGCGCGACAGATCCCACTTGAAATCGCGACGGCTCGCATCGTGGGAGAAGCCGGCAAGGCCGGCGTCGAGATTCCCGAGAAAACCCCCGAGGCTCACGAGCATTTCCAAAGTACGCGGGCGAACCCCGCCGAACGGCGTGCCCTCGATGTAGCTCAACATCCACACGATTCGCTCCCCCAAAGCCACGGGATCGCCGCTCCGTGTGGGTTGGACGCGAGGCACGGTCAGATTCGGCGCCGCGTTCGCCAGATGCTGAAGAGCCGCGCATTGAAGCTCGACGAGGCCCCGGTCCCGGCCCGGATGCATCACCTTCAACACGAAGCGGCGGCCCTCGGAGGTGGTGAGCTTGAAGTTCGCGTCGTACTCCCCCGGCAGGGCTTCGACGAGGAGTGAGCCCCTGGGGCCGACATCGAAGTGTTCGTGGGCGAGACGAATCGCCTCGTCCGTCTCGACGGGGGCTTCAGAACTGAGGGCACCTTCGTGAATCACGAGCGAAAGCCTAATCTCAGGGCGGTGGTCCCGGGAGCTATCATCCCCGCCGGAGAAACCATGAAACTTCCCTGCTTCCGCACGGTCCTTCAGGCCTCGGCCGCTCTCGCCCTCCTGAGTGTGGCGACGCCGGTGTTCGCGCAAAAGGCCATCGTGGTGGTCCGACACGCCGAAAAGGTGGATGAGTCCGCGGATCCCGCTCTCTCCGCCGCGGGTATCGCCAGGGCCGAAGCACTCGACCGCGCTCTCAAGAGCATGGACATCAAGGCGGTGTACGTCACCCAGTATCAGCGCACCTGGCTCACCGCCCTTGGGGTGATGAAAGCGCGCGACCTCAAACCCATCCAGATCCATTCGGACCAGACCCCCGAACTCGCGGAACGGATGAAGAAGGAATTCCCGAACGATGTCGTCCTCACCGTCGGCCACTCGAACTCGGTGCCGCGGCTCCTGAAGATCCTCGGCGTCACCGAGAAGATCGAGATCGCGCACGAGGAATACGACAACCTCTTCGTGGTGGTGCCCGCGGCCTCGGGACCGCCGACGCTGATCCGTCTGCGCTTCTGAGATCAGCCGACGAGGAAGACCGCGCCGACGCCTGAAGCCATCAGGAGGGCGGCGAGGGGGAGGATCCGATGGCGCAGCTCCGGCGAGCCCACCGAAGCCGCCATGCTCGTCTTGGTCAGGGTGTTGGCCATGATCGCGATGAGGATCGTGCGGGCCGCCACGCCAACCATGTCGGCCTGACTGGCGAGGTTCGCCATGGACAGGGCGATGGCATCGACATCGGTGAGCCCGGCGACCGCGCCCGCGATATAGAGGCCGGCGCTGCCGAGATAGACCTGCGCGGCCTTGGCCACGACGGTCACGAGACCGAAGAGCAGGCCGAACTTCACGGCCTCGCCCAGCTCGAACGGGTTGCTGCCGGACTTGACGCTCGCCTTCTCCCCGCTCTCCCGGCGGGTGTACAGGAACGCACACGAGAGAAGGCTTACCGCACCCATGATCCCGATGCCCATCCCCAGGCGGCGCGCGAGATCGGGATTGATCACCGCGACCGCGATCAGGACCCGAAAGAACATGATCGTCCAGGCCACGAGAATGCCCAGGGCGAACGACGATGAACGCTCGGGCTCGTGACGGGACCGCTGGGAGAAACCGAGGGTCACCGCGGTGCTCGACACCAGGCCGCCGAGGACGCCGGTGACCGGGATGCCGTGTTCCTGGCCGAGCACCTTGACGAGGACGTAACTCGCGAAGTTGAGGCCGGAGATCAGCACCACCATCAGCCAGACCTTGTAGGGATTGAGCACGTTCATCGGCTCGGGCCCGTAGGCCTGGTTGGGCAGGAGGGGCAGGACGATCACGGTGATGATCGCGAACTTGAGAACGGCCTCGATGTCGGCGGTCTCGATGTGCTGGGCGGTTTCGACCGACCACGCCTTGATCGAGAGCAGGAGCAGGGCGCAAACCGCGATCGCGGTGGCCAGGCCCGACTCGCCGGCCGCGCACAAGGCGCCGATCGCGAAGGTGAGCAGCGCCGACACCTCGGTGGTGGCGCCTACATCTCCCTTCTGCGACGTGATGATGAACGAGGCGAGGGTCAGCCCGGCCACCCCGAGGAAGGCGATCGGCAGGGCCCAGGCCAGTTGCAGGGAGAGCTGGAGGTACGTCGCGGTCGCGCCGAGCAGCGAGACCAGGGCGAAGGTTCGAGCACCGGCGAACTGCTCCTGGTCGGGCTTCTGTTTGCGCTGCCGCTCAAATCCGAGAAGAAGGCCGAGGCCGAGGGCGGTGCCGAACCGGGCGGCCAGTTCAATGGGTGTCACGGGAAAATCATAGCGCCGTCACACCCGGCCGTAAGGGACCTACTTCAACATGACGAGGAGCATCCTCGAGGTCTCCGAGGCGTCCACCGCATGGGGAACATTCCCAGGCATAACCACGACGCTGCCCGGAATCGCCTCCACCGGCTTGCCGCCGATGGTGAGGACGATCCGACCCTCGAGAACGAGAACCAGCGCATCGTAAGGCGTGGTGTGCTCGGTCAGCCCCTGACCGCCGTCGAACGCGAAGAGGGTGACGTTCCCGCCGGCCGCCTTGGCGAGAACCCGGCTGGCGATCCCCCCCGGCGTGGGCGTGATGAGTGATTGGAGAAGGAGCGTTTCGGCGTGGGGAATGGAGGGCGCGGGGGTCATGAAATCAGCATGACAGAGGTGGCCATGACGCCCGTCATGCGGCGAGGAGAACCGACGCCGCGATAGACGCGGCGGTCCGGGACCTCGTGGTCAAGGCGGCCGAAACGCGGAGGGGCAGGTCGCCTTGAGCGCCTGGGCGCCATGACGCCGGTCATGGCGGCATATCGAAGGCGCGATTAGAGTGCTTTTCGTGATGAAAACTGCGCTGCTCCTGTGTTTCTCCGGCACGCTGGGCCTCGCTCAGACCCCGCCGCCAGCGAATGCGCCGGCGCCCGCCCCCTACTCGCTTCCGTGGCAACTCCGCCCCGCCGCGGTGGCGAACACGGTTCGCCTCGATACTTCGGCAGGTTTTTGGAGAAACGGAGCGCCCGATTCCGGCAACACCGAAGTGGTTGGCGTCATCGCTTCACGCCGGCTCTCGAGCCGCGTCGCGCTGGTCGGACGCGTTTCATTCATTGACAACAACCCGCCCTCCACAAGCGGCGAACGGGCGGGGACGGCCGTCTCCAATCCCCTCCTCGGCGCGACCTTCCTCAGGATGCGGCCGGGAGGCCTTCGCCAATCGCTGTTCGTCGCCGCGACGGCGCCCATCGGAAGCGGAGGTGGCGAGCCTCCGCAGATCGCGAAGACCACGGCCCTCTCGCGCGCCATCGCCACCCGGTCGGCCATGGACAACGCGCTTTTCGCGGTCAACTACTTCACCCTCATCGGAGGCGCGTCGCTCGCACGGGTGACCCACGGAGCCACGATCCAGGCCGAGGCCACGGTGCTACAGTTGTTTCGCGTGCGCGGCCCCGAATCGCAGGACAAGAGACGGACCAATTTCACGGCCGGGCTGCACCTTGGCCGCTCGTTCAAGCCCTCCTTCTCCGCCGGTGCCGAACTTCGCTATCAGCGCTGGCTCACCAACGCGGCCCCGGTCCGCGCTAATCGACAGGCCCGGGAAATCCTGACCTTCGCCGTCGGACCCCGCTTTCATTTCAAGCTTGGCGGGACAAAGTGGATCCGGCCGGGCCTCTCCTTGACCCTCCCGCTCGACGAACCCTTGTCGGGCCAGCGCTACCGCATCGTCCAGTTCGACATTCCGGTTTCGTTCTGATGCGGGTTCCGCTGATGCTCGTGATCGCGGCCTCGACCCTGCTCGGGATGGCCGCGGGTCTCGGCGCTTTCACCTTCGTCTACGCCAAAGGCGGCTCGTATCTGACCAACGATCCTAAAGCCTGCGCCAACTGCCACATCATGACCGAGCAGTACGAAGGCTGGATCAAGGGTTCGCATCACGCGGTCGCCACCTGCAACGACTGCCATACCCCCCACAACTTCCTGGGCAAGTACATGACCAAGGCGCGAAACGGCTTCTGGCATTCGTACTACTTCACCACTCAGACCTTTCACGAGCCCATCCGCATCGGTGCGGCGAGTCTCGCGGTGACCGAGTCCACCTGCCGCAGCTGTCATAGCGACATGGTGGAAGCGATCGCCACGCATCCAGGACCCGGAGGCGAGGCTTCATGCGTGAGGTGCCACCCTTCGGTCGGGCATCGCGAGTTTGGAGCCGTAGGCTCGGTCAAAGGCCGCGCCGGCCAGTGAAATCCCTTTCGAGGACATCCCTATGACAACCAAAGCGCCAAGCGCGGCGCGCATCGCTCTCATCGCCGCAATCGCCGGCGGACTCGCCACCATCGGCGCCACCTTCCTGTTGATCAACATCTTCGAAAGAAAGCAGGAGGCGCGAAACCCCTTCTTCCGCGTGGTCGAGCTGACCGACGAGATCGAGGACCCGGCGATCTGGGGGAAGAACTTTCCCCTTCAGTACGACGCGTACCTGCGCACGGTCGATCAGGTCCGGACGCGTTTTGGGGGCAGTGAAGCCCTGCCGCAGACCCCTACCGACGCCGACCCTCGCGCCCAGATCGCCCAATCGCGGCTCGAAGAGGATCCACGCCTCAAGACGTTTTGGGCCGGCTACGCCTTTTCCGTCGACTTCCGCAAGAAGCGCGGTCACGCCTACATGCTCGAGGATCAGACCTTCACCCAGAGAGTTCAGGAGTTCAAGCAGCCCGGGACCTGTCTGCACTGCCATGCCTCGGTGTACCTGCCCTACAAGAAGGCGGGCGGCGGCGATCTGATGAAGGGCTTCGAGAAAGTGAACCAGATGCCCTACGCCGAGGCTCGAAAGCTCGCGACCCATCCCGTCTCCTGCATCGACTGTCACGACTCGCAGACCATGCAGCTCCGGATCACCCGGCCGGGGTTCCTTGAAGGCATCAAGGCCCTGAAGGCATCCCAGGGCGTCATGGACTACGACGTCAACACCATGGCGACGAGGCAGGAGATGCGCTCCTACGTCTGCGGCCAGTGCCACGTCGAGTACTACTTCAAGGGAAAGGAGAAGCGTCTCACCTATCCCTGGCACAAGGGCCTCAAGGTCGAGAACATCTACGACTACTACGAAGAGGTCGGATTCACCGACTGGACCCACGCAAAGTCCGGCGCGCCGACGCTCAAGGCCCAACATCCCGAGTTCGAGATGTGGAACCAGGGCGTGCACGCGCGCTCGGGCGTGGCCTGCGCCGACTGTCACATGCCCTACACCCGGGTCGGAGCCCTGAAGATCTCCGACCACCATGTACGCTCGCCGCTCCTCAACATCAACAACTCCTGCCAGACCTGCCACCGATTCTCGGAGGCGGAGATCCTGGCCCGGGCCGAGGACATCCAGGCGAAGACGGTGGCCCTGCGCAATGTGGCGATGGACGCGGTGGTGGCGCTCATCAGCGACCTTGAGACACAGAAGAACGCCGGAGCCACCGACGAGGCGCTCAAGGCGGCGCGCGGTCATCAGCGGCGCGCGCAGTTCTACGTCGACTTCGTGGAGTCCGAAAACTCGAACGGATTCCATGCGCCTCAGGAGGCGACGCGGATCCTCGGTGAAGCGATCGATTCCGCTCGCAAGGGCCAGCTCGCACTCCGGCCTCTCCCCCCGGTGGCCCGCAAGTAGGGCCGATCTCATGGGTCGCGCCGCGTAACTCGCGCCGCGGGAGCCGCCGAAGACGTTTACATCAGCGCGGCCGACTACCTCGTGGGAAGGCGCGACCTGACCGCGAAGAAACCCCAGGACCGGCGGGGGGCGACGAGCCCCTTTTCTCTCGCGAGTATCGATTCGAGGCCATGGAGGCCAATCAACCCCTGGCCGACACGCTCTTCACGCCTCCCTCGGACGTGAAGCCCCCCGCGCCGCCTCGCTCCTGATCGATCCCAGGGAAAACGCGGCCGCGCTACACTTCGCGGCCATGAACCGTCGCCTGCTCTCTTAAGCCCTCGCCTTCGCGGCGATCCCTATCGACAAAAAAGAGGTTCCTGCCATGAACATGAAGCCCGCGGCGCTCCTAGCCGCCCTCCTCGCCTTCCCCGCTCCCGGGACCGCCGCTCAGACGGCCTCGCCCTCCCCGGTCCCGCGCTACGAAGGGCTCGGCGGTTTCTCGCGCAAGGTAACCGCTTCGCCCGAGGCACAGGTCTACTTCGATCAGGGCCTCTCGTTCCTCTACGCCTTCAACCATGACGAGGCAATCCGCTCGTTCCAGCGCGCGAGCGAATTGGACGCCGGGAGTGCCATGCCGCTGTGGGGGCTGGCGGTCGCGAACGGCCCTCACATCAACAACATGGCGGTTGCACCCGAGCGAGAGAAGGCCGCGTTCGACGCGATGGCCAAGGCGCGCGGCCTCGCCGCCACGGCGACGCCCACGGAAAGGGCGCTGATCGAGGCGCTCCAAACACGCTACGCGGATCCGCAGCCCGCGGACCGCACCGCCCTCAATCAGGCCTACGCGGTGGCTATGCGCGCGGCGTGGAAGGCGTATCCCAAAGATGCCGACGTGGGGGCGCTGTTCGCGGAATCGCTCGCAAATCTGCGGCCCTGGGACCTGTGGCTTCAAGATGGCAGACCCCAACCGGGCACCGAGGAGCTGGTGCGGACGATCGAGGCCGTCCTCGCCATCGCTCCGAAACACCCCTTCGCGAACCACCTCATGATTCATGCGGTCGAGGCGTCGCGGAACCCGGGGAAAGCCGACCGCGCGGCCAACGCTCTTCGTGACCTCCAGCCCGGCCTCGGCCACATGGTCCACATGCCGTCACACATCGACGTCCGCCGCGGACGCTGGCAGCAGGCGATCGAGGCGAATGCCAAGGCCATCGAGGCGGATCGGCGCTACACCGCAGTGGCGCCCGAGCCGGGCTTTTATCGCCTGTACATGTCCCACAACCACCACATGCTCGCGTACGCGGCCATGATGACGGGCCAGAGCGCGCTCGCCCTCAAGACCATGAAGGACATGGTCGACGCGATCCCGCTCGACTTCTTCAAGGCGAACCCGTGGGCGGACGGCCTTATGGCCGCCCCCCTCGAGGTGCTGATGCGCTTTGGCCGGTGGGACGAAATCCTCGCCATTCCGCAGCTCCCGGAGTTCACGCCGATCTCGCGGTCCATTCAGCACTACGCGCGGGCGGTGTCTTACGTGGCGAAGGAGGATCTCGACAACGCGATCAAGGAACAGACCGCCTTCATGGAAGCACGCACACGCGTGGCGAAGGAGGCGACGTTTGGGAACAACACCGGCTCCGATCTTCTCGACGTGGCGGAGAACATGATGAAGGGGGAAATCCTGTTCCGCTCCGGCAAGATCGATGAAGGCCTCGCCGCTCTTCGGGAGGCCGTGGCGAGAGAGGACAAGCTGCGCTACGACGAACCTCCCGACTGGATCCAGCCGACCAGACACGCGCTCGGTGCCGCACTCCTTACCGCCGGACGCCTGGGCGAGGCCGAGGCGGTCTTCCGGTCGGACCTCACGAAACTCCCGGGAAACGGGTGGAGCCTCTACGGACTCTCACGCTCTCTGCGCCTGCAGAAGCGGGCCGGCGAGGCTGCGTCGATCGAGAAGCAGTTCGCCAGGGTCTGGCGGAAGGCGGACGTGAAGATCAAGTCGGCCTGCCTCTGCCTCCCCGGCGTTTGAGCCACAGTGCGTGCTACCGCATTCTGGGCGTCGGGGCACGCTGCGCGTGCCCACTAGTCCGTCCGCAGGGCCAGCCAGGGCTTGACCCGGGCGGCGCGCCGGGCCGGAACGAGATTAGCGAGGGCCGCGACTCCAAGGAGCAGTCCGGTGGCCCCGATCCAGGCGATCGGGTCGACCGGGCTGATCCCGTAGAGAGCGCCCGAGATCGCGAAACCCGCCATCACCGCGAAGAGCGCGCCCACAATCATGCCGAGGCCCGCGACGCGCAGACCCTGCCTCATGATCAGGCCCGACACATCGCGCGGCTGTGCGCCTATGGCCATGCGGACGCCGATCTCCTTCGTGCGCCTCGAAACGGAATAGCCGATGACCCCGTAAAGACCGATCGCCGCGAGCAGCATCGCGACGATTCCCACCGCACTCACCGCCCACGCCCCCGCCTTCGCCGGGAAGAGAGTCGCTCCTACCTGGTTTTGCATCGTCTGGTTCTGGAGGAACACGATGTTCGGTTCGAGAGCTAGAAGCTCCTTGCCAACGGCGGCGAGGAGCAGCCCCGCATCGCCGCTGCTGCGGGCGAGGACTTCGTAACCGTTCGAGGGCCGCTGCGAGGCCGCGAAATGAATGTAGGGGGTCGTTGCTTCTCCGACCGTGTTCACCCGGTAGTTGGCGGTGACGCCCACGACCTCGAAGTCGGGTCCATCGGCGGCGCGGGTCCGAAATCGCCTTCCGATCGGATCCTGGTCGGGCCAGTGTTTGCGGGCGAACGCGTCATTGATGACCACCACTCCCGGAGACTGAGGGGTATCCGCTATGGAGAATCCCCGGCCGCGCAGGATCGGCACGCGCAAAGTCTCGAAGTACTCCGGAGTCACGCGGGTCACGTCGATCGAAATGCCCTTGTCGTCGGGTGCGGCGCGTTCGGGCAGGAACACCGTGTTCCGGTTGTAGTTCACAGAAAGCGGCGAACGCTCGGTGAGGGCCACCGCCTCGACACCCGGAATGGCGCGCACCCGCGGCACCGCCTGCTCCCAGAATGCCTTGCCTCTCTCGGCCGAGTACCCGATCATGTCCAGTTCGGCGGAGAGTACGGCGACCCCTTCGGTCCGGAAGCCGATATTCATCTGCTGGGCGCTCAGCAAGGACCGGGAGAGGAGCCCGGCAACCACGAGAAGGACGGTGGTCACCGCCATCTGCGAAGCCACCAGTGAGTCGCGCAGGGTGAACCGTCGCCGGCTCGCGGGAACCACGGCCGCGTCACCCTTGAGTTCGCCCACCAGATTGAGCTTCGTGGCACTGAGTGCCGGAGCGAGGCCCGCGACGAGCCCGGCCATCAGGGTGACCAGCACCGAGAAGCCGAGCACGCGCAAATCCATGTGCAGGCCGAAGGTCAGCGGTATCGGAATCGGCAGAGGCATTCTCATCGCACCCTGGAGCAGCACGTAAGCGAGGGCGAGACCCGCGAGCGACCCCAGGAGCGCCATCACCGTGCTTTCGGTGATGAGCTGACGCACGATGCGTCCCCGGTTGGCTCCGATGGCCAGGCGGATGCCGATCTCTTTCTGACGCCCCGAAGCGCGGGCGAGGAGCATGCTCGCGACGTTGGCGCAGGCGATCAGGAGGACCATCCCAACCACCACCATGAGGCCGCTCGCGATGGGCATCAGGGTCCGGTCGGCGTCGGGGTGAATGTGGACGTCGCTCGTCCGCTTCACGGACACCTTGCGGTTCTTGTTGGTTTGCGGATACGCGGTCTCAAGCTGCTGCGACAGCAGGCCCATGCTTGAAGCCGCCTGTTCGACAGTGGCGTCCGGCCTCAATCGACCCTTGACGAACAGCCAGCGCTGTCCTCTCCGGTCGAGGCGCGACGTGCCGGTCGGCGAGGGGACGGCATCCTGAATGCCCATGGGCTCGACATCGTCGATGTGGGCGATCGCGGTCCAGAGTTCGGGCGACAACATCGGCAGCATGCCGGTGAAGGTCTTCGGAGCCACTCCGACGATTTTGTAGGTCTGCCCGTGAATGCGCAGGGTCTGGTCAAGGGCCTTTGCACTGGCGCCGAAGTCACGGGTCCACGTCCGATGCGAAAGCACCACCACGCGTTCGGCCCCCGGCACGTCGTCTTCTTGAAGCAGAGTCCGGCCGAGTTCCGCGCGGATTCCAAGAACCGGGAAATAGGTCCCGGTGACCACTTCTCCAAGCAGCAGGCGCGAGCGGTCGGCGAGGCTGAGCGCCGCCATCGACGGGCTGTACGCGATCATGTCGCTGAACACGGTGTTTTGCGCCTGCCAATCGAGGAAGTCCGGATACCCGTTCGTCGAGTAGGTGTCGCCATCGCTGCTGCTCGTGTAGACGTCCACGAGGCGGTCGGGCCGTTCCACCGGGAGGGGCCGGAACAGGAGGGCGTCGACCAGGGTGAAAAGAGCGGTGTTGAACCCGATGCCTATGGCGAAAGACGCCACCGCGAGGAGCGTGAACGCCGGGCTCTTGCGAAGCCAGCGGAGGGCGTAGCGGATGTCGGCGAGGAGTGTTTCGAACATGTTGGGTCCTTCCCTTGCCCGATACTACGAACCGGCGGGGCTCCAAGTTCCGCCTCAGTCCTTCTTTGCGGGGGGATCCGGGCGGGCGAGACCGAGTTCCTTCACGAGAAAGGCCTCGCGGTCGGCCGCGATCTCCGGCAGCTTCATGTCGTGGTCGGCGTCGTAGATCTTTCGCATAGCGGCCACATCCTTCGGGAGAATGCCAGCGGCCCGGGCGATGATGCCGGTGTCGACCCGGGAGACATAGACGTCCTTCGCCCCGAACTGCAGAAAGATCGGGACACCCTTCATCTGGCGCAGATAGTCGGTGAGCTCGAGCATCGAGTTCTGCACGAGATAGGCGGTTTTCGACTTCGGCGGGGGCCCGAGGAAAGCCCAGTCGTTGAGGCTCGGCACCACCGCGACAAAGGCGCAGGCGCGGTCCCGCTTATCGACGCCCGCCATGATCATCGAATACATCCCGCCGTAGTCGTGCCCGACGAGGCCCACGCGCGCCTTGTCGACATCGGGCAGAGAGAGCAGGAGGTCCAGCGCGCGGCGAAGTGCCACCACCTGTCTGATGGAGTTCGCGTAGTCCTCCTCCGGCACACGTTTGCCGAACCAGTCGGGATTGACCGCGGTCGACCACATCGCGTCCACGAGTACCGACACCACACCCTGCGGGGCAAGCTTCGCCGCCTCGTTCAGGAACTGGGTGCGGTTCGTGGTCTCCGGCTCGCCGAGCCAGTGAACCCACAACACCGCGGCAAATGGCCCCTTGCCCTCGGGCGTCACGATGTAGGCCGCGATGTCCTTCCCCATGAGCGCATTGAACGTGACGTCGCGAATGGAGACGCCCTCGCGTCTGTCGACACCCTTCTCGACCACCCCGAGCGGAATGGACGCGTCATAGTTGAAGAGGGCGCGCTGAGCGGCGAACTCGTCGGCGGTCTGGGCCAAGGCGGGGCTGGCGAGAAGTGCGGCGAGGGCGAGCGAAGCGGGGGTGATGCGAGGCAGGGTGGTCACGGTCGGGGTTTGTCTCCTTGAAGTGGCGAGACACTACGCCCGCGCGCACCGCGCTGCCAAGCTCTTTTTCAGGGCTTCTTCATGGACTTTTCGGGTGTCGGTCCAACCTTTTGGACGACACCATTCTCGAGCGTGAGCTTCTCGAGGTCGTGGAGTTCTGAGGGAAGGAAGTCGGTGAAGTTCTCGAAGCCGGTTTCGGTGACGACGCCGGTGTCTTCGTATCGGATGTAGAGATTCTCCTCGGGCACCCAGAGCTGGGGATCGACGGAGAAGACGTGGCCCGGCTTGAGCATCCCGCGATAGCTGCCCACATCGTGCACCGCCATCCCGACGGTGTGGGAGAAAACCCCGCCGCTTGTCTCCACCATTCGCTTCGCCGCCTGCTCATAGATGGGCTTCGAAAACTTCGTGCGCGCGAACACCGGCTCCATGGCCTTCGCGGCCTCGGCCAGCACGGCTTGAGTGGTGACGCCGGGGCGGATGCGCGTCATGACCGCGTTCCTGTACTCCAAAACGAACTGCAGCAGTTCGCGCTGCCACGGCGCGTACTTTCCGTTCACCGGCCACATCCGCCCGATGTCGCTGACGTAGTAGCGATAGTCGGGCGCGTAGTCCATGAGCACGAGATCCCCATCCTTGAGGGTGCTGCTGTTCCGGTAGTAGTGACCGTTATTGATGTTCGCGGTGCCGGAAGCGGTGATCGAACGGTAGCCCTCGAGCTTCGCGTCATTGAGAAGGTAGATGTAGCGCGAGGCCGCGTCGAGCTGATACTCGGTGACCCCGGGCTCCGTGCTGCGGATCGACTCCATCAGCCCGAGGCCGGCGATCTGGCTGGCCCGACGCACCAGAGCGATCTCGCGCGGGCTCTTGATCGCGCGCAGTTCGTCGAGAACAGGGGTCAAATCCTTGATTTCCGCGCGGGCCAAGCGGGCCCGCAATAATTCCACGAAGCGCTTCTGGCGCGAGGTCTGCCCGTCCCAGAAGTCGAGGGCGCGGGCGGTCTCCGCGGCCACGAGTTCTCCGCGGCTCTGCTCGGCCCCTTCAGCGGGAGCAAACTCCGCGTAGATCATCACCGGCGGCCGCGGATCGGTTCGCGGTGCTCCGGTCGTGGGCACGCCGAGGGGCCAGTTGTCCCGCGTCATCGCCTCGACCGACTGCACATCGTCAACGCCGGTCAGGCGCTTCACGAGGTCCACGTCATTCGCGGAGAGGACCTTTCCCTCGGACCGCTCGAGCCGCTCGTTACGCGGCGGCAGATAAAGCGTGGTCGTGCGGGTGCGTCCATCGAGACGGATGTAGGCGCCGGGCGTCTCGATCCCGCTCAGGTAGTAGAAGGTGTTGAACTGGCGCGGGAACTGAAAACCATCGGTGAGAGGCATTCCCTGCGCCACCGCGACCGCGTTCTCACCAATGCGTTCATAGACTCCGGCCCAGCGCGCCTTGAATTCCCCTGGAGGGAAGTCGGTTTGATAGTGCTGAGCGAGGGCCGGGGAGGCTACGAGGGCGAGGGTGAGAAAAAACGCGCGACGAAGCATGGGGGGCCTCTTAAGGTTGGATTGTTTGGAGCAATCTACTCGGATTCCGTGCGGGGTTGCGGGGTGCGGGGTTCCGCGCCCCGTGCGAACGGACCTCCACGCCGTCATCGCGAGCGTCCCGTCGTTTCGGCGCAGAGCGAAGCGCGCAGCCTGCCCTTGAGCGCAAGCGATCCTCGGCTCGAACCGCCATCCTCCGTCCCGAGGATTGCTTCAGGCCAAGTCGGAAAGAAGTGGCCTTCGCAATGACGATGGGTGGGGACCGGGTGTCCCGGCCTCCACGCCGTCATCGCGAGCGTCCCGTCGTTTCGGCGCCCACGCCGTCATCGCGAGCGTCCCGTCGTTTCGGCGCAGAGCGAGCGCGCAGCCTGCCCTTGGGGGCGCGAAGCCCGGCCTTGAGCGCAAGCGATCCTCGGCTCGAACCACCATCCTCCGTCCCGAGGATTGCTTCAGGCCAAGTCGGAAAGAAGTGGCCTTCGCAATGACGGCTAGCGTCGCGGGTTGCGAACGGACAGTTCGCGCTAGGCCCCGGCTTTCGCCGGGGTGACGGAGCGGAGCCCCCGCCCTCGAGAAGGGACAGGGGGTTCGCCGGGGTGACGGAGCGGAGGCCCCACCCTCGAGAAGGGACAGGGGGTTCGCCGGGGTGACGTGGGGTTGAATCGGCGTTCTTGTTGGGGGGGGGCCCGGCGGGAAGGACAGGGGTTCGCCGGGGTGACGGAGAGTTTCTGCCAAACGTCACGGAGCGCGAAGCCTCCCCCCGGGGGACGTAGTCCGTGGACCGACTCGCAATGACGTAGGGAAAAACAGGTTGGTGGGGTATGCGGAGTCCGCATTGCGCGGGAGAAACAGCGTATGCGGTTTGGCTAGCGAATCGCGAGGAGGGCTTCTTCGGTTCTCCAGTACCAGGTGTCGTCGGCGAGGGCGGGCGAGGCCAGGGTTCTGGCCCCGTGGGTGTTGACGCCCAGGAGCTTGAACTCGCGTCCGGCCTGGATCACGAAAGTCTCGCCCAGGTCGTTGGTGAAGAACACCCTTCCGTTCACGGCCACCGGTGAGGCGGAGAAGCTCTCCTTCGCGGCGCTGCCGAGCCGCTCCTGATAGACGAGCGTTCCCGTCTTCGCCTCAAAGACCGTGAGGATGCTCTGCATGTCGTTGATCAGGTAGAGCAAATCGTCGACCACGATCCCCGAAGGCACGAAGGGCGAGCCCTTGGGCGACGTCCACACGACGTTCGTTCCCGTGACATCGCCGCTTCCACCCGGACGAATCGCGAACGTCGGCCCCGCGCGGCCCGAGGACACGAACACCATGTTGTGCGCCACCACCGGCGTGGGAATCACTTCGAAAGTGTTGCCTTTCACCGTCCAGAGTTCGGCGCCGGTCTGCACGTCATAGGCGGCCACCCGACGCTGACCGTGCACGATCAGTTCGTCCCGCGCTCCCGCGCTGATCACCACTGGCGTGCCCCACCCGACACTCTCCGTCCGCGGCGTACTCCAAAGCGTCTTTCCCGTCGCCTTGTCGAACGCCGCCACAAAGGCGGTCTGATCGGCCACGGGCTTCTGATCCTGGTAGAGAAACACGCGGTCTTTGTAGAGCACGGGCGAACCCGCGGGGCCGTGGTAGTTGTCGATCTGGGAGAACTTGCGGTGCCAGACGATCTTCCCGTCGAAGTCGAAAGCGACGAGCCCGTGCCGACCGAAAGACGCGTAAACGAGTTTGCCGTCGGTTACCGGCGTGGCCGAGGCGTAGCCGTTTTTCTGATGAACCTTCTCGGTCGCATCCTGGGGAACCGCGGTCTGCCACAACATCTTTCCGTTCGCGGGGTCGAACGCGAGCAGGGACAACTTCGCTCCATCGTTCTCCGACGTGGTCAGGAAAATGCGGTCCTTCCAGAGAATCGGGGAGGAGTTCCCGCTGCCTGGTAGCGCCGTCTTCCACTTCACACCGTCGGTCGCGGACCACGCCTCCCGGTATTTTCCGGAGACCGCGAGGCCTTGTCCTGACGGTCCGCGCCAGCGCGGCCAGTACCGAGCCCCGTCTCCCGTGACCTCGACCATGGAAACTTCGTTCGACGCCGCCCGCGCGTTTAGGTACCCGGCCGCGCCGGCCGAGGCGATGAAAACAACGCCGATGAAACCGCGGAGCATTCGTGCCATGCGCGCGATTCTAGACCTCGCTTCGAGCGCGCCCCCCTCGGGGTTCACCGCGCCGATTCAGTTTCCTGATCGGGGTCGGCGGGAAGCCACTTATCGAGCATGGCCCTGATCTCCGCGAGCCCCGCCGGCTTGGCGAGATAGTCGTCCATGCCCGCGGCCTGACAGCGGAGCGCCTCGTCCTTGAGAACGTTGGCCGAAAGCGGGGCCCGGCCTTTCCCCTTCTCCACCTTCCGAATCGCGGCGGAGAGCTCATAGCCGTCCATCTCGGGCATCTGGAGGTCGGTGACCAGCATCGCGTAGTCGCCGCTTTCCCAGCGCTTGAACGCCTCACGGCCGTCGGGCACGACATCGGCAGGGTACCCCAGCGCGCGAAGCTGCTGCACGATGACCACCTGATTCACCTTGTTGTCCTCGGCCACGAGAATCAGATGGTCGTGACGGATCTTCGGACTGCGCCTTGCCGCGGAGCGAGACGCCGCGTCTGCCTCTCCGGGACTCTCCTCAAGCTCACGGCCGGCCGCCATGGCCACCGCGGCCACGAAGACGCGCCGGCTCAAGACATTGCCGTCGAGCTGCACCACCCCGGGCCTCGTCCTGCGCGGGCTGCGCCTGCGTCCCCGGCCCAGGATCACGAATGTCGTCTCCTCGGTGTCCCGGGGCGTAGCGGCCTCGATCGCCTGGTCGGGAGAGATCGGCGCATCCGCCGCATCGAGGATCCACACCCACGGCCCCGGGGGACATTGTTCGGCGAACTTCCTCGCGGACGGAAGATCGGCCGCGCGATCGATCCGGGCGCCTCCCGCGACGAGGTACGCCGTGAGGTCCCACGACACGCCCGAAGCCCCGCCCACCACGAGGCAGGACAGGAAGGCGATGGACGGAGTCACGAGCGGTTCCTCTGGCGGCAGAAGAGCCTTGAAGGGCAGACGCGCGGTGAAGGTCGACCCCTGCCCGGGTTCGCTCTTCACGTTAATCTCGCCACCCATCAGTCGGGCGAGGTTCCGCGATATGGCGAGCCCAAGACCGGTGCCCCCGAACCGCCTGGTGATGGATGAGTCGGCCTGGGTGAAGGACGTGAAGAGCCGGGAGAGCGCCCCGGCCTCGATGCCGATGCCGTTGTCGCTCACCTGGAACTCGACGATCGCGTCGCCCGCTTCGTGACCGGCGAGCAGGGCACGCACGCGGACGCGCCGGGGCTGGGCCTGGGCACTCGAGAACTTGATCGCGTTCCCCACGATGTTGTGCAGCACCTGCCGCAGCCGGATCGCATCGCCCATCACCCGGGCGGGCAGGCGGGGGTCGGTGAAGTAGGTGAGCTCCACGCCCTTCTTCGACGCGGCCAGGTCGAGCAGCTCGCAGACCTTCTCGAGGCCACCCGAAAGCGACATCGGCTCGAGGCCGACTTCCACCATGCCCGCCTCGATCTTCGAGATGTCCAGGATGTCCTCGATGATGGAGAGAAGGGAGGTGGCCGATTCGTGCGCGAGATCGGCCATCTGCGCCTGCTGGCTCTTGAGGCTGGTCTGGCGCAGGACAACGATCATTCCGAGCACGCCGTTGAGCGGGGTGCGGATTTCGTGGCTCATGTTGGCCAGGAACTGCGACTTCGCCTGGCTCGCCTGTTCGGCGACCTGTCGCGCCTGGTCGAGTTCCGCGGTGCGTACGCGCACCTTGCTCTCGAGGTCGGAGTTCAATTCGGACAGGCTCACCTCCGCGCGCTTCCGCAGCGTGATGTCCTGCACGGTGTTGAGACTGAAGGCCTGACCGCCGATCCTGATCAGACGGCCGTAGTAGAGGGCCGGAAACACCGATCCGTCCCGCCGGCGCATCATGACTTCCTGGCCGGACACCGCGCCCTCCGTGCGGAGGCGATTGATGTAGAGGTCCCGCTCCGCGAGGTTCACCCATATCCCGAGGTCGGCGGTGGTTTTCCCCACCGCCTCTTCGCGGGTGTGGCCGAAAGCGGCGATGGTCGCGGCGTTCAGTTCCACCACCCGCCCCTCGGGCACCGTCATGAGGGCCACGATGATTGGGCTGTGATCGAAGACGGCGTGGAAGCGCTCCTCGCTTTCCCGAAGGGCGCGTTCGGTCTGCTTGCGTTCGGTGATATCGCGGATGATCGCAACCATGTAGTCCTGCGGCGGCCCGACGATGTAGCGAACGTTGATCTCGACCGGAAACGTGGTCCCATCCTTGCGGCGGTGTCCGCCCTCGAAGGTCAGATGGCCCTGGCGTTTGAGAGAGTCGAGGTTGTCGAGCCAGCGCGTGACGTCCTGCGGATCGGCGTGGATATCGCCGAGGGTGAGAGCCAGGTGTTCGTCGCGGCGGTACCCGAGCCGGGTGTGGGCGGTCTGGTTGAGATCGATGAACCGGCCGGTGTAGGGGTCGATCATGTAGACCGCGTCCGTCGACTGATCGAGAGCGGCGCGGAACTGACGGATCGCGAACTCGGCCCTTCGGCGGGCCGTGATGTCGAGAACCGTCACGAGCGAAGTTAGCGTGCCGCCCTCGGCATTCATGATCGCGGTCGAGAACAAGACGTTGATCTCCTCGCCGTTCTTCTTGCGCAGCGTGGTCTCGAAGCCGTCCACGCGACGATCGCGCTGGAGCATTTCGAGATAGCGCCTTCGATCGTCGAGATCGAGCCACAGGTTCATCTCCTCGGTGGTCTTCCCGATGACCTCCTCGCGAGAGAAGCCGAACATGCGCGAGGCCGCTTCGTTCGCGGCCACGAAACGGCCCTCGGGCACCGAAGCCACGACGATGGTGATCGGCGAATGTTCGAAGATCCGCCGGAACCGCTCTTCGCTCTCCTTGAGAGCCACCGTGCGCTTTTCCGCTTCCCGCACCGCGTCCGCGTAGATGCCGGCGTTGTGGACCACGAGTGCGGCCTGCTGGGCCAGCATCTCGCCCCGCTCGATCTCTTCCCCGGTGAAGGGCCGGCCGGTTTCCGTGCGGCTCAGCGACAAAACGCCCATGCAGTTCGATCCCATCAGGATCGGGAACTCGGCGAGGGCGCGGAGAGGCAGGGACGCGTAGGCCGGAGGATTGTCGGGCCTCGATGCGTAGTCCTCGACCACGACGGGAGCGAGAGTGTCGCAGACCTGCCAGGAGATCGGCGCCTCCGCGCGGCCCAGACGGGCCCCGCTGGCGTAGGGATGGTTGTCGCGCGTGCAGGCCCGGATGATCAGGGCATCGCCCTCCCGAAGGCTCAGTTCTCCGAAGCGCGCGTCGAGCAATGTGGTGGCCCGGTCCACCACCGCGCGGAGCAGGTCGTCCAGGGTCTCGCGGGCCAGCAGGTCGAGGGTGGTCTGATGAAGGGCCTCGAGGAACTCCTTTTGACGGACCAGCGCGCGGGTTCGGTTCTCCTCCGCGGTTTTGAGCAAGGCATTCTCATGCGCGTTCCCGTGCGCGCGCAGGGCGCTCATGCGCACATAGCCGAGGAAGAGGACGATCAGGAAACTGATGAAGGCGTTCACCTCTCCGCCGGTGAGCAGGAGCTTGGCAATGAGCGGGGCCAGGGCCGGAAGGGCAAACGAGGACGCGCCGATCAGATCGAAGGCGGCGATGCTGAGGGAGCCCACCGCAACCGTGGTCACCGCGAAAGCGAGAATGATCTGTCGCGGAACGTCGTCCGCCGGGAAGACGAGCCAGGGGGCCAGCCCCCAGGCCGCGCCGTGCAGGAAGTAGGTGCCGCGAATCCTCCACAACCAAACGTTGAGTTCGGCCTCGCTCAGCCGGTCGGAAACCCGGCGGCAGGAAAACCCGACGATGGCGCGGGTGACCAGGGCGAAGGCCAGGGCCGCGGCCCACCCGGCGATAGCCTGATACGGGACCCGGTTCCCCAGGGCGAAGACCAGGACGGATCCAAGGACCGAGCCGCCGAAAAGCGCGGGAATGAGGACTGAATTGTGTCCTCGCAACTGCGCGCGGCGGATCGCCACCCCGGCTTCAGAGGGCGCGGATGAGGTCGCGTTATCGCCCATGCGAGATCAGCTCGCGGCTCGAAACATCCGCGGAGTATACGGAGGCGCGGGTCGCGAATGCGCGGCCTCCAGGCCGCCCTTGCCGGTGCGCCCGGTTTCGAAGTTCGCGACGTTGTTACGCGAGGTCTAATTGTCGTTGGATCTCGGCTCTTGCGTCCTCGCTCAGGCCGAGGCGGCGGCCGAGGGTGTCGAGGTAGATGCGTTCGGCGTCGGTGTCCGCGGTGATCGCCGCGCAGGAGGCGGCGTAGAGGTCGGTCGCGAGTTCGGGGCGAGCCGAAGCGACGATGACCGCGAGGGACTTCGGGTTCGCCAGTTCCGCCTCCAGGAACTTCCGCGTCTCGTCATCGAAGCCGGCATCGGTGGCGCGTTTCAGCATCTGCGTCTTCTCTTCGTCGTCAATGACGCCGTCGGCGGCCGCCGCCGCGACCATGGCCTGGACGAGCAGCATCGCGTCGCCGACCCGAGCGGACGCGGCGGTGGGCGAAATGCTCGTTCCAAGGGACGTCCTCGGCATCGGGGCGAGGGACTGGGCTGCTCCTTGGGGCGAGGGCGCAGGCGAAGGCGAGGGCGCCAGCGAGCCCTGGCTCTGCTTCGTGTAGTGCTCATAGGCCGCGATCGCGATGCCGACCAGACCCATGCCGAGCTGCGCCTTCGTTCCCGTACTCATACCTCCGAGCAGCGAACCGCCCCGCTTTCGCCTTCGGCCGCCGCCGAGGCTTCCGCTCAAGCCGCTCTTAAGCAGCTGACCTAAAAGTTGTTCCGGGTTGAACATGGCCTGATTTCTCCGAGAAGGGTGATGAGGCATCGCACGCTTTCCGCGCGCGGCCGAGAGTGCGGGACGGAATCCTACAGGCCTGACCACTCAAGGCGGCAAAGCGCTGAGAGAATGCGCCGATGAGACGCACGATCCACCTGGCCCTGATGACCCTGCTTGGCGCCCTGCCAACATCCGCCCAGAGTCTCCTGGAATGGAACCGGACGAGCGTCACGGTGAAGCTCGACAACCACGGCGTCGCGAAAGTTGAAGAAACGCATGAGCTCGCGGTTTCGGGCGAGGTCAGCTACGTCTATCGCACCCTTCTTGTGGGCGCCGATCAGACCGCCGTGGTCCACGGCGTTTCCATGACCGATCTGGTTGGAACGAAGACGGTGTTGCGTAACGCCCCCGGCGGACCCAACTCTTATCAGGCGTGGAGCTTTGGCCTCCAGATCTGGTTGAAGGCCGAAGCCGACCCGCCAATCGAGCCTCGCGCGCGCAGGAACTACACGATCGAATACACGCTGCGCGGCGCGGTGACGCCATCATGGGATCTCGCCGCCGGCGTCGAGCCCCTCGATTCGGGAACCCAGCCGCGGAACCCGCTCGATCGCGCCCGCGAGGTGCTCGCAGGATGGAGGGCGGCGTGGCCGGATCTCGATCGCGTCTACCGCTTCGACCACGACGTCGAGTTCCCCACGCGGGGCTCACCGGACGGTCTCCTCGAACTCAACTACCGTTTCGAGTACGACACGGCATGGGTCCTCCTCGACAAGGACCGTGACATCGGGGTCGCCACGCCCGATGTCGACTATCGGGTTCAGCGGCTCCTGCGATATCTGCCCGAGGGGCGGCCGAAAGAAGTGGACCTGCAGACCGCCGCATTCCGCCTCGCCGGCGCTTTCGGGCCCTTCGCCCTGTGCCTGGTGATGCTGGCCCTCTTCCTCGTCTCGAACCGCCTGCTCGCCGCCCCCCCCCGCGGCGATCGACAGCTCTTTGAACGCATCGTCGAGCCCTTGCCGAGAGAGTTGGTCGCCGCACGCTACGGGGGCGCGTCGATGTCGCCATCATTCGAGGAACTCATGCTGCGGATGGCCGCGCAGCGGAAGCTCTCGATCACCGTCGAAAAAGCGGCGACCGACGAGACCAACCCGCTCGTCTCCATGCGCCTTGCCGTCCCTCGCGATCACTTGAACAGCCTCGAACGGAAGGTGGTCGAGGAGTTGTTCGGATACCCGGACACGGTGTCGACGGCGGACATCCAGGACCGTTTCCGACGACGCGAGTTCGATCCGGACGACCTCGTCGAACGGGCTTTCACCCCGCTTTTGCCCAACGTCGGGCCCACGCGGGGCCGCGCGTTTTGGACCGCCGTGTGCCTTGCCTCCTTCGCGGGCGGAGTCGCGCTACTCGTCAGGAGCCTCATCGACCAGACTCTCAAAGACCCGGCGCCGATCGTTGCCGGCTTCATTCCCGGACAAATCTTCTCGATATTCTGGCCCATCGGGACATCCTCACGGCGCGTCTCGACCTTCACCCTGATTCTCGCCGCGATCTTGTTCAGCGCGCTCGGGACCGCTCTGGCCCTGAGCCCGAACACGCCCTTGAGCGCCTTCGCGGCGCTCGGCCTCGGCCTCATGACGGCGGGCCACTACGCGGGCTACCTCGCGCGCCTGCCGAATCCGCGCCCCGAGGATCTCGAGTTCGATGCCGCTCGAGAGTGGGCGACCCGCGAACTGCGGAAGCCCCGGCCCGCCCTCAAAGACGCGTGGATCGATGCCCTCGAAGCCATGGGACTCAAGGCGGCGATCGACAAATGGAGAAAACGATCGGGCGACTTCACCGTCGCGCCCGACATGGCGGATATGGGGCTCGGCGAGATGCAGGCGGGCCCTGCGTTCACGGGCGAAGCTCCACGCCCTCCGGAACTCCCCGATGGCTGGGCCGAGGGTTTCTTCGTCTATGAGGACGATGAGGAAGAGGAGGACGGGAAATAGAGTCGAAAGGGGCCTTCGGGCATCTCGGCGACACGCCGCCAACCCTGCACCAGTTCGGCCTGGGCGGCCCCTTCAGGCTGGGCGCCTTTCCTCCGTACGCTTTCCGAGGGCCGAGTTACGCGATGGGCGGCCTCGGCTACAAGATCCCCGTGAGACACCTCATGATCGGGCGGCTGGTTCGATAACGTCGGTAATGCTGCGAGAATCATCACGACCATGACCGAAATGGGCCGCCGCATCCTCATCGGGCTCGCGATCGTCGCGATCGCCCTGGTCCTCTACGTGGCCTCGCCCTTCGCCGGTCCCCTGCTGTTCGCGGCGGTGCTCGCGGGGGCGCTGTCGCCTTTGTACGAGAGGCTCGCCTCGCTCCTTGTACAGCGCCGGACCATTGCGGGCGCGCTCTTCGTCACCGGCGTGGTTTTTACCCTGCTCCTGCCCATCGCCGGGCTGATCTTCGCGGTGGCGCAGGAGGCGGATGACGCGTTCCGTCCGATGCGGGCGACCTTTCAGGAAAGGGGCATCAACGGGGTGATCGAAGATCTGCCCAAGCCTCTTCCCGTCATCGCGCGCGAGGTGATGGCCCGCCTTCCCCGCGGCCAGGAGAAGATCGAGGAACTCGTTCGAAGTTCCACCGGCCGAGTGCTCGGGGGGGTCGGCTACGTGTTCGTGACCACGGGAGGCTTCGTCTTCAGCCTCGGGATGATGCTCGCCGCGTTCTTCTTTCTTCTGGTCGACGGTCCGTTGCTCGTGCGGTGGATCATCAACGTGAGCCCACTTACCGGTGAACAGACGAAGGGGCTTCTGGAGAGCTTTCGGGAGACGTCGATCGCGGTACTCGTGGGATCGGTGGGGACCGCACTCGTGCAGACCCTGGTGGCGACCATCGGCTTCTGGATCGCCGGGGCGAAGCACGCCTTGCTCCTCGCCGCGGCCACCTTCATCGGCGCTTTCATCCCCGTGGTGGGTGCGGGCTCGGTGGTGATCACCTCCGCGGTGATCCTTTTCTTCACGGGCCACCCGGGCTCCGCCCTCTTCCTCGGGGTCTGGGGCATCGCCGTGGTCTCTTCGATCGACAACGTGGTGAAGCCCCTGCTCATGAGAGGCAAGCTCGAAGTGAATACGGGCATCACGTTCTTCGCACTGCTCGGAGGGGCCGCAACCATGGGGCCGGTCGGACTTCTGGCCGGACCGCTCATCGTCGCCTTCTTCCTCGCCGTGGTGGGGATGTGCCAGAAGGAACTCGGAAAGCCCGCGGTGGCGGAGCTGGCGCCGGTCCCGGTCAAGGCGCCGCCCCCGGGTGCGGCCGAGCCCCAGATTCTGCCCGTGAATCCCTCCTGATGAAATTCAAGGACTATTACGAGATCCTGGGCGTCACGCGAACCGCCACTCCCGACGAAATCAAGGCCGCGTATCGCAAGCTCGCGCGCAAGTACCACCCGGACGTCAGCAAGGAGCCAAACGCCGAGACCCGGTTCAAGGAGCTTGGCGAGGCGCACGAAGTCCTCAAGGATCCGGAAAAGCGCGTGCTCTACGACAAGATGGGCAGCCAGTGGAAGGCGGGCCAGGACTTCAGGCCCCAGCCGGGCTTCGATGCGGGCTTCGAGTTCCGGGGCGGCGGCGAGGCCCAGGACTTCGACCCCAGCGATTTCTTCGAAGCTCTCTTCGGGCGAAGGCCGCGCGGCGGCGGCTCCAGGCGGCCCAACGTTCAGGCGCAGGGCGAGGATCATCACGCCAAGGTGTTGATCGATCTCGAAGACTCTTATCGCGGCGCGCAGAAGTCGATCACCCTGCGCATGCCGTCCTACGATGCTTCCGGGGAGCTGGTGTCGCGCGAGCGAAGGCTCGATGTGAACATCCCGAAGGGCATCCGCGCCGGCCAGCACCTGCGCCTCGCCGGACAAGGCGGCTCGGGGGTCGGCAAGGGTGCTCCGGGCGACTTGTATCTCGAAGTCAGATTCAATCCGCATCCCCTCTTCCTTGTGGAAGAGCGCGATGTGCACGTGGAGCTCTCACTCGCCCCCTGGGAAGCGGCGCTCGGCGCGAAGGTGGTGGCGCCCACTCCCGAGGGCCCGATCCATCTCACCATCCCGCCGGGCTCGTCGGCGGGGAGGAAGATGCGGCTCAAGGGCCGGGGCCTGCCCGGCGATCCCCCCGGGGATCTCTACGTGGCTCTCGCGATCGCCCAACCTCCTGCGAACACCGAGGCCGAGAAGGAGGCCTACCGCGCCCTCGAACGCGCATTCCGCTTCGACCCTCGCGGCCTAGGGAAGGGTTGATCGTGGAGGAGGAAATCCGTCTCACGCTCTACGACTTGTGCCGGAGCTGCCGGATTCCGGAGGCCGAGGTTCGCACCTGGGTCATCGAAGGCGTTCTCGATCCCGAGGGTGAGACGCCCGAAGAGTGGCGCTTCACCAGCCTGGCCCTCCGACGAGCGCGAACCGCGCTTCACCTTTCGCGCGATCTGGAGGTGAATCTTGCGGGCATAGCGCTTGCATTAAATCTTCTCGATGAAATCACTGCACTGCGGTCGAGACTCGGAGGAAGCCCCGCCCTTCATGACCCAGCGGCCGATATCCTGGCTGAATAGGGCGGCCGGAGCCTGCCTCGTCCTCGCGGTCATCGCCTGCGGCAACGAGGCCCGGCCGCCTCAAGCCTTGGCGCAGTCCCCCTCGCCGGTCGCGGCTCCGACGGCGTTCCCTGATCTGACCGCAGCCATGAGCGAATGGCTGGCCGCTCCGGACAAGCAATTCAATCCTGGTCCCGAGGGGAAAAAGGTGCTCGCGCAGCTCTACCCGCAAGGTGCGGCGAGAGCACTCTGGGTGGATCAGAAGCTCCACCCGACAAAGTCCGCAAAGGACGCGCTCGCGGTTTTCGCCGACGCCGAAGCCGAAGGCCTCGAACCCGCCGACTATCGCGCCGCGGAACTCGAGGTCCTCGGGAAGAACCTCGAAGCGGAAGCGCCCCCAAAAAGCGCAGATGCCGCGGCCTTTGATGCCTCGCTCAGTCTCTCGATGATCCGTTACCTCCGCCACTACCATCGCGGTCGCGTGGATCCAAACGCCATCGGATTCCTGATGAGTCTCCCGCCCGACGAGCACGATTATGCCGCCCTGTTACGCGAGGCCGCCCACAAGGGCCGCGTAAAGGAGACCATCGCGTCGATCACCCCACCCCTCGTGCAATACCGGCTGCTGCGGTCGATGCTGCCCATATACCGCGCCCTCGCTCTCACGGAAGGAACGACGTTTCCAAAACTCGGGCCCGCCCCGAAGAAGCCCATCAAGCCGGGAGATCCTGGCGGGGGTCTCGATATCCTGCGGACGCGGTTGACCGCACTCGGCGACCTCTCGCCCACGGCTTCTCCGCTCGCTGACCCTCCCCTCTACGAAGGCGAGCTGGTCGAGGCGGTGAAGCGGTTCCAGGAGCGCCATGGCTACGAGGGCGACGGCGTCCTGGGGAAGACCACCTGGGCCGCGTTGAGTGTCCCGATTTCGTGGCGCGCCCATCAGATCGAACTCGCGATGGAGCGGATGAGGTGGCTCCCCCATCTTGGGGAGCGTCCCTTCGTCGCCGTCAATGTTCCGATGTTCCGCCTTTGGGCCTGGGAGAAGGTGCCCGAGAGCGGCAGGCCCGACTTCGAGATGGGGGTCATCGTGGGCAAGGCCCTCAATACCCGGACGCCGGTCTTCGTGGAAGAAATGGAGCACCTGATCTTCCAGCCCTACTGGAACGTTCCGAAGTCAATTCTTCAAAAGGAGATTCTTCCCATCCTGAGGCGAGGCCTCGGCTATCTCGACAATCAGGGCATGGAGATGGTGGACGGACAGGGGGACGATGCGACGGTGATGGCAGCAACGCCCTCGAATCTCGAACTTCTGGCGCAGGGCAAACTCCGGCTGCGGCAGCGGCCGGGGCCGAAGAACGCACTCGGCCAGGTCAAGTTCATGTTCCCAAACGACGAGAACATCTATCTCCACTCGACGCCGGCCCCCGAACTCTTCGGGCGGGCACGCCGCGACTTCTCCCACGGCTGTGTCCGGGTCGAGGATCCGGTGAAGCTCGCGGAATGGGCGCTCAAAGACCAGCCCGAGTGGACGCGAGAGAAGATCACCGCCGCGATGAACGGCAAGCCGTCCTTCCGGGTGAAACTGACCCGCCCGGTCCGAGTGGTCCTCTATTACGTGACCGCTACGGTCATTCCCGAGGGCGACAAACTCCACTTCACCGACGACATCTACGATCAGGATCGCCGGCTCGACCAGGCCCTGCACGCCCGAAGTCGATAGCCGGTCCCTCGACGCTACCAGGTGCGGACGCGGCCGGTGTCGACGTGGACGAAGTTGGAGCCCGCGTAGTAGCCGACGCCCCCTCTTCGGGTGGCGGTGGCCGCGCGGCGGAGGTCCGTGAGGGTCACGTCGCCCAGCCGGATGTCGATGGCCATGCCCCTGAGGTGCAGGCTGTTCTTCGCCACGCCGTCGCTGTGGCCGTTGAGCGCGGCATTCGTCTTGGGCGACCGGTAGGCGGAGATGATCTCGAAAGGGGATCGCGTTTCCGTCATGCCCTTGATGTCGTGAAGCAGGTCCAGAAGTGCGGGGTCGATAGGGTGAACATCCCCGGTTCGGAAGTCGCGCATCAGTCGATTGATGGCGCCCAGTCCCTCCGGCTCGTAGGTTCCTTCCCGCCAGTACTCGATCGCGAGTTTTTCACCCGTGTGGGTGTGGTTGAAGCGCAGGACCCGTGGGTCCATGGGCTGGGCGAACCCGGTGCGCGGGACGAGAAGGCCGGCGACCGCGCTGGCGGCGGCACCCATGAAGCCCCGGCGGGTGGCGATGATCGAGGTCATGGGCGCTTGGTCTCCTGCAGGAAGAACGAAGGGGAAGTGCCGGGAAACCCCGACCGGGACGCAGTATCCCCTGCACCACTGGTTCGAGCCTAATGAGCGGCGGCGCACAGACGGCCCCCGATGCGTCGGAGGGGCCGCCTGAGCCTTCCGCTATCAGCGGACCACGAGAACGGAGCAGTGCGCGGTGCGGGCCACACTCTCGGCAACACTTCCCATGAGCGCGTGGGCAATCCCCCGGCGGCCGTGGGTGCCCATGACGATCAGTTCCGCGTTCAGCTCCTTCGCCTTCTTCGTGATGACCTCGCGCGGATCGCCGCTTTCGACGAGCAGCGGACCGAGCGAGGCGTCGGGACAAAGCTTCGTCTTAAGCTCCAGCAGCTGCGTCCGCGACTCCTGCACGAACTGCTCGACGTACTTTTGGGAAATGCTGAGGGCGAGGCCGACCGACTCGACCGGAATCAGGTAGGCGTGGAGCAGGTGAATCGTGGCGCCCGTCTTCGCGGCGAGGGCGCAGGCCGCACTCGCCGCCTTTTCCGACTGCTCGCTGAAGTCGATGGGGACGAGAATGTTCCTGGGGGGGTCTTTGAGGGTGGTCATGCGGGTCTCCTCCTGTGGGCTCGAAACGTTTCAGCAAGTCGTCATGGGTCACCCGTGGAAGATGCGCTCCACGATCGGGTGCGGCCCATTCTTCAAACGCCTTGGATGCTCGGCGGACGCAGGCAGTCTACGCACTCCGGATGTCTCGGCGAGAACCACCGCGATCTGCCTCGGACTGAGGCCCGAGCCGCCCTCGACCAGGGAAACCTCCACGTTGCGGGCGAGGTCGGTCAACGACACGACCCCTGAGAGCTTTCTTTCCGCCCCGATGACGGGAAGGCGTCGAACGTGGTTGGCGCGCATCAGCATTTCGACGCGCTCGAGGGTGTCGCCGATGTCGCACGAAACCACGTCGCGGGAGGCCGCTTCCTCCACCCGGAGTTCGGCGAGGCTCTTCCCGTGGCGGAGCGCGCACATCACGGCATCGCGATCGGTGACGAGGCCCACCACGCGGTTCAAGGCATCGACCACGGGGACGGAGCCGCAGCCCCGATCCCGCATGATCCCGACCGCCAGCTCGAGGGTGTCGGCGAGGCCGCAGGCGGCCACATCCTCAGTCATCACATCCTTGACTCGGTACATGTTCCTTCTCCCCGGCTGATCGACGCCTCACTCGACGCGAAGTGCAAAACGCACCGTGACGGACAATACGAACTCCATGGCCACTCCGTTCAGGAGCAGGGGCTGATAGCGCCACTGCATCACCGCGGCCTGCGCCGCGTCTTCAAAGATCGGCTGGCTTCGCAGCACGGTCACATCCTTCACTCTTCCGTCGGTTCCCACGTGGGCCTCGAGGATCACGATCCCCACCACGCCCGCCTGCGAGGCGAGCAGGGGATACTCCGGCGGGACGTAGACCACGCGCTTCGGCTCGCGGATGTCCCCTCCTACGCGCACCACCTGGGCCGCCGGCTTCGGCGGCGGGGCTACCTCGCTCGGCAGGCCGCCCACGATGCCGCCCGCGACACCCCCCTCAACACCCCCTTCGACGCCGCCTTCCACGCCGCCTTCGCCCAGGGAGAGGGACGCCCTCGAAATCTCATCCGGAATCTGGAGCGG
>Ga0163147_10000400_pt1 | contig 68475 bp, 57 predicted proteins | sample OliLakLV19MP6G1_FD_148597 | JGI IMG/M metagenome (GOLD analysis project Ga0163147, IMG submission 148597) | Freshwater microbial mat bacterial communities from Lake Vanda, McMurdo Dry Valleys, Antarctica- Oligotrophic Lake LV.19.MP6.G1 | ecosystem: Environmental > Aquatic > Freshwater > Lake >... | reverse complement strand
TAAAGTATGCCTGCTAAAGATGTTTTTCATCATCACGTTAGGGAGGCGCTTGAGAAGGATGGTTGAACGGTTACACATGATCCTTACTTCATTAACACTGAAAAAGTAGCGTACCCAGTTGATTTAGGAGCGGAAAAAATGTTTGCTGCAGAAAAAGAAAACGAACAAATTGTGGTAGAAATCAAAAGCTTTTTGGGAGCATCCTTGGTGTCTGAATTTCATACAGCATTTGGGCAATTTTTGAATTACAAATTGGGTCTTTCAGAAACGAAAAGTGAACGAACGTTGTTTTTAGCAATATCGCTTGCAGTGTACGAGAAAATGCAAGATTTACCTATTATAATAAAAGCAATAGAAGTGTATCAAATAAAGCTGCTTATTTTTAGTCCACAAAATAAATCAATGAACTTGTTTAAAATTGATGAAAATATAGAATGTGTTTTCCGAATGGGTACTTACAAAGTCGCAAGTATCAAGCCAACAATAACTTTAACCACAAAGGGCACAAGGATTTTCACCCTGTTCACAAGGAACACTTTGTGCGCCTTGTGTAGCACTTTGTGAGCCTTGTGGTTAAATGAGAACGCAGAGCCGAGCTATTCCATTCATGTTAGATAAAATCTTCAATTTTAAACAAGTTCAATATTAGAATGGATAAAGTAAGAACATATCAAAAGATTTTACTAGAATTTTTAGAAGAATATGTAGCTTTTTACGGACAGAACGATCTCATTGAAACGCAAATACTCGCCGATAATGAAAGACATCATTATCAATTGCAACGCGTAGGATGGAATGGCGAAAAGTATCTTCATTATTGTGTTTTTCATTTTGATATTAAAAATGAAAAAATTTGGATACAAGAAAACCGAACAGATACGGATATTGCCGAAGAGTTGGTACAAAAGGGGATTCCAAAGTCCGACATAGTTCTTGGTTTGCAGCCGCCGTATGCACGAGCTTATACAGGATATGCAGTCGCATAATTTACTTCGTAAAATGCTTCAACATAATCACTTCCTTTTCTGACAAGTGCCGGAAGAAGCCGCGTGGCAGGTCTTTTTTGGTCAAACCCGCGTAGTACATTCGGTCGAGCTTGGTGACTTCGTAACCTAAATGTGCAAAAATACGCCGCACAATTCTGTTTTTACCGATGTGTAATTCAATGCCGACTTCCGTTTTCGCGCCATCGGTTACGTGGTCTACGCCATCTACGTGTGCTATGCCGTCTTCCAATTCCAGTCCGTTTTTGATTTTTTCCAAATCTAATTTTGTAATAGGTTTGTCCAGCACGACATGATAGACTTTTTTCACTTTATGACTTGGGTGGGAGAGTTTTTTTGCCAAGTCGCCATCATTAGTCAATAGTAATAAACCAGTCGTCGCGCGGTCGAGCCTTCCTACTGGGAAGACCCGTTCCATCACTTTTCCTTTTAGTAATTCCATCACCGTTTTTCTGCCTCGGTCGTCGCTTACAGTGGTGAGAAAGCCCTTCGGTTTATTCATCAGTATGTACACCCGATTCGCTTCTGGCTTGATGAGCTTGCCTTTGAACGTTACTTTGTCTTCCGGTTGCACCACATAAAATGGTTCTTTTACTACTTCGCCATTCACAGTAACATCGCCATTTTTTACAAAATCCACCGCTTGCCGTCGGGAACTGATGCCACAATGCGCCACATATTTATTCAACCGCATCGGTTCGTCTTCCTGCGCGGGTGTGGAGCGCTGGGCATCCGTTCGATTCAACTCTCTTTCATAGCCGGGGCGTGGTTTTCTACTCGGCGGACGTTTTTTATCCCGATTCGATGCGCCACTTCTATCGGGTCTACTATTTCTATCCGGTGCGCCGTTTCTATCTGATGTGCCATTCCTGCTGGGTGGCTTTCTTTTTCGTTCCATATTTTTTTGACCGACCAAAGGTCAGTGTTACGCATTTTAAAAAGGAATATCTTCGTCTTCATTCATTTTGGAAGGACGCGTAATGACGCCTGTCGAAGCCGCATTATTGCTGGAAGTATCAAACGCAAAATCGCCGAAAGTGGTATCGTCCAAATCAGAGAATCGGGCAAATTGGTCTGTAAACCGCAGCCGCACATCCTTCAATGCGCCGTTTCTATGTTTTGCAATAATGATTTCTGCTACGCCTTTTAAGGACTGTCCTTCTGGGTCTTCCAATATCCCATAATATTCTGGACGATATATAAATGACACAATATCAGCGTCTTGCTCGATGGAATTATGCACTAAAATATCATTTGCAACAAAATTGTGCACTTCGGGTACGGTTAAATCATACACATCTTCGATACCAAGTGGCGTAATTTCCAAAATTTCATCCCAATAAAGGTCGGATTGAATAAATGGTTTTAAAGCAGGATCGACAATAGCTTCCTGCAACCTTTGAAGTCGTTCCTTAGAAATTCCATTGCGTTTTATAGAACCTGCATAAGACTGATTTAAACTATCAAATAAATTGCGATAAGATAATCCTTGTCGTTGCATCGCAGGATAAATAATCAAATCCCATGCCTCTTTAGGTAAAACGTCTGTATTCGGATTGCTATCAATTATTTCCAATGCAGCTATTAATTCCGGTATAATATTTCCTCTTTCACCAAAACATCCAACTATATTGAGAAAAAGTAATTGATTTTCAGCACCTTGTACATGTACGTGATAATTATCTCGATATTTACCACCTTTTTGTATAGAAACAGTGGTGGTTGAAATAATTCCCAAGCGTAACAAAAGGTGTTGCACTTGTTCCGCCAATATTCGACTTGAAGAAGCATAGTAAATGGCTCCTGAAGGTTTTCTGCCCGCCGTTTTTTTCCAGCTTACATTCCCATCGGTCGCCCAAAGGTGATGCAAAAACAGGCTTATTTTATTATCCTCGCATTGAAAAATAACATTTGGCAACTGTTTTTCATAGGACCGTACTCTTTCTAAACCAAGATTTTTATACCATATTGTTATTGGATGTAGTTTACCATGAGTAGTCCGATAGGGACTTGGCAAATACGTATGCCACCAATTTTCTTGCGGTACGATTCTGGCTTCAATACCAAATAAATTTTTCGCGGCAGTATTGACGATAGTAATATTTTTTTCGTCGGCACTTGTGTAGTGATAGGGTTGTTTTGGTAAAATGCAACCGTCGCCAATTAAGTGTGCTAACAAAATTAATTCATCATCTGACATTAAATTGACAGGCTGTGTAATTTCGATTTTTCTTGGCATCGCAATTCGGTCGCCGATGTTTAAATTTTCCAATGCGATCCAACCTTCCAGCTTTAAAAATGGATGATTCGCACTGGCTTTAATGCGCCGTCCAGTGCGAGTTTTGAGTTCAAAAACCTGTTTTTTGCCAGAATAAAAAGCCTTTGCTAAAGTGTAAGGTCGAATTTGCTGGCAAGCATTAACGGCAAGTACATGTACATTTGTGGCTTCTGGTCGTTCCGCTAATTCTTTTATAGGAAATCGTTTCCCTGTTATTGCATCTTGAATTAAAGTATCGCCAGTCAAACAACCCGATTCTCTCAAATCCGACAACTGCGGACGCTTGCTTCCCCCACGCGTTTCTACCGCCCGACTCAACTGCGACAGCGCAATCACGGGGACATTTAATTCCTTTGCCAAACTTTTCAACGCTCTGGAAATAGCACTTACTTCCTGCTCTCGATTGCCACGCTGATTATCGCCACCACCACTCATCAATTGTAAATAATCAATGATAATCAACTGAATATCATGCTGCATTTTCATACGGCGGCACTTGGCTCGGAGTTCAAATACGTTGATAGCAGCCGTGTCGTCAATATAAATCGGTGCCTCGCCGATGCGTTCGATAGCTTGATTTAAACGCGTACTTTCGTCTTGGTCAAATTGCCCGTTGCGCAGTTTGCTCGAAGAAACTTCCGCTTCCATCGCAATCATACGCAGTGCCAATTGAATACTGGACATTTCCAAAGAAAAAATAGCTACGCCTTTTCGGAATTCTACAGCTGTGTTTCGAGCAGCGGAAAGTACGAGCGCCGTTTTACCCATGCCGGGCCGAGCCGCAATGATAATCAAATCCGAAGGTTGCCAGCCAGACGTAAGTCGGTCTAATTCTGTAAAACCAGAAGGAACGCCCGTCAAACCATTTTCCTTATCTTTTACCTCTTGAAGTTGTTTATGAACTTTACTCGCCAAGGAAGCCATTGCTTCATAACCACGACTCATATTTTGCTCGGCTATGGCAAATAATCCTTTTTCGGCGTCGTCTAACAAGTCAAAAACGTCGGTCGTATCCTCGTAAGCGTCTCGAATAATGCCAGTAGACACGCGAATCAGTTCTCGTTGAATAAACTTTTGGGAGATGATACGGGCATGAAACTCAATATTGGCAGCCGAAGCGACTTTATTGGTCAAAGAAGCGAGATATGCCGGTCCGCCTACGGTTTCCAAATCAGCACTCTTTTTCAATTGCTCCATGACGGTGAGCAAATCTATGGGTTGAGAAAGTTCAAACAGTCGCTGCATCGCTTGAAAAATCAAGGAATGCGCTTCTGTGTAAAAACTGGAGGGTCGCAAAATATCCAACACCACCGACATCGCATCTCTGTCCAGCATAATCGCACCCAGCACTGCCTCTTCCAACGCCAATGCCTGTGGCGGCACCTTGCCGAACACGTAGTCCGACAGTTCCTCCCCGCGCTTTTTTACCAGCCCTTTGCTGCGCACATTGCCCAAGGCTTTGGCAGAATTATTGGATTCTGACATATCTTAAGAATTCTACTTTGTTCTTCCCTGCTTACAAAACTACATTTTCTCCACGAGATTGAGGCGGTATAAATCAGGGTCGCTTATCCACAATTGTGGATAAAGGGAATAAATTTTGTGGAGAACGTGTGGATTTGTTAACTGTATGTTACCTGTTTAGTGCCTTTTTGTATAGAATTATTATTCATTAATAAAATTTAAATATCTATTGTCGCTTCCTTATGTTGCTTTTGAATTAATAAAAGTACATAAAAAGGTGCAAAAAGTAAACGTCGAAATGTGGATAAGTTTATAAGAATCAAGTATTTTTCTCTCTTTATATAAAAAAAGTGCGAGCCGCCATACTTTGGCAGATTCGCACTTTGAAATCTAAAAATAACTTTCCAGTTAAAAAATTAAAACTTAGCGTCGCGCAGCACTTTTACATTTTACATTTTGCCGTTTTACATTTTGACTTTTACTTATCTTAAATCATCCAGTTTCTTTTTCACATTACCCACTACTTGCTTCTGGTTCTCTATTTTTTGACGGGCTGTTTCCTGTTCTTTCTCATTCTGGACGATACTTTCTTCTGCTTTACGAATGGTCTCTTTCGATTTTTCGATGTCATTACGAGCGCGTTCGTTAGCAGATTGTAGTTTTTCCAGTTCTTTTTCTAATTGCTTGAGTTGTTTTTCCTGCGCCGCTACATCCATGTTCGTCTTTTCTTTACTGACCAATAGCTGAAAGTTTTCCATCAGTTTCTCTGCTTCTTTGTACTGGTCGTAATTATCGTAAGAATTCAAAAAGGACGTGCCCATATTTACCCAAAACGAAAAAGTGACATTTTCACCATTTTCTTTTGCCGTAGCATGAAAGTCTACGGGCGTAGCGCCACCGATAGCCGTGATGTTGACGTTATCCGTAAACCATTCTTTCTGTTTGCGCTGCCACTCCGCTTTTGCATCATATTGCTTGTCGAGATAGTCTTCCCAAAGTTTGCCTACGAGTTTCGCATTTACACCTTCCAAGTTGACTACCAGTGCATTATTACTACCCAGACTCATCGTTTCTGATCTTTCCATCACCCGACTCACTCCTTTTGCGGTAAGCTGTGCCTGCGCCATTTGAAAACACAGGGCAAAAAATAAAAGGCTAAAACTTAACTTTTTCATATTAAAATAATTTTTTAATTTAAATTTATTCGCACGATTGCGATGCCGATACTATTTATACGCAGGAATGGGCGGCAGGTCACTTTTTTTGGAAGAATTTTTTTGTCTCCCGCAGATTTCGCAGATTTTATTTTGCGCTCGTCCCTTGGTCGCTCTTTCACTTGGGCACCTTTTGGTATGATAATTTTCAATGCTTTTGGAAGAGTAGAAATCTCAACTGGCGCATCGCCCAAAAACTCCCCATCCGCTTCTACCCACAACGGTTGACTTTTTTCTAATGATTCTATTCGGATAGCAGTCGTTTGGTACAAATCAATCTGAGGATGCTTACCCAGCGTTCCATTATAGAAGCGATAAGTATTTAATAAAACACTTAACTTGGAAACCTGTTTTGCAATCGTAAGCGCCAACAGTCCATCTGTCGCATCTGCGTGCGGCACGAGGCGCATTCCACCGCCAGAATATTTACAAATACCAGCATTAATCGTATAAAAATAGTCTTCCACCACTTGATTATCAAAGGTAATACGAGCTTTTGTAAGGCGATATTTAAACAAACAGCGCACGACCATTAATAAATATAACATTTTGTGAATGACCCAACGTTTGTGCGCCTCCGCATAACGCACCACAAAAGCATCATAAGCCATGCCTGCTACATTTACAAAAAAACGCTGCATCGGTTGTCCATTTTCAAAATATTTTATAACGCCGATGTCTTGTAACAAGGTATTCTCTGCTTGAATCATCGCTATCCATTCCTTCCAATTTTTAGAAATGTTGTGCGTGCGAATCCAGTCATTACCAGTGCCGACGGGGAGCAGTGCGTAAGTAATGTCCGTCGTTGGAATGTGTGTTTGTTGTAAAATACCGTTGACCACTTCATGATTCGTACCATCGCCGCCGACGGCAATTATTTTTCGGTAGCCGGCTTGAATAGCGGCAGCCGCGAGTTCAGTGGCTTGTCCGCGTCGTTCCGTTTGTATGAGGATGTGATTGGGCAAATGTTCCTGCAAAAAAAATTGAAGTACAGTCCAACGGCGAGCCACCGCATTTCTACCAGCGGCGGGGTTAGCAATGATGTACCAAGTGTGGGTTTTATCGTTTTGCATAATTATTTCACAAAAATTTGCAGAAAGGTATGCATTTAGCAATTGTGGTAATAAAATAGAACGCTCGTCCTTTTTAATCCCTTATTCTCACAAGCTCATCGTTGAAAAAACCATTTCGATAGAAAATTTGCGCAGATTTCGATTTTAACGACTATATTTCTTGCTGGAAAAACGCAAGCCGAATCTTATGACCGATTCTAACTATATTTTAAAACTTGACAACGTCGTAAAATCTTACGAAAAGCAAATAGCTGTCAATCACGTCAGTTTCAACGTTCCGAAAGGTAAAATTTTTGGATTATTAGGACCCAATGGCGCTGGGAAAACTTCGCTCATCCGCATCATTACTACGATTACAAGGGCAGACGAAGGCACAGTTTGGCTCGACGGTGAAAAACTTAACAGTCGCCACCCGGAGCAAATCGGCTATATGCCGGAAGAGCGCGGTTTGTACAAAAAAATGAAAGTGGGCGACCATTTGATGTACTTGGCGCAGTTGAAGGGTTTGTCCAAAGCGACGGCGAAACAAGAGATTGATTATTGGTTAGAAAAATTTCAGATTCAAGACTGGTGGGGCAAGAAAGTAGAGGAGCTTTCCAAAGGGATGCAGCAAAAAGCACAATTTATCGCTACGGTTATTCACCGCCCGAAGTTGCTCATTTTGGATGAACCTTTCTCCGGCTTAGACCCAATAAACGCCAATCTAATTAAAGATGAAATAGACGAACTGAATAAAAATGGCACCAGTATCATATTTTCTACACACCGCATGGAACAAGTAGAAGAGATTTGTGATAATATCGTATTGATAAATAAAGGACGTAATATTTTGGACGGGGATGTAAAAGCGATTAAAAATCAGTTTAAAGAAAATTTGTTTAAAATAGATTACGAAGGCGCGCTACCACCCGAAATCGGCACGATGGCAAATATTGTAAAACAAACAGAAGGCTCGGTCACTCTACAATTGCCGGACGCTAAATTGTCGAATCAATTATTACAAACTTTATTACAAAAAGGCATTTATATTCAGGCGTTTAATGAAATATTGCCCACTTTGAATGAAATATTTATAAAACAAGTAGAAGACTCTAATGCTTTCGGTATTTGACGTGTTCATGTTCAATGTGTTCAAGTAAAGCGCGTCCATGAACACATGAAGACTTTAACGCACCAACACAATCAACATGAGTAAATTAGGACTTATCATACAACGCGAATACCTCACCCGGGTGACGCGCCGCACTTTTATCCTCGCCACTATTCTCACCCCGCTGGGTTTCTTGGTGTTTTTTGTGGTGGTCGGCTTTATTTTTCAATATCAAAGCGACGATACCAAGCGGATTGCGATTTTGGATGAGGGTAATATTTTGAAAAAGAATATTAAAGATGAGCGCAATCTGTATTTCAAATTTGTGGAGGAACCTTTGGATTCCTTGCGGAAAAATTTCAAGGAATCGGATTATGATGGCATTTTGCAGCTACGACCGGTAAAAAATGTATTTGATAAAAATTATGTCGCTTATTACTATTCTACGAAACCGCCCACGCTTGATTTAGAAACACTTATTGCCAGCCGCGTAGAAAATAGCCTGCGCGATTATAAAATTGAAAGCTTAAAATTAGAACGTAAACAGCTCGATGCACTTGATACGCGGGTAGAGTTGGACCCGGAACCAATTGACCCTACGAAGGCAAATGCCAGCAAACTTACAGGCGGCATTGCGGCGGGTATTGGCGGTTTGATGGGGATTATTATGTATATGACCGTTTTTATTTATGGAATGATGGTGATGCGGAGTGTAATGGAAGAAAAAACCAGCCGCATTGTAGAAGTCATGATTTCCAGTGTGCGACCGTTTCAACTCATGCTCGGAAAAATTATTGGCGTAGGCGCGGTAGGCTTGACGCAAGTGGCGATTTGGGCGATTTTAATTCCTTTGCTCAGCTTATTGGTGAATCTTATGTTTGGATTTGATACCAGCCAGATGAACGTGCCGCAAGCGAATACAGAGGTGAATCCAGATGATATGAATGCGCTGATGGCACTGGCGATGCGCGAGTTGAGCAGTCAAAATTGGTGGCTCATTTTACCACTTTTCATCTTCTATTTTTTAGGCGGGTACTTTTTATATTCTTCGCTTTTTGCCGCCGTCGGCTCTGCGATGGGGGATGACTTGGGCGAAGGGCAGGCACTGACGTTGCCGATTACGATTCCAGTTATTATTGCATTTTATATTATGATTGTGGCGGTGCAAGCACCCAATTCCAGTCTGGCGGTATGGTCGTCTATTTTTCCTTTGTTTTCTCCCATTGTGATGCCGGCGCGATTAGCGTTTCAGCCGCCGCTCTGGGAAATTATTACCTCTATGCTCGTTTTAGTAGCGACTTGTATCTTTTTTGTGTGGCTATCGGGGCGTATTTATCGAGTCGGGATTTTATTATATGGTAAGAAAGTGACGATGAAGGAGTTGGGAAAATGGATGTTTTATAAGGATTAAAAAGTGATTGGTGAAATAGGATTGGTGATTTGGCACTTATCACGCAGTCGCTTTTCATTTTTCATTTTTTTATTATTAAAATCGGTCGCTTCGTCACAAAAAAAACGGATTCCCTTTCATAAATACAGAATTTAAAGGATATTGCAAAACCGAACGAAAATTGAATCGTTAGAACCCAAAAGGGTTTACTTAGAAAATTTTTTTAAAGTAGGTTTTGAATATGGATACTCCGACGTTGATGCTGAAGGAAGATACGAAAGTAATCAGTAATTTGGACTTGAGTGAAGTGCCGAGTGGTAAGATTTCCCGCTACTGGTTGCATTTGGTGACGAATGGATTGAGTCTGCCCATTTATGTACCACTCATCATTGCAAAAGGAGAAGAGGAAGGACCTGTGCTGGGCGTGACGGCGGCGGTGCATGGCAACGAGTTGAATGGCATCTCGGTCATTCAACGCTTGTTTCGAGAGTTGGACGTGCGCAGTTTGAAAGGCACTTTAGTCGGCATTCCTACGGTCAATATTCCGGCATTGCTGGGTAATGAACGGGTATTTGTAGATGGCGTAGATTTGAATGACATCATGCCCGGCAAGCCCAATGGCAATGTGAGCGAAGTGTACGCCTACCGTTTTGTCCATTCGATTATCAAAGAATTTAATTATTTGGTGGACTTGCATACCGCCAGTTTTGGACGTATCAATTCTTATTATATCCGTGCCAATCTGGACAATCCCATCACCCGCGAGATGGCAATGCTGCAAAATGCAGAAATTATTGTACACAACATGGGTTCTGATGGCACGTTGCGCGGCGCGGCAGCCGGCATGGGCATTCACGCGATTACGCTGGAATTGGGCAATCCAAATACCTTCCAAAAAAGTCACATTATCGCAGGCTTAACGGGCATTCACAATCTAATGGTTCATTTTGGAATGGTGGACAGCGACATTGAACAACCTATAAAACCGCCTGTTATTTGCAGCAAATCTTACTGGATGTACACCGACACTGGCGGCATTCTAACGGTACAACCCGATGTAATAGATTTTGTAAAATCGGGAGAGCGCATTGCTACGATGCGGACTATTTTTGGTGATTTGGTCAAAGAATACACGGCTCCCGAAGACGGTATCGTCATCGGCAAAAGCGTCGCGCCAGTGAATCAAACGGGCGGGCGGATTCTGCACCTCGGTATTTGGTAATTTTTTTGATGTCAGATACTGGATGCCAGATGCCAGACCACTTTGGACTTTTTGATAGAATAATATTTAGTGCCTTTCGAACACTGGGTTTGTGTCTCCTGAAACTTAAATACAACTAAACTTTTTGATACTGCCTTTATATGTTGCAAAATGTAATAAGCGTAAAAGAATCCGTGTCAATCTGTTGCATCGGTGGCAATCCGTATTCTATCCTCCCATACAGGTTCAACCGAAGGTTGTAAATAAACTTTGGTTACCCTGTATTTTATCTTTATTTAATTCAAACCTAAACTATTGAATGCCAATCATATCCGTCAAGATTTTCCCATTTTTTTACAAAATGAACCACTGATTTATTTAGATAATGCTGCTACTACCCAAAAACCATTTCCGGTTATTCAGGCAGTCAACGAGTTTTATACATATCAAAATGCAACGGTCCGGCGAGGCATTTACCCGCTGGCAGCGCAAGCCACCCGTACGTACGAGCAAGTGCGCGAGCAGATACGTGACTTCATCGGCGCGAACAGCAATGAGGAAATTATTTTTACTCGAAGTACAACGGATGGTATCAATTTAGTGGCAACGGCTTTCGCCGAATCGCGCTTGCACGCAGGCGATGAAATTTTGATTGGAGCGTCCGAGCATCATGCCAATTTAATTCCTTGGCAACAATTGTGTTTCCGAAAAAAATCGAATTTGAAAATCATTCCAATCAATGAAAAAGGCGAATTGCAAGTAGAAAAACTGTCTGAATTACTAACAGCGCGCACCAAATTACTTGCCATTTCCCACATTTCTAATTCACTGGGTACGATTCATGCGATACAACACATTATTGAAAAAGCCCATAAAAAAGGAGTTCCGGTACTCGTGGACGGCGCACAAAGCATAGCGCATTATCCGATAAATGTGGCAGAATTCAATTGCGATTTTTTCGTTTTTTCGGGTCATAAAATGTTCGCGCCCAGCGGCATAGGCATTTTGTATGCAAAAGCGGAGCACTTGGCAAATATGCAACCTTACCAGTTTGGTGGAGAGATGATTCGCTCCGTCACTTTTGAAGAAACTATTTTTGCGGAAGCGCCTGCTAAATTTGAAGCGGGTACGCCGAATGTAGAAGGCGCCATTGGCTTAGGTGCAGCAATAAATTATATTAAAAGTATCGGTAAAGAAAAGATTGTCAATCATTTACAAAATCTGTTAGCTTACGCAAATGAAAAACTCTTGGCTATCAATGGCTTAAAAATCATCGGTACAGCGGCACAAAAAACAGCCATTATTTCTTTTACATTAGAAAATATTCATCCACATGATGCGGCAACTTTTTTCGGAGAGGCGGGCATTGCGGTACGCGCCGGACATCATTGCACCCAACCAGTAATGCATTTTTTTCAGATACCGGGTACAATTCGAGCATCGTTTACCATTTATAACACAAAAGACGAAATTGACCAATTGGCGGAAGCTGTGAAAGCGGCGCAACGCTTTTTTGGAATCTCCCGAAGGAGCTAAAAAAGGAAAAACGGAGTGACCACGTGAAGTGGGACAAAAACACTATAAAAAGTTAAAATGTAAAATTTTAAATGTAAAATGTAAAAGTAACGAGCGACAAAAACATTATAACACTATAAACCATGAGCCGGGATCTATCAAGTTTGTATCAGAAAGTCATTTTACAACACGACCGCCAGCCTTTTCATTTTCAAAAAATGGAAGCGGCAGACGTGACGCTGCAAGCCTACAATCCCGTGTGTGGCGACCAGTTCCAATTATTTTTAAAAATAGAAAATAATCAGATTCAAGAAGCCCATTTTCACGGCTACGGCTGCGCGATTTCCAAAGCTTCAACTTCTATTCTAATCAAAAAAATACAAAATTTACCGTTTTCTAATATTCAACAATTGCTGGAACAATTTCAAAAAATAGTCTCGTCGGAGGTGGAAGAATCGGATGAAGAATTGGCAGCGTTCCAAGCAGCACGGCAGTTTCCAGAGCGTTTGCAATGTGCCACTCTGAGTTGGAAAGCATTAGAACAATTTATAAAATCAAAAAAAAATTGAAATGATATTGTCCAGTATTGACAAAATTGTTTATCAAGTCTTTAGCGACTGCCTACTGATAACCGCTAACTGGTAAGACATCTCTTTTGCGATTGATAGTGTTTAGATGGAGAAAACTTTGGTTTTTATGAAAATCACCCTTTTTGTTATCACCTTTTTTTTTACAGTTCCTACTTTTGCGCAGGGCGTTTTTATCACGCCTATGGTGGAGCTCAGCGAAGTAAAAGACCTCATTCGGCTGGGCTACGGCGGCGGGGCGGGCATTCAACTCAATCGCTGGCTCGTGGGTGCTTACGGCGTACACATTCCTAAAACGACTACCGATAGTCAAAATCTTACCCTTACTTTTGGCGGCGTGTGGCTCGAATATCAACAACCGGCTACGTCTTATCTCTCTGTAAATGTGGCATTAAAAACTGCGTACGGAAATGCGCAACAGCAATTTGACCAGACGACCGAAGATGACCGCATTTGGCTCTTCACACCGGAAGCAGGCGTGGCAGTATCAATAGGAAAATATGCACAATTAGGCTATGCCGCCGGGTATCGCATCGTGGGAGACTTGAATCTTTCCGAATTAAAAAACCAAGACCTTTATACGCTGGTCAGTACGCTTACGCTGAAAATTGGCAGGTTTCAATAAGTGCAGCATCCCGCTAAATGGCAGGACGCCACACTGACATTCAATTACTTTTTTTAAGTAAACGCTGGTAGGTATTCGCTATTTGCGGTTGTGGAAATTTGAATCGAAACATATTGAAAGCAATAAAATTGGCGATTTGTACCCGCGCATAGCCATTAATATCATATTTTCGAGAAGAAACTAATACTTCTTTAGGAATAATTTTGAAAGGATATCGTGCTTGCGCTCGGACGATAAATTCGTATTCTTCCATTACCAAATAATCATTGCGATACCCGCCAAGTTCTTTAAAAGCTTCGCGCGTCACGTAAAGCGTCTGGTCACCGCCTCTGCACCACAAATACCGAAAACGCGTCATAAAACCGTTAATACGTAACAATGGATTCCTCGATTCGAATCGAAACCGAAAACATCCCACCGGAAAGCCTTCCTGTACTGCCTGCAACAAGTCGTTTACATAACCTTTCGGCGGCACGGTATCTCCGTGAACAAAATACAGTAAATCGCCGGTAGCGAACTGGACGGCGTAATTCATCTGAATGGCTCTGCCGCGAGTGGGGGATATCAGCACGGTAGCACCTGCGTTTCGCGCCCGTTGAACCGTATCGTCTGTGCTGCCACCATCCACAACCAATAATTCTGCAATCAAGTGATTTTCTTCTTCAATCAATCGGGTTATCAAACGCTGGATGTTTTTTGCCTCGTTCAAAACCGGTACAATAATACTCACTTTCATAGTCGCGTAGATTTTTGCTATCTTCTTTAAGATACGAAAATAATAAAAAACTCAGTTTTTCAAATAATAGCAATATGAAGCCACGTGACCACTCTATTTAATAGTAAAGCTGCTTTTTTTATGCAAATGAACAAAAATCTGCTAAAAATCCTGAAATCATGGGCTATCTTTGCGGCGGCTATGGAAGAATGGGAATCGGATTTTGAATGGCTGCGGGTGCGGCACTTGGTGAAAGACCGTTTCAATCGGGATACCTTACCTGATTTGAACGGTATTCTTTTTCTAATTGGGATTCAAGAATTGGGACGCTGGAAAAAAGAATTTTCCAAAGAAGAAAAGCAGGATTTGATGCATATTGCCGTGTGTCGGTTGTTGAGCTACGATGGATATTATGAATTTGCGGGACGTGATGAAGATGGCTGGCCCCACTGGAAACCCTTGCGTGTCATGCCCAAACGCGAATTGCGCGAGCAGGAATTGTTATTGCAAAGCTACGTGATTCGCTATTTCAAGGAGTTAGAAGCAGAAAGTGAAACATGATTTGTGATTCATGATTTGTCTCTGCGTTCTCGCAATTTTGTATGAGAAAATGTCTGAACTGTGATTTATATGATTTTAAGATAGACATGATTCGCTATAAACTTAGGACGCTGCGTTCTCTGCGGTTAAAAATGACCAAGCTACGAATGGAAATAAAAATCTGCGAAATCTGCGAAATCCGCGGGAGAAAACTTGTCTGTGAAATGTGATTTGTAAAACGTGAAACTTTTTTAAAAATATGCAACGAGTTATTATTAATTCCTTTTCATTATTAATTCTTTCATTATTCATTTCCGCTTGCGCGCGTCCGATTGCAGCGTTTGAATTTGATTATAAAAATGGGAAAAAAGCGCCCAGCGCCATTCGATTCGACAATAAATCGGAAAAAGCAACTGCCTACGAATGGAATTTTGGAGATGGTAAAATATCAAAAGATACTTCACCTGTCCATTCTTTCAAACATTCCGGCACTTATGTGGTACAACTGACCGCCATAGATGGCAAAAAATCTCGCATCATAAAAAAACAATTAACTGTGGAAGCTCCTGAGAAGTGTTTAGTAGAAATCGAAACCAACCATGGCACCATGCTCGTCGAGCTATCGGATGCCACGCCGCAACACCGCGACAATTTTTTAAAACTCGCCGAACAAAGTTATTTCGATAGCTTGTTGTTTCATCGAGTCATCAATGGATTCATGGTACAGGGCGGCGACCCCAATTCTAAAAATGCCAAACCCGGTGACCAACTCGGCGTGGGCGGACCGGATTATACCATTCCAGCAGAGTTTGTGGATTCGCTCGTACATGTGAAAGGCGCATTGGCAGCAGCAAGACAAGGTGACCAAGGGAATCCGCAGAAGCGCTCTTCCGGCTCTCAATTCTACATCGTACAAGGACAAACCGTCACGACTGCCATGCTCGACCAATTAGAAGCTCGTAAGGGAGTTCGTTACACCCAAGCTCAACGCGATGCCTACGCAGCTAACGGCGGTACGCCTTTTTTAGACCGCGATTACACGGTTTTTGGGCGGGTTATCGAAGGATTAGAAGTGCTGGATAGTATCGCTGCTGTGTCAACGGACGGGCGCGACCGACCTACCGAAGATGTAAAAATGACAGTCATTGTTATAAAATAATTTTAGATTTTAGATTTGAAATGTGAGGTTTGAAATGTACTTTCTATTCAAATCGGCTCTTCATTTCGTGTTATATTGTTCAAATTTCACATTTATAAAATGCAATCGAATCAAGTATTAGGGATAGATGTCGGCGCTTCTGGCATAAAAGGAGCGATTGTGGATGTTACGACCGGCAAGTTACTCACCAGCCGACTGCGACTCCTCACGCCCGTACCTTCCACCCCGGAGGCAATGGCGCATACCTTTGCAGAATTGGCACGCAGTTATAATTGGACGGGCTTAATCGGCTGTGGTTTTCCGACGCTGGTGCGCGAGGGCGTTTCCATCGCCGCTTCTAACTTGGATAAATCTTGGATTGGTAAAAATGTGGAAACGGTCTTTTCAGAAGCTTCTGGTTGCCTGGTAAAAGTGCTAAACGACGCGGACGCTGCCGGTATGGCGGAAATGCGCTTCGGATTGGATAAAGGTAAAAAAGGAGTGCTTGTTTTTATTACGATCGGTACGGGCTTAGGAAGCGCCGTGTTTATAGATGGAAAAATCGTACCAAATACAGAATTAGGACAAATCTACTTGAAAGGACACGAGAAAATCGCCGAGCAATACGCATCCAGCAGTGCCAAAGATAGAGACAACCTTTCGTGGGAAGTGTGGGGCAAGCGATTCAATGAATATTTGACTCACTTGGAATTGCTCTTTTCCCCTAATCTTTTCATCCTCGGCGGCGGCACCAGCAAAAATTTTAAGGATTACGCCCCGTATCTCACCGTAGATGCGCAAGTCGTACCCGCCCAATTGCTCAATAGTGCCGGCATGATTGGAGCAGCGTGTTACGCGTTTGAGCGTAGTCAGTTGGCAGTTCTTAGTGAGTAGTAAGCGTTATGGTCAACTGCCTACTGCTCACTATGTACTGCCTACTAAATTATGCTAAATACCCCGCAATCATCGCCACCACCACTTCATCCTGCCGCAGCGAGGGCAATATTTCAAACAGTGCTTCGTGCATTTCATAATCTTCCTCGAGTGCTTCGCCCAACCAATACAGGGCTTCCTGACGACGTTCCAGTGCAAAGAGACAAGCGATGCGACAATAGAGCAATTCGGCGCCGGTGGAGTAATCTTCTGCCTCTTGGAGCGTTTCTAACGCGGCTTCAACTTGGTCGGTCTCAATCAGGAAACCCGTGTACTGCATCCAATACTCGATTTGGTCGGGAGCGAGCTCGACCGCTTTTTTGAAGTTGGTTTCTGCCTCTTTTAAATCGCCCATTTCAAAATAGGCTTCAGCGATGGCAGCGTAATATTCTTCTCTACAATCTTCCAGATTAATAGCTTTCTTAAAAGAACGCACCGCACTTTTCCAGTTGCCCGCTTTGGCGTAACATTCTCCCATTGAAAATAAAATCTCGTCATTAAAGGGGTCTAAATGGAGTGCTTTGCTAAAATAAGTCTTCGCTTGTAAGTAATCTTCCAACTGCTGATAGCATTGTCCCATACAAAAATAAAGGTCACTATCTGCCTCAAATCGCTCCACTAACTCCTCATAACACTGCAATGCCTTGCGATACTGCTGCACTTCAAAACACATCTCCGCACAATCCCGATATGCAAATTCAAAGGTTTCGTTGGTCAAATACGCATATTCGTAGGCTTCAATCGCATCTTGATAATTTCCAATATATCCGTAAGCGTGTCCCAGATTATACCAAGCCAAATACGAATATGGGTCTGCTTCAATAATTTCAAGGTGCAGCGTGATACTATCTTCGTACTTACGCGTGGTTTCTACGCATAGCCACAACTGCTCTAAGGCTTCTTTATGGCGAGGATTTTCGCGCAAGGCACTTCGGAGGGCGTAATACATTTGTTCGTATTCTTCCGCATTTTCATACACGGCGGCTTCGCACACATAGATGTTGGCGAGCGTTAGCTTATCGGTCGTTTGCTTCAATTCATTCAACAAATCCAAGGCTTCCCCTTGCAAACCCATTTGGGTAAGCGCCTCTGCCCGTAAAATGCCGATGATAGGATCGGATGGAGAGAATAGGCTGGCTTGTTCCAATACTTTTAAAGCTTGACTTTCCTGTGCATCATTTATGAGTAATTGCGCTTTTTTTAAGTAGAAATCTGCGGCATACGCGTGGTTTTTTATGGCACAATTAGTGGCGTCAATAGCGCGATTGAGCTGGTTTTCGCGCTCATAATAATCAATGACTTGCAAGTAGGTCTTTTCTTCCAAAAAAACCTCCCCGCCTTTTTCCCGAAGCGTTTCATATTCGGTCACCAAGTCCAGCAAAGCTTGGTTATCTTCATAGTTCATAGGATACTTTTCCATCGTTCATGGTTGTTAGATGGGTTAAATTTAAGTAAAAAGCAAGCAAACATCCTACTGTAAAGTCTAAAGGAAAAGGGTAATTAATGGAACGGTAGGTTTACGAGAAGGAGTGGTAGAAAAAGTGCAAGATACTGTGTTAGAACAAATTAAGTAAATTATCTATCTAAAAAAGTAGTATATATTTTTTGAAATGGCATGATTTTTTGGCTATGATTAATTGGAATATTGGAAAGATGGAAGAACAGGTATTTCACCTTTCCAATATATTACTTAAAGACGTGTCAGGTTTTCGAAAACCTGACACGTCTTTAACAATTACTTCGCCACCACCAAACGTCCAAAAGTGATGATTCTACCTTTGTTTCGTAAGCTGTAGAAGTAAACGCCATTTTGTAAGCCGTTCATCGTCCAGCGTATTTCGCCTACATTTTGTGTTAATTCAAATCGCTGCACGAGCCTTCCGGTGAAATCAATGACTTGCAAAGCACCTTCTTCCATTTCTTGTCCTTCCAAATTGTATTTAAAAGTAACTTCGCTGCTTGCCGGATTGGGTACGACTTGGATTAAAGCATTCGATTGGAGTGCTGCCACTTCCGTTTCTGGCAATGTCGATTCCGTTCTTTGCTCCACTTCTTCGCCCGGCAAAGGCAATTGCGGGTTAACGTATTGGTAACCATAAAAGAAATTCAAAATACCTTTTGCTTGCTCGCCTGCACGACCGAGATTGCGGTCTGCTAAGGTTACCAATTCCAACACTTCCACCTCCTTAAAATCAGCAATGGTGCGCCCTTCGTTCATCGCTTTTATTTTCAAATCCGTTATTTGCTTATAATCTTCATACGCTTTCTGCTGTCGGTCGGTGAGTTTGAATTGGGTATCAATGGTATTCAACACTTTCTCCGCTTCTTTGGTATTTTGCTCTTGCAACCAACTTTCTACAATTTGATAGTGCGACTCCAATTCATTTTTGTTGTACAACCATTCTCTCACTTTTTTCAAATCCACCGGCTCGGTAACGAGGTAATGGCGCACAATGGCATTTGCGTTTCTGCTTGTAATCGTTCCTGCATCCGCCAAGCGACTTTCTAAAGCACTGCGCTCCGTGCTGTTTGATTGGGCAGTTCTCGCTGCGTTCACTTGTTCTGTAGTTAGCACCTCTTGCATTTTACGTTGCAAGGTTGGGCTGTAAAGCGCTTCCGGATTGGCTGCTAAAATTTTAGAGACAAAAGTGGCGGAGAAAGCATCTTTCTTATCCAATATCTTTTTCAGTACCTCCGCAGAAAGCCAAGGCGAAATACCAATCAGCTTTTCTTCTAAAGCACTTGAATTGCCTCTTATTACTTTGTCTACTTCCAGGAGTAAATTTTCGGTGTTTCCATTATCTATTTTACTCGTTCGAGTTTGTAATTCGGTGTCATATTTTGCTTTTTGAGTGGTGTATTCATTTTGTAAGCTGGCGAGTTCGCTTGCCGATAGGCTACCACCATCACCGCCGCCACCCGCAAACATAGGCGCTGTGCAGCCCGGGCTGTTACTGGTCAGCGTTTTGGTTACACCAGAAAGATTTCCTGGATTTTCTGAAGTGGCATTACGATAGTAATACTGAATAGAATGAATTGTACCATTATAAAAATCAGAACCTATTGGCGTGGTGCGAAGGCTGAATTTATTACCGGCAGCCGCTCCAGCAGAACCTTGTGGTGTGGCAATGCCTGAATCATCTTCATTAAGATTGTCATCTATCACAACTGCAAAGTCATAATTGGCATTGTTGGTATTTGTATTACAAAAATACTTCAAGCCATTAGAGGGTGTGCTATTGTTCCGATTATCACCGAAAGCATAGTTAGCGATATAAAAATTGGTGTACCGATTGCTTTTAATTTGATTGTTAGCATCGCCGGTATTCAAACAAAGCACACCGACTGGTGCAGGGGCAAGGGTAGGAGAATAACCCGTAAAATTATTACCATCTACCTCGTAGCCTGTACTATTGTTGAGGTACACGCCATGATTGTAAGAACTGGTGCGATATTGACCTACATTAAAAGTGCTGATTGTTGCCGATACATTATTCACGCTGCCTGCATAGATACCTAAAGCATTATTGCTAAAAGTAGAATTTCTTATATAGGGATAGTTAGTGCTACTACTATTAGTACTGTATGTACCACTTGTAAATCCATCAAAAGTACAATTATCAACCACATCATAACTTGCATCAATAGTATAGAGTCCATACTTTTTGTCAATTACTGTGGGACTTTGATTTTTAAATGTACAGCCAGAGAATTGAATGCCACGATTATCCCAGATAGTTACCATCCCTACGTAATTTGTTTGAGAATAATCACTATTTAACTCAAAAATACATCTAGAAAAGAAACTACCATTAAGTTTAGTGTATTAGTGATTATGCAAATAAATTCCGTATCATCCGCCGTTAATTTTCAAAGTTTATTGGGACAGCCTATTTTTCAAAATCGCGCACGTACAAAATTTTTCCAAATAATCACTATTGTAGAAATTCTACACTACGCCGATTATTCCGAAAAGTTGTAAGGCTGGCTTCTATTCTCCCACCACCTTGATTACCAACACCATTTGTACCAGTAGTGATGGCGTTATTTGCATTTTCAATAATTGAAAAGGGTTTAAGTTCAATTACGCCCTGAAGAGTTGGAAATTGCAGTACTGATGGATCGCCGAGGACTTCGATACCTTGCCAGTAACCTGCACAGCCTGAAGTTAAGTGTCCTCTATCCACAACTAATTTCCCACCTTTTTTTACTGTGATTTTTGCATTGCTACCAAATCTTACTTTAGTTTTTATAGTCAGCGTTGCACCTGCTTCTACGGTAATATTTCCATTTGCATACATGGGCGTACTCCAAGTCGTATTAGTCGTGATAGCATCAAAATCGCCGGAGGCATATCTTACAGCTCTATAACTATTAAGACGACCTGCACCGACAAGTCCAAAATTGGGTTCTCCAGGTTGGTCAGCATCAATGATAGGCAGGGCACTCAACTTTATGAGCGTTTCCATTTCTGCTGGCGTCAAACAAGAATTTACATTCAACATTAAAGCTGCCGTACCTGATACAATCGGTGCTGCAAGGGAAGTTTCCCATCCAGGACCATCACTGTTTACTCTTTGAATTCTTTTAACATTTATCGAAGGGGCGCATATATCTACAAATGCGTTGTATGGACCTGCGGAGTTAAGATCAGAGTTAATTCCGCTCACATGAATAACTCCAGGTATATTAGAATATGGATTGTGATAACTAGAGTTTGCTGCAGAAACTACAATAAGGCTACCATTACTTGTTATCTCTGTTATTGCATCAATAATGGTTTGTGGAACAGATACATCATAAATACCTTCTGCACTTACATTGATAATTCTGCGCCCATCTAAGTAAGCCTGCCAAACACCACTCCATGGAGCTATACCGCATCCGCTTGGAAATCCTTGTTCATTATATGGAATATACCCAGCAATTGAAGTATTATATCCAATACCTGCTCCAAACACACCATTATTAGGCTGAGAAGCTGCCATACCTGCCACTTGCGTTCCATGTGCACAATTAGGTAAGGTATGCGTATTCCAGTAAGGATCCAACCACAATGAAATTATTTTGCTTGAGCCGTTTGGATATTTCAGGTCTTGGTGAGACGTGTCAAATTCAGTATCCACTATCGCTACTGGAATAGCGGAACTTCCGGTCGTAATACTCCATGCACACCGTGCTTCAATGGCATCTAATGCCCAATCTGCATTAGGGTCATTTATGGTTACGGGTGTACAAACCGTCATTTGAGATTCATGAGAAGATGATTCAGCAGTTTGGTAATAAGGTGCAACTTCAATTTTTGAAAATTGATTGGTTGCTTGAAGTGTAGCCTTAAAATTTTCTAAATTACCGGTGAAATGTATCTCGTAAGCATTCTGTAAAGAAGGTGTTTTAGCTCTGGGAAAAGATTTTCGATACTGTTCAACTTTGTAGGTAGCAAACAGATTGTTCAGAGCATTGTTTTTCGATAAGGTAGTAGATTCGGGGTAAGCAGAAGCATTGTTAGGATAAACATAAAAATAGCCCTTTGGGGCTTCTTGGCAAAATAAACGTCCGGCAGGATGCAAGATTGCCAAGCCAAAAAGCAATGCATAAGTTTTTAAGCGATTCATGATTGTAAGTTTTAGGAATTATGAAATAAGAGGATACCTGAAATATTACATTTTAGTGATTTTTCTTGTGATGTAACCATTCTTTACATCAATTATCAGCGTGTAAGTACCGGCAGGTAAACGTGAGATGTCTGTCGGATTATGGTTATTTAATACTTTTTGACGAATCAACAATTTACCGGCTAAATTATATACAGATAAAGTGGCTCCTTCTAACATCAACGCCTTACTTTCTAAAGTAATAGAATGATGGGCAGGATTGGGATAAATCTTGATGTCGTATTGCCTACTTATATTCTTGTTAGAGGTACTTAACCGAAAATCACAGGCTTTATTAAAAAGTTTTATAGAAATAGCACTATCTTGATAGCAACGAAGCGATTGAAAAACTAACGAAATATCGGGAAAAGCCACGAAGGGTCGATTCAAATTGCCAATACGCTCTGCGTAGGTATTAAAACCACCAAAACTCCACCTATCTAAAGAATGCGTATAAAAAACCTTCAACTTTTGTCCCGAAAAATCCTTTATCACAACAGAATCTACTACTTGCCGAAAAATAGTATCATTTGGACGAAAATCCATTACATAAGGTACGAAAAATTGTAATGTGTCTCTTACTTTTGCTCTAAAACTATACAGCAGTTTAAAATTATTAAAAGGTCTATTGAAATAAAAAACTGAATCATTCCTGTCAAAAACAAAAAAATTTAACCCGTTTGTAACGGTGCTATCTTTCAGATACAAGATGCCTTCAATCTTTCTACAGGCTTGCCCGCGTATCGTGGTGTCTTTGGTTACTTGATATTTTGAATACTCTTCTTGAAAGGTAACACCATCAAAATCATGATTGAAATGCCATTCTGCACCAATAGGTGCAAATTCGTTTTGACTTTTTAATACGCCTAAAGAAAAAATTATAAAAATTCCCAACAAACCTAAATTCATTCGCATGATTACTAAATTTTATTTTTGAAAAATAAATATCCACACTTCTGCTGCGCAGAAGCGACTATACGTGTAGTGCCCAAATAAAAATTAGAAGGGTAGTATTACCTTGGTGTGTTGTTCCTTATAGTGTTTTCTTACTTGTAAGCCGATAAAGGGTAGCCCGCCTTCGCTTGAGCTATGGCGGATGAATTTGTAGGTCGTCGTGCTAATTTTTTACAAATATAAATTTTCTAAAAATAACAGTCAAGACACGAGTTGAAACTTTAACACTAATAGGCGACATTTTACATAAACTTAATATTGGAGGTCCCTTTTTAGATGCCGTCCTGACAAGATAGCGGAATAGCAATTTTAAAAAATGCTAAAAAAAAATGTGCCACACCTTAGAAGGGCAGCACATTTTTGCTATCTTGGTCGTATCAAGGGTTTTTGTTGGCATTCCAATTTTATCAATTTCGATTCAACCTCCGTTGCTGGCGCAATTCCTTCAACCGATTGAGCAATTCTTCCTTAAATGCCCGTTCTACCCGATTGAGCATCGCTACTTTTCGGATGGGGATTACTTTTCGCATTCGCTGTACGTAGTCTTTTTTCAGATTGAGCAATTGTTGCTCCATTTCCAAGTTGGAAGTCACAGCTTGCTCAGCTTCTGCGTCCGTCATCATTGCAATATCCTGCTTATTCGACTTATACTTCTGGCGCACCCGCTTCTGGTCTGATTCATATTCGTTATAAATGGGCCAAAACTTTTGTGCCTCTTCTGATGTCAACTTCAAACGTACGGTAATAAACGCCACTTTTTGCGCCTGAATCTGTTCGCCCATTTTTCCGGCAGGTATCTCCACTTCATCCTGTGCCAATACTGCCAATGGAAGAGCAAACAGTAGTAACACTCCAAAAATCCACTTTCTCATTGTTGTTTTCAAATTTAAAATATTCTATATATCAATTAATTGAGTAGAATTACGCTAAAGCCAAAACTTCTTATGCTTCCATCCCGGGGCAATTAATTGTCAATGTTCTAATAATTGCCCCGCCATTTATGGCGGGGATAGAAGCAAGGCTCTTGAGGGACTTTAGTCCAATTTATGTCCGCAAATTGAAATAGCAATTGAACTTTGAATAAATCATTTACAGCATTTCTTGCAACGTACGCTCATCCAAGTCATCTAAAATCTCATCCATCGCCTTATCAATTTCCTCTTCACTGAATTCATCATTTGGCAACAAAATATCCTCCGGCAGATTCGCCGTCGCTTGTATCAATAACTCCGTGTCAAACTCATGCAAATTATCTTGAATGTAATCCGTAATGTCTTCCGCTGTCAAATCGCCGCTAATAGCCATTGGCGCATCCATCTTTGGTTGTAACAAGAAAATACTTGCCGTGATTAAAACTGCAAAAGTCGCCAGTGATACCGCCACGCGCGGCTGTAACAAAATTTGCAAACCCGTTAAAAATCGCTCCCAAATACTCAGTTGCTTTGCCACGCGCTGCGATGCCGGTTCTAATTTAATTTGTTCCCAAATCTGATTCGGCAAGGTATGAAAATAGTTTTCCGGCACTTCCGGCTGTTGTTCCTGTGCTTTTAGTTTTGCCAAAAAAGGCGATAATTCTTGCAATTCTTTTTGAATCTCTTCTCTGTTTTTCATAACGCTCCCGTTTCTACTTCCCGAAAATAATTTTCTACTTTTTTTACCGCATGATGATAACTCGCCTTGAGTGCTCCGACGGATGTGTCGAGTATTTTGGACATCTCTTCGTAAGGCATCTCCTCAAAATAGCGCATATTAAACACAATTCGCTGCTTCTCGGGCAGTAATGCCAATGCTTTTTGTAATTGAATTTGCAATTCGTCTCCATCCACCGACGCATCCGCTTCTAAGGTGTGCGCCACCGACATCTCCCCATTATCAATCGAAGTGGTCGCTTTCCGATTTTTTTGATTCAAAAATGTAATGGCTTCATTCGTCGCAATCCGATACAGCCATGTGTACAATTTCGACTTTCCTTCAAACGATTGAATGCTGCGGTACACTTTTATAAAAGCGTTTTGAATCACGTCATTCGCGTCATCATGGTCATTCACCATGCGCCGCACCACCCAATACAATTGCTCCTGATACTGCTCCATCAACAAACGAAAGCCGCGCTCCGCCGTTGAAGATGCTTGCAAAAGCGTCAATATATGCTCATCCGTCTTATTGTTCATCATGACCTGCGGTACAGGAGCTTGTTTAAATGGTAAAGTCGGTGCGATAGGCAAAAGTCCCTTCAATTCTATTTTTATCGTCACGATTCCAGATTCTTGTGAATGGTACCGTTTGGACTGTGTTTTGGTTTAAAAGTTTAATTGTAATGCGAAAATTTTTTCGCAGGTAATAGGAGCATAGGAAGATAGGAGGATGATGCACTGTAAAAAATCTTTCTATTATTCGGTGTTCCTATCCTCCCATCCTCCTATCTTCGCTCTTAAAAAATGCAAATTCTTTCCATCCAACCCGACATCCGCCAATCCGCCACGCTACCCGGTTGGTTTTACAAAAGTCCAGAAATATTCGAACAAGTCAAAGAAAAAATATTTGCTACCACTTGGTTATATGCTGCTGACGCAAAAGATGTTGCAGAACCGTTAAGTGTGCATCCTATTACGTTATTGGAAGGTATATTGGACGAACCATTGGTTTTTACAAAAGATGCTGAAGGAAAAATTCACTGTTTATCCAATGTTTGCACACATCGCGGAAAAATTATAGTGGAACAAGCTGGTACAAATCGGATGCTGACGTGCGGCTATCACGGTCGCTGTTTTCGATTGGATGGCTCGTATAAAAGTATGCCAGAATTTGAAGCCGTTGCTAATTTTCCCAGCAAAGCGGATGACTTGACGCAAGTGCCGTTTGCCGAATGGCTGGGAATGTTGTTTGTGTCCTTGAATCCGAAAGTGAGCTTTGAAGAAATGACGCGCCCGATTCGAGAGCGACTGAGTTGGATGCCATTTGATACCTTGACGTTCAATGCCGATAGTTCGCAGGATTATTTTGTAAATGCCAATTGGGCGTTGTATTGCGACAATTATCTGGAAGGTTTTCACATTCCGTTTGTGCATCCGGCGCTGAATCAGGCTTTGGATTTTGGAAAATATGAATATGAAATTTCACCGTATTGCAATTTGCAGTTAGGCATTGCGAAAGACGACCAACCCATTTTTGACATTCCGAAAGGTGCACAAGATTATGGTCAAAAAATCTACGCTTATTATTATTGGTTGTTTCCAAATTTAATGTTGAATTTCTACCCATGGGGTTTATCGCTGAATGTGGTGGAGCCGCTCAGTCACAATCGCACCGTTATTAAATTTCGCACGTATTATTTTGGCGATACCGTTTTTAATCGAGAAATTAATCGCATTGACCAGACGGAAATGGAAGACGAAGCCGTGGTAGAAAGTGTACAAAAAGGCTTGCAATCCAGATTTTATAAGAGTGGACGCTTCTCACCGACGCAAGAGCGAGGGGTGCATCATTTTCATGGGTTGGTGGCGAGGTTTATTAATTTTTAAACATTAGGAAACCGCATAACCCGTCAACGAGCGACGAAATGGCGCGTGAAATGCCAGTACAATATCTTCTTTTGGAATGCCTTTTTCTTCTAATAACTCGGCAATTACTAAATCAGTGCCATCATGTTGCAGCCATACTTTGCCGTCGTCCATTACATCTATGTGTACAAAAGGTCCATAAATTCTACCTTTATTCTTCCACCCTGTGGAAAAAAGCACATAATGACCATGCTCTTCATCCACCATAATTTGCGTGGTAATGTCAGCGTTGGAAGGTGCCATTGCGCCAATTTCTTCCACTAACTTTTTTACCGCTTTTTTATAGATTAATTTTTTTTCCATGTTATAATCATTTTTTTCTCTTCATCAAATACGATAATGCTAGCTTTAATTTCTATTAAAATATTAGAAAAGAAAGGGTCTTTCAAAAAGCTTTTGTTGTAAGAATCTGGCACTGCTATATAAAGTTGTCGGTCGGGTTCTTCCGCTTGAAGTACCTTATAATAAACAAAAAACTGCCCAATTGCTTGCTGAAAATCTCTCAAATTTGACTTGCTCAAAAAACTTTTAATTTCGACAGCAATTTTTTCATTTCCTTTTTCCGCTCCAATAAAACGTTCTGCTCCCAAATCAATAAAGACATTGGTAAAACCCGCTGGCAATATCAAAGGGTCGTCCGTAATCGTCCAACCATCTTTTATCAAAGCTTCTTTTACAATATCGTGGTACAAATCTTTAGCGGGCATCTGTATTTTTTCATTTTTACAAAAATAAGCATTTCTAAAACAATTTAAAATTAACCTTTTCCCCACAAAGTTCTGCGCCATCCCGATTTGCACCGTAAAAAATAAAAACAACGGAAGTTTTCGAATCAACATACGTTCCATTTTTCCAAATATAAAAAAAGTTATAATTTTGTCAAACTTTTGTAAGCTGAAACCAAAGGCTTAGATTTTCCGTTTGTAGTACTATCTTTGTATCTGATTAGTGAGAACCTCCTCTAAGCCCTCTGAAAACACAATTATTCAATTAGCAATTTAACTTATCTTCATGACCGCACCAAAGTTTTTGACGAAAGCCAACTCCTTTCAAGCCGAGTTGAGACGACGTACCAATGATTATTTTATAGAAGTGGGCAAGGCTTCCACCGGCAATTCCGAGCTGTTTATCAAAGCGATTATTTTGACCGTGAGCTTTATAGCCATCTATGTCCACGTCGTATTTTTTACGCCCGCGGCTTGGGTTGCGATTATCGAATGTGTGGTGCTGGGCGGCTTGACGGCAGCCATTGGTTTCAATGTGATGCACGACGGCGCGCACGGCAGCTTTAGCAAATATGACTGGGTGAATGAAATGGCAGGGATGTCCCTGAATTTTTTGGGCGCGAACGTGTTCATGTGGAAAACCAAGCACAACGTGGTACACCACACTTTCACCAATATAGCAGAAGTAGACGATGACATTGACGCGCGCCCGTTCCTGCGGATGTGTGAAACGCAAAAGCATTATAAAGTACACCGCTATCAGCATCTCTATTTTTGGGCGGCGTACTCGCTGCTGTATATGCACTGGATTTTCTTTACGGATTACGAAAAATATTTCACCAAAAAAGTAGGTAATATGCCCCTGAAGCCGATGACCGTGAAGGACCACGTCTCGTTTTGGGCGTTCAAAGTGATACACGTTGCACTGTTTGTTGCGCTGCCGATTTATTTACTTGGTTTTTTACCTTGGTTGGTCGGATTTTTGGTGTATGCGATGTTTACCGGATTTGTAATTAGTATGGTATTTCAGTTGGCGCACGTCGTGGAAGAAACGCATTTTCCAGTAGCCACGCAGCCTGCGAATCAATTGGAAGATGAGTGGGCAGTACATCAGTTGAAAACAACCGCGAATTTTGCGACTAAAAATAAAGTCATTACGTGGTTGGTAGGCGGTTTGAATTATCAAATTGAACACCATTTGTTTCCAAAAATCTCGCACGTTCATTACCCGGCTATCAGCAAAATCATTAAACAGGCTTGCGCCGAATATAACGTTCCGTACATTGAGCATCAGAAAACGCGCATGGCGGTTGCCTCGCACGTAGCGCACTTGCGGCACTTGGGTAGAAATTAGATTTTTTTCTCCCGCAGATTTCGCAGATTTTTGTTAGTTGCGATATCTGCGGGAGAAAATGTCTGAACTGTAATTTTTTTGATTGATATGATTCGCTAAGACGTAATTTCTCTGCGCCCTTTTCGGTTAAAATGCTATACGGGCTTTGCGTCCTTTGCGCCTCTGCGGTAAAAAAAATGCCGCGACAGCCGCCGCCGCGAGCGAAAAAAATCTGCGAAATCTGCGCTATCTGTGGGAGACCTTCCCCACATTCATCTTTTCTTTAAAATACTCATACAGCGTCACCACCGACAATTGCATCACAAAATTATACGCAAAATCATCCAGCGGAATCGAAATAAACCGCAGTCCTAAATATTCTTCTGGGTTGTACATCACCACCGGCTGCTGCGTGAAAGTGCCTGTCAACGCGGCATTCACTAAGATGAAAGGAATATACTCTACGATTACTGCAAAGTAAAAATGACCTCGATAAGTCGGCGCGATAAATAAATATTGATACAATAAAAGTCCCGCGCAACTTATAAAAACAGTAGACGTATATGCTTTTTCCCAATAAGAAAATCCAATGATAGCAAAAAGTATAATTAAAGTAATGGTTATAAATGGCTCTATTTTTGTAATCGAATTAGTTGGAAAATAATAATGGAGCGATTCATAAATAAAAACACTGGCAAAGGGAAAGGTAATAAAAAAGAACCATTCTTCAATCGGTAGATTTATGAATAAAAAGGTGTAATAATTTGGATTAAACCCCCATACACCGACGTAAGTTTTATAAATATCCCACAATATAAATACAATGGAAACAATCAGCAACGCCGGAAAAAGCGCTTTCCAATAGGTATAATATTTCAACCGCCGCTCAAAACTCATCGGCACCACGCACGCCAACGCAAACAAATGTAAATACAGGTACAAATATTTGGTTTCAAAAAAAGGAATGAGATAAGTTTTGCGAACGTCGAGGATGAAATTGTTTGTCTGAACAGTGTCGGTTGCCCATTGTAATAGAATTGCGCCAAGCGTTACACTAATCACCAATATTTTTAATAGAACTCGACGTTGTTTCATTACAACAGATTCAAACTATTACGTAAGGCAGTGCTAAATAACAGATAGATTTTTTTGCTATCTGGCACACGGATGCGCTCTTGAATGACGCGATGTGCCGGTGCATTTTTTATTTTTTTAAAGAGATTCGTATAATAAACATACGCCAAATATACGCCAAATCGCGCTCCTTTCGGCAATTGTTGAATACCAATCAACGCATCATCAAAATCTTTTTTAATATCTGCCTCAATATTGATTTTGTCTTCGGTATTAAACGTATTAAAATTCACGCCCGGAAAGTAAATGCGACCCCGCTCGTCAAAGTCGCTCCGCATATCGCGCAAGAAATTTATTTTTTGAAAAGCCGCGCCCAGACTGCAAGCTGACTCTTTCAATTGTTCAAATAACGCCGAATCATTCTCCACAAAAACCCGCAAACACATCAAGCCTACCACTTCTGCCGAGCCATAAATATATTGTTTATACATACTATCTTCGTACGCACTCTGGTGCAAATCCATCGCCATACTATCCAAAAACGCATCTATTAATTCTCGCTCAATGCCATACGTATGCACTGTATTTTGGAACGTATGTAAAATCGGATTCAAACTAATACGTTCCTCAATAGCTCGATACGTATCTTCCCGAAAACGCTGCAACAACGCCGCTTTTGGATAATCGTGAAACGTATCTACAATCTCATCTGCAAACCGCACGTAGCCATAAATCGCACAAACGGGCGCACGAAAACGCTTATCGAACATCCGAATGCCGAGTGAAAACGAAGTACTGTAGCGGTTGGTAATCAACTGGCTACACTCCATACAGGTCTGATTGTACAATTGCAGTTGCGTCATTTTTCTCTTAATTGGAGGATAGGAGCATGGGAGCATAGGAGGATTCATAGCGCAAATTATTCTCCTATCTTCCTATCCTCCCATCCTCATTTCATGGTTTTATTCGTTTCAAAATCTCTTTCGCCACGACCTGCCCAGAAATGAGCGACGGCGGCATACCGGGACCTGGCGTAGTCAATTGTCCGGTGTAAAATAAGTTATTTACTTTTTTACTCCGCATTCTTGGTTTTAAAAAGGCAGTTTGTAATAAAATATTTGCCAAGCCGTAAGCATTTCCTTTATAGGCATTATAATCACTTTCAAAGTCTCGGTGCGCAAAAGAACGCTTGTACACGATGTGACTACGAATATTTTGCCCCGTTAGGTTCTCAAAGCGGTCCATTACGCGATTAAAATAATCTTCGCGCACTGCCTCGGTATCCTCCAAATCTGGCGCAACCGGAATCAAGATAAACAAATTTTCACAACTTTCGGGCGCAACGCTCGCATCGGTGATAGAAGGTACGCACACATAAAATAATGGTTTGCTGGGCCACTGCGGATTTTCATATATTTCTATGGCGTGCTGCGTGAAATCTTCGTCAAAGAAAAGATTGTGGTGGAAAACATTATTTATTTTTTTATTTAAACCTACATAAAATAGCAGCGAAGAAGGTGCCATCACCCGTTTATCCCAATATTTTTCGGTATAATCTTGATTTTCAGCGTTTAACAATTGCTGTTCTACATGATGATAATCCGCACCGCCTACCACTATGTCCGCGTCGTATTCGCCCGTTTGTGTAATGACTTTTGTAGCGTGACCATTCGGCACATAAATACTTTTTACTGTTTCGTTCAACAAAATTTTCACGCCCATTTCCCGCGCTAATTGCACCATCCCCTCTATCACTTTAAACATTCCACCCATCGGATACCAAGTACCCAGCGCCATATCCGCATAATTCATCAAACTGTACATGGCTGGCGTGTTCGCAGGCGTTGCACCTAAAAAAAGCACGGGAAATTCGAGTAACTGAACGAGCTTTTTATTTTTAAATAACTTCCGAATATGCGATGAAATAGATTGAAACATTTGCAAGCGAAACATACTTTTAAAAATGCGCCAGTCTGCAAATTCTAAGATGGAAAGGCTCGGCTTATGCACAAATTCTTTCATGCCTACCCGATATTTATACTCCGCTTCTGTCAAAAACGCTCGTAAATTAGCGCTGCTGCCTGGTTCGTATTGTTCAAACATCGCCTCCAATCCTTGCATAGAAGCGGGTACTTGCATCACTTCTTCATTTCCAAAAAAAACGCCGTAAGAAGGGTCGAGTCGAACGAGGTCGTAATAATCGGAAGGGGTTTTCCCAAATTGCGCAAAATATTGTTCAAACACATCGGGCATCCAATACCAACTCGGACCCATATCAAAAGTAAATCCATCGGCAACGAACTGTCGCGCGCGACCGCCGGGCGTATCGTTTTTTTCTAAAATCGTAACGGCATAGCCCTTTTGTGCCAGACTCGTAGCGGCTGCCAGCCCTGCAAAACCCGAACCGATGACGATTACTTTTTTCTTCATGTGTTTTTGTGCTAAAGTGTTTTGCTGTTTAAGTTTCCTTGGCACTTTTTACAGCCCTCCTTGCATTTTTTGTACTGCATAGTCGCAGAGATTCTCCCTTATTACTTGTTTATTTTCACGCAAAGACGCAAAGGCGCAAAGTTCTCCCTCGTCACTTGGTCACTTTTCTCTTGGTCGCTCGGTCTTTCATTCCTTTATCATTCATTCTTTCACTTAGCAAATCCCATCTTCCCATCCCCCCTTTCAAACCACCGAATCAACAGCAACATAAAAGTTTTGTTTAAGCTTTATCAGAAATTGTATCCTTTTGTTCAAACAGGAAATAGCATTTGTGATTTGTGAAACGGGAATCGCGCCTCACCAATCACCAATCACGTTTCACGTTTCACCAATCACCAATCAAGTTTTACGTTTCACCAATCACCAATCAAGTTTTACGTTTCACCAATCACCAATCAAGTTTTACGTTTCACCAATCACTAATCACGTTTTACGTTTCACCAATCACGTTTTACGTTTCACCAATCACCAATCACGTTTCACGTTTCACCAATCACCAATCACGTTTTACGTTTCACCAATCACCAATCACGTTTTACGTTTCACCAATCACTAATCACGTTTTACGTTTCACCAATCACTAATCACGTTTTACGTTTCACCAATCACGTTTTACGTTTCACCAATCACCTTTCACCAATTACAAAATAACAGACTAAAGATAAAGCAATAATTTTTTACTTTTGCAGTTCCAAAAAAAACAAAGAATAAGAGGCGGAGAGAACAAGTGACCAGCGTACCGTGTGCGACCTTGAACCTCCAACCTCCAACCTCAAACTTTTACCGATGATTGCTAATAAAATGCTTTCTAATATTGCCGGGTGGCTTGTGTTTGCTATCGCGTTTATCGTGTATTATTTGTCGGCGGAGCGTACCGGTAGCCTTTGGGACTGTGGCGAATTTATTTTAGGGGCGTATAAATTGCAAGTCGTGCACCCGCCTGGAGCGCCTTTGTTCCTCGTTGTAGGTCGCCTATTCGCTTGGGTAGCAGACCTTTTTTCGGATAATCCAGAGAATATTTCCTTTGCTGTAAATATGTTGTCTGGAATGTGTACGGCATTCGCGGCAGCTTTTATTAGTTGGATTACCATCACGTTGAGCAAACTGGCGCTGGTAGGCAGAGACGAAGAAATGTCTCAAACCGAAGCGATTGCGACCGCAGCAGGTGGCGTGGTAGCGGGTTTGAGCATGGCGTTTTGTATTTCTATCTGGTTTTCGGCGGTGGAAGGCGAGGTGTACGCGATGTCTACTTTTTTCACGGCGCTTACGTTGTGGGCGGTAGTGAAGTGGTATGCGTTACCGAACCATCCGCAACACGACCGTTGGCTTTTATTTGCAGTGTATGCGGCGGGATTGTCTATGGGCGTTCACTTGTTGAGTATTTTGACGTTTCCGGCTCTGGCATTGTTTTATTATTTTAAAAAATATCGAAACCATACGTTTCTTGGTATGGCAGCGGCAGCAGGTGCAGGCGTACTGGCAGTTGTACTCATTCAAAAAGTAATTATTGTAGGGATTCCAGCGATGTGGGGCGCTTTTGATTTGTTGATGGTGAATAGTTTTGGATTGCCATTTAATTCCGGTATCATTCCTACCATTCTGGTGATATCAGCGGCTTTATTTTTCGGTTTGCGATATGCGCACAACAAGCAAAATGCGGCTTTGCAATATATTATGGTGGGAATGGCATTGGTAATTATTAGCTTTTCGACGATTGGGGTAGTAATTCTACGTGCGAATGCAGCGACTCCTATCAATATGAACGACCCAAGTGATGCGATGCGGCTGATTCCATATTTGAATCGCGAACAGTACGGAGAGCGTCCTTTGTTGCGTGGACCAAATTTTGAGGGACAACCAACCGACACCAAGATTGTAGACCGATACGGCAGAGTGGGCGACCACTACGAATATACCGACCAAAAAATTTCTTACGACTATGCGGCGAAAGACGAAATGCTTTTCCCGCGCATGGGAGATTATAGTTCGAATCGCCCGCAGTTGTATAAAATTTGGATGAATAGTTGGCGCTCCGCCAGTAATCAGGTAGACCCCAATAAACCCTTGCCGCCGGGCGAATTTTCACAAAGCGACAATTTGAATTTTCTATTTAGTTACCAGATCGGCTGGATGTACTGGCGCTATTTTATGTGGAATTTTGCAGGTCGTCAGAATGGTGACCAAGGCTACTTTCCATGGGATAAATCCAGTGGACATTGGTTCTCCGGCATTTCATTTTTAGAAAATAATCGCTTGTACGACCAAAGTCAACTACCCGATACGATTAAAACGGACCCAGCTCGCAACCGATATTTTTTACTGCCATTTATATTTGGTGTAATCGGACTCCTTTTCCACTTCCAACGCCGTAGAAATGACGCATTAGGATTATTAGCCATGTTTATTATAACAGGCATTGGTATTATTATTTATTCCAACCAGCCGCCGAATGAGCCGCGCGAGCGAGACTATGTATTGGCGGGTTCGTTCTTTACGTTCTGTATTTGGATTGGAATGGCAGTGCCAGCGATATTCGACCTTTTGCGAAAGCAAGCGAAATTGAGTGGTGTTGTGGCAGCAGGTCTGGCTTCCATCGTGGTACTTTCCGCGCCACTACTGATGGGGACGCAGAATTATGATGATATGGACCGCAGCAAGCACAAAGCTTCTCGGGATTATGCGTCTAACTTTCTGGAATCCTGTGCGCCCAATGCGATTATTTTCACGTATGGAGATAACGATACATATCCATTGTGGTATGCGCAAGAAGTAGAAGGCATTCGTACCGATGTGCGCGTGGTGAATTTGAGTTTGATTGCCGTAGATTGGTATGTTGACCTCTTGCGTAGAAAAGTAAATGAATCGGATGCAATTAAAATGACCGTTCCTATCGAAGCCTATCGCGGTAAAAAACGCAACCAAGTATTCTATGTAGACCATGACCAAAATGCACCCGACCCGGATATTTCTGTATATGATTTCTTAAAATACGTTGGCGAAGAACATCCCGTATCCAGTCAAGGTGGCAGGTCGTATGAGAGCCATTATTACACCAAAAGTGCTTTCATTCCGGTGGATAAAAATAAATTGCTGGCGGATGGCATCATCACAGCGCAAGATACTGCCAACGTGTCTGACCGAATTCCATTGGATTTAAATAAAGATTATTTATTAAAAGATGACTTGGCAGTGTTGGACGTGATTGTTTCCAACCTTTGGGAACGTCCCGTTTACTTTGCCGTCACTTGCCAGCAAGGAAAATTATTGGGCTTGCAAGATTTTATGTCGCTCGAAGGCTTGAGTCTGCGTATTACACCAGTGCGAGGAAAAAGTGACCCGTCCTACGGCATCATCGGCAACGGGCGCGTGAATAGCGAGGCGGTTTACAAAAATGTGATGGAAAAATTCCGCTGGGGTAATTTTGACAAATATGACCTGTTTGTAGACCGGAGTTATACGCCAAGCGTGCAGAGCATTCAATTATCCATCCGCCGTAGCGCAATGGACATGGTACAAAAAGGCGACACGACCCGCGCGATGCAATTAGTAGATAAATACTTTGCGTCTTTTCCGCACATGAATTTCCCGTACGACTACCGCACGATGTACATGCTCGACGTATATTTACAAGCCAAAAATTATACGAAAGCAAAACCGCACCTACAGATTTTGGCAAAACAAGCAGAACAGTACTTGCGCTTTTATACTTCTATGGATGCCAGTGTGTTAGAGAGTAGTTTCAAAGATGATTATTCTCTAATGTATCGGGTTATGGAAGATTTGACGCGCATTGCACGAGAAAATAACGACACCGCTTTTCAACAAGAAGTGGAAGCCAAATTCAAACCGTTCCAAGTCACGCCAACTGAAAATATGATACCACCTCCGCAATAGGGTTGGAAATAAAATGTCAATTTTCAACATAGCCTTGGGTCAACACCTGAGGCTATGTTGTTTTAAAAACTGATTTTGGAGTTTAACGTTTCTTGTTTGAGATTGAGGTTAGAAGGGACACACGTTCCGGTCTGGCATCTTTTTATCTGGCATCTGGCATCCTAAAAAGTATTACTTTCACAAAAAAAATTCCCAATCATGGAGTCAAAAAAAATAGCCGTCGGCTGCGACCACGCCGGTTTTCCATACAAAGATGCCATTGTAGAAATGTTGAAAGCGCAAGCTATCTCCGTGCAAGATTTTGGCACGTATTCCACCGATGCAGTGGATTATCCTGATTTTGTACATCCCGTTTGCAATGCGATAGAAAATAAGGAAGCTGACCTCGGTATTGTACTATGCGGCAGCGGCAACGGCACAGCAATCACGGCTAACAAACACAAGGGTATTCGCGCCGCCCTCTGCTGGCTGGAAGAACTCGCTGTACTCGCCCGCCACCACAACAACGCCAATGTCATTTCGCTACCCGTCCGATTCGTCTCGCAAGAATTGGCATTAAAGATGGTGCAACGCTTTATTGAATCCGATTTTGAAGGCGGCAGACACGAGCGCAGGGTGGAAAAGATAGCAATGGATTGCTAATTTAAGAATGAATATTGCAAAAATAGGTGATAAGGTGAAAGGTTTATGGGGTGATCCCGCTATAAGGCGGGACAAGTTGCGGGATGAAAGCATTAAACCATTAATTAGGGAGAGAAAACTTTGTCCCGATGTATATCGGGATGAAAAAAATCTGCGCCCTCTGCGGGAAATAAAATGCAAGAACCAAGCGCATCCTGCAAATCCCTGAATCCAACCAATCAAGGTTAAAAAGGAGTGAGTTAAAGTCGGTCCTTAAACCCCCCATTGAACCGACCGCACTCACTCCATACTATGGTCATTGCTGACCTAAGCGTCTTTGATGTTGTTGGAAAATTTTTGGTATGAAAAGAATGTGGGAACATGGTTCCAAAATAGGATAGCACAAAAGCTCAAGCTCTAAATAATGGAAATCTCGTTGGTAAGCCTCTTAATTTCGCTGCAAGTTAAACGTTCTGTGTTAACTTTCAAAATTTTTTTTTGTTAACTGAAAAAAAGCTGATTTATAAAATTGGATACAGATATAAATTATGAGCACCGAAACACAATACATACAATTAAAAGAAGATTTACAGGAATACATTCCACTTTTGGGCAGCGCCGCCGATACGATTTTAGACCAAGATGTATCTCGTTATCCCATCTTTGTAGTACACCAACTGGAAGAGTTAGAAATAGGCATTTCGCTCTTGCAACGGCAGGAACCTCAATTAAACTGGTCTATACAAGTGACGACGCTGGAAGAACTGGCTACCAAACGACTAGTAGAAATGGAAAAAGTAGACCGTTTCAGAGAGGTATACAAAAATCCGCGCCAGTATCTTTGCCTATTTGTATTGGCTACCGCTGCACAGTTTGTTTTTTTACCGCGTTGATGTCTGCATTTTGGTATCTTTGCCGCTAAATTAATGAAATGAAAGTTTTAATTTGCGAAGCGGAACCCGTTTTGTTGTCTGCCATTGAGTTTCGATTGCGAAAACATGGGCTACAGATGGTACAATCACCCCTCAAAGATGCCCAAAAAAATGTGGAAGCAATGACCCCACAGTTAATCATTTTGGATATTGAGCATAACCCAGCCGAAAGTCTTCAGTTTGTACAAGCTATCAAAGAGGCGCAGCCTAAATTGCCTATCATTATCGTTTCGCCAGTAGAAAACGAGGAAGAGTTGTGGGTGGCACTGCAAGCTGGCGCTGAAGATTTTGTTACCAAACCCTTCAAATTGGTAGAATTGGTCATTCGCGTACGCAAATTGTTAATGAAATATCCAGTCACAAATCCTGCGTAAATTTGCACAACCAAAATTATTATCCATGAAAGGAATTATTCTCGCCGGAGGACTTGGCACCCGCCTGCACCCGCTTACCCTCGCAGTGAGCAAACAGCTTATGCCGGTATACGACAAACCGATGATTTATTATCCGCTGTCCACGCTGATGTCGGCAGGTATTAAAGATATTTTGATTATTTCTACGCCGCATGATTTGCCGCATTTTCAAAAATTGCTGGGCGATGGCAGCGACATCGGTTGTAATTTTTACTACGTCCCACAGAAAGACCCAAATGGACTGGCACAAGCATTCGTACTCGGCGAAGCCTTCATAGGCAGTGACCCATCGGCGTTAATTCTGGGCGATAATATTTTTTATGGAGCCGGGGTCAAAGAATTATTACAAGCAAGTACCAATCCTACCGGTGGCGTGATTTTTGCCTATCAAGTAGCAGATCCAGAGCGATATGGTGTGGTAGAATTTGATGAAAATTTTCATGCCATTTCTATCGAAGAAAAACCAGCGCAGCCCAAATCTCATTTTGCCGTGCCAGGTTTATATTTCTATGATAATCAAGTAGTTGAAATTGCCAAAAACTTAGAGCCAAGTGCACGAGGCGAATACGAAATCACGGATGTCAACAAAATATACCTCGAAATGGGCAAGCTCAAAGTGGGCGTACTCGGTCGCGGCGTGGCATGGCTCGATACGGGTACGCACAAGTCGCTCATGCAGGCAGGGCAATTTATAGAAGTCATCGAAGACCGCCAAGGTTTAAAAATTGGTTGCATAGAAGAAGTAGCGTATGAAATGGGCTTCATAGATGCCGAACAATTAGAAAAACTGGCGCACAAATATATGAAAAGCGGCTACGGCGAGTACTTGATGAATATTTTAAAACAAGAGCAGGGAATTTAATTTGCCAATTTGCTAATTTGCTAATATATAGATAGTTACATTAAAAATAAAAAAGCATTTATTTTAATGGAAGCATTTTATATTGTAACAAATATATTTATTTTTTAATATTTTAAAATGAGAAGACTCTTTCGGCTCTTGATTCGGCTATTCATTTTTGCATTCGTGATTATCCTTGGCATTATGACGGTCAAAACGGTGACCTTTGCTTCCAAACAAATTATAGTTCAGCCGGTGTCGCCTGTTACCATTTCAGAAAAAGCCGTTCAAAATCTGTCAAAAGCCATTCAATTACCCACCATTTCCGAGCCGGGACGAGTAGACACGCTTGCCTTTTTACAATTGGATACCCTCATCCAGCGTACCTTTCCAAACATAGATTCTCTATTAGAAAAAAATTACATTCATCAATTAAGTCCGGTTTTTAAATGGCAAGGTAAAAATTCAAACTTCGCACCCGTACTGCTCATCGCGCACATGGACGTAGTGCCAATTGAAGAAAGTAGCAAAAATCAATGGGAAGCCTTGCCGTTTAGCGGCGACGTGCGCGACGGATTCATTTGGGGAAGAGGCACCTTGGATGATAAGATGAGTGTGTTTGGTATTTTAGAATCGGTCGAACAATTGTTGAAAGAAGATTATATACCGGAACGAACGGTCTATCTGGCTTTCGGACATGATGAGGAAATCAGCGGCGCAAACGGCGCTCTATCTATCGCCAATTGGTTCAAACAACAAAATATCCGCTTTGAATACGTCCTGGACGAAGGCTTAATAGTTTTAGAAAATGCCTTGCCGGGCTTGGAAAAACCACTGGCAATGATTGGCGTAGCCGAGAAAGGATACGTGACGTTGCAATTAACAGCTACGCTCAAAGAAGGTGGTCATTCCTCCATGCCACCGAAAGAAACTGCGATTGGAATACTTAGCAAAGCCATTACAAACTTAGAAGCGCACCCATTTCCAGCAAAATTAGACGGCGCAACAAGGGGTTTATTAGACCACGCCGGACCAGAAATGAATTTTCCTTTTAATGCACTTTTCGCAAACCTCTGGCTTACAGAAGGTTTATTGAAATGGCAATTTAGTCAAAAAACGACTTCCAACGCACTGCTGCGTACCACGACCGCACCGACTATCATCAGTGGCGGTATCAAGGATAATTTATTGCCGACTACTGCCCAAGCGACCATCAATTTTAGAATTCTACCTGGCGAAACCACCAAAACGGTAGCGGATTACGTGCGCAAAACGATTGCAGATGACCACATTCAAGTGAAAGAATATGCGGGTTCCTTCGGTAATAATCCTTCTAAAGTGTCGAGTACAAATACGTTTGGCTTTCTGGTCATTCAAAAATCCATTCGGGAAGTTTTTCCAAATGCAGTGGTAGCGCCTGCACTCGTGATTGCAGCGACCGACAGTCGGCATTATCAGGAAGTGAGTGACAATATTTATCGCTTTTTGCCCATGCAATTAACAAATGAAGATTTGTCGAGGATTCACGGTATCAATGAGCGCATCAGTGTGGAAAATTATCATCAAGCGATTCGCTTTTATCGGCAGTTGATTTTGAATAGCTGCAAGTGATGTAACGGAGGATGGGAAGATGGGAGGATAAGAGGATGTGTGACCAACAGAAAGAGTGACCGAATGACGAGAGAAACTTTGCGGCTTTGCGTCTTTGCGTGAAAAAATCTGCGAAATCTGCGGGAGACCATGTAATTTTGCACTATGAAATATCACTTTATTACTTCGACTCCTTTCCGTTAGCGTCGCCGCCTTGCGATGAACCTACCCGTATTTTCCTTTGTTTGTAATCAAAAAAACGAAATTCAATCATGTTAAGTAAGTTAGATGCCATTGTAGACCGATTTATGCACTTGGAAGAACAGATGTCTGACCCCAACGTATTAGCCGATTTAGACCGTTATAAAAAAGTAAGCCGAGAGTATAAAGAATTGAAAGAAATAGTAGAAGTTTATAAAGAATATAAGCAAATACTGAATAACATCACTTCCGCTAAAGAAATGGGGAACGACCCAGACCCCGAAATGCGCGACATGGCAAAGTTAGAATTGGAAACCAATGAACCACTCCAATCCGAATTAGAAGGAAAAATGCGAATGCTCCTCATGCCAAAAGACCCCGAAGATGCAAAAGATGTAATCGTAGAAATTCGCTCTGGCACGGGTGGCGACGAAGCGAGTTTGTTTGCTGGGGATTTGTATCGAATGTATTCCCGTTATTTTGACGAACAGAAGTGGGAAGTGGAAGTCATGGAGGTGAATGAAGGCAGCGTAGGCGGGTACAATAAAATCAATCTGGAAGTGCGCGGCGACGACGTATACGGAAAATTAAAATTTGAATCGGGCGCACATCGCGTGCAGCGCATCCCTAAAACGGAATCGCAGGGGCGTGTACACACCTCGGCGGCTACGGTGGTGGTTTTTCCCAAGTTGGATATGGAGGATGTAAATATCAACAAATCCGATTTGAAAGTAGATACGTTTCGGGCGAGTGGCGCGGGTGGTCAGCACGTCAACAAAACCGAATCTGCCGTGCGCATCACGCATATTCCGACCGGCGTGGTGTCGGAGAGTCAGGATGGGCGCTCGCAGATTAGTAACCGAGAGATTGCCTTACAGAAATTGTACCAACGAATATATGATGCGCAGCAACAAAAACATTATTCAGAAATAGCCGCTAAGCGAAAATCATTGGTGGGTAGTGGAGACCGTTCTGAAAAAATTCGTACCTATAATTATCCGCAAAACCGCGTGACCGACCACCGCTTAGAAGGCGATGCCAAGAATTACAACTTGGATACAGTGATGGAAGGGAACCTGAGAGAAATTATAGAATCCTTGCAAATCGCAGAAAATGCGGAGAAGTTAAAGGCAAGAGAAGCGGAAACGGCTTAATATGAGTGTGGCACATTTCTAAAATGTGCCACACTGATCTATCGTCCTGTACTAAAAAAACCTACGCCGCAGCTGGCATACTACTTTTCGCCGCCGCAGCTTCCCGATATTTTTCGATGTCTTCCGTAGAAACGGGAATGTCCGAATCTGCAATTCCTAAAGCTTTATCAAACGCTTGCACGGCTTCCGCATATTTTCCGGTCGCTTGCAATGCCTTGCCATAGTTGAACCATGCTTTCTGCCGCCATTTATAATTAGAATCCTCTGGAGCAAAAGCCCGGGTGGTAAAAAACTTCAATTCGGTGATTACACTTTCAAATTCGTTAAACTTGAGATGACATTCTCCCTTCATGCGCCGCGCCTTCCAGTAAATCGGTTGTAACGGAATAGAACATTTGATAGCTGCATCCAAATCTGTGATCGCGCCTTTGATGTCTTGTTGTTTCATTTTTACCAATGCTCTACCGATGTAAGGCTCGCCATTATTCGGATTGATGTCAATACTTTTGGTATAATCGTACATCGCATCGGTGTAGTTTTTCAGCAAGAAATTGACATAACCTCTTCGCTCGTACGCTAAGGCATGACGCTCAAACTTTTCGATTGCCGAGCTTAGTGTTTCGCGCGCTTCGTTCTGTTTGCCCTCTGTTTTCACCAATTCTCGCCCTTTCAAGTACGCTTGTACCGCTACTTTATCACTGTGCGGCTCGATGCGTTCATATTTTATAATTTTCCCATTGTCCGTTGCCCAAGCACGAAGGTCACCTGCGACAGCGTATTGCGCGACGTACTCAAATAAGTTGAGGGTATTCTGCCAACTTTTATCCGTAGACTGCGTGACGAGGCGTGGAATATCAAGCGAAGCCGTTGCTTCATCAAATATTTCGTCGGGTTTGACCATCAGTTCAGCCGTGCGGTAAAAATTTTCTAACCGCTGCTGGTACATCTTTATCACTTTATCATAGCTCTTGCCAAATTCGAGCCTGCCGGAAATTATCGTTTTGTGTGTCATAGCCTCGCTGTTTTTTGAAATCCATTGTAGAATCCCGCTCTCAAAAAATAAAATACTTTGAAAATATATAAAGCAAAAGTAATTGACAATCAAACACATATAACTTTTAAATCGCTTAATTTGCAGAATATTTCTGCGCCTTTTGCGATGCAGAAGGAATAATTGTAATAGTTTTCAGGTTACAATATCTGGTTAAGGTCTTTTCCGAAGGGTGTAAATACTTCAACTACTTTTGCAGCAGGAAGCTATGTTGAGTGGTTCTGAGGTTGCAAACGCGTATGAGTAGCATAAATGCCAGCGCGTGTGGATTTTAATTCGTTTCCCTTTCTATAATGCTATGAAAAATGATGGCTCGGAAAATAGACCGGATTACAAAGGTCAGGCTACTTTCGCAGAAAAGCAAGTAAACGCGCAGGTTTTATTAAATATTTATTTTCGTAAAATGTAGATATAAAGTTAATTTTAATTTGAAAAATGTGAATATGGTGTGGATAAGCCTTTGTAATGGGTGGAAAAAGTTATGTTGGATTTTGATGAATAGATTTAAATTCAAATTAAATTTTCTTTGAACTTTAAATATTGCAAAAACTTAGATGATGTTTTAAATTTGATTAATAAATTGACCATTAATTAGTTACCTACTGCATACTGCCCACTGAAAACTGCCTACTGCCTAAGCCCACACCTTACATCCTTCCGTACAATTGATACAAATGTCAATATGTTTACGCCCACTCAACAAAGTCGTCCGAAATTGTTGGTAACTTTTATCCTTCCAAATCTCTCTAAAGGTATTTTTCTTTAAATCCCCCAATTTATGCAGCGCATCTTTATCAAAACAGCAAGGCACGACCACGCCATCCCACGTAATGACGCAAGAATGCCACAATTTCCAACAATGATTCAAAAGTTTATTTTTAATCCGATACGTGCCGTCCGCCTGCATTTGGTAGCGGGCATAGCGTTCAATGGTTGGAATTAAATCATTTCCATTTTCATAATCGTACACTTGTGCCGTTTTCAATTTCACTTCATCTACGCCGATTTCCCTTGCCAACTTATAAATTTCTGGTATTTGATGTTCATTCGGTTGTACCACCAAAAACTGAAAAATCAGGTGTGGTGTGGTTGATTTCAATTGCTTTTTCCATTTCACCACATTGCGAGCCCCTTGTAGCACAGCTTCCAAATTACCTTCTTTGCGATAACTTTCATACGTGTCTTGCGTCGTGCCATCCACCGAAATGATGAGGCGATCCAAGCCGGATTCCACCGTTTTTCGCGCGTTTGCTTCATTCAAAAAATGCCCATTGGTAGACGTTGTGGTGTAAATTCTCTTTCGATGCGCATATTCCACCATATCCAAAAACTTTGGATTGATATACGGTTCTCCTTGAAAATAGAAAATTAAATACAGCAAGTCTGGCGCTAACGAATCTATGGTTTTGCGAAAAAAATCTTCTTTCAAATTACCGGTGGGGCGCGTAAACGCACGCAATCCGCTGGGACACTCCGGGCAGCGCAAGTTACAGGCAGTCGTCGGTTCTACAGAAATTGTGATGGGTAAGCCCCACTGGATGGGTTGCTTCCCCCATTTGGCGAGATAGTACGAACTCAGCACTTTGGCAGCATTCCACACGCGGCGGGGCGTGAGTTTCGAGCATAAGTGGAGCGTATCGTACCAGAAGAGCTTCATTGTGTTAAGGTGTTTTTGTATTAAAGTATTTTTGTACGCGTTATCTTGTCGCTCATTCCAGCCCTCACCGCATTTTTTTTACCACATAGTCGCAAAGTTTTCGCTCGTCACTTGGTTCCTTTTTCTCTTCATCACGTATCCTCCTATCTTCCCATCTCCTATCCTCCGCTTCCCTTTCCCCCTTTTTCAGAAAATTCCTTCGGCGCAGCCTCGCCCATGCGCGCCACCGTCACTTCCGTTCTGCGATTGTACGCGTGTTCTTCTTCCGAGCATTCTATGCCGTCTTTACAGTGGTTGCGCAATTTGGATTCGCCAAAGCCAAAAGTTTGAATGCGCTTGCCATTGATGCCTTGTGCCATCAAAAATGCCTTGGCTTTTTCTGCTCGTTTGAGCGATAATTCTAAGTTATAATCGCTATCGCCTCGGCTATCAGTATATGCTGCCAGTTCTATTTTCATTGAGGCGTTTTGTTTCATCAATTGGGCGAGGGATTCTAATTCCTGATTTTCGCTGGAGCGAATCGTAGATTCATTGAAATCGTAATAAATATTTTCCATCACGATAACGCTCCCTTTTTGAAGCGGTTGTCGCATGATTTCTGCTGCGGTGGGAGCCATCTTTATTTCTACTTCTGCCGAGCGATTGCCGCGTATTTTTACCGTAGAAATTTCAGTAAAACCTTGCGCGTACCCTTTTTTCTCACTGATGATGGTATAATCGCAACCAATTTCAAGACAATATTCAAATACGCCGTTGACGTTTGTTATTACAATTTCCTCTTTGCCCGTGCACTCATTTTTGACGCGTACTTTTGCATTTGGAATCAAACGGTTTAGCTGTTCACTTTTCACAGTTCCCGTGAGTGCCAGACAGTTACGTGGTTGTAAAGTGACTTCTACCGGGCGCGGCAGGGTCATATTTTTAGTAGAATAAGTGACTTCTTGCGAACTGTAATCGGCTTTTGAAATCAAAAAAAGATAATCTCTGTCTTCCTCTAATTGTATAATGCCTTCGCCATTTCGATTGGTGAGTTGGCGCGGCTCGCCTAATTCGCTTTCTTTTTTGCGCAACATTTTAAACCTGTACTCCCCAGATTCCTTCTCCGAAGGTGCCAATTCCTGCTTATACAATTGCTGATTATCTATCAAACCATCCGTGCGCTCAAATACGCGAATGGCAGCGCCCATCATGCGGCGACTGTTACTGGCATCGTATACAGAAATAACCACATTTATTTTCGACTTCACCTCCAAACCAGGCAATCCTTCGGGCGTTTCAAAAAAATAAACATCATCTTTGCCGCTACCGCCGTCCCGATTGGAAGAAAAATAGCCGCGCGAACCTTGTGCATTAATCACAAAACCCAAATCATCTTTTTCAGAATTGAAAGGCTTTCCAATATTGATAATTTTGCCCCAAGTTTGTCCGCTCAAGTCTATTTTAAACAAATCAATCCCGCCGTACCCAGCGTGTCCGTCTGAAGTGAAAAATAAAATACCACTTTCATGAAAAAACGGGAAGGCTTCATTTTTTTCGGTATTAATTTCTGGACCCATATTGACGGGCTTCGACCACTTATCTTCTTGTTTTTCAACAAAATAAATATCGGTACCGCCATAGCCGCCGGGCATTGTAGACGTGAAAAAAAGTTTGGTGCCATCAATGGAAAGCGAAGGGTGCATACAAGAATAATTGCCATTGAACGGCATTGGATGTACGTTTTCCCAATCAAATTCGCCTTTTGTTGCTTCAAAAATTTGCAGATAAGTTCTGATTTTGCCGTTGGATTTGCTCATGCGCGGGCTGGCAGCACTGCGCGTAAAGTAAACGTGTGTCCCTTTTTGATTGAACGAAAGTGGACCTTCATGTACTTGTGAGTTGATTTCAACCGAAAAAGGTCGCGGTTTGAGCGGCATGCCATTGGGGTCTAATTCTGAAAAATAGACATCAAAAAACGTTTCTCCTAATTCTTCATCCAATGGTCCCTGCTTGTTCCGCGAGGAGAGAAACACGATTCCATTTTGAAAAAACATCGGTGAGAATTCCCGCTCGGTCGTGTTGACACCCGTCGCATTTTGCAATTTTACGTTTTGTGCTGATTGCACGGCTTGGTCTGTCTGCTGGGCAACAGCGTTATACAGCATACCCATCCAAAAAGCGATTACGAGCGGAATATTTTTCATAATACGATAATTGAGTAACCGAGCAGAATTAAATTACAAAATAAATCTAACTTAATTTATTTATTGTCAACGTGTTATTAGACTGCCAACTTTAAACTGCCAACTTACTTTTTACTGCAAGCTACATCATAATTAACGGATTATCAAGTGAGCAAGTATGGCTTAATTTTACCCATTATCTAAAAAAATCGTGGATTTACAAAGCCGCCTTCTTCCGCACCGCCTCCGAAAAAGTATCGAATCACTACTTCTATTGAGCCGGTATTATAATTTTTGAGTTTTGATAAGGTCAAATCGTATGACGCGCCAAGCATTAAACGCTCCGAGATTTGCGCGCCGAATAATACAGAAACAGACTCCCCAATACTGCTTTCTTTAGAGCCACCCAAACGATACGAAACGCCGGTAGTAATTTTTTCAGAAAATACTAGACTTAGATTCACATCCCCGTCAAACGGTGTACCTGCTACATATTTCAACAATAATTGCGGTTGTAATTGTATTTTTTCGCTGAGGCTGAATTTCACACCACCCATCAAATACAAGTGCTGCACTTCCTCATTGCTATTAGAACTGGCTAAGTCAATATTGCTCGCCATCAAACGCGGCACGGAAAGCCCGACATACATATTTTTTCCAGTGTAATACAAACCCGCTCCAAAATTGGGTACATACTTACTTTGATAACTCGCTGGAATGGCTCCGTCGGTATCTATGGGTTGTGTGCCAGTTAATTCTGCAAAATCCACGCGCATCAGCCGCACCGACGCTTGAATGCCAATACCCAAATAGCCACGCCCCAACCGAAGATGGTACGCATAATTTCCATCTACGGTGTAATTTTCCGTGACTCCGATGGTTTGTCGGGTCACGGTCGCGCCCACGCCTGCGCGGTTGTTCATGAGAGGCGTATTGAAGGTAATCAATTGCGTTTGTGGCGCACCGTCAATGCCCAACCATTGACTACGTACCAATGCAGAAAGGCTCGGCGCACCGTCTTTGCCGGCATACGCAGGATTTAGACCCAATTTGTAATGCATAAACTGTGTGTACTGCTCTTCTTGTTGCGCAAAAAGTGCAGTTGAAAAGCAAGCAAGTAGAATAAGTAAAAGTAGATTTTTCATAAGCCATTTTTTTTAAAATCGGTTTTTTAACCGCAGAGGCGCAAAGGGCGCAGAGAGAAACTATATTTAACGCTGCGACACTTTGAGTCCTCTGTGGTTATAAAAATCATGGTCTATCGTTGAATCATTATAAAGCCCGTTTTCGCTTCGCTGCCATCGCCCAAATCTACGAGGTAGAAATAAGTACCCGGCGGCAAATCCTGTCCGTTGAATGTGCCATCCCAATTGTTGCGGTACGGTTTTGGAGAGTGGTACACCTCGTCGCCCCAACGATTGAAGATAGAAACCTGACTGCCTGGATAATTCGTGTCTGTAATGAAACACGGGATTACAAAGAAATCATTGATACCATCGTTGTTGGGCGTGATGATGGAAGGCACCACGCAGCCCGCGTCTTGGCCGACTTGAAGCGTGACTTTCGCATCTGAACATTCACAACCCGCGCTACAAATTTGGTAGGTCAATTGGTCTGCTCCAACATAATTAATACCCGGCGTGTAGCGAAATATACCATTGTTAGCAAGTGTCACCGTCCCTTTTGTTGGTTGCGTTAGAAGGGTAACAGTCGTTAATTGTGGAATCGTGTCATTCAAAAGTGGATTAAATTCTGTGGCTGTCCCAAATTCTATTCCAACCACATCATCAATAGCCAATGGATTTTGTTTATACGTCAATATTACGGTATCCCGTCCGGCACTACCACAGAGGGATTCATCTATCGTCCATACAAAAATATTGGAACCCACTTCAAGATTGAAAGCCGTCGCACTTGGGTCTAAAGTATCCGAAAAAACAATCTTAGGATTGGGCGATGACCACTTGCCAAAGCTGATGAGTTGCGCCGGCGTAGCTGCATCGAGCTCGACCGTTTGGTCTTCATTACAAACAATAGCATTGTCCCCGGCATCGGGTCGGGTATCGGAAGTAAGCACAGTTACTTTATCAAACAAGCCGCCGCAGCCGCTTACAATCGTCCAAGTAAATTCGTAACGGTTGCCCGGCTGCAAGCCTCGAATCACCGTTTCAGGATTTAATGGTTCTATAATTCTAAGTCCTAATGCTTGTTGCGCTTCTGACTGCGACCACCTGCCTTCGCCGCTGATAGGCAACAGCGCATCCAAGCGAATGGTGTCAGTCGAGCAAACCAAGGTATCTTCCCCAGCAAAAGCCGCTTCTATCGGCGTGATTTTATAAGTCACATCATCAAACGCATAGGAGGTACAAGCGCCATTGGAAAGCGTCCATCGGAAGGTGTAGGTAGAGTCTCCTTTTAAACCTGTAATTTGAGAAGTAGAACTGGTTGGCTGGAGGATTCTAACGCTCGTGTTATTTCCTCTTATTGTAGTCCAAAAGCCCGAACCAGAAGCAGGTTGAAAACCAGAAAAGGTAATGGAATCTGCTTCGCAAACCGTCTTATCCTGTCCGGCAAAAGCTTGTTCGTTTGGAATGGCATTCATGGGTACAATGGTGGGATCAGACGGTGCGGAGCTACAACCATTTACCGTAGCTGTCACAGTAAACAAGTAATTGCCATTGCCATAATTTTCAAAATCAGTCAGGTCTAAATTTAAACTTTGCGTTTCTCCAACGAGGTTTCCAAGCTGGTCATACCAAGTATAAATCGCATTCGGCACTGCTGTACCCGGCACGATGGACAGTCGTAATACGGTGTTTGCGTTGCTGATACAAATTGGTCCGTTATCGGTAGCCGAGGGCACATTCGGTCGGAGATTCACATTGACCCGCACCGAATCTAAATTGGAAATGCAACCATTGATGGTAGCTGATACTTTATAAAAACCGGCATGAATCGTTGCATTGGCTGCCAATATCTGTGGATTGGAGGTGGCGGAGGTAAAACCTGCCGGTCCTGACCAAGCGTAAGTCGCACCAGCGAGGGCGGTCGCATTTAATTGAATGACATCGCCAGTACACACCGGACTATTGCCAGTAGCAAAGATGCGCGGTACCCGATTGATATTCACAGCAATAGAACCCGATTCTTTAGAAGTACAGCCATCTACAATCACCGTCACCGCATATAATCCGCTATCGGCAGGACTTGGGCTGGCAATAGTCAACGAGGGTGTTTGGGTTATAACTAATCCTTTCGGTGTTTTCCAATTGTAAGAAACGACACTTCCATTATATGCCGTCACCACGAGCGAAATTGCTTTTCCTTCGCAAAGCGATCCGGGTGTACCCGCGCTGATGGTCGGTGCAGCAGGCGTTGCCGGTGGAAGGGATACGTCTATGACCGTCGTCATTGGTTGAGATTCACAGCCATCGCCATTGGTCACGACTAATTGATAATTTCCATTGTTTGCTTGTGTTCCATTTGGAATAACGGCGATACTATCGGAAGAAGAAAAACTCGGACCCGTCCATCGATAGCGATAATTCCCGTCATTGGATGGAAAAACAGTAGCTCGTAAGCGAATATCCGTTGGTCCCGGCAAGCAATCCTGCCCATCATTACTCACGCCCGTGATGCTTACACCGCGCCGCACATCCACAGGGACGGTCGCTGATTTGGAACAGCCCTCTTGGGTGGTAATCGTTACTTGATAATTGCCTTCTCGTGCCTGCGTGACGTTCGGAATCGGCGGATTTTGCATGGCTGCAGTATACCCATTTGGACCTGTCCAACTATACGTTGCATTGGCAAGCGTAGGGGAGGCAGATAATTGTAAAGTATTCCCTTCACATACCTCTGTTGGATTAGCGGAAGCGACGGTTAGCGGCACTGTATTGACTATCACTGGGGTTGCAGTAGAAAGGACGGAATTACAACCATTTTGAGTGACATATAAACGCCAAGAACCTTCTTGATTTTTAGCAATATTACTGATTACAAAGGTATTCGTAGTGGTCAAAAATTCTTGCAAATTAGGGGCAACCCAATGATACACACTCGCTCCGGTCGTGGTGGTAGAAAGCGTTACGTTCACGCCTTCGCAAGCCGGGCTGGTATTGGTGACGGACGGCTGTCCGGGTCTGGGTTTCACATTTACCACTGTGAACGCAGGCGCAGACGGGCAGCCATTGCGCAGCACAACGAGGCGATACACCCCTGCTCCAGCAAGTGTAATCGGATTGATAACTGCGGGAAACTGATTAACAGAGCTATAATTATTGGGTCCTGACCACTGATACGTAATGCCCGGTCCACCTACCAATGTACCCAACGTAACTGATTCTCCTTCGCAAACCGTAAGCACCGTATCGTTCACCGCAGCGATAGGCATACTATTTGCCGTAACGGTAGTAGGTGCAGAGGGTGCAGACAAACAACCGTCTGCTTCAATCGTGAGATAATACATATTGGAACCCGGCGCGTGCGGTTGTGGAATGGTAAAGGATGGCACAGTTGTAGTCCCTAATAAAGCACCATTCGGTGGCGTACCCCGATACCAGCGATACGTGACCGCAGAGCCGCTTGGCACGACCGAGGAATTAAGGATGATATCTTGATTGATACACACATTGGCAGTGCTGAGGAGCGTAGGGGTAAAAGGCAAATCTTCAATGGAAACCTGCACGGCTCCTATTGATTTACAACCAGTTATACCAGAGACTTCTACCGTGTAAGTACCCGCATTTTGGGCATTAATATTTAAAATGGTGGGATTTTGTCGCGTAGAAGAGAACCCATTCGGACCCGTCCATTTGTAAGTATAAATAACACCGCCGGTAGCCGCCGGAGGATTTGCAAATAAAAACAACGTATCGCCGCCGCAAAGACCAGAGGTGGCGGTTGGTTGTGGTTCTTCTGCTTCAATGCGCACCAAAGACTGACAAGTAGCCATATTGCCCGCCATATCTATGACCGTCAACATCACAGTGGCGTTCATTTCTACTTGGGTACAATTAAAAGTGCTGGGTGTCAAAAACATCGTGTCAATACCACAATTATCGCGGCTGCCCGCATTAACGACCATTGGAGAAATGGTCTCCACTTCCAATCCGGAAGGATTAATAAAAATGGTGGTCGGTTGACAGCGGGCTATCGGCAATTGTTTGTCTTCTACTTTTACGGTGAAAGAACAAGTATCTCGGTTGCCACTTTTATCTGCAAGCACATAGAAAACCTCCGTTTCGCCCACGTTGAAATTCACAGTTGGAGTCACAACGGGCGGTGTCATTTGCGTAAGCGGTAAAGTGGTAGCGCCGGTAGCATAAAAAGATGGCGTTAATTGGTCGAAATTCAGGGTGGCTAATGCAAAACTCGTACTATCAACATCGCCATTGAAAGAAACCTTCGTCGCATCACAAGGATTGATACCGTCACCTGCTACGGCTGGCGGCGCAGTTCTCGGTTGCAATTTAATGACGACCGTCCCGTCACTTGCCCAAGTATTGATTTTTGCGGCAGGAATCGTAATCGTCTTTTGCCCCGGCATTGTACAAGTCGCTAACCCGACCGTCGTGCTATCCAACGCGATGCCATCATCGCCGATAATTCTAAAATAAGCATTATTCGTATTAAAATCGCCTAATAAGTCAATGGTTAAAGTTGCATTACTGATTGCGTTGGCGGCTACATTTGTAAAGGTGAATATTTTTTCGTTTGCCTGATAAGTGTTCAAAGTTGTATTCAAATTAAAAGTCAAATAAGCGTCTACAAGATTCGCAGGCAGCGTAGATTCATACGTCATACCCGCGCTACAATTATCGGTGGCTCCAATCGGGAGTGGCAATTTAATGGCAGCTACGCAAGTACCCGTGTCTAATTGCATGGTAATATCGGCAGGGCATTCCAACACTGGCGGGATAGTATCGGCTACCGTCACGGTATAAATGCAACTGTCCAAATTTCCGACGCAATCCGTCACGTAATAAACAATGTCATTTTCTCCCAGTGGCAGCGTCACATCCACGGGCGCAATAGGTGCGACTGGTACGCGCGCTCCACCGTTCACGCTGTATTCATATTTTAAACCTGTAAAATTTTTGGTGCGAATTTGCAATCGTCCAACGGCTTTACTTGTTGGCTCGCAGATGGCGTTAATGGCTAAATTTCCGGCTTGACCGGCAGGAATATTGGGTTCTAAACGGAATCGAATGATGCCATCGGCTGCCCAAGTGTTTAGTTGTCGAGCATTCAGCATTAGTACCGTAGTGGAAGAATCGCACTCTTCATCAGCAATTTGCGTTCGTCCCAAATTGGCGCCGTCTTCCGCAAAAATCGTGAAGTATTCGGTGGCTCCTTCCCCATCTATGTGATTCAACTGAATGGTAAACGTGCCGTTTGCCAATACATTCACTGGAGGAGCGGTGACCAAGTCAAAATCAAATAGCACAGCATTCACAGGCGTTTCCGCTTCGGTGCCGGGCAGGGCATTGGAGGTAATATCTTTTATAATTGTAATATCCTCCGTATTGTTAGAGGAGGCACATTCTTCTTCAATAACAGGGGGCTGCAAAGCAAAAGCCAATTCGCAATCCGTGCCAACAACTGCAATAGTCGTATCGTTCGGACAGTTTCGCAAGCTAGGTGCCTCATCGTCAATCACGCTGAAAGATGCTGTTGAAGTATCCCGATTTCCACACTCATCCTGCGCGATAAAATCTACGGCAAGCAGGCGAATGACACTATCCGGCGCAGGGCAAATAATACCTGGAAGGGCAACCGTGTCGGTCGTACCGGATTTTACAATCCTCCAAATCAAGCTGGCATTACCCGTGCAATTATCAGTTGCCGTAGCGCCGCCTCGCGTATTTATCCAGTTATTAAAAGCGGTGGAAGCATCCAGCGCGTTATCGCATACCAAGGTTAAATTTTGAGCCTGCGTATTAAAAACCGGTGCTAACGTATCCTTCACATTTATCAATTGCAATCCTTCGGTTTTATTGCCACAGGCATCCGTAATGCGCCAAGTGCGCCGTACCGTGTAGGTATTGCCGCAAGTACTGGCTTGGATGACATCCTCAAATTCTACTTTTGGATCAGGGTCGCAGTTGTCGTCCATTTGGGTAGGTCTACCCGTCACGGTGATGGAAGGCGTTTGCTCGCAAGTGACTGTTGTGTCGCGTGGGATTACAAAAGTGGGTTGTTGGTCGTCTACTACATCTATCACTTGAACTTTTGTGGAACTATTGCCGCATACATCCGTCGCTATCCAAGTACGCTGAATGCTGTATTCAAATGGACAAATACTATCGGTGCGCACATCGGTGCGGGTCAGTACTATTTTTGCGCTATCGCTACAATTATCCATCAGGTTCGTTACATTTCCAGTGAGGGTCAAGTTCGCCGGATTATCGCCACAAGTGATGGTAAGGTCTGCTGGGTCGGTGAACGAAGGCGGCAGGTTGTCGCGCACAAAAATGCGTTGGGTTACATTTGTGACATTGCCACAAGAGTCAGCGACTGTCCAATTTCGTTGAATGATATAGTTGTACTGCGAGCAAGTGCCATCCGTGGTTTGACCAGTGGTGTTGGTATTTGCAACCGTTAGATTGGGCGTACAATTGTCCGTTGCAGTCACCGTAGGCATTGGCGGAATGGGAGCGGTACAACTTATCGTATCGTTTAATTTCGCTGGCAGCCCTATCAATTGGGGCGGTTCATTATCAACCACCGTATACGTTGCCACCCAAGGTGCAGTATTACCGCACTGGTCGCTTATGGTAAAAGTAATAGCGATAGAGCCGCAGCGTGGACGGGGATTAAAAATACCTGTAGAATTATTAGTGATAGTACCTGGATTGCATTCTTGAATACTGCTGCTGAGAGATAATTGGGTCGTATTGAGCCAAGTGGTGTAATCTGAATTTGGTGCATCGCAGTCAAAAGTATCTTTCACTTCTGCAAGGAGCGGCACAGGCGGCTTAGTGTCGGGTAGAATTGTAATAATTTGGGTGACCGTATCCGTTAGATTTTCACTATCCACGGCTATCCAGCGGCGCGTGATCGTGCCACCTGTACAACGATTGAGACTGGAAGCCAGAGGACTATCCGTCGGCGTAATCTGCTGGGGTGCGTCTACGTCGTCTATCGCAGTCAGCTGTATGGCAGCGGGAATATCGTCCACACAATCCACCGTTACATCGGTAGTATCTGCGGCATTTGCTTGTATGACAGGTGCAGTTACAAATGGATGGAGCGGCTTTTTCGGCGGCGTACTTGCCTGCACATGGATAGAAAAAAAGATAGAAAGAACAAATACAAAAGAAGTAGATGTAGCGTACATTAATCGGCTCATGATATACTCACTTTAGTGAAATTGGGATGTTTTCTCATTTAAAAAATTAGCAATAGTAGCTTGTCAGTGATGCCTCGACTTGGTAAATGTGCTGTTGGGAATTAAAACAAGAATGGCTTGAAGGGTGAAGGGCGCACACGCGTCCCTCGGATGTTGTGATGTGTTCATGGGATAATCGGTTTTAGAATTTTAGATATTGGATTCTTGATAGCTGGATACTGGACACTAGTAATTAGATAAATAGAAAAGGTTTGATTGATTAAATATCTAACATCCGGCATCTGGCATCTCAAAAAAATCCTTGCAAAAATATTAAAATCTAATCAAATGTACTTGAAATTTTATTGCCAAATTTAGCAAAACAATTGTTAATCAATCTTTTCAACCTTCCATTTACTCTTCTTCGTCATTAGATACAGGCTTTTTCTGCTCCCGCAATTTTTTATCATTGACTGTTTCATTCAAAAAATCATTCAACTTATCCACTCGAAAGTTGGAAATAATCTCTCCAAATTCATTGATTTTAATATCAAAACCGTCGAGGTCTTCGTGTACGTCCGGCTTTCCTTGGGTTGGTTTTTTTTTCGGCATAGTGAGGGAGGATAGGAGGATGGGAAGATGGGAGGATAAAAAAGTGGAGGATGGGAAGATAAGAAGATAGGAGAATCCAATTAAAAATTACTTTCTCTCCTTTTTCTATATTCCCAATTTTCTCTCCTCTCATCCTCCTATTTTCCTATCCTCTATTTTAGTCAAATAATTCAAATGCTTTGTTCAACCTTTTCAAAACAACTTCCTTACCCAACAACGCCATCATTTCAAACACCGCCGGTCCTTGCATTGTACCTGCCAGCGCGATGCGCAACAACGGAAAAACATCGCCGGGCTTCAAGGCTTGGGCTGCCATAAATTGTTCTACTGTTCGCTGAACGGCTTCGGGCTGCCATTGGCTGCTTTCCATTGCAGTTAAAGCGGTTGTTAAATGCTCAAAACGCGCTCGACTCTCCGATTTCCAACGTTTTTTCGCATTGGGCAAATCATATTCCCGTACGTCCTCAAAAAAATAATAGCCTTTCTCCCAAAAATCCGGCAACAGCACGACGCGCTCTTTCATAAACCCACAAAAACCTTCCAGAAAAGCTTGTTCTGGCTCATGCCCTTTGGCTGCTATCATAGGACGCACGATTTGCGCCAGCGTCACATTATCAGCAGCTAAAATATATTGTTGATTGAACCACTTTGCTTTTTCAAAATCAAAACGCGCCCCAGCTTTCCCAATTTTTTCTACGGAAAAGGAAGCAATAAGTTCCTCCAAACTAAAAATTTCTTGTTCCGTGCCGGGATTCCAGCCCATAAACGCCATAAAATTAATCATCGCTTGTGGCAAAAAACCAACTTCCCGAAATCCTTCAAAAGAATCCTCCGCCGTTTCTCCTTTCCACGACAACGGAAATACCGGAATGCCAAGCCGAGAACCATCACGCTTGCTGAGTTTCCCTTTCCCATCGGGTTTTAAAATGAGTGGCAAATGTGCAAACTGCGGCATGGTATCTTCCCAACCAAAAGCGCGGTACAGCAAAACGTGATGTGCCGTGCTGGGCAGCCATTCCTCGCCGCGTATGACGTGCGTAATGTGCATCAAGTGGTCGTCTACAATGTTGGCGAGGTGATACGTCGGCATTCCATCTGCTTTCAAGATGACTTTATCGTCCAATTCGTTGCTTTGAAAAACGACTTCCCCTCGAATCAAATCGCTGATTTTTATCAATTCATCACTCGGTATTTTCAAACGGACGACCCAATTCTCACCTTTTTCAATGCGCTCTTTAACTTCAGGTTCGGAAAGCGATAAACTATTTTTCAAGCGGGTGCGGGTAGCCGCATCATATTTGAATGTTTTATCCTGTTCTCGAGCAGCATCTAATTCTTCTGGCGTGTCAAAAGCGTAGTACGCATTGCCATTTTCTAACAATTGTTGCGCATATTTTTGATATATTTCTTTTCGTTCCGACTGGCGATAAGGTCCGTATTCTCCTCCAAAATTGGGGCCTTCTGTGGGCAACAAACCGCACCAGCGCAGGGCTTCAACGATGTATTCCTCCGCTCCGGGCACGTAGCGCATTTGGTCGGTGTCCTCTATGCGTAGAATAAACGTTCCATTATATTTTTTTGCCAAGAGATAATTGTACAATGCTGTGCGAATGCCGCCGATGTGCAAGGCTCCAGTCGGACTGGGTGCAAAACGAACTCGTATATTTTCCATTTATATATTTCTTACTGCAAAAAGCAACTTCTTTTAAAATATTTTAAAAAACTATCGAATTTTTTGTGCAAATAAGCAGCGAATTTTTGTAAATAGACGTTTTTTCTAAATCAAACAAATGTTGTAACTCCAAGTTCCTGTTATTTGGACAGAATGGAGCCGCTAAATTACAGAATTTTGGAGAGCTTGCCGCTTCCGTTGCACAAAAACACGTATTTTTAAAAGCAGCAATTAGCAACAAATTGACTTACTGATACTTAAAACGCTTTCCAATTCGATTGGGATTGGTAAATATTTTGTAGTAAATGTGGCACATTTTTGAAATTCGCCACATTTTATTCCCGGAACATATAAAAATTAACACGCTTATGTACATGGTGAAAACACCCCAATTTATTCAAAACCTATTTCCGAATTTCACTTGGCGCATCCCTACAGAAGACAAGGTTTTGCACCTCACGTTTGACGATGGTCCCATCCCGGAAGTAACGCCTTGGGTGGTGGATCTGCTGGAAAAATTTCGTGCGAAAGCCACTTTTTTCTGCGTCGGTGACAATATTAAAAAATATCCGAATGTCTTTCAGCAAGTGCTGAATGCTGGACACTCCGTTGGCAATCACACTTTCAATCACCTCAATGGCTGGGGCACCGACAATATTCCATATTTCCACAACGTGCGCAATTGCGCCAGCATGGTACACACAGCGCTCTTTCGCCCGCCTTATGGTCGCTTGAAACCCAAGCAGGCGCAGTTTTTGCAAAGGCATTATCGCATCGTGATGTGGGATGTACTGAGCGGCGATTTTGACCCAAATATTTCAGAAGAGCAGTGCTTGAACAATGTGATTGAAAATGCAAAACGCGGTTCGATTGTCGTTTTTCACGATAGTCTGAAGGCGGAAAATAAGTTGTCGTATGTGCTGCCGCGCGTGCTCGAGCATTTTACAAATAGAGGATATCGGTTTGAAGCGTTGAATGGAAATGCAGAGGCAGAAGCGGTGCGGAATATTGCATAAAGGGAATAGTGATTGGTGAAACGGGAATAGTGATTGGTGAAACGGGAATAGTGATTGGTGAAACGGGAATAGTGATTGGTGAAACGGGAATAGTGATTGGTGAAACGGGAATAGTGATTGGTGAAATGGGATTTGTGATTGGTGAAATGGGAATAGTGATTGGTGAAATGGGAATAGTGATTGGTGAAACGGGAATAGTGATTGGTGAAATGGGAATAGTGATTGGTGAAATGGGAATAGTGATTGGTGAAATGGGAATAGTGATTGGTGAAATGGGAATAGTGATTGGTGAAACGGGAATAGTGATTGGTGAAACGTCTCACCAATCACTTTTCACCTTTAATAATGATTTCGAGCATCCGCACCCCAAACAAGTTTTTCGCGGATGGTGCGCAAGAAACTCACTTCTTGCAATTGTACTAATCGTACCTTAAACTCATTTTTGCGCACGGCGAGTTGATGCGCGGCTGTCACTACTTCAAAACGCGAATCCAGCGTACACAGAAAATTTTCGGCGCGTCCTTCTATTTCAAACGAAATAATAGAATCATCGGAAATGACCACTGGACGTACGCTTAAATTGTGCGGCGCAACAGGCGTAATCACAAAATTATCTGCATTAGGAAAAATGATAGGACCGCCGCAACTCAAGGAATAGCCAGTAGAACCTGTCGGTGTAGCTACAATCAAGCCATCTGCCCAGTAGGAATTGAGATATGCGCCATTGATATAAGTGTGAATCGTAATCATGGAAGAGGTGTCGCGCTTCAGAAAAGTACAATCATTGAGCGCAAAGCGCGTGTCGCCGAAGATGGGCAAATTCGATTCTAAATATAACAAGCCACGCTCGTCAATTTGATACATTCCTCGTTTTACCAAACTGATGGCTTCTGGAATTCGCTTTTTTTCAATACTCGCCAGAAAACCCAATCGTCCGAGATTGATACCCAAAATAGGTACGCCGCTGTCCCGAATGTGCAATAAAGCGGATAAAATCGTGCCGTCGCCGCCGAGCGTGATTACAAAATCAAATTTTTTCACCGCAAAATCCAAGTAACTTTCAAAAGTGCCAACATCGCGTTTGAACTGGATTTTACCTTTTAAATCATCTAAATACGGGGCATAGACGTAAGCGTTTATGCCTTCTAAGTGGAGGGTGTCAAAAAGATTTTGAATATGAGGAAGGTCGGTTTCTTTAAATTCTCGGCTGTAAACGATGACTTGCATACTGTTTTGTTGGAAGATTGGAATTTTTGAGTTGAATTAATTGAGATGTGTACTGCTATTTTACAACTTGAATCCCGAAGTTAAAAATTATATCTTCCAATTACAATTTATTTTTCATTCCATTATTCCCATTTTCTAACTTTTCAAACTTCCTTAAATATTCAGGTTCAAATGTAAAAATAACCCTTTTTCCAGTAGATGGTTAAAACTGTATTCCAATTGCAGCACTTTATCATAGAAAAATACGAAATCCAAACCAACACCGCCGCCCCAAAGTAGCCGATTGACGAATGGATTATTATATTCTGAGTAGGGTTCGTGTACAAAACCCATATCGTTATTCACACCCAGAAAGACTTTCACTGGCATGGAGCGAAATTGTTTCACGGGCATCATTTTTCCAAAATTAATGCCTTTTTCCAGCAACTTAAAGCGGACATTGGTTTTGAAAAAGCCCATATCCATCCCATCTATGACGTAATAATCGTAACCATGCAGAGAATTTTTGCCGAAGCCGAGTGCCCGATTGTCATTATAAGGCTGCTGACAGCGCACGAGCGAGGCTTTTCCACCAGTTTTAAATGCGACACTAAAGCGAGGGCTAAGGGTGTAATATTTGTCAAAATAAGCAGATAAGATCAATGAATTGCGGTCATCCGACAAGCCCAAACCATCGCGCTCCAGCCGGACAGAGATGTAATTGCCCGCCATCGGGTAGGGACGCACGTCGCGACTATCGAACGTAAACTGATAAGCTAACGAAAGGTAGCGCTGCAAACTTTCTCCTTGTTGGAAAAAATGTGGATTTAAGACAGTAGCAATAGAATCGGAAATCGTATTGTGATGATAACTTAAAAAGACGCGGTGAAACGTACGCAGACCCGGACGATACGTCAGCGCCGTTTCGGCTCGAAGTCGGGTGTATAAAAATTGATTATCATCTTTAAAAAACAACTGCTTATTACCCTCGGTCGCATAATTGACTTCTCGGTTACGCGCAAAAGAGACATCTGCTGACAGTCCAATCGTTTGCTTTTTATTGATGTAAGGCAAGGAATAACCGAATGAATAACTGTGCGTGTAGCCATATTTAGCGCCTATTTTAAGTCGGTCAGCACGACCTGAGATATTCAAATGTGTAAAGTCACTTCCAAAATTGACCCGTTGCAAGGAGCGATTTTGCTCGACCCACCAAACATTAAAATTGCGGTCTGCCAGCTCAAAATATGGAACCGGATAGATGTACCACGTTTCTTCTACCTTAATTTTTACAGTAAGATGGTTGGGGGAAAAGGTATCAGGTGCTGTCGTTTGAATCGTGGCTTTATTGAACATACTGGTGTTCATCACCATCTGCTCGCTCTCTTTCAGCACGGTGGGTAATGAGTTGATGTCAAGGCTATCGCCCTGCTTGAACTGCAATTCCCGAAGAATGATTGCTTCCTTCGTACGCTGATTTCCTTCAATCGTGATCAAGTCAATATGTACAAAATTTTGTGCAACGACATAAAATTTTGCTAATACCAATATAAACAAACCAATTATCCGCATTTCTTTCTAAATATAAATCCGAATGTACCACTTTTCTTGAAAATCAAAAGGATGGAGTACGACATTTTGTAGCATTCCTTCAGCGTTTACGAAAAAAAGGGGCGGTTGGTTTCGTTTTGAATACAAAACTTAGATGGCGAGAACCAGCAACCAGTATCCAGTTTACACATTCAAATAGGAAACCAGCGAATCGTAACGCTCTTTCAAGGTATCCAAATATTCTGCCTCATTGAAAGAAGCTTTTACCGTATAATTGAAGCGAGCAAACGAGGAGAGAATCGCGCCTATATTTTGGGTATTTACTTTAATGGTTACATTTATTTCATTGTCATCAGGAGTAGAAGAGAGGAACGAACTAAAAATGACCGCATTTTCTGATTCTACAATGCGAGCAATTTGGGCGAGGGAATAATCATGTTTGTGCGTTTCTAATACAATAATGCTTCCTGATTCAGCGAAAGCTGCCGTACTTGCAAAATAGCGCAAGAGGTCTTCCTGCGTCACCACGCCACAATAATTATCGTCAGCATCCACGACCGCTACCAGCGTGAGTTGGTAGTCGGCAAGCACCCGCATGACTTCGTAAATATGGTCGCGCGCGTGCACAAACGGATGGTGCAAAGACAAACTATAAGAACCGACTGCCTCGGTCGCATCAAAATTCAAAATATCATCTTCAGATATCAATCCCAACAACTGTTGGTTATTTACAATCGGTAGATGCCGTACATAAAACTCACTCATCATCTCCAACGCTTCTTCGCCAGTATCGGAGGTGCGCAAGGGGATAATCTCATCGGAAACTAATTGTTCTGCGGTCATTGCGGGTCGTCATTTTACAGTAAACGAATAGTTGCCTGTATGTGTTGATTATCAATATGTTAAAAAAAGAGAAGCAATAGGTGTGGCACATTTTCAAAATGTGCCAAACCTAAATCAGCGTAGCAAGAAAAGGATTTTTTCTACCAAAAATTTGTCAAAAAAGTTAAATATTCTCTAGATAATTGAATACATCTAAATTTTAATAAATTCAGCTCAAATTATTGGTTGTCAACATCTAATGGACTGCTAACTGCCTACTTTAAGCTGCCTACTTATTTAACCCAGCAATTTCTTTTTTTGCGCCGCAAATTCTTCTTCCGTCAATAAGCCTTTTTCGCGGTAGTCACCGAGCCGTTTAAGTTGTTCTAATAAATCGCCGCCGCCCAATTCCAGTACTGTTTCGGCTTCTTCTGGTAAGGCTACTTTTATTTCTGTGGTTGTAGCGACTACTTTCTCGGGTTGCGTTTGCAATTGAAATCCATTTTTCTCGAATTCCTCAAACTCCGGTTGAATGCGCAAATAAGCCAAGGCATCGTGTTCTTTGATGCGTTTAAAATCATTAAAACCCAATTCTACCGCTCGGTCAAGGTGAAAAAAGCCTTGCTCCGGCTGCTCATTGAGCGAGTAAGCACAAGCTAAATTAAAATGAACGGCTACATCTCGCGCATCCATTGCCAGTGCCTTCTGAAAATCTTCAATCGCGCCGTCATAGTCGTAATCTCTAAATTTTCGGATGCCGCTATTTTTGAGTTCTGTGTTATCCTGTCGTGGCGGGGCGTTTGTCGGTCGGCGCGTTTCTCGATATTCGCGGCGGTCACTGCGGCGGATATTGCGGTCGTAGTGCGGTTTTTCGCGTTCAAAATCAGGTTGCGCCCGACGCGTTACTTCTATAAATTTCTTATTATATTTGGTATCAAAATTATCCTTATCAGTTGAAAAAAACACGATGGCATCTATCAACGAAATAATCCACATCAGCGGAAACCAAAAGAAAATAAGGTAGAAAAAGCCCAGCCCAACCTGTCCTAAATAAAAACGGTGTACGCCGAACCCTCCCAGAAACAATGCCAATATACCAGCTACATTTTTATCCTTCATATTTGAAAATTAGACTTTAGACTTTAGACCGTAGATTTTAGACGCTTGTTTTGTGGACCCTTTCTTCTCCACTATTGAGTTGTTTTGGTAGCAAGTGAAATCTATCGTCTATCGTCTATTTAAAGATCAATGTACAATATTAAAGGCATTTTCGCAAAAATTGTTGCAATCTCCCGCAGATTTCGCAGATGGCGCATACTTTTGTTTCTCTCATCACTTGGTCATTTTTTTCACGCAAAGGCGCAAAGACGCAAAGTTTCTCTTGTTATAGGTCTCTCTTTCTTTTAGTCGCTCCTTCCCTTCATCAGTTTGCAAAAATTTTACAAGTAAGAATTGTAAAGTCATCCGGGTACGTCTGGTCACCTTTAAAAGTTTCAATTTTATCCATCAGCAACTTATTAAAGGTGTGAGCCGACAAGTCATAATTATTTTTTACAAAATCGTGGAGCATCTTTTCACTCAAAAAATCACCGGTTTTGTTGCGAAGGTCGGTCAACCCATCTGTAAACGCAAAAACCATTGCCGCTTCGTCCATATAATGTTCGCCTATTTCCAACTCTGGTAATTCGGTAAACGGACCCAGCATCGTACAGCCTCGGTCTAAAAAATAAAATTCATCCACAGTAGCTACCACCGGCGGATTATGTCCAGCATTTATATAACAAAGTTTTCGGGTATGAATATCATATTCGGCAATAAAAAAAGTAATAAACCAGTCGCCGGAAGTCACGAGATTAACCGAGCGATTCAAGTCGCGTACAAACTCATCCAACGCCGTGCGTTTGTTGATAAGCGTATGAAAATTGGCTTGAAAATTAGCCATGAGCAACGCTGCTGCCACCCCTTTTCCAGAAATATCGCCGACACAAAAAACGAATTTGCCGTCATCAAATTCTATAAAATCAATATAATCACCGCCCACGCCCAGCATCGGTTTATAAATGCTTGCCAATTCGTACAAACTCGTGCTTGGTAAATCTTTGGGAATCAGCCGCTGTTGAATTTCACTGCCCAATTCCATCTCGCGTTTAAGGCGTTCTTGTTCTAACTGCCTCTTAAACAAGCGTTTATTCTCAATCGCAACCGCAATAATATTAGTAATAGTTGTAATGAATTGCACCTTGCTGTACATATCCTCGTCATCGCTAAAACCGCCAATAAAAACGTATGCAATCGGATGTTCTTTGTGCTTCACTGGTATAACCACGTCAAACTCGCGGATAAGCGGATGGTCATTGTCTTCTATATTTTTTAAGTAGGAATATTTTTCAAAATAACCGGAAATATCGTGCTGCAACAAATTATCTTCAATCCCAATGCACGCCTCGCACGTCCAATTTTTCTCACCGCGCACGTAAAACACCAGTTTTTTCACACTCAATTCCCAGCTCAAGAAAGACTGGTACATTTGATACAATTCTTTAGCTGGCACATTATTGTTAATGGCTTGGGTGATGTTCAGCAGGCGGTTTATTTGGAGTTGTTTCAAGCTCAGTTCCTGCTCCAGCCGTTCCAGCTTCAACATATTGCTCTTTATATCTGAAAAATTAGAAGCCATTTTTAAAAATCCTCCACTAAATATAATCTTATTGAAGTAAAGATATAAAAAACCCGATTGGCTTTCTACTTTTATGTGAAATCGTGCCCCATCCTTTAGGATGAACTCGTAAACCAGCCTTCAGGCTGAAAGCATCAAACGTAAAAAAGCCTTTAGGCTAAAAGTTTAAAAATCCAACATTTAAAAATATGAAATTCATAACCTACAACGACCATAAAATTGCCTACAACCTCGAAGGCAAAGGCACGCCCGTCTTATTCATTCACGGCTTCTGCGAAGACAGCACGATTTGGCAGGATTTTACACCCGAAATCATCGCGCACAACTACAGCATCCTCACCATTGATTTATCCGGCTTTGGCGAAAGCGAAGTCGTACCAAATGCTTCCGTAGAAATAATGGCAGAACTTGTAAATGAAGTGCTTACGCAAATAAATATTTCTAAAGTAATCTATATCGGTCACTCGCTTGGCGGCTACGTAGGGTTGGCTTTTGCAAAAAAATATGCGGATAAATTACTCGGACTTGGCTTATTTCACTCGCACCCATACCCCGATTCAGACGAGAAAAAAGAAGGTCGCCGCCGCAGTATCGAAACGGTTCAAACAGAAGGTAATGCCTTGTTCGTCAAGCAATTAATTCCTAGTTTGTTCACGCCTAAGTTTGTCAAAAGCAATTCTTTTTTGGTGGATAAATTAGTACTTCGGGCATCCGCGTATCCGAGTGAAGGTATTATAAATGCTTTGCAAGCCATGATAGACCGCCCCGACCAATCCGACGTTTTAAAAAATATACAGCAGCCCGTCCTATTCATCATCGGAAAAGAGGACCAAGCTATTCCCGCCGATGCCAGCATGAACCAAACCACGTTGCCGGATACCAGTTCGATTATCATTTTAGAAGAAGTAGCACACATGGGCATGCTGGAAGTCAAGAAAAAAACGCAAGCGGCGGTGGTGCAGTTTTTGGAGTGGTGTGAAAGGAAGGGATAATTTATATTGAAAATAAGTTATATCTGTTATATTTGCCTCGTTGTTTACAAAATGTAAGAATAATGAAAATTTTTCCAGTCTACTTATTTTTAATACTTGGCATTTTATTGGCTCATTGTACTTCAAAAACCTATCATTATGCTGGAGGAAATAATCCGATAGAGGAAATAAATAATTATCCCTCCGTATTTTGGGAAGGAAATTGGGTAAAATTTTCCAAAGATAGCATGGAAATGGCAATTTATAAACCGAATCCCGGAAAATATAATCAAGAAGTGATACTAAATTCCCATTATCCAGCACAAGCAAGAGAAAATGGGATAGAGGGAAATGTTAGCGCCGAAGTGATTATAAATGAATTGGGTGCATTAGAAGCGACAAAAATTGTGAAAGGAATTGGTCATGGCTGTGATGAGAATTTTTTAAATGCCATTCGGACGACAGCTCGAAGAGGTTTTGAGCCAGCAAGATATAAAAGGCATTCCTGTGAAATGTAAGTTTTACGTGGGTATAAAATATACGCTGAGTCGATAAGATTTGTCATCACCACTTCCCTTTTCTAATGTCGCTCGGCATTGCGCCTTATTTTTTAAGTATGAAGTATAGCAAATAAACTGATTTTCAATTAATTCTGTTTTATATTCAACTAAAAAATAATTACTATGAGAGCGGTAGAAGTAAAAGGTGTAATCGGTAATGATGGATTTTTAAAATTAGAAGACCCTTTAGAATTCCGAAATCGGGAGGTCAAAGTTATTATTTTGATACCAGAAGATGATATTTTAAATGATAATTTGTGGCTGCAAGGCATCATGGATAATCCTGTTTTTGATTTTTTACAAGAAGAGGAAGAAAATATTTACACTTTAGAAAACGGAAAGCCTTATCAGCCAAATGAAATATAAAATCATTTTAGTGCCTTTTCCTTTTGATGATTTAAGTGCTACAAAAGTAAGACCAGCGGTTTGCCTTACTAATCAAATAAGCGTTTATAATCATGTTATAATTGCATTTATTACTAGCCAAATCCAAAACGCCACAGAACAAACAGATATTATAATAAAAAACACAGATGCTGATTTTAATAAAACTGGATTAAATATAAATTCTGCCATCCGATTACATCGCTTAATAACAATTCCTACTACTCTTATTCGTCGTGAGTTAGGCGTACTTTCTACATTTTATCATGCCGAAGTAGAAAGCAAAATGAGAAAGCTTTTTGAAATTTAAAGCTACTTCAACTTCTCATTTCCCTTGTGCCGCTCGGCATCCCGAATCGTCTTTTTCTCCAAATTTTTTGCCAAAGCATCCGTCAAATCCACGCCGGTTTGATTCGCCAGACAGATTAAAACAAACAACACATCCGCTATTTCATCCGCAAGGTTTTCCTTAGCATTGGCAGCATCTTCGGAGCGTTTGAAGGATTGTTCGCCATACAATCGTGCCATTAGCCGAGCCATTTCTCCTACTTCTTCCATCAAAATCGCCGTGTTCGTCAGTTCATTATAATATCGAATGCCAATCGTAGTAATCCATTGATCAACAGCCGTTTGTGCTTCTTGTATCGTCATATTTTAAATGTGAAATGTGAGCGGTGAGCGGTGAAATGTGAAACGGTAGAGGTGAAAGGGAATAAGCGTATCTCATTCCTTCATTATTCCTTTTTTCATTCTTTACTTTTCGTGTCTATTACAATCGTCACCGGACCATCATTCACCAATCGCACTTTCATATCCGCACCAAATGTACCGGTTTGAACGGCAATACCCGCAGTCACTTGCAATTGTTGTACAAATTTTTCATACATCGGGATGGCTATTTCCGGTTTAGAAGCGCGTAAATACGAAGGGCGATTGCCTTTCTTCGTGCTGGCGTGAAGCGTAAATTGACTCACGACAAGCAATTCGCCGCCGACTTCTTGCACCGATTTATTCATTACGCCATTTTCATCATTAAAAATACGCAACTGCGTAATTTTCTTCGTCAACCACTCCATATCTTCGTCCGTATCCGCATCTTCAATGCCAATTAAAATCAACAAACCCTCGCCAATACTGGATTTTACAATATTATCAATTGTTACGGAGGCTTCGGAAACCCGTTGAATAACTACTCTCATTTTGAGTTAGATATTAGACGATAGACTTTAGACAATAGATAATTTGATGTAAAAAAAGGGTAAGTACCGCTGAGTCTATCGTCTAAACATTACATAAATCGCAAATTAATTTCATCTATAATATCTTCATATTCCTGTTCTGTTATGATATGCTCTTTTAACAGCCATTTCATTCTACTCAATTCTGTCTTCTTATCATTTTCTTCATTGATGAAAAAATAATATTCTCTATAATTTCGCTTTCTCGCTTCAAAAATGGCATCTACAAACTGTTCGAATACTTCTTGATTTGGACTGTTATGTATCAAAAAAAAATGCTTGTCGTCTTCCAGTTGAATAATAAAATATTTTATTTGTAAGAATCGGTAAATCAGCATTATAACGCATCCAAGCAAGACAG
>Ga0163147_10000399_pt1 | contig 68494 bp, 47 predicted proteins | sample OliLakLV19MP6G1_FD_148597 | JGI IMG/M metagenome (GOLD analysis project Ga0163147, IMG submission 148597) | Freshwater microbial mat bacterial communities from Lake Vanda, McMurdo Dry Valleys, Antarctica- Oligotrophic Lake LV.19.MP6.G1 | ecosystem: Environmental > Aquatic > Freshwater > Lake >... | reverse complement strand
GAACACGAGCGGCGGCGGCTTGGGCGCGGGCGCCGAGAACTTGATGGGCTGGGCGCCGCACCCGAACCCGCCGCCGCTCGTGTTCCCGCCGCTGTGCGTGTCGCCGTACATCGGTGGCCAAGAGCCGACTTCGATCGACACGCAAGCCGCCGCGTTGCTGACGAACTTGTTGGTTCCAGGTGATCCCTTCGGATCGCCGGGTATCGGTCAACCGCCGTCGGGGCTCTTGACGCCGGAGCAGAACGCGTACTTCCAAGGACCTTCGCTCGAGCAAGCCACGGTCGGAGCGTGCCGCAACTTCCAGATCCGGCAGCAGATCGGTCACTACCTCTACGTGATCGACCGCGCGCGTCGCGAAGTCGTGGTGCTGAACAGCAACCGCATGACGGTGGTGGACCGCATCGTGACGTCGGATCCGACGTCGCTCGGGATCTCGCCGAACCTGAGCCTTTTGGCGATCGTGAATCAGCTCGCGAACTTGGTGTCGTTCCTCGACATCGATCCGAACTCGCCGACCTTCCACCAGATCGTGCAAGAGACGACCGTCGGGAACCGTCCGCGCGGTATCGCCTGGGACACGGGGAACGAGGACGTTCTCGTCGCGAACGAAGGCGAGAGCACGGTCTCCATCCTGTCGGCGTCTTCACTGACGGTCCGCAAGGTCGTCGCGTCCCAGTTGAACCAACCGTTCGACGTGACGACGACGCCGCGCCAGCCGTGCTTCGGTCTCTCGCGCAACGTGTACTTCGGCTACATCCTGAACCGGAACGGCAAGGTGGCGATCTTCGAGTCGGGCCCGAACACGGTGAACGGTTGGGGTTACGACGACATGATCGGCGTCTCGACGGAGACGTTCCAGAACCCGAAGGCGATCCAGGCGGACCCGCTCGACCTGCGCTCGGCGATGTGGATCGCGCACGAAGGGCCGATCAACGCGCAGGGCCAACCGGGCTTGCTCGGCACGCCGGCACTCTCCAAGTTCGTGGTCTTCAGCGGATCCACGGGCCAGCTTCCGCTGAACTTCGTCTCCCTCCTGACGCCGCAGCTGCGCGACATCACGCTCGCCGTGCAGGTTTCGCTCGGCCAGGAGAAGCTCTCCGGACTCCCGGTCGACATCGCCTTCGACGATTTGCGCGTCCTGTCGGGACTGCCCAACTTCTCGACGTTGTTCGACAACGGATCGTCGCAGTCGAACGGCAAGCACCTCGTGCGCGGTGGCTGCCCGCAGCCGGTCAACGCGAACGAGGCGAAGTACATGTTCGCCGCGGTCCCGACGCCGTTCGGCGGCACGGGGGTCGTCGACGTGATCCTGCTCGACGGCACGTTCGGTCGTGTGGACACGAATCCGTTCCAAACCGGGACGCAGTCGATCCCGGCCATGGACGTGCAGGTCGTTTCGAGCTTCTTCCGGCAGTAGTTGGGGACGGAGCCGAGCTCCATCGCCGCATCGAGCGGCCCGAGGTCGCGGCGCCTGGCTGCGACCTCGGGCCGCTCGCGTTTGCGGCGGATCTTGCCTCCGTAGCCGGACTCCGGGCGTACAGCGCCTGAGCGGGTTCGCGTTCTCGACGCGACTCGGCTCGCATGGATCCTCACGGTCCGGTCCGACTCCTTACTGACAACCCGCGCTCGCGGGCCCTATCCTCGTCGTCCACCGTGACCCCCGAGCCCGCCCAAGTCCGCTCCATGTTCGCGCGGATCGCGCGGGTTTACGACCCGCTCAACCGGACGCTCTCGCTGGGCATCGACCAGCGTTGGCGCCGCACCCTCTTGGCCGCCGCCGGCGAAGTGCGCGGAGCGCGGGTCGTCGACACCTGCTGCGGCACGGGCGATGTGGCACTCGCCTTCGCCGGAGCCGGCGCCCACGTCGTCGGGGTGGACTTCACGCCCGAGATGCTCGTCCAGGCCGACGGCAAGAAGAGCCCCGACTCCTTCGCCGGAGGACCCGCGTTCGCACACGGTGACGCGCTGAAATTGCCGGTTCGAGACGGTGTCGCGGACGTGTGCACGGTGGCGTTCGGCATCCGCAACGTCGCGGACCGCCGCTTGGCCCTGCGCGAGATGGCGCGCGTCGTGAAGCCGGGCGGGCGGGTGCTCGTCCTCGAGTTCACCATGCCGCCCGGTCCCGTCCTCGGACCGGCCTATCGCTTCTACTTCACGCGGCTCCTCCCCGGAATCGGCCGAGTCGTCTCGAAGGACAACGATGCGTACAGCTACCTGCCGCGCACCGTTCTCGCGTGGCCGAGCCCGGTGGAATTCCAGCGCGAGATGGAGACGGAAGGTCTCGTCGAGTGCGGTCACCGACTCTTGACGCGCGGCATCGCGTGTTTGCACTGGGGTCGCGTTCCTCGGGGAACGACGTGAGCGCGGCTGGAGCTTCGAGCGCTACCCGGGTCACCGGCACTGCCTCGACGGTCGACGCATCCTCGACCGCGCCGGCCAGCGACGGTGCGCTTGCGCTCGGGTGGCTCTCCGTGGTGCCGCTCGTTCTCGTCTACGAGATCGCCGTGCTCTCGAACCCGGATTCTCCGCGCAATACCGCCGAGTTCCTGCTCACGCTCCCGTTCCAGGCGCTGTTGCCGCGACCCGAGATCGGACGTTGGTCCCTCGAGGTCTTGGCGACGCTCGTCGCGATTGGGGTCGTGTTCCACGCCGAGCTCGGTCTCGTTCGCCGAGCCGCGCGTGTGGCGATCGAGGGATTCGTCGCAGCCATCCTGCTCGGCCCGCTGCTCATCGCCTTGCTGCACGCGCTCGCCGTCTCGCCGCCGGCGATCACACGACCTGGCGCGGTCGCGACACCCATGGCGGCAGCACTCTTCGCGGGCGGCGCGGCGTTCGAAGAGATCGTCTTCCGCGTGGGAGCTCTCGCCGCACTCGTGCTCGTCGGGCGGATGACCTTCGAGTGGTTCCTCGGATTACCTCGAACCGCACGTCTACTCGCCGAAATCGCGGCACTCGTCGGGTCTTCCGTGCTCTTCGCCGCTGCGCATCTCGACGTCGTGGTCGGGCTCGTCGCGCCCGGCGGCGAACCTTACGACGGAGCACGATTCGCGTGGCGCGTGTCTGCCGGGCTCGCCCTCGCGCTGCTCTTCCGCTGGCGCGGGATGGGCGTCGCAGCTTGGTGTCATGCGTTCTTCAATCTGGCTCTCGCGTTGGGCGCTGGACCCGAGGTGTTCCTGTGACGCGCTACTTCCTCGGCATCACCGGCGCGAGCGGACACGTCTACGCGGAATCGCTGTTGAAAGCGCTCGTCACGTGTGGGCACGACGTCGACGTCGCGATCACCGAAGCGGCGGCGAAGGTCATGCGGCACGAGCTCGGTATCGATCCCGGAGACAAGGGCGAGAAGCTCGGAGCCGCACTTCCCGGCTGGATCGGCGCGGACGCTGCGCGACGTGTGCGCGTCTTCACTACCGGCGCGGTGGAGGCGCCGCCCTCGTCCGGCACGTCGCTCACGGGCGGAGTGATCTTGTGTCCGTGCAGCATGGGCACGCTCGCCCGTGTGTCGATCGGTTTCAGCTCGAACTTGGTCGAGCGCGCCGCCGACGTCGCGCTCAAGGAAGGCAAACGATTGCTCGTCGTGCCGCGCGAGACGCCGCTGTCCATCGTGCATCTCGAGAACATGCTGCGCCTCGCGCGACTCGGAGCGATCGTCTTGCCGGCGATGCCGGGGTTCTACCATCGGCCGAAGTCGAAGGAGGATCTCGTGCACCATGTCGTGGGCAAGATCCTCGACCGGCTCGGTGTCGAGAATGCGGTCGGCGCGCGCTGGAAAGGGCTGGACGTGCCGCCGGAGGACGATGGCGTCGGTCGCTCGATCCCCGAGGTCGAGACGTGAGTCGCGAGCTCGATCTCGAGCGGAGCTCGGCGCGCGCGGCGTGCTTCGCGAACCGTGAGTTCTCACCGAACCGAGGCTTTGGTTCGAGCGGAGACCGCGCTTGAGCACGATCCGCGATTGGTTCTCGCTCGTGCGCTTCAGCCACTCGGTGTTCGCGCTTCCGTTCGCCTTGTGCGGTGCATGGCTCGCGGCCGGCGGTCCTCCCGGCTGGCGCATCGCGATCCTCGTGATCCTGTGCGCCATCGCTGCGCGGACTGCCGCGATGGGATTCAATCGACTCGTGGATCGCTCGATCGATGCAGCCAATCCGCGCACGAAGGGCCGCGAGATCCCGGCCGGGAAACTCGGAGTGGGGGACGTTCGTGCACTCGTCGCGTTCGCGAGCCTCGCCTTCGTCGCCCTCGCGTTCGCGCTGAATCCGCTGGCGGGCTGGCTCAGCGCACCGGTCCTCGCCGTGCTGCTCGTCTACAGCTACGTGAAGCGCGTCTCGAGCACCGCCCACCTCGTCCTCGGACTCGCGCTGGCCCTCGCGCCGCTCGGCGCCTGGGTCGCCGTGCGCGGTGCGATCGAGCCCGACGTGACGCCCGTCCTGTGGCTCGCGCTCGCCGTACTCACGTGGGTCGCGGGCTTCGACTTGATCTACGCCTGCCAGGACGCCGATTTCGACCGAAAAAATGGGCTCCATTCGATCCCCGCGCGTTTCGGGATCGCGAATGCACTGAAGATCTCGAGCGCGCTCCACGTCGCGACCGTCGTCGCGCTGACGCTGGTCGGTGCGACCGCGGGACTCGGGCTGGCGTGGTGGATCGCGCTCGTCGTGTGCGCCCTACTCCTCGTGTGGCAGCACCGACTCGTCGCACCGGACGACTTGTCGCGCGTCGACTTGGCCTTCTTCACGTTGAACGGTTGGGTCGGTGTCGGGCTCTTCGTAGGACTCGCGATCGATCGCGCACTCGCGAATGGAGGATTCTGATGGCCGCAGCCAAGGGCCCGGCGCCGGGCGAACAGTTGCGCACCTTGGCGGCGACGCTCGCGGGGCCGAAACTCCCTCGCGGCGCCGTGCTGCGCGGCGAGGAGCGTTGGTTCCGCGAGAGCGCGATCCGCGCGTGCATCGTGGCCGCCGAGAAGGTCGGTCTCGAGGTCGTGCGTCACGACGCGAAGGATCCCGACTTCGATCTGCGTGCAGCGATTTCGGACCTCACCGAGGCGCCGATGTTCTCATCGGCGCGTTGCGTCGTCGTGCGCAACGCCGCCGCGCTCCTGAAGAAAGACGGTGACGCGCCGAGTCCGCTGCTCGACGCCGCCACGCGCTTCTTCGCAGGATCCTCGCCGCCGGGGATGCTCGTGATCGACGCCGAGGGATTGCGCGTCGACAACGCCGTCGTGAAGAAGGCGACGGCCGCGGGCGCGCCTGTGCTCGACCTGCGCCGCCTCTACGAGGCACCGCCGCCGTGGGAGCGCGGTGGCGACTTGCGTCGCACCGAACTCGTCCTCTGGCTGCAAGCGCGCGCGAAAGAGCGCGGAATCGCCCTGGATCCTGACGAGTCGCTCTACGTCTGCGCCGCGACCGGCAACGATCTCGCGGCACTCGACAGTGCGCTGTCGCGGCTCGTGGGGCGCGGCAAGGAGAGCGTCCGTTCCCTCGTCGCGTGGGAAGCCGGCGCGGCGCCGTGGGATGTCGCCGAGAAGATCGTGCTGGGCGACGCGGCGCACGGCGTGGCCGGGATCGAGACTCTCCTGCGCGGCGGTTTCTCGAAGGGCGGTGAGCGCGAGATCGACCCGGGTGCGCTCTTCGCGATGCTGCTCGGCAGCTTGCGGAACAAGGCGCGCGACGGCCTCGCCGGCGCGCGCGCCGTCGCTCGCGGCGAAGATCCGCTCAGTGTCTATTCCGGTCCGCCGTTCGGCCGCGGCGACTTCGCCACGCGCGCGACCGCGAGGCGTGACCCGGAGTGGGAACTCCTGCTCGAGGACCTCACGGCGATCGAGCGGAAGTCCCGACAGGGGAAGGAGAACGGCGGTGATGTCGATGCGAACGACCTCATCGCGTTCACGCTGCGCTGGCGCATCGAGAAGCGCGCAACGGGACGCTGAAACCCGCTGCGGAAAGGCCGCGTCCACTCCACGACACAGTCCGCGATCGGCGCGCAAAGGCGCTGCTGCACACCGAGTAGGAAGCGTGTCGCCGCCTCCCGACGCCCTCGTGCCGGATCGCGGAGTTCCGGGTATTTTGGGCGCCGTGTCACCGCTGGACCACGGTGGCGTACCTCGACCCATCCTTACCCGCAGAGAGATTCCGATGACCGAGCAATCCGCGCCCCCGATGCCGCAACCGACCGCCGAGCACAAGCTCCTCGAGGAGCATGCCGGCAAGTGGAAGGTCGCCTGCAAGTTCTACATGGACCCGTCGCAGCCGCCGATGGAAGTCGACGCGACCGAGACTGTCGAGATGGTCGGCCCCTTCTGGACGATCAGCAAGTACGAGTGCTCGATGATGGGCATGCCCTTCGTCGGTCGCTGCACGGTCGGCTTCGAGTCGCACACGGGCAAGTACGTGTCGACGTGGATCGATTCCTGGTCGCCCACGCTGTTCCACTTCACGGGTACGCGTCAGGGCGACACGATCACGATGACCGGCGATGCGTTCAGTTGCATGACGAACTCGATCCTCCGCCACCGCACGACGGAGAAACACATCGGCAAGAACGAGCGCATCTTCGAGATGTTCTGCACCATGCCCGACGGCAAGGAGTTCAAGATGATGACGAGCCACTACCGTCGCGCCTGACCCGCGGCGTTCGATGTGACGCGGTGCATGCGCGCGTCGAATCGAACCGAGTGAACGCACCGATCGCTCCGTGTCGCGGATCGGTCGGTGCGTCGCTGTTCGACGTGCTCGGGGGCGAGGCGCCGCGTGCGAGCACGACGGGCGCGCGCGGGGCAACCACCACACGGCCTGGAACCTCGGCGGGAAGCCGCTCGAGAGGATCTGGCGGCTCGTTCGGGCAACCCCGGCGGGGGTGTGGACTCCGTGCCCCGCTGAGCCTCAGGCGTCTGCGCCGGACACGCGGACGCACTACACTCTGCAAGTGACCTCCGAACCGAATCGCGCGCGTATCCGCGTCCTGCCCGAGCGCGTCAAGAATCAGATCGCGGCCGGTGAAGTCGTCGAGCGACCGGCGTCCGTCGTCAAGGAACTCGTCGAGAATGCGCTCGATGCCGGTGCCCGTTCGATCGAGGTCGATCTCGAGGAAGGTGGCATTCGCCTCGTGCGCGTCGTGGACGATGGCGGCGGCATGGATCGCGAGGACGTGGCTCTCGCGTTCGTCGCGCACGCGACCAGCAAGCTGCAAGACGTCGAAGATCTCGAGCACATCGCGAGCCTCGGCTTCCGCGGTGAAGCGCTGGCTTCGATCGGCGCCGTGTCGCGCGCGTCGATCCTGTCGCGACGCCGCGATGAAGAGACGGGTTGGCGCGTTGCCTGCGAAGGCGGCGCCTTGTCCGACGTCGTCGAGGCTGGCGCACCGGTCGGCACGCGCATCGAAGTGCGCGACCTCTTCCACAACGTGCCTGCGCGGCGCCGGTTCTTGAAACAGACCGCGACGGAGTTCGCTCGCTGCCTCGACGTGCTCCAGCGGTTGTGTCTCGCGCACGAGGGCGTCGCGTTTCGCGTGACGCACGACGGGAAGCGCGTGCTCGACGTCGAAGGCTCGATGGACTTGCGCGCACGCGTGCGCCGGCTTTTCGGAGCCGATCTCGCGAACGAGCTCGTGGAAGTTCGCGCCGCGGACGGGACGACGCGACTCACAGGCTTGGTGGCGCCGCCGCGGTTCGCGCGCGGCGATGCGACGCGGCAGATGTGGTTCATCAATGGACGCACGGTGCGCGACAAGGTCTTGCTGCGCGCGCTCAAGGATGCGTACCACGGATTCGTCTTCGATCACCGTCAACCGGTGGCGTTCCTCGCGCTCGGGATGGATCCGGCTTCTGTCGACGTGAATGTGCATCCGCAGAAGAGCGACGTGCGCTTCCGCGAGGAGCGGCGCCTGTTCGGCTTCCTCGTGAACTCGATCCGCGAGGCGGTGCGTCGCACGGACATGGCGACGCCGGGCGCGCGGCTGCTCGAGATCGCGGGTCAGCGCGAGGCGCGCGAATCCGCGCTGCCGTTTCGCGGCGACTACGTGCTCCCGTCACGACCGGCGGCCGAACCGTTCGTCGTGCGCGACGTCGCGCCGAGCGCGGAGTGGTTGCGTTCGAACGCGAATCGCTCCGCCTCGCAGTTGGGAGACGGCGGAGCTTCTCGCGCAGAGGATGTCGGCGCCGAACCCGCGCTCGACGGTACTCCCGACGTCGCGGCACCGGGTCGCAGCGCGGCACTGTCCGGCGCGCCGCTCGTGCAAGTCGCGCGCACGTACATCCTGCGCGCGCTCGAGGACGGCTTCGAGATCGTGGATCAGCACGCGTTGCACGAGCGCATCACGTTCGAGGCGCTGCGCGGCGAACTCGCGCGCGGGAACGTCGAAGTCCAGCGCTTGCTCGTCCCCGAGTTGGTCGAGGTCGACCGCGCGCAAGTCGCCTTGATCGCTGCGCGAGCGGCGGAACTCACGCGGGCCGGTGTCCTCGTGGAGCCGTTCGGCGAAGCGACGCTCGCGGTGCACGGGCTCCCGGCACGCTTGCAGCGACCGCGGCCGGCGCTCCTCGTGCGCGACATCGTCGCGTTGCTCGAGGAGGACAAGGCGCTGGCGGGCGAGAAGTTGCTGGAGGAAGTTCTCCATCGCGCCGCGTGCCGCGCTTCCGTGATGGCAGGGGATCTGTTGACCGAGCACGAGATGCGCGCGTTGCTCGATCGCGGTCGCCACCTCGAGTCCGACCAGACGTGCGTGCACGGGCGACCGACACGCGTGAGGTTCGCACTGGCGGATCTCGAGCGGGCGTTCAACCGGCGCTGAGCGCCCGTGAAGAACTCGAGCCCACGGCGGGCTCTCCGACACGAGTTGCGGGGCGGCCTCGAGCCCGCGACTTCCTCACGCTCACTGTGTTTCCAGCGAATTCTCGGCGGAATCGCGACGTTCCGAAGACCGTCGACCCGATCCTCGAGACGCGATTCGACGCCGTGAACCACGGCCATCTCGCCTTTCGGGCCCGATTCGTTGCCGGCTTACTCCCCGGCGTTGCGCCGCCGTCCCCTGCGGACTCCAATGCTCTCCCCACTCGTGGTCCCAAGCGCATGTCGAACGAACTCTTCGTCGGTCTCATCGGTCAAAAGTTCATGGGCCGCGCGCACAGCAACGCGTGGGGCCAGGCGAATCGCTTCTTCGACCTTCCGCGCCGCGTCGTTCTCCACGCTGCCTGCGGGCGTGACGGCGACGAGCTGGCCCTCTTCGCCGCGCGCTTCGGTTGGAAGACGTGGACGACGCGTTGGGAGGACGTGGCCAGTGACCCGAAGCTCCAGCTCGTCGACATCGCGACGCCGAATCACATGCACTTGGCGCCCGCGATCGCGGCACTCGAAGCTGGGAAGCACGTCGCGTGCGAGAAGCCGCTCGCGGCGACGTTGACCGAGGCGCGGCAGTTGCGCGACGCGGCGAAGAAGGCCAAGCGGTCGAAGACTTTCGTGTGGTTCAACTACAGGCGTTGTCCCGCGGTGGCGCTGGCGCGCCAGCTCGTCGAGCAGGGCAAGTTGGGCGAGATTCGCCACGTGCGCGCGACCTACTTGCAGAGTTGGGGTGGCCCCGAGACGCCGCTCACCTGGCGGTTCCAGAAGAAGCTCGCGGGATCGGGCGCGCACGGCGACCTCAATGCCCACATCGTCGACCTCGCGCGTTTCTTGACCGGCGACGAGATCCACGAGGTCCATGGCGCCGTCTCGCGCACGTTCGTCCAAGAACGGATGATCCCGGGCACGGACAAGAAGGGGAAGAGCGACGTCGACGACGCCGTGCTCTTCGTCGCGAGCTTCAAGGGCGGCGCGACCGCGAGCTTCGAGGCTTCGCGTCTCGCGACGGGACACTTGAACGCGAACACGATCGAACTGAACGGCGAACTCGGCTCGCTGCGCTTCGAGTTCGAGAACATGAACGAGCTGTGGTTCGCGGACGCGACGCTCGGGCCGCGCACGGGTGGGTGGCGTCGCATCGTCGCGACCTCGGCCGCCGGCGAACATCCGTACGCCGCGAACTGGTGGCCGGACGCGCACCTCGTCGGGTACGAGCACGGCTTCACGAACATGGCCGCCGACATCGTGCGCGCGATCGAGGGGATCGAGCCGGTCGTGCCGCTTCCCGATTTCGTCGACGCGTACGAGACTCAGCGCGTGCTCGAGGCCGCTTCGATCTCGGCCAAGGAGCGCATCGCGGTGCGCATGTCCGAGATCAAGTGAGAGAGCCTGCGAGCCTGCGAGCGTTGTGACCGAACGAGCGTGTTCGAGCCTGAAACCCGCCTCGATTGGCGGGTAGGACGACGGACGTCCGGGCCTTCGGTGCAACGGCCTTTCGCAGTGACCAGCACGAGGTCACGGTCGAAAGCGATTCCCGCCGCTTCCTCATCCGTGTCGATGCGTTGGGACTGGAGTCTTGCTGCGCCATTCGGCCGTGCGCGGTCCCTTGATTTCTCGAGAGGCTACGAGCGGTTCTCGCGCTCCCGTGCCGCTCGCCCTATCCTCCGCGACTCGCCCGGAGGAACCCATGCCCCGCCCCGTCTGCCTCTTCACCGGCCAGTGGGCCGATCTGCCGATCGAGATCCTCGCCAAGAAGGCGCGCGACTTCGGTTACGACGGACTCGAACTCGCCTGCTGGGGCGATCACTTCGACGTCCAACGCGCGCTGAAGGACAAGGGTTGGATCGCGAGCCGTTGGGCGCTCTTGCAGGACCACGGGCTGGGTTCGTTCGCGATCTCGAACCACCTCGTCGGTCAGGCCGTCGCAGACGTCATCGACGAAAGGCATCGTTCGATCCTGCCCGAGCGCGTGTGGGGTGATGGAAAACCGGAGGGTGTGCGTCAGCGCGCGGCTGCCGAGATGATCGACACGGGACGCGCCGCGCGCGCGTTCTTCGACGCGGCGCCCAAGTCCGTGAAGGACGTCTTGAAGCGCACGAAGCGCACGGTCGTCGTCGGCTTCACGGGTTCGCCGATCTGGCAGTGGGCCTACGCATTCCCGCCGCTTCCGTCGGGCGGGATCGAGAAGGGCTACGCCGAGTTCGCGAACCTGTGGCGGCCGATCCTCGACGAGTACCAGAAGCTGAAGGTGTCCTTCGCGCTCGAAGTGCATCCGACCGAGATCGCGTTCGACCTCGCGAGCACCGAGCGCGCGCTCGCGGCGCTCGACGGACACAAGGCCTTCGGCTTCAACTTCGATCCTTCGCACTTCGGGTACCAGGGCGTCGATTACCTCGGTTTTCTGCGGCGTTTCGGCGATCGCGTGTGGAACGTCCACGTCAAGGACGTGTGGTGGTCGCCCGTGCCGACGCCGGTCGGGACGTTCGGCGGGCACGTCGACTTCGGTCGCGAGGGACGCAACTGGGATTTCCGCTCGCCGGGTCGCGGTCGCATCGACTTCGAGGGCATCGTGCGCTCGTTGAACCAGTTGAACTATGCCGGTCCGCTCACGGTCGAGTGGGAGGACGCAGCGATGGATCGCGAGCACGGTGCCAAGGAGGCGTCAGCATTCGTGCGCCGCCTCGACTTCCCGCGCAGCGAGCGCGCGTTCGACGCTGCGTTCTCCGACTGATCCGACACGATCCTGTTCCGCGCGGCACCCGAGTCGCGCTCGTCCTCTCCGAGCCCCCCCCCGACGATGAGCGAAGTCCCCGGCCTACGTCCGCGCCTCAGCGTGATGATGTTTCTCCAGTACGCGATCTGGGGAGCATGGCTGCCGTTCCTGTGGTCGTTCCTCGCGGGGCATCGGAACATGCCGCCCGAGCAGATCGGGAACATGTTCGCGGCCGGCGCGGTCGGCGCGATCTTCGGGCCCTTCATCGCCGGCCAGATCGCCGACCGTTGGATCCCGACGGAGAAGCTGCTCGCGATCCACCACCTGGTCGGAGCGATCCTGATCTGGCAACTCGCGAGCATCGAGAACTACCACTCTTTCCTGTGGTTTTCCGTCGCGTACGGATTCATGTACGCGCCGACGATGGCGCTCACGAACTCGCTCGCGTTCCACCATCTCCCGGATCGCGACCGCGACTTCGGGCGTGTGCGCTTGTGGGGCACGTTCGGTTGGATCGTCGTGGGGCTCGCGATGGGGCAATGGCTCCTGCACGAGCACACGGCCGACGTCGTCGCGGGCAAGGCCGACTCGTTCCGCTTGAGCGCGCTGCTGGGCTTCGCGATGAGCGCGTATTGCCTGACGCTGCCGCACACGCCGCCGTCGCGCGGTGTGAAGCGTTTCGCCACGCTCGAAGCGTTGCGCGAGATCGCGAAGCAACCGCTCTTCACGCTGTTCCTGATCACCGTGCCGGTGAGCTGCATCCACCAGTTCTACTTCGTCCACACCGAGTCGTTCCTGGGCGCGAAGCAGGCACAGGCGCCGGAGTTCTTCAAGACGATCTTCGGCGCAGGCGGCGGCGGATTGATGACGATCGGTCAGATGTCCGAGGTCGTCGTCCTCGGCGCGATCACGCTGTTCGCGAAGCGCATTTCGCGCAAGACCTTGCTCGCGGTGGGGCTCCTCGCGTACGCCGCGCGCATGGCGCTCTTCGCCTACGTCGACGTGCTGCCGTTCCCGCCGATGTTGACCCTCGTCGCCGGACTCCTACTGCACGGTCCGATCTTCGGCTGCTTCATCTTCCTCGCGTTCATGATCGTCGACGAGGAGACGTCCGCGGACGTCCGCGCCAGCGCGCAGAACCTCTACAACCTCGTGATCGTCGGCATCGGCGTGATCGTGGGCAGCCTCGTCGCTGGGTGGGTCGCCAAGTGGGCGACACTCGAGCCGTCGGACGGTGGTGGGACCGACTACACGCGCCTCTTCTCTGTGCCGATGTGGGCCGCGCTCGCGTGCCTCGCGCTCTTGCTCAACTTCTATCCCTACAAGAAACCGGCCTTGGCGCCCGCGTCTGGAACCCGATGATCCTCGTCTCCTTGCTCTTCACTGCCGCGGCGCAGAATCCGCCCGCACCCGCGTTCGTCGTGGAACGGCCGCGCGACCCCTTCGTGTTCCGCTGCGTGCTCGACGGTCGCGTGCGCATGGTGACGTTGGCGCTCGCTGACGATCTGTGGGCAGCGTGGGACGCGCGCACGTGCAGCCTCTACAAGTCGTGGAAGGGCGGCGTCACGTTCGACGGCGCCGTGTACACGACGGTGCACGGTCCGACGCCGACCACGCGCGGCTCCGACTACCAGAAGGGGCTCGATGGGTACGTGTGGATGGCGCGCGTCGACGACAAGCCGATGGAATCCCGCTCCGAGTGGCGCGGCTACAGGCTCGAGAACGGCGGCTGCGTGCTCGAGTACGACATCGTGCTGAAGGATGGTCGCGCGATCCGCGTGGAGGAAGCACCGGAGTTCGCTCGGCCGGAAAACCTGTTTTCTGCGACGGAAATGGAGGAATGGGGACTCGAGGCTGGGTTGCCCGGCCTGGTGCGCCGCTTCCGAGCTGCAGACGTGCCCGCCGGCGTGATGATCGCCGTGCAGGTGCGCAGCGATGCGCCGCGCGGGCGTTTCATCGACGCGGGGGGCGCCGCTCAAGAGCGCCTGGTCGACACCTTGGATGCAACGGGACTCGTCGTTGCGACGGAAATCCATTCGCTCCTGTGGCTCGGAGCGAACCGCAAGACGAACAGCATCACGCAGTTCTTCGATCCCGTGGCGGCGCCCGTCGCACCGAAGTCCGGTGACCAGGAGGGCGGCCGATGATCGCGAGCCTCATACTCTTCGTCGGCGCGCTCGTGCCGCAGTCGGCCGAGCCTCCGCGCGAGCGCGGCCTCTCCGTCTACTGGTACTTCATCGGCGAACCGATCGACACGTTGCTGCCGCTCGTTCCCGGTCAGACGCCGAACGTCGCGCGACGGCTCGAGACGATCGATCTCGAGGACCCCGAACTCGAGGGGCTGGAAGACACGTACGTCGCGCACGCGAAGGGGTTCCTCGAGATCCGTGAGCCCGGGCTCTACACCTTGCGACTGCGCAGCGACGACGGCTCGAAGCTCATCCTGGACGGGAAGGTCGTGATCGATCACGACGGGTTGCACAGCCCGAATGACAAGGACGTCGAGATCGAGCTCGTGAGCGGCTCCCACGCACTCGAGATCCAGTACTTCGAGGCCTATTTCGGCGCTGTTCTGCGCTTTTCCTGGAAGCGTCCGGGGGCGACGGCGTTCGAGATCGTTCCGTCGAGCGCGCTGTCGTGCCCCGCGGGCGAAGTGCGCGTCACCGCCCCGGGCAAGAAGCGCTTGGTGAAACCGCTCGAGAAGGGACGGCCTGGTGATTCGCGGCCGCTCGACTCGTCGCACCCAGCTCTCGACGTGCGCACGATCCGACCCGCGGGATTCGAGCCGAAGGTCGGTGGTCTCGCGTGGACGAAGGACGGTCGGCTCCTCGTCGCTACGTGGGACGCGATCGGCGCCGTGTACTCGCTCGAGAATGCCACGAGCGGGGATCCCACGAAGGTCGTGGTGAAGCGCTTCGCGGCCGGTCTCGCGGAACCGCTCGGCCTCGTCGTCTGGAAGGACCGCATCTTCGTCTCGCAGAAGCAGGAGCTCACGGAGCTCATCGATCGCGACGGCGACGGCGTCTGTGACCACTACCGCGCCGTCTGCTCGGCTTGGGGCGTGTCTTCGAACTTCCACGAGTTCGCGTTCGGGCTCGTCGAGAAGGACGGATCGCTGTACTTGAACCTCGCGATCGCGATCGATCCGGGCGGCAAGAGCACACGGCCGCAAGTCCCCGGTCGCGGGTCGGTGTTGAAGATCGATCCGGACACGGGGGCTCACGCAGTCGTCGCGCACGGACTGCGCACGCCGAACGGCATCGGCATCGCGCCGGACGGCGCGATCCTGATCACGGACAATCAGGGCGACTGGTTGCCTTCGTCGAAGCTCTTGCGACTCACGACGGGTGCCTTTTTCGGATCGCGCGCCGTGCTCGAGGAAGCCGCCGCGGATCTCGTCGTCACTCCGCCGGTCGTGTGGCTCCCGCAAAACGACATCGGGAACAGCCCGAGCCAGCCGTTCACGATTCCGGCGGGTTTCGGGCCGTATTCGGGCCAAGTCGCGCACGCCGACGTCACGTACGGCGGCCTGCAGCGCGACGCGATCGAGGAAGTCGACGGCGTGTGGCAAGGTGCCGTCATGCGCTGGACTCAAGGTCTCGAGGCCGGCATGAACCGGGTCGTCGTCGGGCCCGACGGTGCGCTGTACGCCGGCGGCGTCGGTGCGACCGGCAACTGGGGGCAGGAGGGCAAGCTGAAGCACGGCTTGCAGCGCATCGCCTGGAAAGGCGGCGACGTCTTCGACTTGCTGGCCGTGCGTGCGCGCACCGGCGGCTTCGAGGTCGAGTTCACCGCGCCGATCGCGGAAGGTCTCGGCTGGGAGAGCGAGAATTGGTTCGTCGAGGACTGGAAGTACGTGCCGACCGCGCAGTACGGCGGACCGAAGATCGACGAGCGTCGCCTCACCGTGCGCGCCGTCTCGATCTCTGCCGATCGTCGGCGCGCGTCGCTCGCGATCGACGATCTCGAGGCCGGCCGCGTCGTCCATCTGCGCGTCGTCGGACCTTTCGCGGCCTCGATGTGGTCCACCGAGGCGTGGTACACGTTGAATGCACTCGCGCCGGATCGCCCGCTCGAGATGCGCGCGGCGCCGCCTCCGAAACCGCAGAACGCCCTCACCGATGCGGAGCGCAAGGCCGGTTGGAAGCTCCTCTTCGACGGTCGATCGATCACCGAGTGGCGCAACTTCAAGAGCACGGGCCCCGTGCGCGGCTGGGAAGCGATCGACGGCGCGCTCGTGCGCACGGGCGACGGCGGCGACCTCGTCACCAACGCGGAGTACGCGGACTTCGAGCTGGCGCTCGATTGGCGCGTCGAAACGGCCGGGAACAGCGGCGTGTTCTTCCACGTGACCGACGCCGGTTCGTACGTGTGGGAGAGCGGCCCCGAGATGCAGATCCTCGACAACGATGCGCATCCCGACGGTCGCAACCCATTGACCTCCGCGGGTTCGAATTATGCGCTCGATGCGCCGCCGCGCGACCTCACGCGACCCGTCGGCATGTGGAACGAGGCGCGGCTCTTCGTGAAGGGTGCGAAGGTCGAGCATTGGCTGAACGGCGAGAAAATCGTCGAATACGAGCTGTGGACCGACGCGTGGAAGTCGGCGGTGAAGGCCAGCAAGTTCGCGGGGATGCCGAACTACGGCGTGCCGAAGTCCGGTCGGATCGCGCTGCAGGATCACGGCGATCGCGTCGCGTTCCGGAACGTGAAGGTGCGGGTGCCGTGAAGGCGGAATCCGGTAGGGGGGTGGTTCCGAAGTTCGCGGCACAGCCCAGGCCGCCGGCGACTCCCTGGACTGCGTTGCAGCTCCACCGAGGGATGCAGCGAACCCGCGTCGTCGCTGCTCCTTGCCAGGAAGGGGCATTCAGGCTGAGTTCTGCCGCAAACTTCGGAATCACCCCAGTAGTCGACAGTCGACCGGAGCGTTCGATCAGGGCGCGATTGAGGGCGAGTTACTGATCTCTGCGTTGGATGGGGCGGCATGGGCACTACGTTCGTGGCGCGGACAGGCTGATTCTTACGGTCATCTGTGGATCTATCCCACGCAGAGATCAGTAGGAGGACGTCGCGTCGCCACCGCGCGTTTGATTCCGCACCGTTCTCGACATCCGCGTTCGTCGACCGCACGCGTGCGAAGCGTTGGCCCTGCATCGGAAGCCTGGGCACGGTCGCCGATGTCCGCAAAGCAGTCCAGGACGAAGAGTGCGTGCAGTCTCTGGCCGGATCCTGTCGACGCGGCCGCTCGGCCGGTGCTCCTCGGCCGCCTGCTTCATCGACTTCACGCGCGTGCCCACCGATCGAGTTTGATTCCGCACCGTTTCGAGGTGGCGCCGTTCGCGCCGACTGCGGGGTCGCGCTCCTCGCGAAGGACGGCCTGCGACCTCGGGGCGTGTGATGCCATCACACGCTCTCAGGCCGCAGAGCGGCGCAACTCTTGGCTGAAGCCGCGTCGGCTCGAGTGCTTCGCGCGCCCAGAGAGCTCGAGAGAGCATCGACGACGAAGCCCGTGGTAGTGCACATCCAACGCGCGATCACGAACTCCGGAGAGCAAACGGGCAGCTCGACGGAGCCGTGTCTCGAAGTCTTCACAGACTCTCAGCCCTCTCGCTCGAAGTCCGAGCGCCGCGATGCGCGTTTCGCGCTCGACTGCGGCGATTCCCCGAGGCTGATCAACCCGTGCCGTCTCCAGCCGACGCGGAGCAGCCAACCAACCGCCGGAGCGAAAGGCGAAGCGTGGCCAGCCATCCGCGCGACGTCCCGCGCGTCCGGCGGTTCCTCCCATCCGTCGAACCACGGTCCCGACGTGTACGGATCGACGCCGGCACTGCCGCACCCGTGCTTGCGCGCGTTGTGGAGCACGTACCCGAGTGCGCGGCGCACCTCGAGCGGCGTGTGCAGCCCGCGCGCGTGGTAACGATCCGCGAGCACCTTCCCGCGACGCGACCAGGCGCGGTTCAGCCCACGCGCGACGCGCACGAGGAACCCGCACATGCCGCGTGCGAGCGAGGGTGCATCCAGCGCTTCGACGATGAGGTGCACGTGATTCGACTGAATCGAGCCGTGCGCGATGCGGAACGCGGATCCGTTCGAAGCAGCGGTGATGGCGCGGTGCAAGACCGGCAGGGTGGCGATGCTCCGCAGGCTCGGCAGGCCGGGGCATACGCGGATCGTGACCAGGACCGGCGTGTTCGCCGTCAGCGCGGGACGCGCATCCCGCGGCACGAGCGCGCGCTCTCCGTTGGGCTTGCGTCCCGCTCCGTCGCGCGCCCCGCCGCGGCGGAAGAGGCCTAGTTGGCGCCCCCTCTCTCGTGATCGTCGTGGTTCCATCCCGACGATGGACGTTCGGCGAGCGCGCCGGTCGCGGTGCAAACTCAGGATAAGCGGTGGAGACGTCTGCCGCGCCGCTCGAAGTGCGCTGTGATCGTTCGCACAAGGTCGTTCAGCGTGCCGCCATCCGACCGTTCGGGCGCATACAGCGCGGGAGCCCGTCGACGAGATGCCCCTCGATCTGCTCTTCGAGGTGGGCGCGCACGCGCAGCGGTCGGCGCGGATACGCCGCGGGTCGCGATGCCCTGGTGAACCCGCCGGGCGATCCGGCTCAGGCGCGACCCGCCGCACCCGTCCCGTAGACTGCGCGCCCTCATGACCGGCCTCCTCATCCACGGCGCGACCGTGCGCGTCCTCGTGGCGTACGACATCGGGCTCTCGATCCGGCTCGACGCGTGCCGCACGCACGTCAGCGGTCTCGAAGCGGACGAGCGCATCCGACACAAGGGACATGCGCCGCAGTACTTCCAGTTCGATCCACCGCCGTTGCGGCTCGTGCGCGAGATCGAGCCGGTCGAGGTCGGCGGTCGCCGCACGAACCCGGCGGCCGAAGTGCTGCTCTACGAATTCGGCGGCGTCTCCGTGGGTTACTCGATCCCGTTCGACGGCACGCTCGAAGAGATGATCGAACTCTCCTGCGCGCTCGCTTCCGAGCCGCGGATCGAGCGGCATGCCGAAGCCCTGGTATCGCACCTGCTGACGCTGATCGAGGCTCACGTCGACCGTCCGTGCCTCGCGGATCCCGAGGAGGACTTACTCGTGTTCCAGATCCCGGCATTCGAGGGCGGCGAGGATCCCGAGGTCGTGCTCCAGCGACACGCCGCCGATTTCGCGCGGCTCCTGCGCTCGGAACGCGACAGCCCTTCGGAACAGGAGATCCAAGATGCGCTGTCGGGCCGCGTGCGGTTCGGCACGGACGACTTGGCCGTACTCGACTGGAACGCCGCTCTGCTCGTCGACCGCGAACCCGAAGACGTCATTTCCGTTCTCGAGTTCGCGAACCTCGAGCTCCTCGAGATGCGCTTCCTCGACGAGAAGCTCGACAAGTCCCTCGATCGCGCGTTCGAGACATTGCGCACGCCGCGCCTGTGGAGCGCGCTGCAATTGCCTGGGAAGGCACGCAAGGAAATGCACGGCATCGCCGAGATGCAGGTGGACGGCGCGATCCTGTTCGAGCGCGTGTCGAACGCGCTGAAACTGTTCGGCGATCAGTACCTCGCGCGCGTGCACCGCACGGCGACGCAGCGCTTCCGCCTGAGCGAGTGGAACACGGGGATCCTGCGCAAGCTCGACACGCTCGACAGCATCTACCAGAAGGTCCACGACCACGCCGCGACGCAGCGCATGGAGATCCTCGAGTGGATCATCATCGTGCTGATCGCGTTCTCGATCGTGATGCCGTTCGTCGGGCTCGATGGGAAGTGAACACCAGCCGGTGCAGTGTTCACGGGCTCGCGTCACGAGGCGATGCCGCTTGGACCTGAGACGCCTCACGAAGGATTGGCCAGCCAATCTCAGCGTCCGTCACGGACTCTGGACCGTGCGAGGCGACGCGCCCCGTTCCTGAGAGCGCGCCCGCTCGAATCCTACGCACGCTCGAAGAGCGTGTGAAGAAATCACACGCTCTCGCGACGCGAAGCGTCGCCACATGAATTCGAGAGCCCGTAGACTCGATTTCTTCACGGGCTCTCAGCCGCCGCTCGTCGTCTTCGGCTGCGCGTGATCGGCCGAGCGCCAGCGCGCCCCTTCTTTCTCCCACCACGTGAACCACGCGCGCGCCGTGCCGCCCGGACGCGTGGCCACGAGCTTCTCCAGCGCCTGACGGATCGCGATCAGTTCGATTTGGAGCGTTTCTTCGCGCGCTGCTATCACCGCTGCGTCGAGGACTTGACCCGAGAGCAGGACGTTCACTTGCGGATCGGCGACCGCTTGGAATTGCGCGACTTCGACGTCGAAATCCTGGACGTAGGCGACTTGCTTGCCGAAGAAGATGTTCGCGTGCGGCACGCGCGCGTTCGTGGACGATTGCAGAGCCGCCGCCATGCGTGCGATGAGGGGCTCGACCGCCGCCGCGTAGCCCATCTCTCCCAACGCCGTCGCCGCGTTCGCGCGGATCGCGACCGAAGGACTTCCGAGCGCCTTCACGAGCGGCATCACCAGCGCCGGATCGGCCGCAGCGCGCAATCCCCGTGCGCTCTCACGGCGCACGGACTCCGAAGCGTCGCGCACCGCGTGCACGAGGAGCGGTTTCACTTCCTCGCCGGGGAAGATGCGGCGCAGCGACAGCGAAGCGAACGATCGACGCACGACGATCGGCGACAACAGCTCGCGCGCGAGCTCCAGCTGCAAAGCCGAGCGATCCTTGGCGCGCGCCAGTTCGAGGACCGCGATCTCACGACCGGCCGCGGGCAGGCCGGCACCGAATCGCAGCAGTTCCGCGCGTGCGGCAGCCTCGACTTCGGCGGCCACTTCGATGGACGGCACGCTCATGAGCCAGCTGTCGCGGAGGACGGCCAGCGCCTCGGCGTGATCCGGATCCTTCTCGAGCACGGCGTCGAGTTCGGCCAGAGCCTCGGTGCCGAGACCGCGCGCGGCCGCGAACCGTGCGAGTCGAGCACGCGCCGCGAGGTCTTTCGTGTTGCACGCCGCTCGCTCTGCGCGCCACGCGCGCAAGGCCTCGGACTCCAGCTCGACACCGGTGACGGCGCGCGGATCGATGCGCTCGAAACCGCTACGGCCCTTGTATTCCCAGGCGCCGTCCTTCCATCGCGCGAGGACGCGGATCGCTTGTCCGCTCTGCAGTCGCAAGATCCGACGCAGTTCGCGCTCGTCATCCGTGATGACGCGGGACTCCGCGGCTCGCGGTGCGGGGGCGACGACCTCGCCGGTCGGGAGCGCGAGGGTCAAGAAGGCCAGGATGTCGATCATGGGGGTTCGGGGCGCGACGAGGGGATGGGCGACGTCGCCGGCCGCGTCTCACGCTAAGGCACGCGGCGTGCCAGCGCACGTGGACGGGTAAGGGCCACGACGGGGCCGGCGGGCCCACGATCTCGTGCGGTGCCGCACGCCCTGGGTCGAGCAGGTTCGAACGCTCGCGGTGCGCGCTTACCTGCCCCAGAGGAGGCGCGTAGAGTGCCGCGCATGCTTTCCTTGGCCATGCTCCTGCTCGGAGGTCTGCCTTTCTACGCCGAAGTTCGACACGTCGAGCCGAAGCTGTCGGATTCCGCGGCCCCGGTGTGGACCGCTGCGCTGCGTGGAAGTCACCCGTTCCGCGAACTCCTTCCGTCCTGGAACGTCGACGCTCCGGCGGGCACCGGTTTCGTCGTCGAGGTGCGCGTCGACGCGGAGGGGGACGGCGCTTGGAGCGCGTGGATGCACATCGGGGACTGGGGCGAGCTCGAGTTCGCCCCCGCGCTGGCCGATCGTGTCGTCGCGTGCACCAGTGGTCGCGTCGACGTGGACGTCTTCCGCGGCGAGCGCGCGTTCGCCGCGGCCGAGTTGCGCTTGCGTGCGTTCCGCCGCGCGGATGCCGACCCCGTCGTCGTGAAGCGGTTGTCGGCTTGCTTCAGCGATCGCGAGCGCGTGGTCGCACCGCTCGATCCGCTCGAACGTCGGCCGCTCGGGATCGTCCTCGACGTCCCGATGCGCAGCCAGAAAACCGAGCGCGCCGGTATCGCCGGACGCATCTGCAGTCCGACGTCGCTCGCGATGCTGCTCGCTTATCGGGGAGTTCCCGTCACGACGCTCGAGGTCGCGGAGCGCGCGTACGACGCTGCGCACGATCTCTACGGCGTCTGGCCGCGCAACGTGCAGACCGCGTATTCGTTCGGAGTTCCGGGCCACATCGCGCGGTTCGCGGACTGGAATGCCGTCGAGCGCGTGATCGCCGACGGAACGCCGCTCGTCGTGAGCATCGCGGTGAAAGAGGGCCAGCTCGCGGGCGCGCCGTACGCGACCACCGCGGGACACTTGATCGTGCTCGCGGGCTTCGACGAGGAGGGGAACTGCGTCGTGAACGATCCGGCCGTTTCGGATCCGGCCTCCGCGCGGCGCAAGTACACGCGCAGCGACATGGAGGTCGTGTGGATGCGTCGCGGGGGAACGGCCTACGTGCTCGAGGCGCGGCGATGAGGAGCGCGAGCTCGATGTCCGCGTTCGCAGCATTCGCCCTGTGCGCGGCTTGCTCGAGCACGAGCGGGCTCCAACTCCCGCTCGTGGGTCGAGGTCGACCGTACGCGCCGGTCGAAGGCCTCGAGAAGCCCGAACTCGGCGCACGTGCGCGCGGCGCCGTGCTGTCGGGCCGCGGGGAAAAGCCCATCGACATTCGCATTCTCCCGGGGACCGAGCGACGCGAGCATCCGATTCGCGGCGAGCTCACGGCGCTCGCCGGGCCTGCACTAGACGGTGCGTTCGTCTATGCCGTTCGCGACGACCGGCCCGGCGTCGCGCTGCGGCGAGCGAACATCGCCGGCCGCGACGATTTCATGGCCCGTTTCGAGCGCGGAATCCACGCGCTCGCGCTCTCGCCGGACGGCACGACCGCAGCGATCCTGGCTCCATTTCATGATGATGACGAGCGCTCGCGCGGGGGAAGCCTGCGCGAACTCGTCCTCGTCGACGTCGACCACGCGACGTTCGAAACCCAGGGCTTCGCCGCGCTCGCCGTCACGCCGGCCTGGATCGACGCGAGTCGCGTCGCGTGCGCGATTCCAACCGCGGACGGCCCGAACGAGATCGTGATCTTCGACGCGCGAACACACAGCGCGAGTTCGGTCGGCCCCGGCGACCGTGTCGTCATGGACCCCGTTGGGCCGGCTCTCCTCGTGTTCGCGCGCATCGACGGCGACTGGGCCGCGTCGATGGTCGAACTCGAAACGACGTCGCGCTCGGAGCGCAAGGTGCGCGGGCTGGTCGAACCACTCGCGCTGCTCGACGACGGTGTCCTGCTCGCGTTCTCGTTGCCGACGCTCGGCGCGGAACCTCAGTGGGAATTCGAGCTCCTCGGGCCTCGAGTATCGCTGGCAACGATCAAGCTGCACGATCTGGCGACCGGCGAGTTCCACACGGTCGAGCGACGTGCGTCACCGAACCGACTCTGGTCCGCGGGACGACTCGCGCAACCGTAGTCCGGCGCGTGCGATCAGGGGCAGAGCGTGAAGCGCACCGCGTCCGTCAATCCCGAACCGAATCCGGCCGGATCCATGACGTCGCGGTAGTAAAACTGCGCCGAGATCGTGCTCCCTGCGACCAGCACTGGATCCACACCTGACCGCGCGAACGCGTTGAAATCGAAGGCCAACGTGCCGGTGCAGTTCGGTGCTCCGAGCGTGCCGCCCGAGAGTTGGGATCCGATGCGGCGCGGGCCCGAAACGCACAACGTGCCGCCTTGGAACGGCGTGAACGCCGAAGCCGTGCCGTACACGAGCAACCCGTACTTCTGGTTGATCACGTTCGCGGCGCCGATCGTGAACGGGGTCCCGGACGACAGACTCGGTGTCCCGGAATGGGTTGCGAATGGCACGCAGCCCTGCGAGTTCGTCTTCGCCCTGCAGTAGATCTGCGGCCCCGCGGACTCGACGAACCGTCGCGCGTGCACGTCGTACTCACCGCCGTTCCACACGTCGTAACCGAGGACGTTGACTCCTCCGCTCGCGAGCGGGGCCAACGCCGGACGTTCGGTCCACTGTCCCGCGGGCGTCATGGCGAACTCCGGCCCGATCGCAACGGCATCGGCGCCGAAACGGCGGCCGCGGATGCGCGGGGGTCCGAGCGACCAGTCCTCCCACGCGACGAGGAACGTACCGTCGGGATCCACGGTGAGAACGGGACTCATCTGCGCACCGTTCGTGATCTGGTTCACGAGGACGTCACCCCCGAGCGCGACACCCGACGCATCGAAGCGACGGAACGCGATGGCCGTGCTCGAACCGTCGGCCTGACCGTCTTGCCACACGACGACGAAGCGCCCGAAGCCGTCGACGCCGATGCGCGGCACGCGCTGGTCGCCGTTCACGAACGTCGAGGGCAGCGGGAACTCGTTCCCGAGCGGCACGCCCGTCGCGGAGAAACGTCGACCCCACAGGTTGAGGTTCGTTCCCACCCCGCCGTGGCTCGAGAAGTCCACGAACGCCGCGAAGATCGTCCCGTTCGGCGCGACGGCGACGGCCGGATCGACTTGCGCGTCGAACTCGTACTGGTTGATCACGACGTCGCCCGAGAGCGCGGCACCTGTGGACGACAACACGCGCAAATACGCGTCACCGTCCCAATCCCCTGACCACGTGACGACGAATCCGCCCGACGGCGTGGGGGCGACGAGCGGTCGCCACTGGGACGCGCTCCACAGTTGATTGAGTTGGAACTCGGGGCCGAGCGCGACTCCAGCGCCGTTGAAAACCCGGCCGAAGATCCCCATTTGCTGGCCGTCGTAGCCGTGGCGCTCGGACCACGCGACGAGGACATTTCCGCCGCTCGCAACGCCGATGCCGGGTTCGTCCTGGACCTCGAGGTTCAACGTCGTGTTCACGAGCGTGTCGTTCGTGACGCCGACGAGGTCGTCGGAGAAGCGACGCAGGATGACGTCCTGCCCCGCGCTCCACACGATCGTCCACTCGGCGCCGGTTCGAATCGGCGTGGACCACACTTGGTCGTAGAACGCGGCTTGACTCACGCGCGCTCCGGCGTCGAGCGGACCGAACACGTCGCAGGTCTGCGCGCGGAGTTCTAAACTCGCCGTCGCGACGCCGAGCGCCGCGAGCACGAGACGGAACGGTGCGCCGTCGACGCGTGCGGTAGCGCCGACACGGCCGAATCGGACTGCCATGCAGAAAGGCTAGCACGGGATCGTGCACACGGGTGGACAGCTCCCTCCGGGCTCGTGAGGATGCGCCCATGGTCGGAAATTCCTTCGCGTCGGGAGGCCGTGGAGCCTCTGGAATCGCGCTCGCCGCGGGCCTCTTCATCGCGAGTTGCCGCGCGCCTTCCGCACCTCGGGCTCCGGACTCGCGCTACGAGCACATGCGGCCCGAGTTCCAGCAGTTCGAACCGACACCGTCGCGCGAATGGCTGTGCACGTCGGTCGGCTGGTTGGCGCGCGACACCGATCCCGAGGATCCGGTCGGTGACGGATTCGCGGTCGGAATCCAAGGCGGCTTCGACTTGACCGTCACGACCTTCACGCCCTCGATCGAGTTGGGCGTCTCGTACACGTCGGCGCGCGTCGACGTACCCGAAACGTCCGACGTCGAGCTGTGGCGCGGCAACGCCGGTTTGCGCGGGACGTGGTACGCGAACGGATGGCGACCGCACGTGCGCGGGGGCGGCTTCGTGCGCGGGTCCTCGGACGAGTTGGAAGAACCCTTCGACCCGTACGCGACCGGGTTCTACGTCGGAGGGGGAATCGACTGGCCGTACGCGGGCCTGTGGCTCGGGCCGTCCCTCACGTACTATCGCGCGATCGACGAGGACGCACCCGGTGGGGATGCCGAGGAATGGATCTTCGCGCTTTCGGCCACGTTTCGCCTCTGATTTCGCGCAGGCGTTAGCATGGCGGGATCGCCGTTGGCGTCCCGAATCCACGGGTCGCGCGCCCGACACGAGTTCGCATCATGATCCGCACACTCCGTAATTCGCTCGCCGTCGTGTCCTCCGCTCGCCGTAATTCGCTCGCCGTCGTGTCCTCCGGTCGCCGCAGTTCGCTCGCCGTCGTCGCCTCCGCTTGCGGCAGTTTGCTCGCTTTCGTGTCCTTCGCTCGCGGTAGTTTGCTCGCTGTCGTGTCCTTCGCTTGCGCGCCGCTCACTGCGCAAAGCTTGAACCTCGACCTCGGTCAGAACGTGACGTTCCCCGTCCCGTCCGCGGGCTACGCGGCGGTCGGCAGCGCCGGAGTCTGGAACTCGGTCGGCGTGCCGGCGAACTCCATCCCGCTCGTGGGCTTATCGGGGACAGCGACCACGGCGACCATCAGCTCCATCGGCGGCTTCCTCAGCTTCGACTACGACAATCCCGCGACGACGGGCGAGGCGCAGAATCTTCTCGACGACGTGCAAGATCTCGGCGGGCCGACTTCCATGGTGACGTGGTTCTTCAACGGGCTCGTCGACGGCGACTATTCCGTCATCACGTACGCCTGGGCGCCGGACAACAACTCGTTCCGCACCGGCGTAGCGATTCCCGGCTCGGTCGATCCGGCGCAGAACGTCGGCGGCGCGTGGACCGGCGCGCATCAACTCGGCGTGACGTACGCGTTGCACCACATCACGGTCAGCGGCGGATCGCTCGCGATCCTGCTGAGCACGAACTCGGGCTTCGGTTCGCTGAACGGATTTCAACTCGTCCTGGGTTCGTCGTATCCTGCGGCTTGCAGTGGCGATGGTTCGGGCACGGCTTGCCCGTGCGGCAACACCGGAGGCGCGGGACGCGGTTGCGCGAACTCGATCGATCCGACGGGCGGACTTCTCGTCGCGAGCGGCACGGCGAGCGTCGCTTCCGACACGCTGCTGCTCCAGGGATCGGGAATGCCGAACGCCTCGGCGCTCTACTTCCAAGGCACGACCGCGACGGCCGGTGGACTCGGCGCGGTTTTCGGCGACGGCCTGCGCTGTGCGGGCGGGGCGGTGATCCGTCTCGGCACCAAGACGAACGCGAGCGGCGCGTCTCAGTTCCCGGTCGCGGGCGATCCGTTGATCAGCGTGCGTGGCGTCGTCGTGGCGGGGGATCAACGCGTGTACCAAGTCTGGTACCGCAACGCGGCCAGCTTCTGCACGGCCGACACGTTCAATCTGACGAACGGGGTGCGGGTGACGTGGGGTAGCTGATCGGGTGGAACTGTCGGCCAGTCTTGACGAGTTAGTCGAAGAATTGTTCGAGGCTCGGTCGTGGCAGCTGAACACTTGTGTGTCGCGACGGTTGCGAGATCACCGACCGGTGGAGGTGCGCAAGCCATCGGGCGTCGAACTGCGCTCGCTCCTCGGCCGTGGCGGTGTCGTTAGCGAATCGTTGGGCCGACGAAGCTTGGAGCCGCGCGAGAACATCGCCAGGTTGGTCCAGAGAAGTTGAATCGCTATGCACCTCACACCACCAGTGAACACCGTTCGGTTTCGAAGTGAGTCCATTGATCGGGTTTAAGTGCGCAACCAAGTGGGGAAGTCTACGCGATTGGCGGGCACGAACAGCAAAAGCAGCGCAGGATTCACTATGCTCCCAGCGAGCGGCAAGCTGCAAGACTGCTTCATAAACCGTTAGATCGCAAGCACTTACAGATTCCTGGCTCCGCGGCGCCGCGGGCCCGTCTCAAGTGCTACAAGTGAGCAGCCCTGAAACTCTGAGCTGGAGAGCCATTCGTGATACTTCGGTCTTCGCTGCCTCGCTGCCTCGCTGCCTCGCTGTTGATGGTTGGCGCCTTACCTCGTCAAGCCGTTAGCGCCCCGCAGAGTTCGACTCTGCAAGTCAGAATTAGCGACCGCGAAATCGCGGATCTGGGCAGCCCAGTGGCCGATATCAACGAGCCCGATGTGTGCGTCAGCCGTGATCACCGCATCGCCGCAGCTCAGCAGATTCCGCCTCCCCTGATGCTTCCCGGTCGTTACACCGTGGGTACGAATCAAGCCAGCGGCTGGACATCTGGGGAGTTAACGGGCTTTCAAGGCTTTGATGTCTCTATTGCATTGGCAGACAACACCCCGAATGCCAACAAGTTCGTGATTGCTGGCATGAGTGGCCCAAGTGGGAGCATCCGCTACTGCGTTTATTCACCCTCATCCACGCCGCAAATCGGCCCCTGGATCCTCGCCGCCAGTGCGGGGCCCGGCGCGACCGATAAGGTCGATAAGCCTTGGGTTATTCGACGCACCCAGAACGACTTGTTCCTGTTCTGGTACCGCCTAGGGGGATATCGATACCTGCGTACATCGGATGGCACGGATTGGGTGTCACCAGGCATCGCATCCGGACCCCACGATGTTGTCGACGCCTCGGGAGTGGTTGTAGGCGGCAACTTCTGTTGCCAGCCAGCGGTCGGTGGTGATGGCCTCATATGGCTTGCCCACGCTACTGGGGAGTACGGTCCTGTGACCGGCGGGACAATTAGGATCCTTGTGGGGCGTGATCCAGATATGGATCCACCGGGCAATGGCCAAGGGCCACTCGCGTTCGCGCCACTCCTGAAAGCCAACGGGCAGGCCGCTGAAATCGCACCGCGCTACACGCAGTCCGGACCGTGGCCAGCGACCAGCCCTCTTAACTCGATTTTCGGAAGAGCCGTGCCCTACCTGGCCTGCCATCCCACCGATCCTACGATCGCCTATGTCTTCTACACCGATACCGCGGAAGATGACCCCGACGACCTCAACGCTTATGTCGGCCGCTTCGTAAGAACCGGTACCGAAAGCAGTGGCTATTCCTGGTCGACCGACACCCGAATGATCCACCCGGAACACACGAGCCCAACCGGGGTCCGCTGCGATCAGTTTCAGCCGGTTGGGCTAGTTGACTCAGCGGGGAGAATTCATGTCGCCTACTACTCGAATCGACCCAATGACTTCCCCGGGTGTGACGAGGGTGGCCCCGAAGGGAGCCGAGGCGGCTACACCTCGAAGTACGACTACTGGTACTCGCTGTCGGTCGATCAAGGGCAATCGTTCACACACTACAATTTGCGGACAGATTGCGACATGAAGCGACCGCTCGATATGGACCTGCCCTTCGAAACCGATGGAACGGGTGCCTCCTTTTCCCCTCGAGAGTACAACGGCATTGACTGCTACGAGAGCGGTGATTTCGCGCGCATTCATTTTGTCTACACAGGTGCAGTCAATGATGCACTCATTGAGGATACCATAGGCAAACGCTCCTTGCTGTTCGGTCAACAGATCCAGGTCAAGCCGGTGCAGAATCCATGATCAAGCCCACGCACTCAATGGCGGCAGCAAGCCTGCTCCTATTCCTCGGCTCGAGCGCAATCGCTGGGTTGCCGGCTCCTCAGCAAGCCCAGCGTGGTGGCCTGGCGAACCTCCCGTCTCAAGTCCGGGTAGCGCGGTATCGTGCTCCGGGTGCCGTGCTCGGATTGGGAACAGAATCAATTGGCGCGGACGTGATCTACAACAACACGACGTCAACTGCGTTGTATGTACCACTCCTTCCCTACGAAACGCTCTGGGATTCTGGCTATCTTCCAAGCCCAACATTCCCATTCGTAGCAGTATTCAATGCTGGTTGCGCAACATCCTACACAGTCACCGGCATCGAGTTCGGCTATGTTACGGACCAGCCGACGGCAGATATCGAGCTTTCTTTCGCTCATCAGTACGACACTTGTCATCTCGATGCTCCACCTGCCACGGCCGTCTTGACGTTGAATGGTATGCCGGGGTCGCAAAACGGCTCGCTAGCCGGCTGGATCATGACCATCGACCTACGAAACACCCCGGGGCTGGCGCCGTTCGATCTTTATGCGGATGGTGACGGAACCTTCAACCCACCGAACTTCACGGGCGATCTTTTCGGATTCGGATTCCGTATCACCAATGGCAGTCCTGCAGGCCGCTCAGGGCCCATTGCGGCTGGGGGTGAGTTTGGCCCCTACGCCGGTGGAATCCGCTGGACTCTCAATGGTGTTGACTATTCTCAGGCTGCTGGCGGAGCCGGTCAGTATGGCACGATGACGCACTTCCCCGGCAATTTCTGTAACGACTACTATCCCTATGCATATGGCCCGCACCTCCGTCTCTTCGCGGATGCGTGCGGAGCACTTGCGGGCGAGACCCTCTGCATCGGGGACGGATCGGGCACCGCCTGCCCTTGCGGGAATTCTTCACCGAGCGCCAATCGAGAGGGGTGCCGAAGTTCGGTCAACGGCGTCAATGGGGCGCGGCTCGAGGGGCTCGGGACGCCCAGGATCAGCCAGGACACATTCTTCCTTAGAGCTCACCGCCTTCCGCCGACCACCACCGCGCTCTTCTTCCAGGGGACCTCGGTCGTCGGGGGCGGAGCCGGTGTTGCGTTCGGGGACGGACTCCGCTGTGTGGGAGGCACCGTGACTCGGCTCGCCACCAGGACGGCCTCGAATAGTCAGGTCGAGTATCCGGTTTCTCCCGAAACAGCCATTTCCATTCTCGGCGGTGTCGCCACTCCCGGATCGCGCTTCTATCAAGTCTGGTATCGAAACAGCGCGGCCTTCTGCACACCCGCGACGTTCAATCTGTCGAACGGGTCGCGAGTCGAATGGACACTCTGACTTGGATGGATCCGTCGACACCCAGTGCCGGGTTCATCTCCATTGTGCGCTCGGCAACCGTCTCGCGATGAGCATGTCGCGTCGCATGCTGGTTCCGTTTCGAGCTCACCGCTGGAAGATCGGCAACAAGCCTTCGGGCACGGCCAGCACGAGACAGTTCATCGCCGTCGCGTAGGCATCGCCGAAGCGCGCATCGCTCCACGATCCGTCCGCGCGTTGCGACGTGAGCACGCGCGGTCCTTCGCTGCGCCACCACGTGCTGTATGTCGAGCTCTCGAGGTGCTGCCACATCGCCTGCGCGACGTAGAAGCGCTCGTAGTACGGGCACACGACGAGGTCGCCTTCTGCGCCCTCCGCGCTGTCGCGTAGCGCGAAGCGTCGCGCGAGGAAGTCGTAGCCTTCGTGGATGGGTTTGCCCTCGTACGTCCCCGTCATCTGGAACGTGGAGATCGCGGCGGCCGTCAGCGCGACCGACGAGGTCGGATCGCCGAGTGCGTAGCGGAACGATCCGTCGGGCTTCTGCGTGCGGCTCACGTAGTCGACAGCGCGCGTGATGACGGCGCGATCGACTTCGACGCCCGCTTCCTTGGCAGCGCGCAAGGCTTGCACGGCCGTGATCGTGATCGAGTTCTCGTGCGCCAGACCCTTGCGCGGTTCGTAATCCCAGCCGCCCTCGACGCCTTGGCTCGTCTCGATGCAGCGCACGGCGAGGATCAGCGCTTCGCGAATGCGTGCGCCGCGCGGCGTGTGCGGTGAGAGCACGCAGGCCTGTGCGAGCGCGAGCGTCGCGAATCCGTGGCCGTGCATGCGGCTCAGGGCGTCACCCGTACGCGAGACATAACCCGCGCGCTCGGACCGCGCATCCCGATCGGTGCGCTCGACGAGCCAATCGATCGCGGCCGAGCACGCGCGACCGTTCGGTCCACGATCGGGTGCGCTTCCACCGGCCATCCACGCCAGCGCGCCGAGCGCTGTCACGGCCACGGGAGCGAAGCCGCCGACCTCCGCCGCGGGACCGGTGCCTGCGCTCGTCGTGCGCGCACCGCGCGCCGTCAACGCGCCATCCGGCGCCCGCTGGGCATCGTCGGCGAGCCACCGCAGTCCGCGCTCCAACGCGCGACGCGCAGGTTCACCCTCGAGACCTTCTACGCGGGCATCGCCATTCGCCCTACCAGGTTCGATGCTCTGCGCGCCACGCTCGCCGAGCGGCTCATGTCCACGCACCGGCTGGAGTTCGCGCGCGCTCGCCGAGAGCTCGAGCGGCACGACGAGCGTCGTCGCAACGAGGACGGCGCGCGACGCGATGCACGACACGATGCACGGCACTTTGCGCAGCACTTTGCACAGCACGATGCACGGCACGATGCACGGCACGATGCACGGCACTTTGCAGATCCCCGCCGCGAGGACCGTGTGCATCAGGGCGTCTTGTTGAGCCGCTTGTAGTAAGCGTCGATCCAATCGCGGTACAGCGGGGGCATGTCCTTGCCGCCCTCGTTGCGGAACACTTCACGCGCATGCACGGGGAGGTCGCCCCAGCGATCGCGGCCATCGCGCGTGGGATTCGCCGCTCCGCGCGCGCCCGCCGCGGGATCGCCACTCGGATTCTGCCGAGGATCGTCCTTCGACCCCTGCGGTCCGTCGGGACGCTCGCGACCCTGTCCGTCGGGCTTCTGACCGCCCGGCTTTTCGCCAGGTTTCTCGCCCGGTTGTTCGGGCTTCCCTTCACCAGGTTTCGGCTCCGCGCCGCCCGGTTCCGGTGTAGAAGGGGTTTGTTCGCGCGAGGTCGATTGCTCGCCCTGGCTGTCGAGCGGACTTCCACTTTGGCCAGGCTGAGGCGGGCCCGGCTGCTGCGACGAGCTGCCCGACGAACTCTGTTGCTGCTGGCTGGCCGCGAGTTCGAGGATCCGGTCGATGTCCTTGCGCACCGCTTCGCCGGCCGTCTGCGCGGTGCGCAGTTCCTCGGCGAGCGAGGAAGCAGAGCCCGAGCTCGGCGCGCGCGCTGCTTCCTGGAGCAGTTTGTCGATCGCGCGCAGTTCGCGCTCGACCTTGCCGAACAGCTCGATCATCTCGCGCTGGGTGTCGTCCTGCGGCGGACGGATCTGCATGGGCTTCGGTTTCTCCGGGCGCGGGGGCGACGTCTCCTCCTCGGGCGACTGTGCGCGAGCGGGGACGAATGCGGCGGCGAAACTCAGGCAGACGAGAAGCTCGATCATCGTTCTCACGGGTTCTCCTCCGCAGGAGCTGGGATGCCGAGTCGCGATCGGAATTGACGGAACAAGTCGCTGACGCGTTCGTGGCGGAAGCCGAGTCGGCCGATGTCCTCGCGCAAGAGCGGATCGATCTCGCTGCCGTTCTCGATCTCCGGATTCAGGATGCGCAGGCGTTCGATCTCTTCGGTCACATCGACGCCCATTCGGCGCAGCAACTTGAGCTCGGCGACGTCGGGTACCAACCGGTTCTGTGCCTGTTGTTGCTGCTGTTCCTGCGGCTGTCCCGGTGGCTGTTCTTGACGACGCTGCTTTTCCTGTTGCAGTGCCTCGCCGAGCCAGATCCAGGACTGTTCGACATCCTGCTGGCGCGCTTGCACGCGCTCGCCGCTCTGCCAGTCGCCCGCTTCGGACATGTCGCGACCGATCGAAGTCAGGTCGCGCGCGGCCTGATCCAGAACTTCTGCGAAGACGACGCTCTGTTCTTCGCGGATCGACTTGCCGATGTCCGTCGCGCGTGCGGCGAGCTGCTCCTCGGCTTTCGCGATCTTGCGCAGGCGCAAGCGCGAAGTGTGACTCGGACGCTCCCCGGGTTTCCGTTGTGCGTCGATCTCGACCGTCGCACGCATCTGCACTTGGTGTTCGTCGGTGAGAGCTTTCACCTGCTCGGCGATCTTGAAGAGCAACTCTTCCTGCCGCAGCCGTTGGTACTGCTCCTCCTCGGCCCCGAGTTCGCGTTGCGCCTCGCGCATCTGACGTTCCGCATCGATCTCGGCTTGCTCCGCCTCCTGGAGCTCCTCGTCACCCAGCGCCTCCTCCGCGCGTTTCGCCGAGCTGGCCGCATTCTCCATCGAGTTCGACGGCTTGGCGCCTTCGCGGTTCTTGTTCCGTTGCGCGAGCTTCAAAAGCTCCGCGCGAATCCGCGCTTGCTCCTTCTCGAGTCGCTCCACTTCGGCGCGGTCGGCCTCGGACTTCGGTTTCGCCCCCGATCGCGCTGCCGCGGCCGCGGACTCGAGCGCTTCGGACGCGCGCGCTTGCGATGAGGAGGCTTCCGAGGGTTTGCCCGAAGCCATGGACGAAGCGGCCTGGCTCATCGCCTCGCTCGCCTGTTCCAGCGCGTCCTGCGCCGCTTTCTGCGCTTCGGGATCGAGACCAGCCTTTTCGGCCGCATCCTTCAACGCTTCCGCTTCGCGCGCCAACGCCTCTTGCTCCTGGCGGAGACTCTCCAAGCTCTTGTTCTCGGTCTCGCGCGCGGCGGCACTCGCAGCACGCGCAGACTTCATTGCGGACTGAGCGCGTTGCAGAGCGGCCTGAGCCTCCGCCGCAGCACTTGCGGCACTCGGAGCGTCCTCGCGCTCCGCAGCTGCCGAGGCTTGGGCCTGCGCCGCGGCCGCGGCTTCGAGCTCGCGCGCCGCAGCTTCGCGCTCGGTTTCCGCGGGACCGGGGACGTTCCGCGCGGCGCTCGCGGCACGTTCGGCGCGCTCCGATGCGTCGCGTTGGGATTCCGCGAGAATGGGGCCCACGCGACGTTCGTCCTGGAGCGCGCGTTGGAGCTCGCGAGCGGCTTCGACCGCCTCGCGCTGGTCCTCGGCGGCTTCGCGGACGGCGTCTTCGGTGGCGATCGGTGGGGCTTCACCCGGCGGCGTCGCACCCGGCGGCGTCGAACCGGGAGGTGGTGCACCCGGCGGCGTTGAACCCGAAGGAGTTGCACCCCGCGGCGTTGAACCCGGAGGCGTCGAACCGGGAGGAGTTGCACCGGGCGGCGTTGAACCCGGCGGCGTTGAACCCGGAGGCGTCGAACCGGGAGGCGTTGAACCCGGCGGCGTTGAACCCGGAGGCGTCGAACCCGGAGCCGTCGGCGAGGACCGCTTACCGGGCGCAGGCAAGGCACTGGCCGCGCGAGCCTCCGTGGCGGCGCGCGACTCGTTCGCGGCCTCGGCCTCCAAGCCTTGGGCTTCGGTCTCGAGCGCGCGCGCTGCGTCTTCGCGCGGCGTGCGTCCGAGCGCGCTCTCGCGCAGTGCCTCCGCGCCTTCCTTCAGCGCATCCGCCGCGCGACGCGCGGCGGGATCCGACGACGCGCGTGCGTGGCGATCCTCGCGTTCTTCGGCGCGTTGCAGCGCGCGCTCGGCTTCGCCAAGATCGCCCGCCGCGTCGCGCGCCTGCGCGGCCGCTGCGCGGAGTTCCGTCGCCGCGCGCAAGAGGCGTTCGGCGCGCGCCGCCGGCGCCAAGGCAAGTTCCGCGGCGCGCGTTGCGTTCTCGAGCGCCGCGCGATCTTCGGGTTTCCAGGCGGCGAGCACGCCCGCATCCGCGCGCTGATCTCGGAGCATTTCCTCGATCTCGCGCTCGAGCGCGGCCAAGTCGAGATCGTTCGACGCGCGCGCTTCGGCTTCCGTCCGCTCGAGGATCGAGCGCTGCGCCGCACGCGCCTTCTCGATTGCTTCGGCCAGCGCGCGCTGCTCAGGCGTTCGCGCGCGCTCGGCGAGCGCCGCCGTCTCTTCGCGCAGCTTGGATTCCGAGTCGGCGAGCGCGCCCAAGTCCTTGCGGATCTGCTGCAAGCTCTCCAAGGACTTCTCGAGGTCTTCGAGCCCGCGTCGGTCCGTGAGGATCGAGTACAGCCGCTCCAAGCTCTTCACCGCGGCTTCTTGCGCCTCGATGGACTGCACGGAACGACCGGTCTCGAGGTTCTCTTGCGCCGCCGCCATGAGCTCCTCGATCGTCTTCGCGCCGAGTTCCTCGGCGCGCACGTCGAGCTGCTTCAGGCCGTCGCGCAACAAGGTCGCGGCGTGCGTCCGACCTTCGTCCTCGAAGCGCTTCGCCAGGACTTCCATCGTCTGCCGCAGTCGCTGGAGCTGACGCTTCAAGAGCGCTTGGTCCTCGGCGAGCTGCGATTCGATCCGCGACTCCTGCGCGATGCCGAGCGACGGTGTCACCGACCCGAGGACGAGGAGAGTTGCGACGAGAACGTACGAGGGCTTCCGCATGTCACTTGTCCTTCGCGTTGTCGCGCGTGCGCTCGCTCAGCAACTTCTGGCCGTTCAAGATGTCTCGCGTGAGGCCGAGCACGGATTGGAAGTTGTCCCACTCCGCCAAGCGCTCGAGCAGCCGCTCGAGGCGCTCGACGACCGCGGAGTGCGACATTTCCGCTGCCTGGAGATGCGTGCGCACTTTGGGCAGGTCCGTCGCGTCCACGGCGCGCGCGAGCTCGACCACGGCGGCCGTCGCGTGGTCCTCGCTGATCTCGAGGGACAGCGTCGCGATGTCGATCAGCTTCGCCGTGAGTCCCGACCCGGCGATGTCGCTCGCGCGGGTCGCGCGAGCGAGCTCGCGCCAAGGTTCGGGATCGAAACCGCGTTGGACGGAATTCGAGGAAGCCGTGTCGAACGCTTCGAGGGCCGCCGTCGCGCGTTCGTCGATGCGCGCATAGAGCACGGATTCAGCCGATCCCGCGAGCTCACGCGCCAGCGCACGCGCGTCGCCTTGCACGCGCCGCGCGCCGGTCAACGCGAGAGCCAAGTCCTGTTGCGCATCGTCGATGCCGGGCGCGTCGCTCGCGAGCGCCGTGAGCATCTCGAGCGCGAGCCGCTGCTTCTCGCGTTGGAGCGCCAGCAGGCCCGTCGCCTGACTCTGTGCGCGGGCGAGTCGGTCTTGGATCCGCCGCAAGAACTCCTCGGGCTGCACGACCCGCACGCGGAGCGGGCTCGAGCGGCCCTCGTGCGCGACGGGTTCGGCCGCGTCGAACGCGCGCACGACGATCTGGAACTGCTGACCTTCGATGGCGAGAGCACTCGCGCCCTCGACCGCGGGTGCTGCGAGATCCGCGATGGCGATCCGGTCGTGCGCGAAGACGACGGAGCGGGCTGCGCCGACACGTTCCGGTTCGGAGACCGAGCGTTCCTCGGGCGTGAGCTCGCGCGTCACGAGTTCGCGCAGCGTGCCGCTTCCGAGTTCTGCGCCCGGTGCCGTGACTTCGAAGCCGACGCGCGCGACGCGGAAGTCGTCTTGCGCGCGGATGCGCAGCGGGAGCAAACCACCAGCGATCGTGTCGAAATCGCCGCGGCCCGGCGCGAGGACCTCGACTTCGGGCGCGCGATCCTCGACGACCGTGATGCCGTACAGGCCGGGGTCTGGATTCGAGAGTCCGCGCGTGTCGACGATCTCGAATCGGTAGCGCACGCTGCGTTCGGCCTCGAACGTGAAAGCGAGGCCCGGGATCTCGGCCGCGGCACCGTCGGACGGGAAGGTCAGCGGAACGAGATCGATCACGCGATCTTCCGGCAGGATCCGCACCTTTCCGGTGACGTTTGGTGGGGTGGTCAAGACGTGGACGACGAGTTTCGATCCGCGCAACACTTCGACGTCGGGATCGGTTTCGAGACGAGCGGGCAGGCCGCTGTACGTCGGCGGTTGGATCGAGACGGCGATGCGCGTGACGTCCGGTGGTTCGAGCACGACGAGGCGTGCGCGCGGCTCGTCGTCCTGATCGTCGCCGCCGGTCGCGTGGAACGTCGTGTCCTCCTGCACCGAGCGCAAGAGCGTGCGGAAGACGGGACCGCCCGATGAACCGAGGACGGAACGATGACCGCCTTCGAAATGCAGCACGACCTCGTCCGGGATCAGGCCCTCGGCGTGAACGATCACGGGCACGTCGGCGCCGCGGGCTACGCGCACGACGAGTTCGCCGTCGCGCGTGGTGCCACCGAGGGCGGACTCGACGCTCGCCGCGCTGGCCGTCGCCGCCGGGATCTCCAGCGTGAGGCGCGTCCTCTGCGGCCATTCGGTGGCGCCGCCGGCCATCCGCGCCACGAAGATGCCCGCGGCCGACGCGTTCACGAAGAGGAGCACGAGAACCAGGACGGCGGCAGCGCCTCCGAGCAACGCGCGCCGACGCGGACCGCGAGCATCCAAGACGATCGTCGGATCGAGGCGACCGGCCGCGCTGTCGGCGTCGCGCAATACGCGCTCGACGTAGCCGCGATCGCCGCTCGGTGCCTTCGAGGTCGCGAGTTCGACGGCGCTGACGAGGAGTTCGGCGTGACCTGGATGCGCGCGCTCGACCAGCACCGCGACGCCTGCGCGATCGGGTCGCGCGCGCAACGGGCGCACGAGGGAGCGGACCAGGACGAAGATCGGCAGGCCGACGAGGACCGCCAAGTGGAAGACGCGCACCGGCGCGGGCACGTGCAGGATCCAGTCCGCGAGGAACGCGAACGCGAGCCAGCCCGCGGTGAAGATCACCGCCGTTCCGAGGCCGTGGATCACGACGAGCGCACCCATGCGCGCACGCACGCGCTCGATCAAGCGATCGAGCGCGGGCGTCGCCGGCAACGGCGAGGTCGGTCGTGTGGAGTCTCGTTCCGAGGTCATCCGTTCACCGCTGGAAGATCGGCAGGAACCGATACGGGATCTCGAGGATCAGTACGGCCACGGCAGTCCCGAATGTGGTGCCCGGCCCGGTCTGGTTCGGCCACGAACCGTCCTCGGTCTGGAGGTGGATCAAGTCGCGGCGCAGCTCCTCGAAGTAGGGCTCCCAGTACGGACTGCCGGCCGTGTACATGGCCTGCACGCCGTAGTAGTGCCCATACCAGAAGTAGTAATGCCCGCGCTCGCGGTGACCGTACTGCGCGTTGAAGCTCGTCAGGTTGCTCGCCAGGTAGTCGAGACCCTTCTTGATCAAGTCGTCGGAGTAAATGCCGAGACCGTGCAAGGCCGTGACGCCGGCCGCCGTCAACGAGAACGACGAGCGCGAGTGGACTTGCCGCTGGTAGTGGAACGTCCCGATCTCCGTCATGCCGGGCATCTCGAAACCCGAATCGCGTGTGACCGCGGAATCGACGACGTAGCGCGCGGCGCGATCGACGGTCGCCTTCGGCACGCGGATGCCGATGTTGCGCGCGGCACGCAGCGCGATGACTTGGCACACGACGATCGACATGTCGGACTCGGTCGCGTACGGCTCGTAACGCCAGCCGCCCTGCTCGTTCTGCGAACGCACGATGAAGTCGACGGCTTTCTGCAGACGCTTGCGGACTTCCTCGCGGTGCGTCATCCCGCAGATCTCCGCGAGGAAAAGCGTCGCGAACGCGTGGTCGTACATGCGCGACCCGCCATAGGTGACGTAGCCGTCCTCTTGCACGTTGGCGAGGACGAAGTCGAGCGCGCGCTCGACGTTGGGGCCGTACTTGCCGCGGCCGGGGAGATGACCTCCGGCGAGGAACGCCATGCCGGAGAGCGCCGTGACGCCGAGGTGTCCCTTGTCGTCGGCCGTGTAGTTGTAGCCGTTGTTCAGCTTGTAGCCGATCTTCGCGACCCAACTGCCGTCGGGAGATTGAGTGCGCGCGAGCCACGCGAGGCCCTTGTCGACAGCCGCTTCCTGCGCCGGCGTGACGACGATGGTGAGCGAGTCGTCGCCGCGCGGCCCGAGACCTTGCGGCGCACTCGCGCCGACCGAGGTGGAGAGGATCAGGGCCAAGGCCGAGAGCACGAAGGTCATCGCAGGATCTCCAAAGTCTTCGGCCGACGCAGCAGGAGCACTTCGCCGAAGGCGAAGAGCCGCGGTTGGTCGGCCTTGTCCAGTCGCTCGACCTTGCGGGTCTCGCGGATAGCACCCGTGGCGCGGTCGTACACGGAAATGAGCGTCTTCATCTCGGGCGGCCGCTGCTTGCCATCGTACAAGGGCAGCGCGACCACGACGGTCGAATCGCTCCATGCCGCTTGAGGTACGCCGCTGACACGGAGGTCGTCGAACGAAAGCCCGAGTCCCTGAACCCAGAGCTCGCCGCGCTCCGGGTCGATCGCGCGCAGGCGACCCTCGCGCAACGTCCCATCGCGCCCATCGCGCCCGCCGCGCGGCGACAGAACGAGCAACGGACCCTCGGGAAGCCGGACACGCGTGTCGCGTGGCAATCCGATGATCACGTCCTCGGGTCCAAGGCGCGCGGAATCGAGCGGAGTGGTCGCGCCGATCCCGGCGACGAGTTCGAGCAGTCGCGGCGTGGGCAGAACGGGATCCTCGCCGCGCGGAACGCTCGCGATGCGCAACCAAGTTCGCGCACCTTGCTGCACGATCCCGGAGAGCATCTGTTTTTCGGCAGTTTCGAACGGCACACGCCAAGCCAACGTGCCGCGCTCGAGGTCGAAGGCGACGATCTGATTGCGCTCGGCTAGCCGCATTTCCTTGAACCAAGGAACGACGACGAGGCCGCGCTCGACCCACGCTTCCTGATCTACGGCGCCGACGGCCGGTGCCGGGAGTTCGAACCGTGCGAGGAGCCGACCGGTGAAGAGTTCGCGCGCGGAACCACGCGTCTGTCCTGACGCCGGCAGGAGGACGACGTGTCGATCCGAGACGAGAGGCGTGCGGTGCAAACCGCCTTCGGAAATCGCGCTACGCCACAGCAGTGCGCCACCCGTCGCGTCATAGGCCTCGAGCCGCGGTCGCTCTCCGCGCGCCGAAATCGATACGAGGACCACGCCCGAGGCCGCGTCGACGGAGAGCGAATCGAACTCGCCTTCGGGGTTCTTGGACCAAGCGACCGCGCCCGTCGCCGCGTCGAGAGCGCGGATCTCCTCGCGCAACGCGAGGACCACGCGCCCCGGCGCGAACGCTGCGCGACGCGACCAGGGCTCGAGCCCCGACAGGCGCGGCATCGCGGAGGCTTGGATCTCCGCGAGCCAGCGCGGCGAGGCCGGCTCGTCGGACGCGAGCAGGCGGACGATCGCGCCGCGACCGTCGCGGCTCGGCGTCGCTTGAAGGATCACGATCTCGCGCGGAGCACCGGGGGGGGCTTCACCGGAGGCCGCCTGGGGGAGGACGAGGCCGAGCACTTCGAACTCGCCCGGCCAGACCTCACGTTCGCGGAAATCACCTTGGAAACGGGCGACTTCCGTGTCACCCGGCCAGATCGGGAAGCGCGGTTCGACCTGGCTCAGTTCCGAGAGCGTTCGGCCGTCGAACGCCGGGGCACCGGGGACGAAATCGGGACGCGCGTCGGCCAGGCTGGCGAGCAATCCCGCGGTCAGCGCGCGATTGCCAGCGCGCCGCGCCGTCTCGGCCAAGTGGACGAGGAGTCGAGCGTTGCGATCGTCGAGCACCCCGGACGGGACATCGGTCGCGAACTCTCCCGCGAGGATCCGCGCGACCGCTGCCAGGTCTCCCTGTTCGAGCCCGAGCGCGAGCAAGGCGTCGTTCGCTTCGCGCGAGGCACGCGAACCCGGATGGTCGCGCGCGACGCGAGCCAAGGCGTCGCCGTCCTTCGCGGCTCGCGCGGCCTCGAGGTTCGCGCGCGCACGTGCTTCGAAAGGCTCGTAGCCCGCCGTTCGACCCGCGTCGAGAAGAGCGCGAATGCGCTCGGTGGCGAGATCGCCGAACGTGACACCGGCCACTTCGAGTTCGCCGAAGCGTTCCAGGATCGCGTGCAGGTCGCCGAACTCCGCGGCCGTGTCGCCGCTCAGCGCATGAGCGGATGCGCGCTCGAAGAGGACCCACAAGCCGCACGGAACCTCGAACGACGAATCCGTGCTCTCCTCCGGGCGCGTGATCGGCGCGAGCGCGATGCGCAGCGCGAGGCTCGGGTCGTCGCGCACGTCGGCGATCTCGACCATCATCGGATCGGCGCCGCTCGTGCGTTCGAGATCGGCCAGCGCGGCGAAGATCGCCTCGCGCTCTTCAGCCCCGCGCGCCGCGAGAATTGCCATGTAATCGAGGAGCGTGTCGCGAATGGCCGCGGGCGTCGTGGCGATTTCGCGGGCGCGCCGCAGGCGCTCCAGCGCGAGTTCGGAGTCGGCGAGGCGTGCGAGGACCCGCGCTTCGCCGCGCAGTGTGGTCACGAGTTCGAGGACGACTGCGGAGTCCGCGCCTCGGCCGCTCCCCAGCGCCGCTTCGAGGACTTCACGCGCCTCGGTGTAGCGCGTGCGCGCCGGGCCGACTTCGCCGCGCGCCCAATCCGCGGACGCGCGTCCCGAGAGGAGTCGCGCGAGTCCGAGCGCCGCGTCGACGTCACGAGGACGTGCGGCGAGCTCCTCGCGGGCCCGAGAAAGAAGCGCCGTCCACTCGAAGATCCCGCGCACATGCGTTGGACTCGTGGTGTAGAGCTCGCCCGGAACCGAAAGGAGATTTCCACCACCCTCGCCGCCCGGCCAGGGGATGCGTTCGAGCACGCGACCGTCCGTGACCGCGAGTTCGACGCGTTCCGCGGCGAACGGAACGACGATGCGTTCTCCGAGAAGCGCCGGTCGTCCGACGCGGTAGCGCGATTCGCCGTCGTCGGGCCACGCCCAGCGGACACGCGGTCGTTCGGAGGAGCGCAGTCCGCCGCCGAACTCGAGGGCCGCGATGCGATCTCCGCCGAGGTACACCGTGCGGCCCGATGCACCGAGCAGTTGATCGATCGAGCCCGAAGGGGATTTCGCCAGCGCGTGAATCCGGTCCGAGCGCCACTGCCACGCGACAGCACCCGTCGCGATATCGAGTCCGATCGCGGAATCGCTGTCGAACGGCAGGGCGACGACGACTCCGTCGCTGACGACGGCGGGACAATTCCGCCACGGCGTGATGCGCGTCGGTGCGCGGAAATCCTGCGTCGGCGGCAAGGCGATCTGGTCGTAGAGCGTCTCCCACAAGATCCCGCCGTGGAAGAGATCCACGGCCGCGATCGCGCCGAGTTGCGTGAGGACGATCACGCGATCGCCCTCGACGCGCACCGGCGGAGCGCAGAACTCGTGTTCGGGCCGACCGAACATGTTGAGCTCACGCTGGCCGCTGATCAGAGCCGTGGACCACGCCAGCGAACCGTCGCGCACGTCGAACGCCGCGACGTGCAGGTCGATGCGCCCTTGCATGCGCACGAGCGGCACGATCACGCGCCCGTCGGCGATCACAGGCGGACCGGCACACGTGAGGCGCGTCGCGAGATCACCCGTTTCCCCGTCCCATTTCGGCGGCGGCGCGTGCGACCACAGCAGCGCACCCGTGCGCGCGTCGAAGGCGTGGAGCCGGCGCTCGGGGATCGGCCGCGTGATGTCGATGCGCTGGAACTGCTCGAACTTCAGGCGGGCGAAGGGCACTTGGAGCGCGGCGATCACCACGTCGTCGTTCACCGCGGGCGCGAGGAGGACGGCATCCTCGTCGACGCCCTTGAAGCGCTCCTCGCGATCCTTCTCGTCGAGCTTGTCCCAGCCCGCGGGCTCGCCCGAATCGAAGAGCAGCGTTCCGCCGAACGCCGAGAGGGCGAGGAGTCGGAGCCCCGTCGTCACGAAAAGTCGATCGCCGGACTTCGCCGCGAAGACGCCGTCGCCGCGCGCTGCGGACTGCAGCGGATGCCACGGCAGGCGGTAGTTCTCGGGCCAGGCATCGTCCTGCGCCCCGGGCGGAGGTCCGGCTCGCTCGTCGCCACCAGGCAAGCGCAACTCGCGTGCGAGCAGTTGGTCGTTCGATGAGCGACTGCGCGGTGAGTCTTGCGCCGCATTGCCGCGTGCCGAAAGGAGCGCCGTGTCGATGCGCTGCCCGACGCCGGTCGGGATCGGGCCCAAGCCTTCGAGGCGCCGACGCGCGTCCTCCCAACCGGCTGCCGTCGTCGGTGCGGCGTAAGGATCGCCGATCAAGAAGGCGAGACCACGCGCCCACGCGTGCACCGACTGCGCCGAACGACCAGCCTCCAGTTCGAGATCTCCAAGCGTGAACCAGGCGGATGCAGCCGCCGAAGTGAGCGGCCAGCGGCGCGCGACTTCGACGAGACCACGTTCGTCGCCGATCGCGCGCGCCGACTCGAACGATCCGCGGGCTTCGCGCCCGTGGCGCTCGGCGTAGAGGGCGCGGGCCTCCATGGGCAGTTGGAACAAACGGTCGCGCACGCGCTGGGCCGCGCCGGGGTGCACGAGTTGGTCCGACACGTGTCCGGTCGTGTTCCGCGGACGCTCGCCGGGCAGGAGGTCGCCCGCGTGGTCCTCGAGGATGCGTTGGTAGTCCGTCAGCGCTTCACGCCAGCGTCGAGCAGCCGTGTGTTCCTCGGCGCTCTCGTAGAGCGCTCGCACGAGTCGTGTGTCGGGTAGCGAGAACGAGTGCGTTTCCGTCGGCGCTTCGTCGTATCGCTCGACCGGATCCTGACGCGCCGTCACGACCAAGGTCGCAGCGGCGAGCAGACTCGGAACAAGGGCGGAGATGGTCATGGCTCGGGTTTCCTAGACCATCTCGAACCGCTTGCGCAGCACCCATTCGACGGCCAGGATCGCGAGTGCGAGGAACAAGGTGCCGAACCGATCCCACGCGTCACGCAGTTCGGCGGAGATCGGTTCGCGATGCTCCTCGCCGCCGGGGAATTCCTGCGCCAGATCGCGGATGCGTGCGACGTGCACGGCGCGACCGCGCGTCAGGGAGGCGAGTGCCGTCATCGACTCGGGATCCGGCGTCGGATCCGCGTTCTCGCGCGAGGGCAGCACGACTTCGAACTCGGTGCTCGCGACGCGACGGCTCTCGCTCTCGATCCAGGCCGAGTACACGCCTGGACGCTCGACGTCGAACGAGGCGCGGTACAAGCCCGGTCGATCCGTCACGCGGACGAGCGTGAACGGCTTCACGGTCCCGTCGGGATCTTGCAAGCGCGCTTCGACGGCGGGCTTCTCGGAAGGGCGGAAATCCTCGTCGAGAACGCGCGCTTCGAGCGCGATGCGTTCGTCGAGGTCGAAACTCGACTGCTCCGCGTCGAGCTGCACGCGACGGTCGCCGCTCTTCAAGCGACCCAACGCGACCCAGCGGATCGCATTGCGCCAGAAGCGTTCGTGGTAGCGATCACCGAAGCGATAGCGCCATGACCACGTCGCGTCGACACCGAGGTACAGCGTGCGCCCGGCCGGGAAGTAGCCCGCGACGAGCAACGGAATCCGACCGTGACGGTTCTCCGCGTCGGGATGGCGCAACAACACTTGGGCGCCGGGCTTCGCGCGCGCGATGGGGTGGAACCAATAGAAGCCGCGCAGTCCGCCTTCGTCTTCCCACAGCGCGCGGTTCACGGTCGGATCGGGCGCGAGACGCACGATCTCGTGCGGCAGCGCGGCGTCCTCGAGTCGCGGCCGGAACTCGCGCGTCGTGTCGGCGAGCGCGTTCGATGCGCCGCTCGATTCGAGCACCACCGGCAGGAGTTCTTCGAGCGAAGTCCCCGCGAACGCGCGCGGCGCGTCGTTCTCGCCGGCCTGCACGATGAGGCCGCCACCGCGCTCGACGAACTCGCGCAAGGAAGCCAAGAACTCCTCGCAACGCGCCGGATCGGGCGAGATCTCGTAGGGATTCACGTCGCCGAGGATCACGACGTCGTAGCGCTCGAGGAGATCCTTGCGGCTCGTCGGGACCTCTTGGAGCGGGCCGAGGGATCGCGTCGCCTCCTGCAGGAAGTCCGGCGTCGCGGAGAGCAAGTAGCACTGGACTTCGAGGTTCTCGTCGGCCCGCAGGAGCAGGTTTTTCAGATAGCGGTACTCCCAGCGCGGATACCCCTCGACGTAGAGCACGCGCACCTTCTCGGGCGCGACGTGCACGCTGACCTCGATCTGGTTGTCGTCGCGCAGCGACTCGTCGTTGCGCGGCGGAACACGCACGCGGAAACGCCGTTCCGTCCCACCCGGCTCGAGTGCTTCGGGCGGCGCGACCAGGACGACGCGCGCGCCGCTGTCGTCGGCCGACACGTCCTCTTCGACGAGCGGGCGCGGCGCGCCGCCTCCATCTCCGCGCGCCAGTTCTTCGAGGATGACGCGGACTTTCGCGCCTGTTTCGAGCCCGCGGCCGACGACGCGCACGGCGATCGCGATCTCGTCGCCCTCGAGGACGCTGGTCGGCGCCTCGGCGAGTTCTACGATCAGGTTCTTCTCCGGCCGTGCATCGCCGACGACGACCGTGTGCACCGGGATTCCAGCGGCAGCGGCGGAGCGCGCCGCCTCGAGAGGGGAGATGCCGCCCGTGCTGCGTCCGTCGGACAAGATGACGACGTCCGTGACATGTCGTCCGCGGTGCATCGCGAGCGCCGACTGCAAGGCGTCGCCAAGGTGCGTCGCGCGGCCGCGCGCAGCGAGATTCTCGAGTGTCGGGAGCGGCTCGACGCTCTCGGCGAAGCGCAGCACGCGCGGGACATAGCCGCCCTTCGCGAGGAGTGGCGCCAGGACGTCGGCATACGCCTTGCGCGCGATCTCGACGCGTTGCACGTCGGCCGGCTGCCGGCCCGTGAGATCGTTCAAAGCTTCGCGCGTCCCCTCGTCCGCGGCATACGCGTCCTTGCGGCTCATGCTGGCGGAATCGTCGAAGAGGACGACGACTTCGGCGGGTCGTACTTCCTCGCGGCGTTCGACGAACACCGGCCGCGCGAGCACTGCGGCCAAGAGTACGAGTGCCAGGAAGCGGAGGACGACGAGCATCGCGCGCGGACCCGGTGCGAGATCCTCGCTGCGGTACGCGAGCCACGCGACGAGCGCGCACAAGGGCAGCACGACGAGGACGACGATCCACGCTTCGGGGATGTCGAGGAGTCGGAACGTCTCGCGCACGCCGGTGCCGGACGCGGGTTCCAGCAGAGTGAGGAGGCCGATCACGCGCGTACCCTCCGACGACGACCGATCCACGCGCCGAAGAGGGACTCGAAGACGAGGAAGGCCAAGCACAGTGCCGCGATCGGTCGCCACAATTCGCCACGACGCGGCGCTTCGGCGCCGGCTGCATCGTTGGACGAACCTTCGTTGCGGACGGCCACGAGCGCCGGGTGGATGCCGCCGACCTCGTCCAGGCTCAGTCGATCGAGATCACCTTCGAGTGGATCGATCACCAGCGCGAACGAGAGGACGCCGGCGCCCTCCGTCTGGATCGAGTACAGCCCGCTCGCCTCGGTTTCGCGGCCGGGCACCGAGGGCAACCTCCAACGATTGCCGGGAGTCGACTGGGCCTCGCCATCGAGTGGTTTTTTCGAGCCGTCGGGTCGGACAACGCTCATTCCGCGCGGGAAAGTCGCCACTTCCGCTCCGAGGGGCGCGCCGACGGGCAAATTGCGCGGCTCCTCGTCGAGAGCGCGCGCGTAGCGCAGGAGTTCGTGCACGAGCGGCACGAGCGTCGCCGGCGATTGCGGCATGCGCGTCCAAGCCGGATCGATCGAGGACGTCCACAGGAGCACGCGACCGCGGTCGTAAGAACGCTCGACGAGTAGCGCGTTCGATCCGTCGTCGTCGAGCACCGCCAGCGACTTCGCGCCGGGCACGAGCCGCGTGGCGAAGAACTCGTGCACGGGGACTTCGGTGAGGAGCGGTTGGAAGCGCTCGTCGGCGAAGAACGCGAGCGCCGGATGATCGAGCGCGAAGGACTTGACGCGGTGCCAGCTCGCGGATCGTTCGCGGACGGCGACACGCGCGCCGATCTCGGCCGGGAGCAGTCCGCTGCCGTCCGCGCGCCACATCCGTGCGTTCCAGCTCGAGGCGTCGACGCGGTCGCCGAGGCTCACGACGAGGGCACCCCCGGCAGCGACCCACGGTTCGAGCCGATCCACGGCTGCGGCGGGGAGGCTCTCGACGTTCGCGAGCCAGATCACGTCATACGCCGCCGGATCGCCGGCCGTCGTGCCGAGGTCCTCGGGCGGAATCGTGCGCGGCTCGAAGGGCGAGGCGATGCCGATGCCGCCGCCGTCGTCGAGCGGCGGTTCGAGGACGGCGCGCAAGTAGCCGACCTCGTCTTCCTCGATGACGGCACCCGGCGCGCCGTTCACGAGCAACACGCGCGCCGGCGGCGGAACGTGGATCACGTGAGCGCGCGTGTTGTCGAGCGGCAGCTTGTCGCCGTCCTCGATCCGGGCGAGCAGCGTGTGCTCGCCCGCGCGGGGGAAGGACACGGCGAACACGGCTTCGGTGCGGCCGCGAGCCGGGATGTCGACGATCTGCGCGGGGCGACGTTCGCCGTCGACCTCCAGCGCGACGCGCACGCCGCTCTTCGTTTCGGGGCCGAAGTTGCGCACTTCGACGCGCACATCGGTCGTGATCATGGGGCCGAGCACGCGCGTCGAAGGCGCGACGGCCGAGATCCCGAGGTTCTGCGGTTGGCTCGCGGCGGTCGACACGTCCTCGACGAGGACTTTCACGCCGAGTTCGGCGAGACGGTCGAGAGCTTCGCCGAGCGGCTCGCGTCCTTCCCCCCCGCCCTCGAAGAGGAACGAGCGGCGTTGTAGATCGGTGAGCAGACGCACTTCGAGTGCTCCGCGAGCACCCAGTGCGTTCTCGCGCTGTGCGGCGTCGATCGCGTCGCCGAGTGCCGCCGCGAGATCGAGCCCTTCTTCCGTGGGCTGGAACGTCTCCAGGAGACCCGCGGCCGCTTCGGGCGAAGTCCACGGCGCCGTGCGCGGCACGTTCCCGGCGAGGACGACCAACGCGCGATCACCGCGCGCTCCGGAGAGATCGCGCAAGAGTTCACGCGCGCGTCCGACCCCGCGCTCGAACGTCGTCTCGACGCCTTCGCGCCATAGCGTCGACGCGGAGCCATCCAGGATAACGACGAGATCGCGCCGTGTTTCCGTGATCCCCGCGAGGGGACTCTTCTCACCCGTGAACGGTCGCGCGATCGCCAGCGCGAGCAACGCGATCGCGGCCATGCGCAGGAAGAGGAGCAGCCAGTTCTCCATGCGCACGCGACGTCGCGTGCGCTTGTGCGCTGCCTGCACGAAGCGCATCGCTGCCCACGGCATCGGCTTGTGCCGACGACGGTTCAGGATGTGGATGATCAGCGGAACGAGGGCCAACGCCGCACCCGCGACGAGCCCCGCATTCACGAATCCTCCGACCCATCCGCCCATCGTCAGCGCCTCCCGCCGCGTGCGCGCGCCGAGCGGCGTGCGAGGTAGGTCGAGAGCACCGCGTCGAGGCTGTCCGCGGTCGAGACGGTCACCACGTCGATCGAGAGCAGGCTCGCCTGTCGCGAGAGCTCGCGCTGATGCTTCTGGATCTCCTCGCGGTAGGCCTCACGGATCGCGCGTGCGTCGATCTTCTGCATCCCTGAGCCTTCGAGGCCGTCGAGTCGCAGGAGTCCGTTGAAATCGAAGGCCAACTCCTCGGGATCGAGGATCTGGAACACCACCGGTTCGTGACCGGCGTGCACCAGTCGCCGCAGACCCTGCGTGACACCGGCGAGGTCGTCGAAGAAGTCCGAGAAGATACAGACGATGCCGCGTTGCTTGATCTTCGGAGTGATCCACTCGACGACGGAACCGATGCCGGTCGATCCCTTGGGCTCGGCCTTGTCCAGGGTCTCGAGGATCTCCTTCCGCTGCAACGCACCGTTGCCCGGGCGCACTTTCGCGCGGAATTCACGGTCGAAAAGCACGAGACCGGCCGTGTCGCGCTGCATGAGCACGAGGTGCGCGAGCGACGCCGCGCACCACCGCGCGTAGTCGAACTTCGTCCACGGTTTGCTGCCGTAGCTCATCGATTCGCTGGCGTCGACGAGCAGGTGACACACGAGGTTCGTCTCCTCGACGTACTGCTTCACGACGAGGCGGTCCTGGCGCGCGTACACCTTCCAGTCCACGCGCCGCAGATCGTCACCGGGCACGTACTCGCGGTGCTGCGCGAACTCGACGGAGCTCCCGAGGCGCGCCGAGCGGTGTTGTCCCGCCATGAAGCCCTCGACGACCGTGCGGGCGACGAGGCTCAAGGACGCGAGGCGGTCGAGGACCGCCGGGTCCAGTGCGGAGACTCCCTGCGCCATCCGCGGATCAGTTCTTCACGGGGACGCCGGGGACGCCGACGCCGACCTTCTCGGCCGGGCTCGTCTCGGAGAGCAAGCGATCGATGATGTGGTCCGACGTGACGCCTTCCGCCGCAGCGGAGAATGTCGTGACGATGCGGTGACGCAGCACGGGGTGCGCGACGGCGCGCACGTCTTCGATGGCGACGTGATGACGGCCCGCGATCGCCGCGTGGGCTTTGGCGCCGAGCACGAGGAATTGACTGGCGCGCGGCCCCGCTCCCCACGTGACCCAATCGCGCAGGAACGACGCTTGACCTTCCGTCTTGCTGCGCGTTCCGCGCGTCAAGGCGAGCACGAAGTCGAAGACGTGATCGGCGATCGCGATGCCGCGGATCGTGCGCTGGAACGCCAGAAGCTCTTCCGCGCCGACGACTTTCTGGGGCTCCTCTCCGACACCGCCAGTCGTGCGGCGCAGGATCTCGCGCTCCTCATCGAGGCTCGGATAACCGACCTGGACGAGGAACATGAAACGGTCGAGTTGCGCTTCGGGCAGGGGATACGTGCCCTCTTGTTCGATCGGATTCTGCGTCGCGAGGACGAAGAACGGATCGGGCAGTTCGTGGCGCTTGCCCGCGCTCGTGACTTGGCGCTCGACCATCGCCTCGAGCAACGCCGCCTGCGTCTTGGGCGGCGTGCGGTTGATCTCGTCGGCGAGGACCACGTTCGCGAACAGCGGTCCCGCCGCGAAGCGGAACGAGCGCGCGTTCGAGACCGGGTCGATCTGCAGGAGCTCCGTCCCGGTGATGTCGCTGGGCATCAAGTCGGGCGTGAATTGGATGCGCGCGAAGGACAGATCGAGCGTCCGCGCGAGGCTCGACACGAGCAAGGTCTTCGCGAGACCCGGCACTCCGACGAGCAGCACGTGACCGCGTGTGAGGACCGCGAGCAAGAGCTCGTCGATCACTTTTTCCTGCCCGACGATCGTCCTGTGCAGTTCGGACTTCATCTGCGCGTGGACCGCGCGAAGTCGCTCCAGAGAGGCTTCGGTCATGGCGTGAACTCGTTGAGGAGGCGGTCCTGGTCGGGCGGGGACGCGCGACTCGGAACAGAAAAACTAGATCATTGCGGTCGGGCGCGGTCGAATTCGGCGGGTTCGACGACCGTGGAACCCGGTTCCTCCCTATCGTCCAGCCGTGCACCGGTCTCGCGGGGCGTCGGAAGGATCTTCGGGTTCCGCGCAACGTACTCGCGGCGCATGGGGCCTGCGAGCCCGCTTTCGAAAGCCTTTCCCGGCGGGGTCAGCGACTCACGAGGAACGCGAGCGAGTTCGGACCGGCGATGCGGATCCACTCGGCGCCGGACGGACCCTGCCGCGCGATCGCACTCACCCGCGGGAAAGCGCTGCGCGGTCCGATTTCGATGTCCGCTCGCACGCGGAGTTCGAGGTCCAGGATCCACGCGCGACCGCCGGCCGAGGCGACCCAGGCGCGGCCGAGTTCCGCGGCCGCGATGGACCCGCGCTCGAGGGTCGCGAAGGGCAACACGGCCGAACGTGACTCGCGCCCGTTGACGAGGTCTTGACGGAGGAGCGCGACGCCGCCCGAGCCTTGGGTCCAGGCGAGCCAAGTCGAGTCGGACCCACGTGCGAGGGCGAAAGGGATCCGCGCGCTCTCGAGGACGAGCGGCGCGGCGACGAAGAGACCGGAACCGACGTCGGGGCCGGCGACGACGCGGAGCAGCGCGCCCTCGGCCGCGGCCGGTGCGGCCCAGAGTTGCGTGTCGCCGGCGATCCATCCGCCCGCCGCGGTCGGTCGTGTGTTGCGGCGCGAGGTGCGCACGATCCAGGCCACCCGTCCGTCGAGCGCCTCGACACAGGCGATCGCCCCGAGCCCGGTGTCGATCGCGATCAGGCCCGCCTCAGCCCGGATCGGCGGAAGCGCGGGCCAGCTGGTCGGCTCGGGCGGTTCCATGCGACCGCGATCCATCCCGCGCGCCGTGGCGCCGGTCGCGAGCCGTCGGGACCAGCGCAACGTGCCGTCGCGCGGATCGAAACCCGCGCACCAGGACTCCGCGCGCGCTTCGTCGAGTTCGTCCACGGTCTCGGTTCCGACGGACCAGGCACGGACATGCACGACGAGCACGTCGCCCACGACGAGGGGACCTGGTTGGAACTCGAGGAGCGCCTTCGCACCGGTGAGCGAAGGGGATTCGAGGCGCACGCCGTCTCGGACGAACGTGTCGGAGTCGCGCGCCCATGCGATCCGCGGAGTCGCGCGCGCATCGACGCCGACGAGCGCGTTGCCGCGGCTCTCGCGCGCGCGGCCGACGACGAGAGCGAGGTGTCGGTCGCTCACCGCGAGTCTCTCGTCCCAAGGCGCTCCGACCTCCGAGAAAGCCGTCCCCGCTTCCACGCCGAGTGCGAGCAAGGCTGCCGCGATGTCGAGCGCCGCCGTCGCGCGGCCCTCTCCGTCGAAGCCGAGGAGTCGTCCGTTCGCGTGATGCCACGTCGCGCCGAAGTCGGACACGAGCGTGTCGTCGCCGGCGAACGACGCGTCGTCCTCGATCGCGAACGCGAGACCGGGAATCGTCGTGTCGCGCGCATCGCGCGCAACGCCGAGGACGATCGTCCGCTCGAGCGACAGCTGCAGCTCGGCCGCCGGCGAATTCGTCGTCGCCGCGGGCGGAACCCGTGTGCCGCTCGCGACGGAGCCGCGCGGCACGAGAGCCGTTCGCAACACGAGAGCACTTCGCAACACGACGGCTGCCTGGAGCGCGTCGTCGTTCCGCTCCACGTCGAGCAACGCGCGTCCGGCATGGAGAGCGGCGTCACGCTTGTGGCCGCGCTCGGCCGCGAGGTCCGCGAGCCTCAGCGCGGCACGCGCGGCTGCGCGCGTGAGCGGGAACTCGCGCGCGACCCGCGTGAGGTGGAGCTCCGAATCACCCGCGGCGACGAGCTCCAACTCCGCGAGCGGCCCAAAGCGCGCGCGCCAGGCTTCGGACTCCGCGACGCCGAGGTCTGCGAGTCGGCGGCGCACGGTGTGGTGCGCATCCTCGGCGCGCCGCGCGAGAGTGCCGTCGGGATCGGAACGTGCGCGAGGCGGCGGAGCGACGAGCACGCCGTCGAGTCCGACGATCGATTCCGATCGGCTGGCCACGAGCGCATCGCGCCAAGCGTCGAACGCCCCCTCGCGCTGACCTTCGTTCCAGGCGCGGTCGCCGGCGATGAGGCGGTCGAGTGCGCGCGACGAGCCCTCGAGGAGAACCTCGGTGTCGGGCGGGCCTTCGACGACCGGCTGCGGTTCGGGCGCTTGGGCGCGAGCGAGGGGAACGAGCGCGAGCAGGACGACGCACGTGCACGCGCCCGCGCCCGTACGACCCGCTGCGAACGCGCGCGCGGCCCGCGCGGACATGGATCAGAAACCGCTCGTGCCCGCGGCTCTCGACGTCGGGTTCGAGATGCCAGCTTCCCGAGGTGACGTGCCTGCTTCCCGAGGAGACAGGGTCCTGTCCAGGCCTCCGGATGCACCCTCCGCGCCGACCGTGCCTTCCGACTCGGTCAGGGGTCGTGCTCCGCGGCGCAGTCGGCTCTGCCGTTCGCGGAAGATCGGATCGCGACGCACGGCGAGTTGCATTTCGTATGCGTCGTACAAGGATCGATCGTGCGACCAACGTGCTTGGAGCATGTCGGACGCGGAGGCGAGACGGCTCGCTTCGCGCATCGCCGGTCGTAGGCCAAGGAACGCGATCTGTGCGAAGAGCACGAGGGCGGCGAAGACCGGCACCCAGTACAGGAGTCGTGATCCCAATTCGCGGAGCGGGGGGCGCACGATCGGCGCCGTCGGCGCGCTGGCATCCGGAGCGCTCTCCGGCATGTGTTCCGTCGTTTTCATCGACCCTCCACGAAGAGCTTGGCACCGTACACCGCGCTGGCGCCGAGTTCTTCCTCGATCCGCAGGAGGCGGTTGTACTTCGCGACGCGATCCGTGCGACACGGGGCGCCCGTCTTGATCTGTCCGCAATTCATCGCGACGGCGAGGTCGGCGATCGTCGTGTCCTCGGTCTCACCCGAGCGGTGACTCGAGATCGTGCGCCAACCGTTGCGGTGCGCGAGTTGGATCGTGTCGAGCGTCTCGGACAACGTTCCGATCTGGTTGACCTTGATGAGCACTGCGTTCGCCGCGCGACGCACGAGTCCGTTGCGGACGCGCTCGACGCTCGTGACGAACAGATCGTCGCCGACGATCTGCACACGCTCGCCCAGGCGCTGCGTGAGCTCGACCCATCCGTCCCAATCGTCCTGGTCGAGGCCGTCCTCGATGCTCCAGATCGGATACTTCTCGCACATCCCGGCCCAGTACTCGACGACTTGCGACGAGGTGAGCTTCTGGCCTTCGAAGTCGTACTTCCCGTCGTGGAAGAACTCGCTGGAGGCCGCGTCGATCGCCAAGTAGACGTCGCGCCCCGGTCGAAGGCCGCACTTCTCGATCGCGGTGAGGATCAGCGTGATCGCCGCCTCGTTGTTCGCGAGGTTCGGCGCGATACCGCCTTCGTCGCCGACCGAGGTCGACAGCTTCTTCGACTTCGCGATGCCGCGCAGCGCGTGGAAGACCTCGGTGCCCATCCGCAGACCTTCCGCGAAGGTCGAGGCGCCGAACGGCATCACCATGAACTCTTGGATCTGCACGCTCGTGTCCGCGTGCTTGCCGCCGTTCAAGATGTTCATCATCGGCACGGGCAGCACGTGCGCGGCGGCACCGCCGATGTAGCGGTAGAGCGGCAGGCCCGCTTCCTCCGCCGCGGCGCGCGCGACGGCGAGAGACACACCGAGGATCGCGTTCGCGCCCAGTCTCTTCTTGTTCGGCGTACCGTCGAGCGTGATCAACTCGCGATCGATGGCGGCTTGGTCCATCGCGTCGAGGCCGATGAGCTCGCGCGCGATCTCCTCGTCCACGTGCGCCACGGCCTTCGAGACACCTTTGCCCGAGTAGCGCGGGCCGCCGTCGCGCAGCTCGTGCGCTTCGTAGGTGCCGGTGCTCGCGCCGGAGGGGACGCAGGCTCGACCGGTCGCGCCGGATTCGAGTGCGACATCGACCTCGACGGTCGGATTGCCGCGCGAGTCGAGGATCTCGCGCCCCTTGAGGTGAACGATCGCGGACATGGGTGTTCCGTACCCTTTTCGGAACGGTTCTGGAAGAGCGAGCGCGTGAGCCCGGTCGCGGCCGACGATCCGGAGTGAAACTTGCCGGGCTCGGCCGTACCGTCCTCGGGTCCCGCGGCCGCGTCGACCCGCGGCTCCCATGCGCAAGATCCACCTTCTGCCGAACCTCCTGACGCTCGCGAACGCGATCTGTGGTTTGCTCGCGATCTGCAAGGGGATCGACGCGCTGGCCTACGCCGGGCCGGATCCGCTGCGCTTCTACCAGAACCTCGAGACCGCGGCTTGGCTCGTCTACGTCGGGATGGTGTTCGACGCGCTCGACGGCAAGGTCGCGCGCATGGTCGGCGGAGGCAGCGCCTTCGGAGCCCAGCTCGACAGCTTCAGCGACATGCTGACCTTCGGCGTCGCGCCCGCGATCCTCACGAAGATCCTGATCGAGCACGAGGCGGCGGCGTGGGGGATGGCCGTGAACCCGCGACTCACCTTCGCGGCGGCGGCGCTGTTCGCGATCATGGCGATCCTGCGGCTGGCACGCTTCAACCTGGAGAACGACCCCGATCCCGAGGCGCACAAGTCGTTCCAGGGCCTGCCGTCTCCGGCCGCGGCGGGCACGGTCGCGTCGGCGATCCTGCTCTACCTCACGCTGCGCGATCCACGTCTCGAGCACTCGGACGGGATACGGACTCCGCTCGGGCTCGTCCTCGACTACTTGCCGGCGAGGATGGAACTCGGTTTCGCCATGCCTCTCTTGTGGGTCTCGCTCGTCACCTTGGGCCTGCTCATGGTGAGCCGCGTGCGCTACACGCACATGTTCTCCGCGCTCACGGGGCGCGGACAGTTCTTCACCCTGGTGTGGGTCGTCGTGGCGGCGCTCCTCTTGCTCACGATTCCGGCACTCTCGCTCTTCGTCGTTTTCCACGGGTACGTCCTGATCGGTCTCGTCCGCGCTGCCATTCGTCGCGGCGGCAAGGGCGCAGCGATTGCGGAGACCGGCACGTGAGCCGATGTCTCGCCGCCGTCGCGGTGGGAACGAACGTCGGGGATCGCGCCGGGCACGTCGAGCGCGCGCTCGCGAGCCTTTGTGAACTGCCGACGACGCGAATTCTGGCGGTCTCGGCCTGGCACGAGACCGAGCCCGTCGGCGGTCCGCCGGGCCAAGACAGCTACTGGAACGGCGCGGTGTTGTTGGAGACGGAGCTCGCGCCGGAGGCCCTGCTCGAACGACTCCAAGCGATCGAGACCGCGGCCGGTCGCCAGCGGACGCCCGGCGTACGCGACGACCCGCGCACGCTCGATCTCGATCTCATCGTGCACGGCACGTCCGTGATCGAGCGACCGGACATCGTCCTGCCGCATCCGCGCGCACGAGAGCGCGCCTTCGTGCTCGAACCGCTGGCGGAGATCGCCCCGGATCTCGTGTTCGCCGACACGGGCGCGAACGTGTTGGAGGCGCTCGCTCGGCTGCGCGATCGACCGCGCGACGTGCGCGCGATCGTCGCGCTCGGGGAGCCAGCCGTTGCGCGTGCGTGGTGCGCGAGCGCGCGCTCGAGCGGTGACCGCATCGGCTTCGTCCCCACGATGGGGGCCTTGCACGAGGGCCATCTCGAGCTCGTGCGCCGCGCCGCGCGCGAGAACGATGCGGTCGTCGTCAGCGTGTTCGTGAACCCGCTGCAATTCGACGAGAAATCGGACTTCGAGCGCTATCCGCGCGACTTCGCGGGCGACGTGCAGATGCTCGAGCGTGCCGGTGCTGCGCTGGCCTTCACCGGCACCCTGGCCACTTTTTTTCCCGGCGAACTCGATGCGGCGGGAGCGTTGCCGCACACGTTGCTGCTCGACCCCGGACCGTGCGCGCTCGGGCTCGAAGGTGCACTGCGCGCCGGACACTTCGCCGGCGTCGCCACGATCGTCGCGCGACTCTTCGACGTCGTCGCGCCGCACGTCGCCTACTTCGGCGAGAAGGACTTCCAGCAGACGCTCGTCGTGAAGGACTTGGCGCGCGCGCGCGGCGGACCGCCGATCGTCGTGTGCAGGACCGCGCGGGAGGCGTCGGGGCTCGCGCGTTCCTCGCGCAACGAGCGCCTCGCGCCGGCGGATCGAGTCGCGGCGTCGGCGATCCACCGCGCGCTGCTCGCGGGCCGGATGACCTGGCGCTCGGGGGAGAGGCGGCCGGCGGCACTCGAGCGAGCGCTGCGGAGCGTGCTCGAAGCCGCGCCGCTCGCGATCGAGTACGCGACCGTGCGCGACCCTGATTGCTGGACTCCCGAGGAGCCGACCGCGCCCCTCGACCGTGGGCAGGCCCTGGTGGCCGCGCGGATCGGTGGCGTGAGACTCATCGACAATCTGCGGCTCGACGCACCCGAGCCGGCCGGACGCGCCCGTTGAGCGGGCCGTGGATCCGCGCTCTGGCGCCCGCGAAGGTCAACCTGACCCTCGAAGTGCTCGCGAAGCGTCCGGACGGTTTTCACGAGATACGTTCGTGGATGCTCGCCATCGACCTGGTGGACGTGGTGCGCGTGCGCACGAACACGACGGGGGTCGTGACGCTGTCGGTGAGCGGGCCCGCGGCTTCGGCCGACATTCCGCTCGACGAGCGCAACCTCGCGGTCCGAGCGGCGCTGGGCGCGCTCGCGACGGCACGCGCGGGCGGCACGGTCGCGGACGGGATCGGCCTCGAGATCGAGCTCACGAAGACGATCCCGAGTCAAGCCGGCCTCGGCGGGGGATCCTCGGACGCGGCCGCAGCCTGGATCGCGACTTCCGCGGCGTGCGGGGCGCCCCACGACACCCTACGTCAAGAAATCGAACTCGCGCGGCTCGGCTCGGATTGCGTCTTCTTCGGAAAGGCCTACACGGGCATCGGAATCGCAACGAGTCGCGGCGAAGTCGTCGAGGTCGTCACGACCGTTCAGCCGCGCTGGATGCTCGCCGTCGTGACTCCCGAATGCGTCGCTGCGACGGCCCTCGTTTATGCGCGAGCCTTGCCTCGCGAATCGCATGCGCCTAGCTTGCGTCCGCGTCTCACCGGAACCGCTCTCGATGCCGCATCCACTCCGCCGAACGATCTCGAACGCGCGGCCATCGCCGCGATTCCCGATCTCGCGGCCTGGAGAGCGCTGCTGGACGACCTGGGCCTCACCAAGTGGCGCCTCGCGGGCAGCGGTTCCTCGTGGTTCGGACTCTACGACGACCGCGCGGAGGCCGAACGCGCCCTGCAGCGAGTCGAGCACGCAGCGCGCGCGAGCGGGCTCGGCATTCGCCTCGCTCGCGCCGTTGGACCCGCAGGACACGGCGCGATACTCGTTCCGGAAACTTGAACCAACGTTCATCCGGCGCGCGGACTCCACCTCGTGCGTCCGGGGCAGGGTCAAGGTCGAGGCGCAACGACGATGAGGATCACCGAGATCCGCATCAAGTTGCTCCTCCAGGCGCGCGACAAGCTGCGCGCGTTCGCGAGTCTCACTCTCGACGATACGCTCGTCGTGCGCGACATCAAGATCATCGACGGCGCGAAGGGGCTCTTCGTAGCCATGCCGAGTCGCAAGCTGTGCGACCGGTGCCCGGCGTGCGCGGCGAAGAACCACATTCGCGCGCGCTTCTGCAACGAATGCGGCGGACGGCTCGCCGACGATCGCGGTGAGCTCGACGAGCGTCGCCGTCCGCGTTTGTACGCCGACATTTGCCACCCGATCAGCCAGGACGCGCGCGACTTCGTGCAGACCGCCGTGCTGCGCGCGTACGGCGAGGAATTCGAGCGCTCGAAGAAGGACGGGTACGTCGCGCAGAGCTTCGACGACCTGGACTACGACTATCTCGAGGACGATTCCTCGAGTGAACTGCGCTGAGGGGTACGGAGTCAGGCTCCCCTCCGCCGTTCTCCTCACCGCCCAGAGCGCGATGCGCTCTGGGCGGTGAGGAGAACGGCGGAGGGGAGCCTGACTCCGTACCCCTCAGCCAGCCGCGCTGTCACCGGCCGTCGCGACGCGCCGTCCCTCGCGCAAGCTCGCGCGCAGCCAGTCGCGGTTGAGCCGCGCGATGTGATCGATCGGGATCGACTTCGGGCACGCGGCCATGCACTCGCCGTGGTTCGTGCACGACCCGAAACCCTCGGCGTCCATCGTCGCGACCATCGCCCTCGCACGCCGCCAGCGTTCGGGTTGACCTTGCGGGAGCAACGCGAACTGCGACACCTTGGCCGCGGTGAAGAGCATCGCCGACGCGTTCGGACACGCGGCGACGCACGCACCGCAACCGATGCACGCGGCCGCGTCCATCGCGAGGTCGGCGTTCTCCTTCTCGATTCCGATCGAGTTGCCATCGATCGCGGATCCCGTCGGCGCGCTGATGAACCCGCCCGACGCGATGATCCTGTCGAAGGCGGAGCGATCGACGACGAGGTCCTTCACGACCGGGAAGGCACTCGCACGCCACGGTTCCAGCGTGATTTCGGCACCTTCGGGAAAGCTGCGCATGTGGAGCTGGCACGTCGTGGTGCGCTCCTTCGGGCCGTGCGGCCGCCCGTCGATCACGACGCCGCACGAACCGCAGATGCCCTCGCGGCAGTCGTGTTCGAAAGCGATCGGGTCGCGACCCTCGAGCGTCAACCGTTCGTTCAAGACGTCGAGCATCTCGAGGAAGGACATGTCCGCGCTGACGTCACCCGCGTCGTAGGACTCGAAACGACCTTCGTCGGCCGCGTCCTTCTGCCGCCACACGTTCAAGCGGATCTTCATCACTTGTAGCTCCGGGTCGCGAGGTGGACGGATTCGAATTGCAGGGGCTCGACGTTGCGGATGGGGGCGCGGTCCTCGCCCGTGTATTCCCAGGCCGCCACGTGGCAGAAGCGATCGTCGTCGCGCCGTGCTTCGCCGTCCTCGGTCTGGTGTTCGACGCGGAAGTGGCCGCCGCAGGACTCCTCGCGTTCGAGTGCGTCGCGACACATGAGTTCGCCGAGTTCGATGAAATCGGCGACGCGACCGGCCATCTCGAGCGACTGGTTCACGCTCGCGGCGGATCCGGGCACGTTGACGTCGCCCCAGAACTCCTCGCGCAGTTTTGGAATGCGTTGCAACGCCTTCTGGAGGCCGCTCGCGCTGCGCGTCATGCCGCATTCGCCCCATATGATCCGGCCGAGTTCGCGGTGGAACGAAGCCGCGGTGCGCTTGCCGCGAATCGCGAGCAGTCGGTTCGCGCGCTCGGTCACGGCGTGTTCCGCGGCGAGAACATCCGGGTGATCAGGCCCGACTTTCTCGAGCTTCGCCGTCGCCAGCCAATTCCCGATCGTGTACGGCAGGATGAAGTAGCCGTCGGCGAGACCTTGCATGAGCGCGCTCGCGCCGAGTCGATTCGCGCCGTGATCGGAGAAGTTCGCTTCGCCGATGACGTGCAACCCCGGGATCGTGGACATGAGGTCGTAGTCCACCCACAGCCCGCCCATCGTGTAGTGCGTGGCCGGGAAGATGCGCATCGGCGAGCGATACGGGTTCTCGTCCGTGATGCGCTCGTACATCTCGAAGAGGTTGCCGTAGCGTTCGCGGATCGCGCTCTCGCCGAGGCGTTGGATCGACGCGCTGAAGTCCAGGTAGACGCCGAGCCCGGTCTTGCCGACGCCGCGCCCGGTGTCGCACGCTTCCTTCGCGGCGCGCGAAGCGATGTCGCGCGGCGCGAGGTTGCCAAAGCTCGGGTACTTGCGCTCGAGGTAGTAATCGCGCTCTTCCTCGGGGATGTCAGCCGGTGCCCGCGTGTCACCGGGCTTCTTCGGGACCCAGATGCGCCCGTCGTTGCGCAGCGACTCGCTCATCAGCGTCAGCTTCGACTGGTACTCGCCGCTCACGGGGATGCACGTCGGATGGATCTGCGTGTAGCACGGGTTCGCGAACGCCGCGCCCTTCTTGTACGCGCGCCAATTCGCGGTCGTGTTGCAGCCCTTCGCGTTCGTCGAGAGGTAGAAAACGTTGCTGTAGCCGCCCGTCGCGAGCACGACGGCGTCCGCGATGTGCGAGCGCACTTCACCGGTGACGAGATCGCGCGTGACGATGCCGCGCGCGACACCCGAGACGACGATGAGCTCGAGCATCTCGTGGCGCGAGTACATGCGCACGCGACCCTGGCCGATCATGCGTTCCAGCGCCGAATACGCGCCGAGCAGGAGCTGCTGACCCGTCTGACCGCGCGCATAGAACGTGCGCGAAACTTGAGCTCCGCCGAAGCTGCGATTCGCGAGCAAACCACCGTACTCGCGCGCGAACGGCACGCCCTGCGCGACGCACTGGTCGATGATCTTCACCGACGTCTCTGCGAGTCGGTACACGTTGGCTTCGCGCGAACGGAAGTCGCCGCCCTTCACGGTGTCGTAGAAGAGGCGATAGATGCTGTCGCCGTCGTTCTGGTAGTTCTTCGCGGCGTTGATGCCGCCTTGCGCGGCGATCGAGTGCGCGCGGCGCGGGCTGTCCTGGAAGCAGAACGCGTCGACTTGGTAGCCGAGCTCGGCCATCGTCGCCGCCGCCGACGCTCCCGCGAGACCGGTACCGACGACCAGGACCTTGTACTTCCGCTTGTTCGCGGGGTTGACCAACTTCATCTCGAGCTGGTGGCGCTCCCACTTCTTCTCGATGGGACCGGCGGGGATCTTGGCGTCGAGTTTCATGGTGGATCGCTAGCTAGGGAGCCAACCGGCGAGCGCCGCGATCGGAATCGAAATGTTGCCGAGCACGATGAGCGCTGCGAATATGCACGCAGATCCGCGGCGCAGCGCTTCGTAGCGCGGGTGCGCGAGCCCGAGCGTCTGCAAGAGGCTCCAAAGCCCGTGGTAGAGGTGCACGCCGAGCGCGACCATCGCGACGATGTAGATGCCGGCCGCGAGCGGCGCCGCAAGTCCGGTCGTGACGTTGTGGTGGACACCGCCCTCGCGATAATCGGCGTGAACGCTGCCCCAAGTGAGATGGAGCAGGTGGTAGACGACGAAGAGGAGCACGATCGGCCCGGTGACGCGCATCGTGCGCGAGGCGTACGTCGACTGCTTCGCAGTCCACTGGCGATAACCGACGGGGCGCGCCTGCCAACTGCGGCGTGTGAGCACCCACGCGGCACCGATGTGCGCCACGAACGCCACGAGGAGGCCTGCGCGCGCGACCCAGAGCGCGCCGCCGTGACCGAGCTCGTGCAGCATGCGCCCATAGACGTCGAGCGCCCACGACCCATCGCTCGCACGCGGCAGGTAAACCTGCAAGTTGCCGACCATGTGCGCGATCACGAAGCCGAACAGCGCGAGGCCGGTCACGGCCATGATCGCTTTGAGGCCGATCGTGCTCGTGAGGGCGCTCGTCGCGCGCGCGACGGCTGCGGTGGGCTGGGCCTGGACGCTCATGGAGAGTTCGAGAGGGAGTCGAACGGGTGTTCGTCGCCTGGACAATGCGGATGCGAGAACCCAACATCATGCCGCGGGCTCGACCGGCTTTCACGCGTCGAGTGCGCCTCCGCCGGCCTTCCGGGTCCGGTTCTCTCGTTGGATCTCGTCGTCTCGAACCGTGCCGAAGAATGGAGCGCGCTGGTCGCGCTGGCGCGCGAGCAGGTGCCGCACGCGGACGTGCTCGAACTGCGGCTCGATGCGTGCGCGGATCGACCCGAGGAGGAGATGCAAGCCGCGTTCGCGACTCTTGCGCGACCGGTGCTCGTCGCCATCAACGGACCCGAGGCGTTCGGCACGTTCGCCGGCAGTGACGCGCAACGTCTCGAGCTGTTACGCCGGGCGAGCGCCGCTGGCGCGGCGTGGATCGACGTGCCCTGGACACTCGCGCGCGCGCTCGGACCGGTGCGCGCGCGACGCGTCGTGTCGCGACACGTTCTGAGTGGGACGCCCGTCGATCTCGAGGGACTTCTCGCCGACATCGAAGGCGTCGCCGACCCCGAGGATCGCATCAAGCTCGTGACGCACGCGCGCTGCGCCGAGGACGGCTTGCGCATCCTGCGCCTCGCGCGAAGCCGCGCGCGCGCCGGTCGGCCGATCGTCGCGTTCGCGAGCGGTGCAGCCGGCAGCTTCACGCGCGTTCTCGCTCCCATCTGCGGCTCGCTCGCGACGTACGCCGCGCCCGCGCGCACGAGCGAAGGCGCACCGACGGCACCGGGCCAGATCGAAGCCGACGTGTTGCGCGCGATGTGGCCCGCCCTGGGCGCGACCGGATCGACACGAATCCTCGGCGTGGTCGGCCGTCCGATCGGCGCATCGCTCTCGCCCGCGTTGCACGGCGTCGCGTTGCGCAAAGCGCGCGTGGACGCGGCCTACGTCGCGTTCGAACCGGAGTCGTTCGCGGCGTTCCTCGATCTCGCCACCGACATCGGCGTGAGCGGACTCTCCGTGACGATGCCGTTCAAAGCCGAAGCCGCAGCTCTCGCCCGCGTCCGCGACGACGCCGTCGAAGCCTGCGGCGCCGCGAACACGCTGGTGCGGACCGACCTCGGTTGGCACGCGACGAACACGGACGCGAGCGCCGTGCGGACGTGCATCGAGCGCGCGCTCCGCGTGGACGGACGCAAGCTCGCGGACCTCGTCGCGGTCGTCGTGGGAACCGGCGGAGCTGCGCGCGCTGCACTGCATGGACTCGACGGCGCACGAGTCGTCGTCGCGGGTCGTGACCCGGCGAAGCGTGCCGAGATCGCGGGCGCGTTCGCAGCCCAACCGTGCCGAATCGAAGAGCTCGACGAGATCCCGCACGACGTGCTGGTGAACACGACGCCGCTCGGTTCGCTGTCGCACCCGGGCGCGATGCCTGTGCCGCGCGCTGCCTTGCGCGCCGGATCCGTCGTGCTCGACGCGGTGTATCGTCCGCGCACGACGCCGCTGCTCACCGCCGCGCGCGCCGCGGGCGCCACGACGATCGAAGGCCGCGAGTGGTTCCTCGAGCAAGCGGTCGCGCAATTTCGGGCCTTCACCGGCGTGGATGCGCCGATCGAGACGATGCGGGTCGCGCTCGACCTGTTGCTCGCCGAGGATCCCGCATGACGATCGATCCGCGCCCGATCGCGCTCGTGGGCTTACGCGCGAGCGGGAAGACGACGCTTGGGAAGTTGCTCGCGAAGCGACTCGGCCGCGTGTTCGTCGACCTCGACGTGGAGTTGTCGCGCGAGGACGCGGCGTTGCGCGCGACGGATGTGCTGCGCCCGGCGGGGGAGATCCTCAGCGTCGAGGGCGAGCCGCGGTTCCGGGACTTGGAGGAGCGCGCGCTCGAACGCGTGCTGTCGCGCACGGAACCGCTCGTCGTCGCGACCGGCGGCGGCGTGGTCGAGCGCGCGCGCAACCGTTTGCTTCTGCGCACGCGCGCGCAGTGTCTGTGGCTCGTCGTGCCGATCGAAGAGTTACAGCGTCGGATGCGCGCGAACCCGCGAGCGCGACCGGCGCTGCTCGGCAAGGATCCGGTGGACGAACTTCCGCGGCTCGCGGAACGGCGAAACGGGTGGTTCCAGGAACTCGAACCGCGGATCGTCGAGTGTTCGCGGCGACCGCCGGTGTCGGTGGATCGGTGCGTGGCGGCGCTCGAGACCAGGATCGGGAACTGAACTCGGCCGCGCGGCCGTTGCGTCGAGCGTTCGTGGTCGCACGGCGATCTCATCCGGACCTGCCCCTGACATCCATTCCGCATCGTGTTCGTCCGACAGTGCACCTCGGCAACGGCACGGGATCCGAGAGGTCCAGCCACTCCCCCTCGTGGCGATTCCCAGCTCGATCGGGGAATCAGCGGGGGCCGACTTGACAGTCCCTGAACACGGTGTGAGCCTCTGCCAGCCCCTGCGCGACACCATCGCCGCGCCGGGTCTTCCCGAGTCGATGGACGAACAGCCGCTCTCCTCCGCGCAGCCGATTCCGACTCCCGAAGAGCCGGTGTGGAAGCGCGTCCTGTCCGGCGCGTCTCCGCGCGAAATCTTGTCGCGGCTCGTCGACGGGGACCCGCTCGAACTGCGCTCCCGATGCGAGGCGCGCCTGCGCTCGCAAGCGATCTTGCTCGATCGACACCGACTTCAGTTACGCACGGCCGCGCACGTCGCTCGACACGCGCCGGGCTATGCGGGCTCGCCGCCCATCGACGTTTGGCTGGCCGAGAAGATCAAAAAAGCCGTGCAGGAACTGATCGCCGAAGCGGTGGAACTCACCGCGGCCGGCGAGATCGCGCAACCGCCGGATGACGACAGACTACTCGCGATCGCGGAGGCGATGGGGATGGATCCGAGCGTGCTCGCGCGCGGATGCGTGGCGTTCAATCGGGCTTCGTTCGAAACGCGCGCGGCGTTCTACGGCCTCGTCCTCGACGGACGCGATCCGGTCGAGTGGTGCCGCGAGAACAGTTCGACGTCCGAGCGCGCGCAAGCTTCGCTGAAGAGCGCGCTGTGGGCCTTGGGTGTTCGGGGCGAGCTCGACCTCGACGATTGGATGCGAGGAGAGGAGGATCATGAGTGACGTGATCCAACTACGCCCCGAAGTGATGGAACTCGTGCGCGAGATCGCGCAGCGGCCGGATTCCGTTCTGCTGCGCGTGAAGCCCGGGGCGGAGATGTGTGCGCTGCGCGAGGACCGGTCATGGTTGACGGGATCGGAGTCGAGTTTGAGCCGTGCGGAGCGGCACCTCGTCGAGGTGTATCGCGAGGAAGTGGCGTACGCGTTGCGCGCTGCGGCTTGGCTGCTGATCGCGACCAGTCCTGAGGGGGTAGTCCGCGTCACTCGCGGCATTGGACCCTCGCGTACGATCCCGGTTCCAACAGCGCGTGAGGTTGCGGCGCTGGCCTCGAAGGGGCTGATCGCCCGGAAGATGGATGGACAAGCCGACGCCACTAGCGCGTCTCTCCAAGCGATCGCTTCCCCAGAGGCGATTCTTTGGCCGCGGCCTGAAGTTCTGTGCGTGCTCGCCCACCGCTTGGTGCCGTCGTGCAACGGCCGGATCCTCGCGGGTATTGCTTACGCACTCGCTTCGAGGCCCGAAGCTGCTCGTACCTCGTTCTCGAGTGGACTCGAGTTCGCAACTTCTGTCGAACTCGCTGCTGCCGCGTGGCAGGGCATCGCAGGCTTGGAAGAGCAACGTGACCAGTGGTTGCGTGCCCGACTAGCCGCTCATCGAGCCCGGACGCTTCACCCAGGATTGGCGAGTGCCTGGATCATCGAGTTGTGGTGCTCTATTCGGCTCGGAGAGATCGAGCCGGCCCTTTTCGCTGCGGCTGCGCTCGAAGAGATCGCTGCCCAAGACTTGTCTTCAGTCGCGGAGCATGGAATCCGGATCGAGAAGACCGTTTCTGCGCTCAAGCGATCATGGAATCGCGAAGCAGATCGGACGCTACACACTGTTTGGGCTCGGTCCGCCCAGAATGTCGGGAGGATATTGCATGCGCTGGTCTAGGTCTGTGATCGTTGCCTTGCTCCTCGCGTCCGCGTTGGGTGACCTCGACCGCGCGCTCGCACAGAGCGGTGGCATTCAAGGAGTTCCACCTCGTCCTCAAGGCGGGAGCGCGTCCATGATCAAACATCGGATACCGGCGGGGAACCAGACCAACCCGCCTCCCGGCTCTGTAGGCGGCGGTGGCTGATCCGGGTTGCTCCATGCGCGTCCAACGACGATTGCTCATCGCTTTCGCTGGTGTTGTTGCCCTCGTCATGGTTCTGTTCTTCCGCCGAACGGAACAGGAAGGACCGCCGCCCGATCCTGGTGCTCCCGATGGTGCGCACGTCGTTCCATCGTCGAGCGTACCGGCCTCGGATCCAAGCTCACAACTTCGCGACGCGCCCATCGCGGCGGGCACAGAGAGTCGGGTCGAGTCGACGATCGCGCGCATCGTGGTGGGTCCGGATGGAAATCCGATCGAAGGCATTGACGTCAGCTGGACCGCGCTTGATACGGGAAGCTCCAACCTTGGTCTCGATTGGCCGCGAGCTGACCAAGATAAATGGAGTGCAGCGACGACTTCAGCGCTCACCGACGATCTCGGACGTTTCGCACTCACGGAGCCTCCGGGTGCTCGCGGCACGCCATCCGTTGTCTGGCTGACACACCCATCGCACCTCGCGAAGTTCTGGAAAGTCGATCCGGCGGACCGGCTCGGTAGTCTGCCGGCGATCCTCGTCCTTGAGCGGGCCGAGCCTATCTCGGTGCGCGTCGTCCAGGCCGATCGCGAACCCGCACCCGGCGCTCTCGTTGTGCAGCGGCGCCGCCTGGGGTATCGCGAACGCAGCAGCCTCGACCGGTTCGAACTTCAAGCATCCTTTGCGTTGCAGCGGCGGTCGGTCACAGACGCGGATGGTCGAGTCATCGTGCCTGACCTCGGGGGTCGGATGATCCTCTCTGCCGAGCATGAGGCAGGAAATTCGCCAGGCTGGATCGGGACCGCACCGGATTCGGTCGAGCTGCGGCTGGGCCCGTCCTTCTCGTGGAGCGCGCGGTTCAGCTCCGAATCCGCCGAGATCACCGAATCACAGGCCCGGGTGGATGTGTTCACCCTGACGGGCAGTCAGCGCGAGTTCGTAGATTCCGCGACGATCGAGGCTCTGAGGTCGATTGGCTCACGCTCCGCAGCTTGGATTTCTGCAGACCGCTACGTGTTCGAGCTCGACGGTGCGGGAATACCTCAGCATGTTGAAGTTGAGGAGCCGACCCCTGGTGCCCACGTCGAAGTCGAGTTCACCGTCATGCTCGGGTCTCGCTTCCCCGTTCGCGTGACGGATTCTTCCGGTGCACCGCTCGCTGATGCGAAAGTCCAGTGGGCTTGGAATCGCGATCAGCGCTGGCAGTATGCAACTAAGCAGTCGGACGCAACCGGCATAGCGGTACTCGAGCACTCGCCGCTCGGCATCGTTTGGCTCGTCGTCGACCGCGACGGCTTCGTTGGCTATCGACGCAGTCTCGAAGTGAGTGGCAATTTCGAAGGGAGCTTCGACGTCGTCCTCTCGCCCGGCGCGAGCCTCGCAGGTGTAGTCCGCTGTGGGGGCGAGCCTGTCACCGAGTTCACGATCCTTCACCACCCCGTGTCGATCGTGACTGGAACTCGGATCGTGGACTTCAGTGATCGTAAGGACGGAAGGTTCTCGCTCGAGGGTTTGACTCTCGAAGAGACCATCGTCTTCGCGGTCTCGGCGGACCACCCTCGATCGAAGGGGCAAGTCGTCGACCTACGAATTCCGGGTACTAAGCCGCTCGAGTTCGAACTCGCTCCGGGCGCGGCTGGCCGAGGTCTCGTACGCGATGCGCGATCGAGTGAGCCCATCGCAGGGGCCGAAATCCAAGTGTGGACCACCGAGGTCAGTACACGAATGCGACCGTTCGGACCGCTGGTGCTTAGCGACGATCAAGGTCGTTTTCGCGTAGAAGGCCTCGCGATCGGGGAACCGTCGTCCGTCGAGGTCCGCCACCCCGGACGGGCGACGGCCTGGATTCGACGAAAGGTCGAGCAGCTCGGTGAAGTCGACTTGGGGCTCGTCACGTTGGAGGAGCCCGCATCGATTCGGGTCGAACTGAGGCTACCCGTGGGCCTCGATCCGGAGTCGTGGTATGTCGAGCTCGACGAGACGCCGCAGGTGGAGGCGCAGAAGTTCTCCTCGGCCGGTCTCGTGCGATTCCAGGGTCTCGATCCCGCCGGATACTTCGTCGCCGTCTGGTCCGCAGGTGCTGTGAGCTACTCCGAGACGTGCGTCGCTCGAGCGGGGGAAGAAGCAGCCGTGACGCTCGATCTCACGCAGGGGCGCGCGCTCGACGTGGAGGTCGTGTGGGACTCCGATTTACCTGTTCGCACCGACTGTTCGATTGCCGTGCAGTCGTTCGAGCGGGGCCACTCCTCACCGAGTCATCAGTTTGCGCCCGTTCCGGCAAGCGGCCGCGTGAGATTCGAAGCCGTGATCGGCGATCGCATTCGGGTGTCCGTGAACGATTTGGTGGGGATGTGCTTGGGGTCCGTCATCCCGACGCTCGAGGAACTGCAGTCAGGTCGCGTCATCGTGCGCACCGGTGGACCTGCTCGAGTCGTGCGCGTGGTCGACGGTCACGGAACCCCGGTCTCGGGCGTCCAAGTCTCACTTCGGTCGACGGACTCGGGCTGGTACGCGTGGCGGAACACCGACTCCGTCGGGCGCGCTTCTTTCGGAGCACTGAGCGAGGAGATTTACGACGTCGCAATGATGGTCCCACCCCTTGGTGGTGGGGTGGTGCGCCGAGTGAACTGCGACGAAGGAATGGCCGAGGTCGTTTTCGAACCTACTGCGCAACTGTCGATCCGGCTCCTCGACGGCGAGGAACCTCTTACTGGGGTTTCGGTCGGCATCCGCGATGGCTTCGGCTTGGACATGCACTTTGGATTCGTCACAACGG
>Ga0163147_10000397_pt1 | contig 68780 bp, 61 predicted proteins | sample OliLakLV19MP6G1_FD_148597 | JGI IMG/M metagenome (GOLD analysis project Ga0163147, IMG submission 148597) | Freshwater microbial mat bacterial communities from Lake Vanda, McMurdo Dry Valleys, Antarctica- Oligotrophic Lake LV.19.MP6.G1 | ecosystem: Environmental > Aquatic > Freshwater > Lake >... | reverse complement strand
CCCGAGGGGATGCGGGATCGGGGGGGGGGCCCAGGCGGCCCCCGCATGACCCGCGTCTTCTTTTACGATCCAGACTTCAACCCGCGCCCTCCGGCCGGCCCTCCTTTTCCTGAGTCCGCAAAGATCCATCTCGAACGCGGCGGAACCCTCGTGAACGGACGGGACGACGCGGGCTTTTTCGGCGCGGTCGCAACCTCGTGGCCGGGAGGGGCCTGCACGTACGCGCTTGCCATCATGCCGAAGCCTCCCCCGCTGGCCGCCTTCACGTCCCTCATCATGGGCGCGGTGCTGCTCATCGGGGCGCCGGCGGTCGTTCTCTGGTTCGCCCTCACCAAGCCCGTGGCCCGACTGCGAGCCCTCGCCGATGATGTGCGCGCCACGGCGTCGAGCCACTACGAGGCCGCAGTGCCCGTGCACGGCGAGGACGAAATCGCGGAGCTCGGTCATGCCTTCAACGAGGCCTCGGCGGTGGTTCGAGCGCACGTGGCCGAGGTTGAACGGCGCGAAAAGGCGCTCCGGGACTTCGTTGCCCACACGACGCATGACGTGGCCCTGCCTCTCTCCGTTCTCCTGAGCCACGTCGCGACGCTGCGTCAAAACACGGCATCGGGCGGCCTCGACAAAACCGTTGCCGCCATCGCCCAGGAGACGCAGTACATCTCCTCCCTTCTCGCGAACCTCGAAGCGGTGGCTCGTCTCGAGTCGGATGCGGCGCTGCGCGAGAAACACCCCGTCGATCTCACCGCCCTCGTCGAGCGCGTCGCGGTCCGACACCGCGGCGTCGCGTCGAGCTCCGGGATCGACTTCAATCACTCGGCCCCGCCAAACCCGGTGTGGGTCACCGGAGACGTGACGCTCATCGAGCAGGCGGTCAACAATCTCGTTCACAACGCCATCCAGTACAACCGGACGGGCGGACATGTGGCCCTTGTCCTTGAAGAAACCTCGGACGGTTTCGCCATCCGCGCAAGTGACGACGGGCAGGGGGTGGCCGACACTGACCTGCTCCGCCTCGGCGAAAGCCGTTTCCGCAGCGAAGAGGCGCGATCCAGGCGGCCCAACGGCATGGGCCTCGGGATCTCGATTGCGCGCGACGTCGCGAGGCGGCACCACTTCGCCCTTGCCCTCGGCAACCGGGCGGAAGGCGGTTTCGAGGCGGTGCTCACCGGCGCGGTCTCGAGCCCGGGCGAAGAAAAGACTCCGGCTTCTTAGGATTCCCGCAAGGCATCCACCGTTCTAATGGTTCAAGAGGCACACGAATATCGCCTCGATCATCAACCTACAGATTGAGGAGTACGCCCATGAAGAAGCAGACACTCACACTGACGGCCCTCGCGGTCGTCACATTCGGATGGATTTCGGTCGCCTCGGCCCAGGGACCGGGTGGGGGCCACATGCGCCGCCCCGGAGGTCACGGCGGTCAAGGCTTCGGCGCGGGCGGAGCGGACGGGTCGCAAGGTCCGCCGGTCGGCATGGTGGCGCGCCACCTCGGCCTGTCCGACGAACAGAAGGAGCAGTGGAAGGCGCTCCACGAGAAGGCGCGTGAAACCGGCGAGCCCCTCATGAAGGCGGCGCAGGAGGCGAAGCAGGCCTTCGACAAGGCCCTGGATGCCGAAAATGCCGATGCCAACGCGGTCGGCCAGGCCGCTCTGGCCATGCGCGGAGCACACCAGAAGGTCGAGGCCCATCGCAAGGCGACGTTCCAATCGGTCAAAACCATCCTGACCCCCGAGCAGCTCGCGAAGATCGAGGAGATGGAGAAGCAGGGTCCCCGTCGCGGAAGAGGCTTCGGTCCGGGTGAGCCGGGAGAAGGCGGCGGACCCGAAGGCCGACCCCGCAAGCGTCAACGCCCCGAGGGTTCGAACTAGGCCCTCACCCTCTCGATCCTGACGCCCTCCATCAGGATCGAGAGGTTTTTCGTTCTGAGAGAATGCGCCTTGTGAGCGAGGCGCCCCAGGAATTCGACCTCATGGTCATCGGGTCGGGAGCGGCCGGCGAGAAGGGTGCGGCCCAGGCCGGGTAGATCCAGGTGTCGCCCTCCCAAAGCCTGGCCCGCGGCGCGCTCGCGATGATTCTCTCGTCACTCGCCTTCGCGGTGATGGGCGTGTGCATCCAGATCTGCGCCCAGACCCTGCCAAACGGCATGGTGGTGTTCTTCCGGAACATCAGCGGCCTCGTCTTCCTGTCTCCGCTGCTGATGAGCGGGGGGATCGGACTCCTGAAAACGACGCACCTCAGGCAGCATCTCGCGCGCGGCGTGGCCGGCCTGTCCTCGATGTACTGCTTCTTCTACGCGATCGGCCATCTGCCCCTCGCGGACGCCATTCTTCTCAACTACACCCTGCCCCTGTTCATCCCGGTGGTCGAATCCATCTGGCTCGGCGAGCCCTTTCCGGTGAAACTCGCCGTCCCGCTCGGCCTTGGCTTTCTGGGCGTCGTCATCGTCCTAGAGCCCGGTCGCGGGATCATCACGGCCGCGGCATTGCTGGGTCTTTTGGCGGGCCTTCTTTCCGCAGTCGCGCAAACCGGAGTCCGCCAGCTCACGAAGACCGAGCCCACGGTCCGCATCGTGATCTACTTCGCGATCATGGGCACAAGCATCTCGGCACTCGGCCTGCCCTTCGTCTGGGTCACCCCCGCTCCCTCGATCTGGCTGGTCATCGTTCTCCTCGGTCTCTCCGCGACCACCGGCCAGCTCCTGATGACGAAAGCGTACTCGTATGCCCCGGCTTCCCAGATCGGCGGCTTCGTCTACACCGGCGTCATCTTCGCGTCCCTCATGGACTGGGCGCGCCTCGGCCTGACCCCTTCGCCCCGATTCTTCGCGGGCGCCGCCCTCGTCATGGCCGCGGGAGCCTTGATGTTCCGCCTCGCCAGCCGCGGGCCGGTGGTCATCGACAGCGAGTAGGCGGAGGCATCTTCCTTGACCAACGAAGCCGCCCGGCACTTCAACGACGCCGTCCGCGCCGATCAAGGGGCCGCCCGTGGGCAATGGCTCGAGTTGTTGGACTCGTTCGCGTCCCGCGGCATCACGTTTGGGGGCGCGCCCATGCCCACGTTCCTGCGGCCACAGTTCGTGGATCATCCGACCTGGGACGCGATGACCTCGGGCGCCACCCGCCTGGTGCGGCTCTCCGAGCGCGTGGCGAGAAACGCCTTCGGCGGACGGATCGACGAACTGCTGGATTTCCTCGGCGCTCCGGAAGAGCATCGCCGACTGTTGCGGATTGCGCCCGCAGGCCCCGATGTCGCACTTTCACGCGTGGACGGTTTCATCTCCTCGGGGCGCATTCGCTTCATCGAAATCAACTCGGACGCGCCCGCGGGGTTTGGCTACGCGGATCGCATGACCGAGGTCTTCGCCCGCCTGCCCCTGGTCCAGCGCATGCGAACCACCGATGCGATGTCCGTCATTGGTTCGGTCGACGCCCTGGTCGCGGAACTCCGGTCGCACGCCCGCGCGCCGGATCCTCGAATCGCCATCGTGGACCTCAAGACGGTGCGAACCCGCCCGGATCAGGAGATCCTCCGGGAGGAATTCGAGAGGCGCGGCCTGAAGACCCTGCTCTGCGATCCGCGCGACATGGAGATCGCCTCGGGCCGGGTGGTCGTCGCCGGGCAACCCGTTGATCTCGTCTATCGCCGGACCGTGATCTCCGAAGTGCTGGCCATCGAAACCGAAGCGCCGGCGTTCTTCGAGGCCTACCGAAAGGGACTCGCGGTCTTCGTGAACTCGTTCCGCTGTTATCTCTCCGAGGACAAGGCTTTCTTCGCCATCCTCACCGACGAACGCTTCGCCCATCTCCTGTCCGACGATGAACGCGCTTTCGTGGCCGCCCATGTGCCCTGGACGCGGAAGGTCGAGGATCGACGAACCAAGCGGCAGGGTGAGACGATCGATCTGCTCCCCTGGATGGAGTCCCATCGGGCCCAGCTCGTCTTGAAGCCCTCGCATGGCTACGGCGGGGCGAGGGTGACCGTCGGGTCGTCCGTCGATGATGGGCAATGGTCCGATTCCATCCGGTTCGCCCTCAAGTATCCGGGTTGGATCGCTCAGGAACGCGTCGAGATACCAGAGGAGGAGTTCCCGGTCTTCGACGCCCAGGGTGCGCTCGGCTTCGAGCAACTCAAGGTCAACACGAATCCGTTTTACGTCGGCGGTGCGCCGGTGGGGGCGGTGACCCGCATCTCCCGCGACGATGTCATCAACGTCTCCGCGGGCGGCGGTTCAGTTCCGACTTTCGTCGTTTAACGTCTACATCTTCGAGTCGGCGTAGTCGCGCAGGGCGTCCCTCAGGCTCTCGGGGCTTTCCTGCTCCCAGGAGACGAAGCCGGTGGTCTCGGGGATCAGGCTGAGCCAGGCCGTTCCCTCCTCGGTACGAGCGACGCCGCCCATGGCCACAAGCTGCGCCGATGCGGCGAGGGTCTGGAACGTGCCGCGATGACGCTTGTGCACGGGCAGGATGGTAATGGAGAGGAGGCCCCCCGTGGGCGGACGGAGCCGCACCACCCCCGGGCCATCATGCGGCAGGGTCATCTCGGGCATCGGGGCTTTGGTGTCGGCCGCGATCGTGGAGACCATCTTGAAGATCTCATGCGGGCCATCTTCAGGGTGAGAGACGAGGAGAATGCGGGAGCCGCCTCCACCCAGGAAGAGCAGCTTCTGGTGCCACGAGTCCATGATGCCCTGAAGGGTGATCGCCTGGGTGTTGTATTCCCCGAGGATGCCCGCGGAGGAGAGCCAGGCGACCGCCAGCCGGATCTTGAGGGAGGCGAGAGGTATCGCGGCCATGAGCTGGGGCGTCGTGATCTTCGGCTTGTTGGCGATGACTTCGAGCACGTGAGGAGCGCCGCAGTTGAGATCGTCGGTGATCACGCGGATGCCGCGCGAACTGAGGCCGAGGCGGGTGGCCTCATCCGGAAAGTAGGATGCGTTGCGCTCGAACTCGTCCTCGAGCCGCACGGTCTCCATCAGCAGGGTGGTGAGATCGAGGGCGCCCTTCGCGTCGGTGGGGGGAGCCGAGGTGAACGAGAACGCGCCGTTCCGGGTGGCCAACATCTCGATCACGGCTTCGCTGTCGCTCAACCGGAGTATGGACGCACTCACGAGCCCGCCGCGGTTGATGGCGCAGCGGCCCTCGGCGTAGGGCGTCATGACTTTCAACTGGCCGCTCTTACGGCCGCTCGAAAGCATCTCGAAAACTTCGTAGAGCGAGAAGACTTCGACCCGGCCCGAAAGGTCGGCTTTCGAGGTCGAGCCCGTGGTCGTCCCCGCAGGTCGGGCAATCTTTCCCGTCTTCGCCAACTTCGCCTTCCTCCGCTTGCCCAGTTCGTGATTGAAGGCGGTAGCTTAGCTGTCGAACCTTGGGTTCGCGAAGGACTTTGCTCGCGGCCATCGAAAGCGGGCCTTCGCGCGGCGGGTCGTGGCTCAAGCGTCGTCCACAGAACATCCGCAGCGGCTCCACAGGATCTCCACCATCGCTCGTACCGTCCATGCGCACCCAATCCGCGGAGAATACCCACGGTTATCCACAGCTTTCACACAAGCAGCCTCGGCACGATCCTCGGGCCTCTCAGTTTGCGGTCTCTCCGGGGGCTCAGGGCCCATGCGCGCTGAAACAACGCGGGCGTCGCGTCTGCGCTACACGCGGACGAGCGGGTCGAACAGACGGCGGTGTTCGTCGACTGCGAAGCGGTCGGTCATGCCCGCGATGTAGTCGCAGATCACGCGGTGGACGCCGTCGGCGTCGAACCGGGCCTGGTACTGCGGAGGAAGCTGGAGGGGTTCGGAAATGTACGAGCCGAAAAGGTCACGGAGGATCCGGCCCGCTTTGTCGGCCATGCGCATCACCCGCCAGTTACGGTACATGTTCGTGAAGAGGAACGCCTTCAACTCGCGCACGCTTTCCGCCATCTCATCCGAGTACGAGACGAGACGGCCGCCCACGGTTCGGACATCCTCGACCGTGCGGACCCGGCTCGCCTGAATGCGGTGGAGCGTCGTCATTACCAGGTCGTTCAGGCAGCGGTCGATGATCTTCGAGACGATCTGGCGCCGCAGCACGGAGTCTTCACCCGGGCCCTCGCGCAGCACGGACTCGTGAGCCGAGCGGAAGATCCCCACCGAGCGAATCTGCTCGATGGTGAACATCGCGGAGTTGAGACCGTCGTCAATGTCGTGATTGTTGTAGGCGATTTCATCGACGAAATCGACCAGCTGGGCTTCGAGCGTGGGCGCCTCGCCGCGCGCGTATTCCTCGGGGGCTTTCGCGTCGGAGTCGGGCTGATGCTTGATGATGCCCTCGCGCACTTCCCAGGTGAGGTTGAGGCCCGGGTAGTCGGGAGACCGGCGTTCGAGGGTCTCGAGAACGCGGAGGGTCTGGCGGTTGTGCTCGAAGCCGCCGTTTTCCTTCATCAGTTCGGCCATCACTCGTTCGCCCGCATGCCCAAAAGGCGTGTGGCCGACGTCATGCCCCAGGACGAGGGTTTCCACGAGCTCTTCGTTGAGGGCGAGGATGCGGGCGGCGGTGCGGCCGATCTGCGCGCCTTCCAGGCTGTGGGTGAGGCGCGTGCGGTAGTTGTCGCCCTCGTGGTTCACGAAGACCTGGGTCTTGTACTCGAGCCGCCGAAATGACGAGGTGTGGATCACGCGGTCGCGGTCGCGCTGGAAACACGTCCGGAGCGGATGCTCCAGTTCGGTGTACCGGCGCCCGCGGCTCGAAGCGCTCTTCATCGCCCAGGGCGACAGGCGTTCCGCTTCCCAACGTTCCTGGGCGACTCGATCGACGAAAGTCATGAGCATGATCTTAGTCCCCGCGCGGTATCGTGTACGTGCCAACCAAAGCGCAGGCGAGTTCACCTCGCCGAAGCGACGGGGCCTCGCGGGGCTGAGCATGGGAAACCAATACCCCCCTGCGGCCCCCAGCCCAAGAAAGAGGAGTTCCATGGACGAAAAGAAGTCCGTCAATTTCACGGTCGTGCCCGCGGACGACGCGTCGCCGCGCACCTATTCGAATTTCTGCGCGATCCAGCACTCGCCCTTCGACTTCACCCTTACGTTCTGCGAGATGATGCCGATCACCGAGACGCAGTTCGTCCCCGGCCAGGATCATCAGTTCATCAAGGCCCCGGTGAAGACGCGCGTGGTGGTGCCGGTGCAGATCATCGCGGGCCTGGTGGCGGCCCTTCAGGAGAACTACCGGATGTACCAGGAGTCCTACGGGCCGACGAAGGGGCCGATGAATTGAAGAACACCCGGCTCTCCGCCCGCGCCGGAGCCATCCTCGACCGGCTGGAGAAGATCTACCCGGAGGCGGACTGCGAGCTCGACTATGGCAGCGCGTTCGAACTCCTGATCGCCACCATCCTTTCCGCCCAGTGCACGGACAAGCGGGTGAACGCGGTGACGCCGCCGCTCTTCGCGCGCTATCCCGATGCTGCGGCCCTGGCCTCGGCGAAGCTGCCCGAAGTCGAGGCGATCATCCGATCGACGGGTTTCTTCCGGGCCAAGGCGAAAAGCATCACCGCCTGCGCGCAGGCCCTGGTCGCGAATCACGGGGGCGGCGTCCCCAAGGATTTCGACGCGGCGGTGAAACTCAGGGGAGTCGGGCGCAAGACCGCGAGCGTCGTCCTCGGCCACGCCTATGGCATCGCGGAGGGCATCGCGGTGGATACCCATGTCCTTCGGCTCACCTCGCGGCTCGGACTCACGAAGAATGCCGATCCCATCAACGTCGAGAGGGACCTGATGAAGATCGTGCCGAAGGAGCGCTGGGTCAAGACCACCGACCTCATCATCTTCCACGGCCGGCGAACCTGCGACGCGCGCAAACCCCGCTGCGGTGAATGCGGCATCTTCGATCTGTGCGCGTGGCCGTCAAAGCAGGCCTTCGCGCACGGCGAGTCGAAGGCGAAGTTGCGGCCGAAGGCGGCGGTGAAGCCAAAGCCCGCCATCAGGAAGGCGAAGGAGCAATCATGAGCCGACAACCCATCACCGCCGCGGTCTGCCAGATGCGCTCGGGCGAGGACGTGGCCCGAAACCTGATTTCGGCCGAGACTCTGGTCAAAGACGCGGCGCGGTCGGGCGCCACCTTCATCGCCCTCCCCGAGTGCATGGTCTTCCTGAAGGCCGAGGGTGAAAAAGCACCCGAGGCGCAAAGCATCGAGGGACCGTGGGCGAATCGTTTCTCCACTCTCGCGCGCGAACTCAGGATCACGCTCCTGATGGGTTCATTCCCGGAAACCGCCGACGAGACGGGGCGACCCTACAACACCACGATTTTGTTCGGCCCAACCGGCGAACGGGTGGCGGCCTACCGGAAGATGCATCTTTTCGACATCGACGTGCCGGGCATGGAGCACCTGAAGGAATCGAAGGCGACGACGCCGGGCACGGAGCTCGTGGTCGCCGATGCGGGCTTCGCGCGCCTGGGCCTCTCCATCTGCTACGACCTTCGCTTCCCTGAGCTGTATCGCGCGCTTTCCGCTCGAGGCGCCGAGGTGCTGCTCGTTCCGTCCGCATTCACCGATCGCACCGGACGCGACCACTGGGAGGTTCTGCTGCGGGCGCGCGCGATCGAGAATCTCTGCTACGTGCTGGCGCCGGCGCAGTGGGGCAAACACGGAGGGAATCGCGCGAGCTACGGTCACGCGATGATCGTCGATCCCTGGGGCTCAGTCCTGGCCCAGGTCCCCGATGGTGAGGGTTTCGCCCTGGCCGTCCTCGACTTCGATCGGCTCCATCGCCTGCGCCACGAACTACCCGCGCTAGGCGCCAAAAAACTCTAACCCCGCGAAGGAACACATCAGCGACGGTCGCGCCCGGTGGGTAGCTGCGGGCGATGGGCCTTTGCTCGCCCTCACATTCGCGGACCGCATGGCGTCTATCTATGTGATGGAGCGGAGCTAGCCGCTCCGCCAAACATTGAGAGGAGGCTTGCAGTCCGCTCGTTCAGGCGAGGCCCATCACCCACCGCAACTCGGGTTCCGCGAAATCCGCAGCCACGGATCCGCGGAGGCGCGGAGGTGTGGCTCAGTATGCGATCGCGTAACAGTCGCGGCGGGGGTCGGCTCCGGCGATTCGGTTCTGAGTCGCGGGGTCGAGCAGCACTGCGGTGGCGCAACCTGACATCCCGAACGCGCGCAGGCGGCTGACGTCGTGGCCACGGGCCTTCAGTTCGTCGAAGACGGCATCTGGAATGGTGGCTTCGAGATTGAGCTTGTTGAAGCCGGGGTCGTGCGGCCAGAACGAGCCGTGGAAGTGGAGGGTCTGAAACCGCGGCCACTCGAAGGCCTGGTGGAGGTTCGGGTACCAGTCGTCCCAGAACAGGACGATGTTCAAGAACGCCTGCAGAATCGTCTGATCCTGGTTGTCGCCGCCGGGCGTGCCGAGGCCCATGAGCGGCTGGTCCCCCTTGAAGACCAGGCTCGGCGTCAGGGTGTAGCGAGGACGCGCCCGCGGGCGGATCTGGTTCGCCATGGTCTTGTCGAGCCAGAACTGTTCGCCGCGGATGCTCATGCCGATGCCGGTGTCGCCGAGGATCACCGCGCCGGGAATCCATCCGCCGGATGGCGTGACATCGAAGACGTTCCCCGCCTTGTCGATGATGGCCATGTGCGTGGTGTTCTTGGAGACCCCGGCGGAGTCGAGGCCGCGTGACCAAAGGCCATCGTCGAGGCGGGCCACGGGTGCGGCGGGCGCGATCGCGGCCGTGCCATCCGCGATATTGAACTTCGCGTACGGCCATTCCTTCACCTTCGAGTCGTACTTCAGCGGATCGCCGGCGATGAACGACTTCGAGGCGGCGCGTGGATCGATCAATGCGGCTCTCTCCTTCGCGTACTCCTTCGAGAGCAGGCCCTCGGCGGGCACCCGCACGAACGCGGTGTCGGCATAGTAGGTGTCACGATCGGCGTAGGCGAGTTTCATGGCCTCGGTGACGGTGTGAATGTAGTCGGGGCTGTCGTGGCCCATGGCCTTGAGGTCGAAGCCCTCCAGGATGTTGAGGGCCTGAAGCAGCACGGGACCCTGACTCGAAAACGAATGCTTGTACACGGTGTAACCGCGGTAGGTCGTTTTCGCGGGCTCTTCGACCCTCGCGTGGAACTCCGCGAAGTCCGAGAGTTCGAAGGGGGCCTGATGCTTCTGGAGAAACGCCACCATCTCCTTCGCGATGTCGCCCTTGTAGAAACGATCGCGCGCGGCCACGATTCCCGCGGCCCGCCCCTTGCCGCGAGCCCGCCGCTCGGCCTCGACCATGCGCTTGAGCGTCTTCGCGAGGGTGGGCAGCCTGATGGTCTCGCCGGGCTTGTACGTCGTGCCATCGGCCTTCAACCAGTAGCGCTGGTTGAGGGGCCACTTCTTGAAGAACTCGAGCTGGCGCTCTATACCGTTGGCCGTGCTGAGGCGGATCGGGAAACCATTCTCGGCGTAGCCGATCGCCGCGCGCGAAACGTCGGCGAAGCTCATCGTGCCCCACTTCTCGAAGACGCTCAGCGCGGCATGCAGCGCACCGGGAACCACGGCAGGGTCCAGGCCCGCGCCCCGCAGGCTTTTGCCGCGGGTGAGGTACCAGTCGACGTCAACAGCCTTGGGCGCCCAGCCCTGCCCGACGATCGACGTGACCTTCTTCTCCTTCACCGGATAAACCAGGACGAGCGCTTCACCGCCGAGGCTGAAGAGGTCCTGCTCGACGACCCCTCTCACGAGAAGCGAGGCCACGCCGGCGTCGAACGCGTTGCCGCCCCGAAGCAGGATCTCGAAGGCCGCGGCCGTGGTGAGCGGATGGCCCGTCGATACACCCGCGGTGGGTCCGGCCACGGCCGGCCGCTGCGCCGGGGGCCGCTGCGGCCTCGGCGTCTCGGGAGTTTGCGCCAAAGCGGCGAGAGGAATGAGAGCGATTGCCACGAGTATCGAACGTTGTTTCAACGGATTCATCCAGGACCTCGGGAGATTGGGAACAGCGTCACGAGTTTCGTTGAGAAGTGCTGTACCGGCAAGCCGCGTCGCCTCAACAGGGGGAGGGCATCGCCAAACCCCGCCTCGATGGTTTACCCTCGGCGGCACCATGGGCCGATCCGTCGCCTCCCCTCACGCCGTCAACATCGCCGACCTGCGCCGGATCGCGAAGAGCCGGCTGCCGCGCATGACTTTCGACTACATCGACGGCGGCGCGGATCGCGAGATCACCCTGCGCGAGAACTGCGCCGCATTCGATCAGGTGCTGTTCCGTCCGCGCTGCGCGGTGGCGACGCCCTCTTGCGATCTTTCCACCACCGTTCTCGGCACGAAGCTGGCCCTTCCCTTCATCCTGGCGCCCGTGGGCAGCAGCCGGATGTTCTATCCGCGCGGCGAAGAGGTGGCGGCACGAGCCGCGGGCAAGGCGGGAACCATCTACTCCCTGTCGACTTTGTCAGGCTGTCGCATCGAGGATGTCAAAGCCGCGACAAGCGGTCCGGCCTGGTACCAGCTCTACCTCGTGGGCGGGCACGACGTGGCGAGAGCGGCGCTCGACCGCGCCAAAGCGGCGGGCTACAAGGCACTCGTGGTCACCATCGATACGCCGGTCGCGGGGATGCGGGAGAGAGATCCGCGCAACGGCACGAAGGAGCTTTTGACTCACAACCCCTTCGTGATGTTCCCCTACATCGGGCAGATCCTCACTCGGCCTCGATGGCTGGTCGATTGGCTCAAGGACGGCGGCCTCATGAACTTCCCGAACATCGTCTTGAAGGACGGGCCGATGGGCTACGCGGACGTGGGCGCAGCGCTCGAGCAGTCGATGGTTTCATGGGCCGACTTGAGGTGGATCCGCGAAGCCTGGAATGGCCCGATCGTGGTGAAGGGTGTTCACATCGGCGACGATGCCCGGCGCGCGATCGACGAGGGCGCTTCGGCCATCGTCGTATCGAACCACGGCGGACGACAACTCGACACGGTGGCCCCGACGATTCGCGCGCTGCCCGAGATCGTGGCCGCGGTGAACGGACAGATCGAAGTCCTCATGGACGGCGGCATCCGCGCCGGGAGCGACGTGGTGAAGGCGTTGTGCCTGGGCGCCCGCGCCGTGCTGATCGGCCGCGCCTACGCTTACGGTCTCGCCGCGGCGGGCGAGGCCGGCGTCACCCGCGCGATCGAGATTCTGCGCACCGATGTCGTTCGCACCCTGAAACTGCTGGGCGTCGACTCGACCGGGAAACTCGACCGCTCGTTCGTCGATGTTCCCGCGGAGTGGCTTCGGGCCAAGTCGTAGGGGCGGCCTGCGGCGGCCCTCGGGATCCGCAGCGTCGAGGCTTTTTATGGCTGAAGCTCCGCGGTGATGGTGCCCTGAGGCCTTGTCGAGAGAATCTTCGCCCCACGGCGCGTCTTCATGTCGGGACGCGAGTTCGCGTGGGGATCGATTCGAGGGTTCTGGTGCGGCGTCGGTAGTGGTCGTGACCCGGGCCTCGTAAGAGGCGGAGGGGTTACGGCCTCATCTCGCCGCGACCAGCCAGCACCGCCGAACTGGCCCAACCGGCGCCACAGACCGCAGCCACTCGTCGACGACTCGCCGAGCTTCGTCTGTAGGCGCAGCGTTTGCGGGCCCCTTGAAGTCGCGGAAGACCCTAATGGGGCATCTCGTGGTTGTTCAAGCGGTTCCTTTCTGGCAACGGGCGGCGCATGCGCGTGGATCTCGCCAATGACCTGAAGGTCGTGCTCATAGGCGCGCATCGCCTTCATCAGGACCAGATCGTGACGTTCGGGAACCAGAACGCGAAGGCGCTTGAGTCGCGGGAGAACTCGCTCCAGACGCGACTCGTAGTCTTCGGGCTCATCCGCAATGGTCACTCGTTGGATTGGGATGTGGAAACCGGTTTTCGCCCGGGCCTCCGAAGCCGCGACCGCAAGGGCCTTCGAGACGGCCGTGACCGTGTCGATGTCCTGGGTGGCGCGCGTGGCCCCATATCGGAGTGTCGCCGCCGTTCCGCCAATCACAAGGATGGTGACCGGTTCCTTGAGCGATCGATCGACGGCTCGGAGGAACTTCTCGATGGCGTCTCGCGGAAAGCCCACAAGTCATTGGGCGGCAAACTTATCGAAGACTGACTTGAAGCTGTCCACACCCATGGTCATGAGATAGCCCCACCGCCGGGCGACTCGAGGAGTGCGCTTCTGCGCCGCCGCGAGCGCGTGGCGCCCATGCGGTCCAGAGAAGAACATTCGAGGCCGTCGGCGACGACGATCCACCAGCGACCATGACGCCTCCACAAGCCGTCGATCCTTGCCCAGACTCCCGGCCAATTCCAGGAAGTACCCCAGGGTCTGCCGTTCGTTGAGCTTCGTCGCGGCTTCAGCCAGGCCCTCAAGATCCAGATCGGCGCGTTGACGCCAAAGGACAAGAGGTAGAACGCGCGCCACGGTGGGGTCGGCGTGCGAGAGAACAAGGGCCTGGCTCAAAGTTTCTTCGAGGGCGGGCGCCTTGCTTCTGGCGGGTGAGGTCTGAAGAGGGGCGCCCAACTGCTGGAGCCAGCCACGCACGTCATCCTCCGCGAGCCTGGGTGCGACGTTCGACGCCGTCTGTCGAGCCTCGTCCCCGCCCCTGGCCAGTTGTCCAAGCAAATCCGCTTGCGGGTGATCCGTGGCCGCCCGGTAGCGCAGTTCAGCGCCATGGCGTTCCGCTGAAACAGAAGTTCTCGGACCCCGCCCTGAAGGACTGCCTTCTTGCGACGGGGACAGCTGTTCTTGTCGAGGGGAACACCTGGGGCCACACGACATGGGGGTGCGTCCAGAGGGAGGGAAGGTGGGAAGGGCTGAATCAACTGGGTCGCCTGCTCATGGAGTTGAGGGACGGGCCGGACGCGGCGGAGGCCGGCCTCGTCAGCCTGCGTCAGGCCCGACGCACTCCACCGGCGCACACTTCGCCCATGGAAAACGCAAACGCTGGCGCGAACGCTCAACCCTCGGACGTCGACGCGACAACCACGGCGGCAGCACCAGCGCCGGCCCATCCGCCCCAGACCATAACCCTCACCGCCCTCCTCCACCCCGAACTCCGCACGCTGTTCGACCGCCGGGGCGACGAGCGGTTCGACGACGACCGCGAATACCTGCGATCGCTGGAGGCCGATATCGAAATCCTCGGCCTCGGCGGCGACACCCGGGAGAACTTTCCGCGGGCCATTTTTCAGGGCGAGGCCGGAACCGCCGCTCAGGGAGTCGCCGCTTCCATCAAGGAGCTTGCGTTCGCAGCCCTCGCCTGACCGGGCGGAGACTGACGCAGGTCGAAAACTGAAGCCTGGCTCGATGGCGGGCTACGGCTGCAGTTCCGCGGTGATCGTGCCCTGAGGCCTTGTCGAGAGAATCTTCACCACGCGGCGCGTCTTCGGGTCGATCCAGAGCGTGGTGACCCCGGGCTCGCCTTCCGCCGACGAAACTTCCGCCTTCCACGCCTCGAACGTCCCCGCGGGCACGGTCACGGATTCCGTGCCGATGACCTTGATCTGCTTGAGGCCAACCTTCTGCTTCTGAACGTCGAGATTCCGGAAAGTCGCTGAATAGCCGGCGGCGAGAGGCAGACGCGCCAGCACGTCGTTGGCACCCGCGCCGTCCGCGAACAGCGGGCCGCCGAGATCCACTGATACCGGCCGCTCCTGACCACCCATCGACATCTTTCCCGTGGCCTTCGCGTCGTCGAACACGAGGTCGATCGCGACCGGCCCCTGCCTTATCGTCCGCTTCTTCACGAGCAGCGTGCCTTTTTCGACCACCGCCTCGTCGACCGCCTCGCCCATCGGCATCTTGGCACTCTCGGTGATCACCCAGGTGGCCCCGTCGTCCTTGACCACGCGGCTGATCGACATCGCCATGTTCTGCGCGCCCATGGCGACGGTTGCCTGATACGCGGACGTTCCCGCGACGAGGTCCATTTCCGGTTTCGGCGCGCCGACCGATTTGGCGTCGACCACCTTCGCGAGAACCACGGTCTTGGGGTCGACGGTGATCTCGCCCCGGCGCTTGCTCACCTCCGGCGTCATGTCCTTCTGCGCGCGGCCACCGAGGTGCTTGGCGAAAAAGGCCTCACTGGTCGCCCACAGGGCCATGTTGTTCACCGGCCTCTGGAAGCCGTGACCCTCGTCGGGGGCCATGATGTACTCGACCGGGAAGCCGCGATCGCGCAGCGCGATGACGATCTGCTCCGACTCGGCTTTCTTCACGCGTGGATCGTTGGCGCCTTGAACCACCAAAAGCGGCGTCTTGATCTTCTGGGCGGAATTGAGAGGCGACTGCCGCTCGAGCTGCGCCTTGCCTTCGGGGGTCTTCGGATTGCCCATGCGTTCGTGGAAAGTGATCCGGCCGGCCTCCCAGTAGGGCGGGATGGAATCGAGCAGGGTGATGAGGTTCGACGGGCCCACGATCGACACCGCAGCTGCATAGAGATCGGGAGTGAAGGCGACCCCGGCGAGCGTCGCATAGCCGCCGTACGAGCCGCCCATGATGCCCACGCGCTTCGGATCCGCGATGCCCTGGGCGACGAGGTGCTTCACACCCCAGGTGATGTCGTCCTGCATCTTGTCGCCCCACTGCTTATTGCCGGCGTTCAGGAACTTCTTCCCGTAGCCGGTGGAGCTGCGGAAGTTCGGCATCAACACCGCGTACCCGCGGTTCGCCAGGAACTGGGCGAGGTTGTTGAAGCCCCATCCGTCACGGGCCCACGGTCCGCCGTGGGGAACCACGATAAGAGGCAGCGCCTTCGCGGCAACCCCCTTCGGAAGAGTGAGGAAAGCCGGAATCTCGAGACCATCGGAGGAGGCGTAACGCAGGGGCTTCATCGCCGCCATGTGCTCGCGCGGGATCCGCTCGCGGACTTTGTATTGCAGCGTGAGCTTCTTGGTCGTGCGATCGAAGAGATGCCGCTCGCCCGGTTCGGTGTCGCCCGAGGCGGTGATCATCACGAGACGATCATCGGCGGTCGAAGAACCGAGGCTGATGTCCCGACCGGGGAACTTGCCCTGGAGCAGCTTGTAGTCGGCCTGCCAGCCCTGGTCACGGAAATAGACGCGGGAACGATCGTCCTGATAGACGGTGCCGATCAGCTCTTCGGTGGCTTCCGAGAAGATGGCCTGGCCGAAGTCCACCCGCTTCATCGGGTCGGCCTCGATCAGGTCCTCCTTCCCCGATTGAGGATCGAAAAGAACGAGTTCGGTCAGATCCCTCTCGCCCTTGTTCGTTTCCATGTAGACACGCTTTCCGTCCTTGTGGAACCGTGTGGGGCCGCAGCCCTCGAAAACGCTGCACGCATAGACCCTGGTGAACGCCTCAGCGTCGACGCGCAGAATCTCGGTGTCGCCGTTATCGGCCGTCCGCAGGGCCAGCCGGAGCGCGCCCGCCTGATCGAACACCCAACCCGCGACTTTCTCGGTGTTCTTCCGCATCAACTCGCGCTTCCCGGTGGCGATCGAGACCTTGTAGAGGTCGTGCCACGCGGCATCGCGATCGTTGAGGCCCACGTAGATCGTGTCGGGAGCACTCTTCGGCACCGAGTAGATGAAGGCCCGGGCTCCTTTGGCGTCGGTGATGTTCCGGGCCAGCGGCGCGTCCCTCCCCGCTTCGGGCTTCGCCGCGGGATCGACGGCGTAGACGTTGAAGTTCTCATCGCCATCCTTGTCCTGCACGAACAAGAGGGCGCGGCTGTCGTGGGTCCAGAAGAAGTTGGGGATGGGCCGCTTGGTCTCCGCGGTAACCAGTCGCGCCGCTTCGTAGGGCTCGCTCGTCTTCTTGACCCAGACGTTGCGGGTGTCCTTCCAGGGCGTGAGGAAGGCGATGTATTGACCATCCGGCGAGATCTGCGCGGCCGCGATCTCGGGATTGCCAAAGAACAACTCGCGGTCGAGCAGGGGCGGAACCGCCGTGGACTGCGCGACGGCGGTGGCCGCGAAAGCGGCGACCAAAACAATGGCGAGTGTCTTCTTCATGACTCGTGCCTCAAGGCGCCCGGGCGAGATGCCGGACAGAACCGAAGTGTAACGCGGGCGCTTTGACGCGTGCCCGTCCCGCTGGCGGCTACGCCCCGCTCCGTGGCAAGGCCCGAAACGGGTTCTGGACTCGAACACCGCCATAGCTGCCACCGTGCTGGAGGTCCTCGGAAAGAACGCTGCGGCATCCCAGCATGCGCGCCGCCTCGATGATGGCGGCGTCCCAGTAGGAGATTCCAAAGCGCCCGGAAGCGTCGACGGCGGCCCGGCAAAGGGCGACGGTGTTGTCCTGAACCGCGAAAGCCTGCCAGTGATCGAGGTACTCGGCGGCCAGGCTTCGAGTCAGGGCGCCCCCGCGGGAAGCCCGGGTGGACTGGACGAAGAACTCCTGCAGAACCTGAACCGAGAGCCCGAGTTCATCGACGGGCGAATCCAGCAAATCGATGGCGATGAGCGTCTTCCTGCGTTCCGCGGGGTTCTTGCTGATGGCGTAGAGGAGAACGTTCGTGTCGAGGAACCTCACTGCCGGCCGAAGCCCCCTCGGTAAAGCGCTTCGCGGGAGAGGCGTCGGCCCGCGGAAAAGGCCGGCGTTCGTTCGCGAAGTTCCTCAAGGTGATGCCTTCGGCTTTCAAGCTCCCTGCCGTCCCTCGCGAACTCGTCGAGGGTCTTCGCGACGATCGCGCTGACCGAGGTGTCGAGCTCGGCGGCCCGGACCCGGGCCCGGCGATAGGTGGTGGCGCTGACCGATACTGTGATGTTGGGCACGAATTCACAGTATCACAGTCGTGTCTCGGTCGAGCGAAGCCCGCGGGTGGGCCGCGATCTCCTTCATAGGTAGTATCGCGCCCACGATCCGACTTGTCCGCGTCTGGCTTGTGCTGGCCGTTTTGTGCGTGCCCCGGGCCGCGTTTGCCACCTGGTCGGTGGTGGCTCTTGATGCCCGCCCCGTTCAGAGCGTGGTCGCGTCCGCCACCTGCGTGACCGGCGCCAATCTGGAGCGGCGCGCAGCGCCGTTTGGTCTGCGCAGCATTCAGGCAATCGTGTCCCCGGCAAAGCGGCCGCGGAGGCGCAGGCCAACATGGATGCGGGATCGGCCCCCTTTCAACCGCCGCCCCGTCGAGGTAAAAGGACGCATTGTGAAAATTAGAAGCTTCGACGTCGTCGTCACCGGCCCCGGCCGCAACTTCGTGACCCTCAAGCTCACGACGGAGGATGGTCTCACCGGTCTCGGCGACGCGACGCTGAACGGTCGTGAACTTGCCGTGGCGTCGTATCTGAAGGACCACGTTGGACCCCTGCTCGTCGGCCGCGACGCGCGGCGGATCGAAGACACGTGGCAGTACCTCTACAAGGGGGCGTACTGGCGCCGCGGACCCGTCACGATGACTTCGATCGCCGCGGTCGACATGGCGCTGTGGGACATCCTTGGCAAGGCGGCCAACCTGCCGGTCTATCGCCTGCTGGGCGGCGCGTCACGTGAGGCGGTGCTCGTTTATGGCCATGCGAGCGGGCAGACGATTGACGAAACGATGCTCGCACTCGCCGACTACGTCCGCCGCGGCTACAAAGCCGTTCGTCTCCAGTGCGCCGTGCCGGGGGTCGAGGGGACATACGGCGTCGGTCGCGGGCCCATGGGCTACGAGCCCGCCGAACGCGGACGTCCACCAGAGTTCGCGTGGGATACGGACGCGTACCTTCGCTTCGTCCCCGGACTCTTCGCCCGCGCTCGCGCGGAGTTCGGCCCGGAGATCCGTCTGCTGCACGACGCGCACCACCGTTTGACGCCGATCGAGGCGGCCCGGCTCGGCAAGTCGCTCGAACCCTTCCACCTCTTCTGGCTCGAAGACTCGACACCCGCGGAGAACCAGGCCGCGTGGCGGCTCATCCGGCAGCACACCACGACTCCGCTCGCGGTGGGCGAGGTGTTCAGTTCGATCCACGACTGCGAGACGCTGATTCGCGAAGGCCTCATCGATTACATCCGCGCGACGGTGGTACATGCAGGGGGTATTTCGCACCTGCGCAAGATCGCGCACCTCGCGGAGTTCCATCACGTGAGAACCGGCTGTCACGGCGCCACTGACCTCTCGCCGGTCGCGATGGCGGCGGCGCTTCATTTCGACCTGTCGATCCACAACTTTGGAATCCAGGAATACATGCGTCACGCGGACGAGACGGACCGCGTGTTCCCCCACGCCTACTCATTCCGCGACGGCTTCCTGCACCCGGGTGACGCGCCCGGCCTGGGCGTGTCGATGGATGAAGACCTCGCGCGCTCGTTCCCCTACGCCCCGGCCTACCTCCCGGTGAATCGCCTGAAGCACGACGGGACCCTCCATAGCTGGTAGTCGCGCGCTCGCGACGTCTCGTGACGACTTCCGTGGCGACACGAGGACGATTCCGACGCCGCTCCGCGCCAGATCCTGAAGCTCTCGAAATAGTCGCGCAGAAGCTGCTCGCCGACGTGCGCCGCATGGTTCGCGAGGCAAAAGACAAAGAGGGCTTCGAAATCCGCCCGGTCGGCCGCTGAGCCGGGTTCAGAGCAGGGCGCTCAGAACCTCACTCGACAGCAAAACGCCGCGCCGGGTGAGGCGGACACTTGAGTCGTCGACCTCGAGCAGCCCCGCCGCGATGGAAGGCTTCATCCCTTCTCCGAACCGGTTGAGTACGTCGACGCCGTGGCGGGCGCGGAAGGTCGCGCGGTCGATGCCGCGCCGGAGCCGCAACCCCGTCATCACCGCCTCCTCGATTCGCACATCGGGCGTCAGCGTTCGTTCGCCCAATCGAGCCGTGCCCGACGATTCGATCGCCGTGCAGTAACTCCCAAACGTCGCTTCGTTCCAGTAGCGCACTCCACCCTCGAAGCCGTGCGCGGCCATGCCGAAAGCGTGAAACGGACCGTCATCCCAGTATTTGAGATTGTGGCGCGATTCGAAACCGGTACGCGCGAAGTTCGAGATCTCGTAGGCGTGGAGGCCGGCCGCGGCCAGGGTGTCTTCCGCTTCGTTGAACAAATCAGCCACGAGGTCGTCGTCCGGCAGATGCAGCGTGCCCTCACGCGCACGGTGCGCGACCACCGTCTTGCCGTCGGTTTCGAGAACGTAGAGGCTGACGTGATCCGGGCCGAGGTCGATGAGGCGCCTCAGGCTCGTGAAGAAGCGCTCGCGGGTTTCGCCCGGCCAGCCGAGGATCAGGTCCATCGACACGTTGGCGAAGCCGGCCGCGCGCGCGGCGCGGACGGCGCTCACGGCATCGTCGCCGGTGTGATCGCGGAACATCTCGCGCAGCACCGCGTCTTCGAACGACTGGACGCCGAGGCTCAGGCGGTTGAAGCCGGCGGAGAGAAGTTCCGAATAGCCGCGCTCATCGAGGTCGCGCGGATTCGCTTCGAGCGTGACCTCGGCGTCCGCGGCCAGAGTGTAGCGATCGCGCAACCCTGCGACGAGGTCGCGAAGCTGCGGAGGCGGAACGAGCGACGGCGTGCCGCCGCCGAAGTAGAGGGTATCCGCACAGCCGCCGCTCGACCCGCGAATCTCTGCGGCGAGAGCCCTCAGGTATCGCTCCCGACGCGAATCGCCGGGACGCCCAGGGTCAATCGCGAAGTGGCAGTAGGCGCACTTGTGAACACAAAACGGAATGTGGACGTAGACGCCCAGAGGCCGTTCGCCGCCGCTTCTCAACGTCCGCTGTCCAGGGCTCCGCTCTGATTGTAGTGCTGGCGGTGAACGCGGTGGTCGGTGCCCTTCATGCGGACCACGACGCACATCTCCATCAGGCGCGACCGGAGCCGGTTGCCGATTCGCTCGACCAGGAACTCGCGATCGGTGGCGTCGCCGCCCTCCTTGTCGAGCCGCCGGATCTCGGAGGCGTCCTTGTCTTCGAAGTTCGTGGTGATGATCGACGGCCGCTGATGCACGTAACGCTGATTGAGGATGTAGAAGAGCGTGTCGTTCATCCAGTCCGTCATCTTCCAGGCCCCGAGGTCATCGAGCATCAGAATATCGGTCTTGATGATCGGGTCCAGCACCTCGGTCTCGGTCATCCGCACATCGGGGTTGTAGGACGAGCGGATCTCGCGCATCAGTTCGTGGAAGTCCCAGAACTGGCCGCGCACCTTCTTCACCTCCGCCAGTTCGCGGAGAACCGCGACCGCGAGGTGCGTCTTCCCGATCCCGTTGGAGCCGGTGAACAGGAGCCCGAGGCCCGCGGACACGCCGGTGTGGGGATAGCCCGCGGCGAAACTCGCCGCCTTCTCCCAGGCCGCGCGCATCTGGGGCGACGACGCGCTCTCGAAGTTCGCGAGGGTGCAGCCGCGATAACGCGCGGGCACCCTCAGCCGCTCGAAGATATCGGGGCCCTTGGCGCCTTCGGAACGGCAGGCGCAGGTCTTCGCGAACTCGCGGTCGTCGCGGACCACGATCTCGAAACCACTCCCGCCACAGATGGCGCAATCGGACATGAGCAGGAGGTTATCAATCCCGGGCGGCGGGCGGCGGTGGCTGCAGGCTTTCGACCCGGACGATGGCTTGGGGCGGCAACCGAACGAGCGCCTGCTCGAGGCGTTCCGCGAAACCCTCGCGCGCGCCCTGCTTCATCTCCTCACGCACCCAGGCCACGAACTCGTTCATCTCCTTCTGCATCTGCTCGATCTGCGCGCGCAGCTTCAGGATGACGTCGATGCCGGCGAGATTCACGCCCAGATCGCGGGAGAGGGAGAGGATCATCTCGAGGCGCTTCATGTCCTCGTCGGTGTAGAGACGGGTGTTGCCTTCGCTGCGCGAGGGCTTGAGGAGACCTTCGCGCTCGTACATCCGCAGGGTCTGCTGGTGGATGCCGTAACTCTGGGCCAGAGTGCTGATCATGTAGAACCGCTGGCCGGGTGAAGCACCTGGCGGCCGGGTGGGACGTCGTCCTCGGGGCATGTTTCTTCCTCTACTTGTCCTTGGGGTCCGTGGATTCCGCCTCGGCCACCCGCCGCGAGAGTTCGGCGATGAGGGCCTTCGACTCGGCGTCGGTGATCGCGGGAACCACCAGCGTGACCTCGGCCCACAGATCCCCCCGCGAACCCGGATCGCCAAAATGCGGCATGCCGCGCTTGCGCAGGCGGAAGCGCTGGGCGCCGTTTGTGCCCGCGGGAATCTCGACCGGCACTTCGCCATCCGGCGTCTTCACGCTGACGTGACCGCCCACCGCGGCGTCAAAGATCGAGACCGGGGCATCGACGAAGAGGTCGTGGCCGGCCCGCCTGTAGAGAGGATGCGCATCGACTTCGACATGCACGACGAAATCGCCCGACGCCCCCCCGCGACGGCCGGCGTTCCCGGCCGAAGGCAGACGAAGTCTCGTCCCATGCTCGACGCCGGGGGGCACGTTGATGTCCATCCACTCGGTCTCGTGAACCCGGGACTCTCCGGCGCAGGTGGGACATGGGCCTTGAACCCGCTGCCCGGCGCCATCGCAGTCGCGACAGCGTGCGCGGAAGACCAGATGCCCACGACGCACGCGGATCGAACCCTCGCCGCCACAGGCCGAGCAGGCTTCAGCAACGCGGGCGACATGGCCGCTGCCATCACAGGTCACGCAGGGCGACAGGCGGGTGACGGAGAGCCGCCGATGCGCGCCGCGGAAGGCTTCGTCAAAGGAGATCCGCAACGTGACTTCGAGATGCTCGCCTCTTTGCGGGGACTCGCCTTCAGGCTCGATCGCGGATTCGAAGAGTTCCCTGAACCCTTGTCGCGAGCCGCCCGGTGCCGCGAAATCGAAGCCCTCGAAGGCCAGCGGAGGTTGTTCGCGCAGCGTCTTGCCTTCCACCACACCCCGGTCGTAGGCGCCGCGTCTTTCGGGGTCGGAGAGAACCTCGAAGGCCTGGGCGACGAGAGCGAACATCGATGCAGATTCAGCACTTCCCGGATGCAGATCGGGGTGAAACTCGCGCGCGCGCCGCTGATAGGCGCGTCGGAGCTTCGCCGGCGAGAAACGCCGGTCAACTCCAAGAATCGAATAGAAATCAGCCATATCTCAGTCGTGCGCTGTCAATTGTACGTCGAATATGAGTGCATCCGCGTCATATTCGCCAAGAGCGTGGCCACGTCACCGACACAACCAGCCTATTGGTCACCCACGCCCCCGACACAACCAAACCCCTTGGACACCCACGTCACCCGACACAACCAAGCCCCTTGGACACCCACGTCACCCCGGCGAAAGCCGGGGCCTAGCGCGAAAAACTGTTTTGGATTCCGCGAAATGCGGCGAGCAATGCTCGTCAGCTCGCCTGAACACCTTCAAGATATCTGGTCCGCAGGACGTGCAGGTGATGCAGTTCGTGGCCGACGATCACGTAGGCCAGCGCGCGAACGCTGATCTCCGCGTTGTTCGCCTTCCCGCAACGCTTTGACGCCTCGGTGGTCATCAGTTTGAACAGCGAGACGGTGGATCGGCGCACATTCTCGAAGCCGGTGACGATGTCGGCGAGGGCGAAGTCGTCGAACGACCCGCTCTTGACGTAGTCGTTCTCTTCGAAGCCGGGGAGGGGTGTTTCGTCGGCGCGCGCGAAACGGAGCGCGCGCACCGCGAAGATCCTCTCGGCATCGCTCAGGTGAGCGACCAGTTCCTTGATGCTCCACTTCCCCGGCGCGTACCGATAGGCGCCCTGCGACTCTGAAAGACCGCGCAGAAGGGCCATCGTCGACTCGTTCTGCCTGGCCAGGATGGAGCGGATGTCGCCCTCGGGAACAAGGGAGATGTAGCGGCCATAGGTGGCGAGGTACTCGGTATCCTCGGGTTTTAGGATGGCGTGCTCGGTCATGGCGCTTTTCTCCTCTGCTTCGGGAAGGCAATCTACACTGCGCAATTCGACGCTGCCTGGATTTCTGGCGAACCTCGCTTCACCATCGGCCGTCTATTCGGATAATCGGAGGACTGCATGCTCGACGGTCTCGTTCAGGATGTTCGATTCGGCGGGCGCATGCTCGCCAAGAGCCCGGGGTTCACCCTGGTCGCGGCGCTGTCCCTGGCCCTCGGCATCGGCGCCAACACCACCATCTACACCCTGATCAACGCCGTGCGCCTGAAAATGCTGCCAGTTTCGGATCCGACCCAGCTGGTGATCCTGAGGTGGTCGGCGCCCGACGGCATTCCCACCCCCGCGCGGTCGACCTGGGGTTCTTCGAGAAGTGAAGAGGGCAGGCAGTCGAGCACCTCCTTCTCCTATCCTGCCTTCCAGGCGATCCGCGACCGCAACCAGGTCTTCTCCTCGATGTTCGGCTACGTCAACCTGGGGCGCCTCAGCGTTGCCGCGGACGGCCAACCCGGCCTCGCGCAGGCGCAACTCGTAACCGGCGGAGCGTTCGATACGCTCGGCCTGCTTTTGGCCCTCGGGCGCGGGATCAGCGTGGAGGACGACAAAGCGAGCGCCGAGCCCGTGGCGGTCATCAGCCACGGATACTGGCAGCGCCGCTTCGGAGCCAATCCCGGCATCGTCGGGAAATCGGTCCTCGTCAATGGCAAACCGGTCTCGATCGTGGGAGTGACCCCGGCGCGTTTTCTCGGCATCAGCCCGGGCAGCGCGGACGACATGTGGATGCCGCTCGCGACCATCCGCCTGATCGCACCTGAGCGCGTTCGTGACGGCGCCGCGTTCACTCAGAACGACTTCTGGTGGGTGCCGATGTTGGGCCGCCTCAAGCCCGGCATGGAGATGGCCGCGGCCCAGGCGAATGTCGAGACCATCTTCAAGCAGATGGTGATGGAGGGAATCACGGTCACGGGGACGCCTCCGGTGATTCCGTCGGTCGAACTCACTCCGGGTGGTCAGGGACTCGATCAGATCCGGCGGGAACTCGACACGCCCCTCACGATCATGATGGCGGCGGTGTTCGTGGTGGCGCTCATCGCGTGCGCCAACGTGGCGAATCTCCTGCTCGCGCGCGCCGCGGTACGCCAGAAGGAGATCGCGGTCCGCCTCTCGCTCGGAACCAATCGCCTGCGTCTCGTGCGTCAGTTGCTGACGGAAAGCGCGCTTCTCGCGGCCCTTGGAACCGCCCTCGGTTTCGCCCTCGCCTTTGCGGGCAGCCGCTTGATGCTGGGCATGATGGGTCGCGGAGACCGGCCCATGGTTCTGGACCTCTCGCCCGACCTCACCGTCCTCGCCTTCACCGCGGCCGCCGGGGCCCTCACCACGTTCGTGTTCGGTCTCGCCCCCGCGCTGCGCGCCACCGCCATCGAGCCTTTCGCGACGCTGCGCGAGACCACCGCGGGCGCGGGCGGCGGAAAGACCATCGGCCTGGCGCGGGTGCTGGTGGTCGGTCAGGTGGCTCTTTCGATCGTACTTCTTGCCGGGGCGAGTCTCTTCGTAAGGACGCTCCACAACCTGCGCAACGTCGATCTGGGCTTTGAGGAGTCGGACCTTCTGCTCTTCGGCGTCAACGGCCTTCAAGGGGGGGCGAAGGGAGCCGAACTGGCCGACCTCTACGAGCGCATCCAGGCGAATCTCGAGGCGGTTCCGGGGGTCAAGTCGGCGACCATGACGCCGTTTCCGCTTCTCGCCAGTTCATCGAGCAACTACTCGGTCACCATCCCCGGCTACGTTCCGAAAGCGGAGGAAAGAGTGGGCGCCCGGGTCCTGCACGTGGGCAATCGTTTCTTCGAGACCATGGGCCTCCCGCTGGCCATGGGCCGCGTCCTTGGGCCGCGCGATCGCGAAGGCGCTCCGCTGGTGGCTGTGGCTAATCAGGCGTTCGTCAGGAAATACATGGCGGGGACCACCGGCTTGAGCCGCACCTTCAGTTTCGAGCGTGAGGGCACGGACCCGGTCGAGATCGTGGGCATCGCGAACAACGCGAAGTACGACCGGCTGCGCGGTGACATACCGCCGACCCTGTACATCCCCATGCGCCAGAATCTGGGCAGCCTCAACGCCGCGTTCTTCGAGGTGAAAGTCACCCGCGATCCGCTCTCGATCATCCCGGGCGCACGCAAGGCGGTGGCCGCGGTCAACCCGGGACTTCCGCTATACGAAATCAAGACCCAGACCCAGCAGATCGATCAGCTGCTCCTTCCCGAGAGGATGTTCGCGACCCTTACCACTTTCTTCGGGGCGTTGGCCCTGGCCCTCGTTTGTGTGGGCCTTTACGGGATCGTTTCGTACGGGGTCGCCATGCGGACCACCGAGATCGGGGTTCGCATGGCCCTCGGTGCGCGGTCCGCGGACATCGTGCGCATGGTGCTTCGCGAGACCGCCTCGATGGTGTCCAAGGGTGTGGCGATCGGGCTGCCCATCGCTTTCGCCGCGGGCCACTTCGCCACGAAGGTCCTGGCCTCCCTGCTGTTCGGCCTCGAGCCCACGGATGCGGTGAGCCTCGGAGCCGCCACCCTCGTGATGATCCTCATCGGTTCGCTCGCGGGCGTGCTTCCCGCGCGACGCGCATCGACGGTTCTACCCATGACCGCGCTGCGTTACGAGTAGGCCCTTAGCCAAAAGGCACAGCCCGGTCCCGAGACCGCGAGTCGAAGGGCTAGTGTGCTGCCTCTATTCCAACCGCGGGTGGCGTGGCGGCGGGAAGGGCTTCGGGATTCCCGAGGCCCAGTCGGAGGAGAGCCACCTCCTGAGCCAGGTCCTTGACCTGGTGCGTGAGGGCCGAAATGCGGATCGAATAGTGAAGGCACAGCAGGGCCAGGTAGAGGATGCAAAGAAAGAACAGGGTCGAGGTGGGCAAGACGCCCCCTACGAAGTCGGTCAGCTTGATGAGGAGGTCGTAGCGAAGGATGAGGAGGACGGTCGTCAAACAGGATGCTATCCAGAGCCAGGAGTACTCCACCCGAAGAACGCGTCGACGGGCCAGCTCGAGGATGGCAACAAACAGGACGAGGACGAGGATAAGGAAAACGACGATCTGGCGTGTCGGCACCGTCACTCCTTCCGATGGAGATCGCGGCCGGTCGCGGCCACGAAGAGGGAGAAGAGCATGTTGAACCCGTAGGCCACGGAGCCAATGCCGCCGTGCATGCTGTGGCGGTTCCGGGAAGGTCGCATCCGGGCCGGTCGCTCGGTGATCGTGAGCCGCGCCCGGCGAGCCAGAACGAGGGCGTCGGCGTCGGGGTACCGGTCCGGGAAACGGGAGAGGGCAAAAAGGGCCTGGCCGCGGGGACCGAGGGCCTTGAGCCCGGAGGTGGGGTCGGTAAGGCGAAGGCCGGTGAGAACGCGGGCCAGAAAGGCGAAGAGGCTGCGGCCCCACCTTCGCGCGATGCCTCCTCGGTACGACTCGGGGGCCAGAGCACGCGATCCGATCGCGAGGTCAGCGCCGCCTCGAACGGCCTCGACCAGGGGGCCGACGTCCGCGGGGTCGTGCTGACCGTCCGCATCGAAGGTCACCACCACCTTGAAGCTGCGCCTGAGTCCGTACTTGATCCCGGCCTGGACGGCTCCGCCGTATCCGAGGCGGAACGGCAGGGTGGCGACAAGGGCTCCGTGGGCGCGGGCCACCGCGGCGGTGGCGTCGGTGGACGCGTCATCGACAACGAGCAGGGCGGCTTGAGGCCACGACTCGCGCAAAGTGCTCAGGACCTCAGGCAGATTCTTAGCCTCGTTGAGGGCCGGCAAAGTGATAAGGAGTTCGGAGCTCACAAGGGCATTTCGCCAGGAAGTCCAGGAGGGTCTACCGAGTCCCGTTGCGGATCAGCGGGCCTCTATGGTCGGATCGCTAAAGCCGGCCCAGTCGTAATTGATGTTACCAGCGGGGCCACCGGTGGTCGCGAAGGTCAGAACGATCGCACGGCCCGCAAAGGCGGAGAGATCCACTCTCACCGGCTCCCACCGGCGATCGGCTGGATTGTTTTTCGGGTCCAGGTACCGCGAGAGCACCGTGTGGTGCTGGCCTGCGTCCTCAATCCGAATCTCGAAACGAACGCCATCGCCCTTGTCTTTCGTCCAGGTGGCTGGTCGCAGGGCGAGGGCGGTGTGGAGGACGGCGCCCGCAGGTAGCGTGAGGGAGTACCCGACGTCGGACGGGGGGTGGACAAACAGCACGTCTCGACGGTCGCCATCGATATCGAACGTGTCGATACCGACCCGGGCAGGGTCCGCTGTGTGCACTCGGGCGTTCTCGAAGTGGAGGAGGACGTGGTGCTCGCTCTCGTAGCGGAACACGTGGTCGAGAAATGGAGCGCCGGTCGCGAGAGCGAGGGCCGCAGCAATGCCCCAGAAGTATCGAGGCGTCGACCAGGACGAGGCCCTGAGGGTCGGATCGAACCCACGAGCCCGCCACAAAAACGCCAGCCACGCGAGGAAGGCGATGACGACGGCCTGGGCGTTCACCAGAGTCGCCGACGAGCCAAAGAGGGTGCTCTGGCCACGCATCTGATCCACGAGCCAGGGATAGCCGAGCCCGATGAAGCGCTCCTCGAGTTCCGGCTGCGGATCCAGCATCGATGGAAGCAGGATGGGGGGACCCGGCGTGTAGGGTCGCGCCCAATACGTGAGAAATGGATCGTGGAGCACCATGTTGGCCAGCATGGCTACGGTCAGGACGCAGAGCGCGGTCCGCGCGGGCCTCGACTCGGCACCGGCAAGCACCAGCAGCGGCAGGACGGCGAAGAGGTGGTTCTCGTGCATGTGGGTCGACAGCACGAAGAAGCCGAAAGAGACGGTTGCCGCCGCCGCGTAAAGGCTCCGAGGCTCCCGCGATCGCCAGAGGAGGACCAGCACCGCCATGTAGAGCACGCCGAAGAGGAGGAGCGACATGGCACTCCAGGAAAAGAGGCCGAGCGGGCGCGCGTAGGCACTGGTCCAAGGCGCCCCGAGACCCACGAGCCACCAGAGGTTGTGAGCGTTCACGCTGATGTAGGGCATGGCGTCGACCTGGGTAACGAGGCTCCGCAGCGCATCGGGGAGATGGCCGCTCTGGAGAAACGGCACAAGGGCGACAACGCCCACGGCAAGCGCCGACGCCCCGGCACGAAACGCCCGTGCCATTCCAAAGCGACGTACGGTTTCGAAGACGATGAGCGGGGCCAGGGGGTAAGCGAGGGGCTTCACGAGGGCCGCCACGGCGAGGGCCGCAAAGGCCCACTCGGGCCGCCCCCGGACCAGGGCCACGAGCGACGCAGCGATGAAGAGAGCGCAGGGGGCATCGGCTTGACCCCAATAGGCCGTGTCAAAGATCAGCGCCGGGTTCAACGCCACCAGAGCGAGGGCCAGGTTCGCCGCCGAGGGAGCGACCCTCCGGACCTCGACGTAGACGAGAAGTGCGAGGAGGAGGCTGGACACGACAAAGAGCAGGCGGATGAGGAAGTCGAGAAGCCAGCCGTTCTCCCCGACCGCGCTGGGAGAAAAGGCCTGGAGAGCGTGGCCGATCACCCAGAAGGCGTAGGGGAGGAGGGGCGGGTAGTCGATGGGAGGACTGAAGCTCGGCGAATGGGCGGCCGCCGATGGGGGCCAATAAGCCGCTATAAGGCCCTCTTGCGTGAGCGTCCGTGTCCAGGAGCGGTACTCGAGGAGGTCGCCCATGGTATCGGGGATCGTCGCCAGCGCGACCTGGATGAGAGCTGAGACGACCAGGACTGCGATTGCCCGCCGGCTCATTCAGGCCCCGGCCTCGCGGGCCGCCGCATCGACGTAGTTCTCACCCGACTCGCTCACGTCACCGCCCGGAAAAGGCGGCCGGAGTTCGTAGATGAAGATGCGCTCCCCTTCCTCACCCAGGGTGGCGACCCACTGGAGTCCGGGATGGCTCCCCTCGGGATCGAGGAGCACATCCGCGGCGGGATGACGCGTCGCTCTGAGGTGCCATTCCGGAACGACGATCAGACGCACGCCTTCTTTTCGGGCGACCTCAATCACCACGGGATAGCCGGCCCAGGGGATCACGACCTCAAGGTCAGAATGGGCGGCGTCGTGGAAATAGAAACCCACGATCGCCGCTGCCGTCATGAAGGTTGTGTCCTGCGGGTAGCGTGCCGCGAGCCACTCTCCGGCGCTCCGCTGTATGACGGGATCGGACGCATAGTCGAGGGCGGGCGCGCGCTGCAGCCCCATGACCGACAGGGGGCCCAGGATGCCCGCAGCTGCAGTGAGTCCAATGCGAACGCCCGCGCTGCCGAGGGGCAGGCTGTGGGTTGCGCGAGCCAGCCCGTAGGCCATGAACACCAGGAAGAGAGGGACGAGAGGCACCACGAGCCGGTCGTGGATGGTGAAAGGGGTCAGCCCAATCGCGTAGACCAGGGCGGTCATCACCAACAGCAACGGAGGACGTGGCGCGGTGAGGGCGAGCCCCAAACCAACCAGGGCGATTGCGCTCAGGCTGATGGCCCAGACCGCCAGCATCTTTGGCCACTCCCCTTGCCAGAGAGCAGGGCGCCCGCCCACGAGCGGGACGAATGGAAACACCCTCAGGGAAGACGCCGCGAACTCTGCGAGGTTTGCCCGGACGTGACCGGCCACGAGCCCGGGATTTGCCGAGGCGAAGCGCAGGAGAGTGGTTTCCTCGGTGGCCTTGGCGAGGGCATTCCCCCCCTCGGGAGTAATTTCAGTCGCGACGCGCTCCTTCTCGATATCCGTCTCGGCGAGCCCTATGAACAGGTTGGCGGTGCCTTTTGTCCCGCCGAAATCCCACGAGCCGAAATACTGGTGAACGAGCAGCGCCCGGCCCAACAGAAACACGAGGACGATCGTCGCGAAGAGCGAGACCGCGGGGAGGATGGTCTTATATCCGACGGTCCGCCCCCGACGTAGGAAGTCGAAGGTGACGGCGGCGATCGCGGCGCTGGCCTCGGGACGCGTAACCAGAGCAAGACCTGCCCACACCCCGGTTGCGCCCACGCCGGAGCCGCTCTGCCGGCGAACCGCGCTCAGCAGAACCATGACCAGCAGCAGGGCGAAAAATGACTCGGTGAAGACCAGAGTCGAAAAGTGGATGAGCCAGGGATGGCACGCCACCAGGAGCCCGGCGAGCAGGCCGGTTCGTCGTCCCAGGGTGTGGCTCGCGAGGGCGGCCGTCGCCGGAGCGAGGACACTGCCGGCGAGAAGAGAAGCCGCCCGTCCCGCGGAGACTACGTCGAGCTGGGTCAGCCACGCCGTGGCGGCGATGACCCCGGGCCAGAGGTTAGACCAATAGGGGTTTGCAAGACCCGACGCATCTCCCCCCAAAAACGCCCGAGCGAGGGCGGCGTAGTGAGCGCCGTCTCCCTCGACGATCCGGTGCCAGGGGAGCATGGGAAGGCGCAGGGCGAGGGCGAACAGGAACAGTGCCGCACTTACACGAGCCGGCAGACCAGGCGCCTCCGCGGCCACGGCATCCTTGTCGTCCGAGGGCGTCTGCGTCACAAGGGGGCCTCGGGCATTGTAGCCGCGGCGCGACCCTGCCTCGGCACCCCGTTCAAACACGGAATGCGCTCGTCGGTCCGGATGCCTCTTGAGACCGCGGGCCAAATCGTCCCCGTCGGGCATCGCCGAGACCGGCGAGGACCGCTCGGGTGGCTTGCCCGCGGCCGGTGTCCCTCTGGCCCAACGCATGCGCCAGGTGGAGGATCGCGGCCGCACCGAACCGGAACCAGAGCGGGGTATGGGCTGCGTGCCGATGACGGCTGAGGAAGCGGACGTGATTCCGCGCGGAGTAGTAGAACTTGTCGGATGAGCCGGGGCCGATCGTACGGCTCCCGGCGTGACGCGCCCGAGCACCCAGCACGACCGCGAGACGAAGACCGGCCTGCCCGGCGCGGATGCACCAGTCGATGTCTTCGAAGGAAAAGAAATAGGCTTCGTCCAGCAGGCCGACTCGTTCGAGCGCTCGGCGGTGGAGCATGAGGACGGCGCCCGAGAGCGCTGCTAGGGGAACGACGCCGGCTTCGTCGCGAGGGGTTTCTCCGTGACCTTCGAGTCGGACGCGGCCCCAGAGAAAATCGACGCTCACGCCCCGCGACTCGACCCGGGCGTCGCCCTCCCGGAGGATCACCGGCCCGACGGCCGCCAGGGTGGGATCCTCGAGGGCGTCGGCGAGAAGCCCGAGGCAACCGGGCTCCAGCACCGCGTCGTTGTTAAGGAGGAGGAATCGGTCACAGCCCTCCGCGAGAAGCTGCTTCAGGCCGGCGTTCATTCCTCCGGCGAAGCCCCGGTTTTCCGGCAGGCGCAGGTGATACTCATCCGATGGGGTACCCGACGCAACGCCATTCTCGACGATCAGGACACGCGTGTCCGCAGAGCGCGCCGACGCGGCAGCTCGAGCCGCGTCATCGGGACGGCCGAAGTCGAGGACCACGACCCCCACCCGCCCCTCGTTCATCGAGCCACGGCCTGAGCGTAGAGAGCGGACAACTCCACGGCGCCCTCGTGGGCCGTCTTCAGAGGCAGGGGGTCGAGCGGGCCTGCAAAGAGGCGGCCTTCGAGCACATCGCCCAAAACCGTCCGGAGTCCTTCGACGTCTCCCGGAGGGACCAGGGCTCCGGCCCCTGGCAGGAGGATCTCCGGAACGCCGCCGGTCAGCGACGCGACGACCGGAATGCCGGCAGCAAGGGCCTCGAGAACGGCCAGCGGGCTGTTCTCCCACCAGAGCGAAGGCAGGATCAGCAGGTCGATGGATGGCCAGAGGCGCTCGTGCTGCGTGAGCGGAACGGCGCCAAGGAAGCGGACCCGCTCGTCGTTTTGGGCCAGCGTCCGAAGACGTTCGGTATAGCTGGGGTCGATCCCCGCGTTGCCGACGATGTCGAGCGTCCAGTCGCGGCTCGACAGGCCCATGACCGCTTCAACAAGGATGTGAAGGCCTTTGTGGGGCGCCACCGTGCCCAGGTAGGCGAAGCGGCGCCGCGAAGCGGCCTCACGTCTTTGGGTCGGACCCGTGATGGCCCCGAGAGAGAGGACGCGTACCTTGTCCGGTGGCGCGCCCCACTCGATGGCGCGGTCCATGGCAAATCGCGTGGGTGCAAGGATGGCGGTGGCGGTGGCGAGCCGCTCCCGCAGGTGATCGTCCCTGCGATCCAGCTCCGTCGAGAGTTGCGGAAGTCGGGCGGGACTCGTGCGACGCAGGGCAGAGAGGATTCGGAGCGTGGTCCGTGGCCACACTCGCCGGGCGAGGTGCAGGAGGCGACCGAAGCCCGCGAGCCGGATGACTCGCGCGGCGCCGCGCTGCATCGGCGGCGGCAGATAGGGACTGTCGGCGAGGCACGATGCGCAGGTGCGATGGTCGACCGGGGCGCACAGAACCCCACTCGCCTGCATGCGCAAGCCGTCGCGGGGGCAGCTCAGCCAGTAATCGTGGAGGGTCAGGAAGATCGGGAGTCGCCGCGCGGCCGCCGCCGTGAAGAGGCCGCTCGAGAGGTTGAGCAGATGCTGGGCGTGGATGCAGTCCGGCCGGAAGTCGTCGATGACCTCCCCGAGGATGCGGTCGATCATTGAATTGCGATACGTCGCCTCGAGGGTTCCTTCCGCGTGCGTGTTGACGATCTCGACGACGTCGAGGAGCCCGACTTTTCGGCGGCGCACGGAGTAGGGTGCCGCGGCTAGGTCGTGGACGGCAGTGACCACCCCCACGGTGTGACCCTGTGCCTGCAAAGCCGTGGCCAGGCGAGCCGTATAGACCTCGACCCCGGCCAGGGAGTCGGGGAGGAAGGCGTGGGTGGTCAGGAGGACGCGCATGTGGTCGGTTCGGCGGGAGGGGCCTTGGAGCGAACCTCGAATACGTCGACTATTTCGAGCGGAGCGTTGGAGACGGCCCAGGGAAGGTAGCCCCAGTGATGGGAGTAGTAACCGGCCTTGGCCTCGAAGTTCATGAGGCGGATCGGCCACCGGCCACGGAGCGGCAGTTGCTCGACCAGGCTCGTTCGCGCCAGAAGCGGCGGGGACATCTCGTGCATGCCCGCGATGAGCGGGCGCACAACGATGTCCCCCAACTGCGGCGAGTCGTCGGTCGACTTGAGGTACCTCCCGCCCGCCTGGCCCATGTAGTAGCGAAACCCCCACTCGCCTACGAACCACACGGTACGGTTCGGGTACGACTCGCGCATGCGGGCCGCGAGGTCACGATAACGCCCCGCGTAATCCTGGTCCACGGTCCCGAGCACGAGACTCAGGGCAAGCCCCTGGGCGATCACGAGCCCCGCAGCGGTGCGGATTCGCGCCGGGGCGGGGTCGCGGTCCCAAAAGCGCCTGACCAGGACGATCCACAGCGGAGGGAGGACGGGAAGCAAGTATCGCGCGGTGCCGAAGGGGAGCAGGAGAAGCGCGCCTCCAATCGAGAGCAGCAGCCAGGCCGCGAGAAAAATCGAATCGCGCTCCCCTGCGCCGACCACACGCGTTGCGCTCGACGCCGGCCACAAGGCCTCGACCCACGATGCCTCAACCAGGAGCAACACGCCACCGGCAAAGGACGCGGCGACCGCGATGACTTCGAGGACCGAATACAGATCCAGTCTTTCGATGCCCGCGGGCCGCACCACGAAGACCATCGCAGCCGCGAAGAGGCCGAGGGCGAAGGTGACCACGCGGCGGCACAAGCCCGTGGCCAGGAGCAGGACCGCGGCTATGAACGATGTGCCGCCGAGGCCGCTCATGTCGCCAAGGGTGTTGTTGAGCAGGCCTGTCCAGTCAAAACCTCGGCCCGCGTAAAAGAGTCGATAGTGCCGGGCGCTCGCGACGATGTGCAACTCGCCGTGGACGACGAGGTTCTGAGCCACCCAGAGGCCGAGGACGGCACAAACCCCGAGGAGGGCGGGCCACGCCTTTCGCACCCGGCCCTGGGCAACGGCGTATGCGCACAACAGGGGTAGTACAAGGAGGGCCGAGTATCTCGTCAAGATCGCCAGTCCGGCCAGGACGCCGGAGAGGAGCAACGCAGGACCAAGGCTGCGGTCGGTTCCGCGAATGAAGAGCGCCAGGGCGGCCAGGGAGAGAGCAAGGGCGGGCATGTCGGTCATCAGGCTCTGAGCGCTGATCACGAACACGGGCGACGATACGAGGAGGAGTGTCGTCACGAGCGAAGGTCGGGTGAAGCGCTTCGCAAGGTCATACATCGCGAGCGCAGCACCGAGGGCGAACAGGTCGAAGGCCAGATGGAGGGGCAACTCGCGGAACCCTCCGTCGAGCCTCGCCACCAGAGCCATGACGTACGAAACGAGCGGCGGATGGGACATGCTCGCGAACGTGTCAGGACATCGCCCTGCCTGTGCGAATACGCGGTAGTCGATATCCTCGAGTGCTTCGGCTCCGGCGAAGGGCCGCAGGGGATCCTTCAGTACGTTCCCGGCGATCTCAAGGAAGTAAACGTCGTCAATGTGCACCGCCTTGGCCGCAAAAGGAAGGGTCGTGAGGGCGACGACGGCGCCAACCATCACGAGATGTCGGCGAGTCCGCGAGGGTCCTTGAGAGTCGGTCATGCTCGGCGGGGCTTGGCGATAGGGGGCATCAGGCGATCGAACGATCATAGGCTCGCCGCGGAGCGCCCTGAAAGTGTTGGATGCTCGCCGCGTCCCGCGCTGAACGTCGAGCCGTTACGCGCGAGCCCGCGTGAGAGGATAGCGACGCGCCACGATGCACCTCGCCTTCATCAACAATCTCTACCCGCCCTACGTCGTGGGAGGGAACGAGATGCTCTGCGACGAGGTCGTTCGTGCCCTGAGAGCCCGAGGGCACCGGGTGTCCGTCCTGTGCGGCCGGGGCCGGGACCTCCCATCTCACGCCGATCTATCGGGCGCCCTCGAGATCGACCTGGACAGGAAGGCGGAGACGTTTCTCGGAGGCCGTCTGCCGTCACCATGGGAAGCCGTTCGCCTCCACCTCTTCAGCCCGCGAAGCTATGGGGTCACGCGCAGGTGGCTGTCCGCGAGGCGCCCCGACGTGGTCATCGTCTGGAACCTCTACATGACTTCCCTATCGCCGCTCATCGCCGCACTTGGAAGCCGAGCGCCCGTGGTGGTTCATGTGTGCGACAAGTGGCTGTACTTCAGCCTGTTCGATCTTGAAGCTCTCCTGAAACCGGTCGTGCCCTGGAAGAGGCTCGCGCTCCGAGCCGCGCGCTATAGCCTGCAGCCCGTCATACGACGATTGGCCCTGCCGCATCGCTTGATCGCGATCAGCGAGTTCATGAAGTCCGTCTACGTTCGGGCCGGCATGGACAAAGGAGAGATCGACGTGATCCACCTCGGGGTTCCGACCCGCACGTTCACCGCCGCACCGCGCCGGCCGCGCGCGCCAGGCGAGCCGTTGAGGCTTCTCTTCGTCGGCTCCCTGTGGGAGGGCAAGGGGCCCCAGACCGCGGTTCGTGCTCTCGGGCAGCTCCGTCGCGACGGCGTTCGGGCCCGTCTCGACATCTGCGGCGAAGGCACCAGCCAATTCGTGGAGTTCCTGAAAAGTGTGATCGACGAGGAAGGCGTCTTCGCGGACGTGTCACTCCACGGCAAGGTGGAGCGTGACGTGGTGAAGGACTTCTGCCGATCCCACGACGTCCTCGTCTTCCCGAGCGAGTGGGACGAGCCTTTCGCCGCCGTGCCCATCGAGGCCATGAGCAGCGGAATGGCGGTGGTGGCCACGAGCGCTGGGGGAACCCCCGAAGCCATCGTCAACGGTGAAACTGGAATCATCGTTGCTCCCGGGGACCCTAAGGCCCTGGCCCAGGCCCTGCGGAGGCTCGCGGAGGACGATCCGCTACGTCTGCGCCTCGGTGAGCGCGCGGCCAACGTCGCACGAGAGCGGTTCGATCTGGACCTGTACGTTGACCGCCTGGAGGCGTACTACCGTAACTGCATACCGGCAGATTGAGTCGTCCAGGCTACGGGCCGCCCCGTAGTCCGCGAAGGAAGCGCACGAGAGAGAAACGAACGCGGCTTGCCAGAGGGCTTGTGAGCGTCGGCGGCCTCCGCCCGCCGAGAATAGAAACCACGCGAGCCTCAGCCCACGCGACCGGTCGTGAACGCCGGAGTCGCTGCCTGATTCTGTACCAGGCCCGACGGAGAGGAGCCGCCTTGCGGCCCCGCACGCCGTCGATCTCGAGGCAGACCCGCTCGAACTCGGGGTCTCGAGTCGACGTCGCGGGACCGGGGGCGGTTCGTGGCGCATGACCCGCGCGGGACAGGACCTCCTTGTAGACGGCCTCCACCGTGGCGTCCACCTGGCTCCAGCGGAAGGCGGCCGCGCGCTCTGCGCCCTCCCGCGCCAGGGTCGCAACGAGGGCGTCGTCCCGGCTCAATCGGAGGAGGGCCTGGGTCATGTCGGCTGCGGTTTCGGCAAGGAGAAAATCCCGCCCTGGAACGAGAGCAAGGTTCTCGACTCCGATGGCTGTCGAAACCACCGGCATGCCACACGCGAGTGCTTCCAGGATCTTTGTGCGCGCACCGCCGCCCACGCGTACGGCCACGACCAGGGCCCCGTGTCCGTGGAGGACAGGGCGGATGTCGGGCACGAAGCCCATGACTTCAACTCCCGAGGTAGGGGAGGGCGGCGGCTCGGCGGTTAGAGGCGGCTGTCCCGAACCCACGACGAGAGCCTTCATGTGGGGTGCTTTGGCGCGCACGGCGGGCCAGACTTCTCGGAAGAACCATCGCTGCGCCTCGACGTTGGGGCCGTAATCCTGGGCGCCATAGAGAAGCGCGTGATCGACCCGGCGCGAGACTCCGACGGGCGGACGAAGGTCGTCCCTGATGGCGATGGGCACGAGGCTTATGGAGCCGGGGCCGTGAATTGGCTCCAGCAGACGCCGATCGCCCTCGCCCGGAACGAGGATGCGATCGAAGGTCCCCGCTAGCTGACGCTCCCACCAGAGGAAGCGAGCGGCCTCCTGCAGGTGAGGGACGGCGGCGCCCGGAGCCACTCGAGCCATGGCCTCGTGATAGGCCCAGTCCACCTTCTGGCGATCAATCACCACGGGACACGGGAGGCTGCCTGAATACTGCGCCATGACGATCTCCTCGACATGGACCACGTCGAAGGCCGCGGACGCGAGGCGCCGGCCGAGCTCCGCGGCGAGGGCCGGGCTCCGGAAGTGCGACGCGGCGTCCGGGGTGCGCTCCGTGGCTCCGGGGTCGTCCTCCAAACGGCCGGGTCCGATAGGAGCGTAGACGTCGAGAGACACGCCGAGCGCTTCAAGATGCTGGCGGGCGAGCGACGTGCCGGGGTCCTCGGGAAGGCCGATGGCCAGCACCTCTACGGAGGAAAAGCGGGCGAGAGACCGGATGAGGCCGAGGTTCCGATGATGGCCACCGTTCAAGGGCGGATAGGGAACGTTCGGGGAGAGAAACAGCGTCCTCAAACTCCCCTCACCCGGGTCAGGATTTCCTCGTCGGAGAGGCCGTCCGGGGCATTCCGCCCCACGGGAACGAAGCCCTTGGTGGCCTCGGCCAGGCCTTCGAGCACGGCGCGCCGATCTTCGAAGAGGGCATAGGCGGCCCACGCCCCGAGGTTTGCCGCACGTTGGCGCCGATCCTGGATGTTTCGGAGATGAAACAACGCCCAGTTCCGGTGCCAGACCTTGAGGCGCTCATCCATGGAGCGTTCTCCGATGGTCGCGGAGCCTTCGTGATGGCACACCGCCCCTGGCACGTGAAGGGAGGCCAGGCCGCGCCGCCAGGCCCGGTAGCCGAGGTCGACGTCCTCCCAATAAAACGGCGCGTACAAGTCATCGTAGCCGCCGAGGTCGAGGAAGGTGGCCTTGCGGCAGAGATAACAGCAGCCCACCGGATAGAGGGTCGGATGCGTCTCGGACGCGGGCGCCTCCGCGATCTCCAACAGGCCGGACGAAAACGTCGCCGTCTTTCCACCCTCATCCCCGCATTGGGCCAGGGGCGACACTATCCGGGGCGCCACCGCGAAGACGCCGTCGGCCGGAAGCGCGTCGCGGAGGCGGCGAACGGTGGTCTCTTCCAGCCTCACATCGTCGTTGAGAACCAGAAGGAGGTCGCCCAAAGCCGCAGCCGTCCCGGCATTGACGGCGGGGCCGTACCCTCGGGACACCGGAAGGGAGACCACGCGGGCATCCGCCGGGGCCGTTTGCAATTCCTGGCCATCGTCGACGACCACGACCTCCCACCTATCGCCGCTTTTGGCGAGGGCGCGGATCACGCTCGGCAGGTTACGAGCGAGACGCGCGTCGCCTCCGCGGGTTGGGATGACCGCGCTGATCACCGGGAGTCCGCGCGGAGCAGGTCCGCGAGGGAGCGGAGGCGACGACGGACCTCCTGGGCCCTCAGGGGCGAGAGGGAAGCAACATCGCCGAGTTGGCCGGCCAGTCGAGCCATCAGGTCCAGGTGGTGGGCGAGAAGCAATTCATGGGCGGCCGAGGCCTTCCGCTGCTCCTCCCCTGCCTCCTCCATCGCTCCCCGCCTCCGCGTCGCCTCAGCGTCGAGATTTCCAACGGCTTCCTTCAGCCGCGCTGCCTCTCCTTCGAGATTTCCAATGGTCTCGCGCAACCACGCTTTCTCACCTTCGAGACTTCCAAGCGTCTCGCGCAACCACGCTTTCTCTCCCTCGAGAGCGCGCACGCTCGCCGCCAGGGTCGCCATCGCGCCCTTCTGCCACTCGTTTTCGGTTCCGAGGACACGGAGCTTCGTCTCCCCCCGTTCCAGGCGTTCCGCGATGATCCTCTCGGCGCGCTCGCGGAGACCCTTCACGAAGGCTTGAAGATCCTCTCCTTCGAGGGCTCCTTCCCGCCGCGCCAATTTCAAAACCTCGCTCAGCGGATCGGGATCCACCGAGGCCGATCCTGGCCCCGGTGGCGGTCGATCGCCAGTCATCGCTTCTCGTCGAGGCGACGCACCTCGAAGCGATGACGCAGCCACACGAGACCATGGTCCCGACGCTCGGTCAGCACGGTAAAAGGATACAGGCGATGGTGCCACGCGTAGGCGTAAACGTGATCCTTATCGTAGAAGGCAACCGACGCCTCGTACCGGCCGCCGAGGAGCGGCAGGTCTTCGAAGGTCGCGGTAAGAACATACCGACCGTCGTACCTTCCGGCGCACTCTCCATCGAAGAGGGTGTTGGGTCCGTAGCAATAGACCCCGTCTTCCCGGAAGAGGGCGACGCCCATGACGGGGGAATCCAGGGGCTCGCGTGTCTCGAACTCCACCTCGACCCGCAACGTCTCCCCGTTGCGAAACTCCATCCGCGGGGCCCTCTGGGCATCGGTCAGGCGCACATGGCGGATCACAACCTCTCCGGTTCCGCCCGTTCCCGGGAGCTCGGCGCGGACGGCACTTCTCTTCCGCAGGTGATCTTCGTAGCTCGCGAGCACCACGTCGACCGGCCCCCATGCGGCCACTCGCCCGCCCTGAAGCCAGAGGGCCTGATCGCAAAGGCCACGAAGAGCATGGAGGTCGTGGGCGGCGATCACCAGCGTTGTGTGATCCCGACGCATCTCGACCAGGCGATCGATGCATTTGCGCTGGAAGTAACCATCGCCCACGGCGAGGACCTCGTCGATGATCACGACCGGAGCCTTCAGGTTCGAGGCTATGGCGAAGCCGAGGCGCATGAGCATGCCCGCCGAATAGGTACGCACCGGTCGGTCGAAGAAGTCCCCGATCTCGGCGAACTCAGCGGACCGGACGGCGAGGGCATGGGCCTCTGCCGAAGAAGCGCCCGACAAGAGCGCTAACTGCACCGCATTCTCCCGCCCCGTGAGCTCGTGGAAGAGTCCTGCGCCCAGCTCGAGAAGAGCGGCGGTGTCGCCGGCGACTTTCACCGAGCCCGAGGTGGGTGGGGTCAGACCCAGGAGGAGGTCGAGGAGGGTGCTCTTGCCGGAACCGTTCTCACCCACGATGGCGAGGGCCGACCCCTTGGGGACGTCGAAGGTCACGTCGTGCAGCGCCGCCACCTGGCCTCGCATAGCACCGAAGGTCTTCGCGAGGGACCGGACCTCGATGGCTGGCGTGGAGGTCAAAGGACGTCCCGCGCTTTGAAGCGGAGCCGCGCCTGCACGGCCGCCCCCGCGGCCAGGGAAAGGAGGACCGTCGCCACTCCCACGGCCACGGAGAAAAAGGCCGAAGACCAGGGGAGAGGTTCGATAGGGCTTCGATACAGGCGGAGCGCGTGGGTGAAGGGGTTCCAGAGGAGGGCGGTTTTTAGGTTTTCTGGCACCATGGCCTCGGGGTAGAGAACCGGGCTTGCGAAGGTGAGGAGGGTCAGGAAGGAAACGAGGGTGGGACGCAGATCGGGGAAGAGCGTGGTGATCGGCGCTGCGGCGAGACCCAAACCGAATGAGGCGAGGCCTTGGAGTAGAAGGGCGATGATGGGCAATGCCCAGGATCCAAAGGGTACCGTCGGCGCGCTGATCGCGGCGTAGCCGAAGACCACCATCAGGCCAACCAGGGCGCGGAGCGAGGACACCAGGAGGATGCGAGCCACGAGCAACTCCGCGGGGACCCTTGAGCGCCGCACCCAGCGATTGTCGATGAGAACCGTCGAGCAACCCTCGATCGTCTCGCGGAACCATATCCACGGGAAGAGGCCGGAGGCGATGAGGATCGTATAGGGCATGCCCGGCCCTTGGGCGGCGCCGAGGATCCAGCCAAAGACCATGCCGTAGGCCGCAACCTCCAGAAGAGGCGACAGCACCGCCCACAGCCCGCCGAGAACCGATCCCGCGTAGCGTCGGCGAAGATCCGCCACCACGAGTGGTGCGAGAGACCGCGACCATTGGGGCAACAAGGACATGCCGGGGTGGCAGGCACTGTAGCACTCGGGAACGATTGCGACCGTTATGCTGCCGCCAGCCGCGACCATGAGGATTCTCCACGTAACCCCTTTCTACGAGCCTTTCTGGGCCTACGGAGGGATGGCGCGCTCCTCGTCGGCCTTGTGCCGTGCGCTGGTGGCGCGAGGGCACGAGGTGACCGTCGCTACCGCGCTGTTGGGAGAGGGCGTGCCGACCGAGGCGGTGGAGGGTGGGGTTCGCGTCCGTCGCTTCCCGGGCCCCAGGGTTCTCGCTCACTTTCTCTTTCCCCTGGCTCGCGGCTTCGGTCGATTCCTCGACGCCGAGCTGAGATCGTTCGACGTCGTCCATCTCCAAGGACACCGGAACGGGCTCGCCGTTGCGGCCTGGCGGGCGGTCTCCTCCACGGGCTCTCCCTGGCTTCTCGCGCCGGCGGGAACGTTCCCCCATCACGGTCAACGCTCGGCGGTGAAGTCGCTGTTCGATCGCGTCGTCGGCACCCGGATGGTGAATGAGGCGGGCGCCCTCGTCGCGGTGAGCGAGAGTGAGGCCCGCGACCTGCCGCGACCGGCTCGAGTGATCCCGAACGGCGTCGACGCGTGTGGCTCGCCGCCTTCGAAGCCTCGCGCGAGGGATCGGCCTCGCATTCTTTTCGTGGGGAGCGATCGTCCCCAAAAACGCGGCCAACTTCTCGTTGAGCTTCTCTCCTTGCTCCCTGAGGCCGACCTCGAGATCGTGGGTCCCTGTGGTCCCACATTCGAGCGCCTTTTCGCCTCAATGGAAGGGCGGGTGGCGTTCCACGGCGTGCTCTCGGGCGACGATCTGGCCGCTGCCTATGGAAGCGCCGACATCCTGGCGCACTCCGCGGTGGGCGAAGCCTTCGGCCTCGTTCCCTTCGAAGCAGCACTCGCCGGAACCGCCGCCGTCGTCGCCGGGGGACACGGCTGCGGCGAATGGTACGGGCGCGCGGGCGGCTGCGTAGTGCCACCGGACGATGTCAAAGCACTCGCGGACGCGGTGCGCCCTCGACTACGCGATCGCGAGCTTGCCGGACAGGAGGCGCGCCGCGTCGCCGAGTTCACGAGGGTCCATCTCACCTGGGCCACCGCGGCCGAAGCCTTCGAGTCCGCGTACCAAAAGCTGCGGGCGCGCACGTGAGGCGACCTCAAAAGAGAAAGCGCGATCGGGGCGAGGCAACCCGAGAGCCCGACACGGAGGGGCGAAGCCAGGCATGGTTTTCGAGCGGGCCGCTGATCGCCGCCGCCGTAGCCTTTTTCGTCTACCTCCCATCGGTGGCCGGCGGCTTCATCTACGACGACGGGGAACTCATCTTGCGGAACCCGTCGATCCGCAGCCTCCAGGACATCGGCGTGGTGCTCCGGTACGAACCGGCGCGGCCGCTGTTGAACGTCACCTGGGCTCTCAATTACGCGTTTGGCGGCGTCGCGCCGTGGCACTACCACCTCGTCAATGTCCTCATCCACGCGGGGAACGCGGCGCTCCTCGCCTCGCTGTTTCTGTGGGTGGCCGAGCGCCTCCGGCTCGCCCAGGCCCGGCCGATAGCCCTACTCGGCGCCTGCGTCTTCGCGGCAAGTCCGATGGCTGCCGAAACCGTGGCTTACGTCGCCAGCCGCTCCAGCGCGCTGGCTACGCTGTTCACCCTCGCGAGTCTTCGGGTGGCGGTCAGCGTGCTGGAGAGTGGCCCGAGGCGACGCCTGGCCGCTGCGATGGGTTTCTTCCTCCTCGCTCTCGCCACCAAGGAGGAGGCCGCCGCCCTGCCCTTGATATTGATCCTTCTGGACTACTTCTTCGTCTCGGGGCAGCGCGCCGCGGCCCTCAAGGATCGGGCCTGGATCCACGCCTCCTTCTTCGCGGTGGTGCCCCTGGGGCTCGTCGCTCGGCGTCTGGCCACGGGCACCTGGCTGCCTCCGCCAGCCATCGATCCATGGCTGTACCTGCTTACCCAGGCGGCGGCATTCCCCCTCTACTTCTTGCGGGCCGTGATCCCCCTCGACCCGGCGCTGTACCGCCACCATTCCCCGGCCACGTGGCCGCCCAGCGGGACGACGGTGGCGTTCCTGTTCTTAGCGGTGGTGATGACGATCATCGCCGTGGGTCGGCGGCGAGAAAGGCCCGAGTGGTCGTTTGCGCTTTCGTGTCTCGCCGCCGGGTTGGCGCCGTCTTCCTCCATCGTGCCGCTCAACGAGATGGTCGTCGACCACCGCGCCTACCTGGGCAGCATCGGCGTGGCTTTTGCCCTTGGGGGACTCCTTTGGAGGTTGGGCGGACTCCGCCTCGGCGTTCTGGTCGTCGCGGTGCTTTCGGCCCGGAGCCTCTCGTACCAATGGGTGCTCGGCGAACCTGTTCGGGCCTGGGAAGACGCCGTTGCGCGGGCGCCCAACGCCCCCGACGCGCTTTGTGCGCTGGGTGAGGCCTACGCGGAACGCGGCGACCCACGGGCCGAGGGTCTCTTTCTCCAAGCCACACGGCTGGATCCCTCAAACTACCGCTACTGGGCCAACCTGGGCGTCTACTACGGGGAGCGTGGTCGCCCGGCGGAGGCCGTCCTTGCGCTCCGATCAGCCCTCCAGAGGAAACCAGGCGAGGCCGCAGTCCACGACTATCTCGGACAACTCCTCCGAGGGCTGGGACGCGACGACGAAGCCGCCGCGGCGTTTGAGGCGGCGATCGCCGCCGAGCCGACCTTCGCCACCGCCTATGCGAACCTCGCCGAGTTGGCGCTTCAGCGTGGCGACGTGCAACGAGCGCGCAGACTCGTCGATTCCGGCTCCCCATTCGCCAGCGACTCCGACGAGGCCGAAGCATTCGCCCGCCTGCGGGCCAGGCTTCAGTGAGCGAGGCTCCAGCCGTGACGGCGGTTGTCCTCAACTACAACGGCCACGGATTCGTCACCGAATCGGTGCGGAGCCTGCTTGATCAGGAGTTCGACGACATCGAGGTGGTTGTGGTCGACAACGCGTCGGCCGATGGATCTGCGGAGGAGATCGAGGCGACGTTCGGTAGCCGTGTGCGCCTTCTGCGCTCCTCCCGCAACCTGGGGTATGGGGCGGGGAACAACCTGGGGATCCGCCAGGCGCGAGGGCGCTACATCGTGCTGCTGAACAACGACGCGGTGGCCGCGCCTTCGTTCGTCGGCGAGCTGGTTAAAGCGGCGGAGGCCAACATCACCATCGGCATGGTCGCCGCGAAGGTGCTCCAGTATTCGCAACGCGACGTCATCGACACCACCGGGCACCTTCTCTACCCGGACGGGCTCAATCGTGGCCGAGGCCGGATGGAGAGAGACGAGGGGCAGTACGACGAGTGCGCCACCGCTCTGTTTCCGAGCGGCGCCGCGGCCCTCTACACCCGCCGCATGCTGGACGATATCGGCTTGTTCGAGGAATGCCTCTTCCTCTACGGCGACGACACGGATCTGGGGCTGCGAGGACGGGTGGCGGGCTGGGGTTGTGCCCTCGCCCCTCGAGCCGTGGCCTACCACCACTACTCACGAAGCGCCGGCGCCTACTCGAGCCAGAAAGCCTTCTATGTGGAGCGGAACCGGGTCCTGGCGCTCTTCCGGACATTTCCCTGGGCCCTCGTTGCCGCAAGCCCCGCCTTCACCGCCGCGAGGCTGGCCCTCCAGGCCTGGGGCGCTCTGACCGGACGCGGCGCCTCGGGGCGGCTGGCCGCCCAAACGAGCCTGTTGCACCTGATCGGCCTGACCCTCCGGGCCTACGGGTCGGCCTTTGCTGCCCTGCCCCACATTCTCGGAGAGCGGTGGCGCCACCGGCGAGGGCGGAGGATCGGCACCCGCGAGTTCGTGCGCTTGATGGCCGAGCACCGCCTCGGCGCCCGGGAAGCGGCCTTCAAGGACTGAAGACCGGCGCACGGATCAGTTCACCAGATCAGGGCACGCTCTCGGGTTCCGAGGGCCTGGACGTAGTCGACGATCGGATGGTCGTCCGTGCTGGCCGGGATGCCTGCCAGAACCCTGCGCAGCGCCGGACCATCCGCACGCAGGTACGCTCGAAGGCCCCCCTCGCGTTCGAGGCCGGTCGCCCGAAGCAGCTCCTGAACCTCCCGACGCTGCGCGGCCCCCCCTGCTGATTCCGGAAGGTCGATCGGCTCGTTTGCGCCGATGAAGTAGGACTTGCCCACCTCCGGAAGATGGACGAGTGCCAAATGGGGAAAGCTCTGCACGAACCCGGCCGCAATGATGGCGTCGATCGGGGGGTGGTTCGGGTCGGTTACCGGATCACCCGCGTCGAGCTGCATCACCAAGCGTCCCCCGGGGCGCAGGCGGCGAGCGCAGAGCGCGAAGAACTCGACGTTGTAGAGGTATGCAGTTCCGGTGAGTTCGGATATGTACACGTCGGGGAGGATCAGGTCGAAGCGATCCTGTGTCGCTTCGAGATAGTGGCGGGCATCTCCTCGCTGAACGCGGATCGCGCTGTTCCTGGACCCATCGAACGTCATGGGATCGAAGAACGGGAAGGCGTCGATCACGGCCTGGGCGATCTCGACGACGCGCACCTGCACGCCGTCGTAGAGGCCGGCGACGCCCGCCTCCGCCCCCGTTCCGAGCCCCGCGACCGGCACTTGTTTCGCTTTGGGATGGGACGCCATGGCGACCGCGGCGGTGGCTCCCCGCCCACGGTCTTGGCGATCAATGGTGGCGGCAGTCAAGCCGTTGATCAGAAGAGTGCGGCTCCCGTCGACAGTCTCGACGACGGAGACGCTTACCGCGGCGTCCTCTCGGTAAAAGAGCAAGGGAGGCCGCCCGAGATCCCGGTAGGTCAGCGAGTCAAGCACGAGCGGGCGCTCGTGCTTGCTTACCGCGAGCACGACCAGAGAGGCGGCGGCGGCGGTCAGCCAGAGCCTCATGCGACTCGCGGACTCGCCACGAGCTGCGACCGCCGCCACGAGCACGGCCGCTGCCGCGGCGCCGAAGAGCGCGCCCCTGACCCCGACCGCTTCGATCAGCCAGAAACCCGTGAGGCCCACACCGAGCACGCCGCCAAAGGTATTGGCGGCGAAGGCCAGAGAGGTGGCCCGTCTTGTGTCGCCACAGCGCCTCGCCCACACCTGCACGATGATCGGCAGGAGTGCGCCGGAGCAGGTCGCCGGCAGGGCGACGAGTGAGAACGCCGCGAACAGCTTGATGCCCAGGGGGCCGAGGCCGAAGATCCCGTCCCGAATCAGGATCTGCTCCGCCAGGAATGGAAGCTTCTCCGAGAGCAGGCCCGCGGCGGCGATGGATAAACCGAAGGCGACGAGACCGACTCGAAGAGCCGCCTCGTCGAGTACGACCCGGCGCCCTACGAACATGATGGCGAAGCTGCCGGCCACGAGGCCAAAGAGGAAGGCGCTGATGGCGATTGCGTGGCTGTAGTACGTGCTCCCGATCAGGAACACCAGGAGACGGATCAGGGTTACCTGGAGAGACATTCCGAGAAAACCCGTCATGGCAGCCAGCAGGGCGAGGCGCAGTTCCGCCCTCCCATTCCGAGCCCCTGGCGCCGATAGCGCCGCGACCTCTCCGCCTCCCCGGATTTTTTCTCCGTGCGCCCACGCCACGACCGCCGCAAGGACCGCGGCCAGTCCGTTCAGAGCCGCCGCCGTCTGCAGCGACTGCGTAACGCCGACCGATACGATCAGGAAACAGCCTCCAAGCAGAGCCCCCACCGCCGCCCCCAGGGTGTTGACCCCATACAGCCAGCCGGTGGCGGAGGCCGCTTCCTGCCAGCGCCCCACGGTAGCGGCAATGAGCAGCGGAGTGGTGGCGCCCATCATGATCGTGGGGACGAGAAGGACAATCGCCGCTACGACGAGCCGAGCCAACTGTGCCACCGCCGTCTCATGTCCCAGAAGGGGAAGGAGATCTGCGAAGGCGCTCCCAGTCAGCAAGATGAGGTGGGCCGAGAAAAAGACGTAGATGCAGAGAAGTGCCTCGATGATCGCGTAGAGCGCCAGGGGCCTCCCCCTTCGAGCCAGCCCTCGAGCGAGGTGGGCCCCCAAGGAGAGCCCCGCCATGAAGGTCATGAGCACGATATTCAACGCTGCCGCGGAGCCCCCGAGGTGCACCGTCATCGCCCTGAGCCAGCAAAGCTCCGAGATGAGAGCCGCCGCCCCCGAAAGAAAGAAGGGGACGGCGAGCGGGAGCGAGAGATGCCCTGCCGGGGGAGCCTCGGTTGTCGCGGGTGAGTTTGGACTTGGCATGGTGGAAATCAGGCGCGGCACCCCCTGCGGACCAAGGCTCCTGAATTCCCTCTTCAAGCCGTGCATGCAGATATCCAGCATACGGCCTGCCGAGGGGTCTTCTGCATGAACCGTTCGACAGGCCGGGACGACAGGTTGCCGGGCCCCGTCGTTCAAGCCTGACCATAACGCCAGCCTTATACTAGGCTGCCGGGGGCGCGAGCGGGGCGTCTCGGTATCATGCCCTCCGTGGCCGGTTCCTTCCCCGCCGTGCGGCGCCTGCTGACCCTCCTCCTCGGACTCGCTCTCGTGGTGGCCGCCGACCGCGCCCTCAAAGCTTTCTACTACTCAAAGACGTACCGCTACTACGAGTCGGGCGAGGTCTACTTGGAAGACTCGCACACCCTGCTGCTCTTCAGCTCCGATCGCCATCTCTTCTGGCGGTTGAAGCCGCACATTCGGATGAAACTCGAGGAAACGCCCGAGCAGTACGGCGCCTACGTGATCGGCACGCGCCGGGTCCCTTATCAGTTCGAGGTGATGACCGAGGGCCACGGTTTCAACTCTCCCGCATTCGACTGCGGGCACAAGGGCTCGGCCTTCCGCGTCGTTTCCCTCGGGGATTCGCGGACCATGGCAGAAGGCGTCCCCTTGGAAGACCTCTACGCCCGCAAGCTCGAGGGTCTCCTGCGGGCCCGGCCCGGAGCACGGCCCTACGAAGTCATCAACGGCGGGGTCTCCGGCTACTCGTCCTACCAGGGCCTGGTCGAGCTCGAAAATGATCTGGCGCCCTGCGCACCCGACGTCGTCACGGTTCTCTTCGGCATCAACGACCAGGATCTGGACCAGGGCATCAGCGACACGGAGAAGGCTCGGCTGTTCGACACGCCCATCACGACGTTGCGCGCCTGGTCGAACCGCAGCATGCTCGTCTACGGGTCGCGCCGCGCGTTCTGGCAGCTCGGGGCGCTCTTCTTCGGCAAGACGCCCGCCCGCGTGGTGGACTACACCGGCGTGGGACCGCGCACCCGGCGGGTGCCCTCGGAGGCCTATGCTCGCAACCTCGAACGAATAGCGGACATGGGAAAGAGGGTGGGATTCCGCCCGGTGTTCCTGATTCTCCCGACATCTCCTTACGCCTACTATCCCGATCTGTTTCCGGACCAGGCCTCATTGCCCCCCGAGGTGGGATCCTCCCTCGATGACGTCGAGCCGCTCGTCGATCGTGAGCCGGCCACCGCCGAACGCAGGCTACGTGGCCTGCTCGCCGAACATCCGGAATCCTCGCGGGCCCGCCACCTTCTGGCGCGGTCGCTCCAGCGCCTCGGCCGCTTCGAAGAGGCCCACGAGCAATTCGTCGCGACGAACCGCTCCATCGTCTTCACTCGCTACGAGGCGATCGTCAGACAGGTGGCGGCTGACCGCCACGTACCCCTCGTGGACCTGACGCCGGAGTTCACGAGACTAAGGCGCGATCCGCTGTACGTCGACGACATGCACCCGAACGTGGCCGGGCACGACATCATCGCCCGCCGTCTCTACGAGGAAATCGTCAGGGCCTCACTGGTGCCTTGACCGGGCGGAGCCTCGGAAGCGTTCTTAATAGGGACGCCTTGGTGCGGGTCATGACCCGTTCCTTGTCATGCCCCAGAATTCGTGAGCCCCAACATCTCGCCGCGGCTGAGATAAGCACCCGTCTCCTGCATGTCCAAGAAGAGGTCGCAGGTAGTGCAGGGAACGTCGGTGAAAGGCGTCGCCAAACCCAGAAGCATCTGCCGGGCTCGACGCATCTTCTCGCCGTTGAACGCGGCCTCGAATCCATCGTGCAACGGGTTGCCGCCGAAGTCGCCCCAGAAGTTCCGACAGCAGCCGAGATTGTCGCCGTTCCAGTTGAACTGCGGGTCCGTCCACAATTGGTGGCAGATACCACGCATGTAGTTCCGCCCGGTCTCGGACCGGAACGCGGCCCGGGTTTCGGGAAGGCCGGTCTCGCGGCGAACCAGAGCCGCGCTGCGAATCGGCGAGACCTTGTCGTCCCATGAAATCTTGGGACGGAACTCCATGCCCCGGGCTTCCGCCATCGCGCGTGCCTTGGCGATCTCGTGCTCGTTGTGCCCGAAGACCACGAACTGCCATACGAGTTCGGGCCGCGCGCTCCGGCGACGTTGCTTCGCCTCGTTGATCGCGTCAATGTTTGCAAGAACGCGGGAGAGATCGCCCTTGATCCGGTACCGCGAGTACGTTTCCTCGGTGGCGCCATCAATGGAGCACGCAAGCCTGACGACTCCGGTTCGAACGAGAACGTCGGCGATGCCTTCGTCGAGGTGGTTGAGATTGGCGCCGTTTCCGATCGAGATGGCGACGCCTCGCCCGGCCGCGATCTCCAGAATGCTGCCGAGATCCTTGTTGAGGAAGGCTTCACCGTAGTTCGATAGTTCGACCTTCCTGATCGTGGGCGATTGATCGAGAAATCTCTCGAACATTGCGGGACTGAGCTGGCCCGGGGCGATCGCGGGACGGATGGCTCCGCTGGTCGTCGGGCAGGACGGGCATTTGAGCTGGCAGGCGGCGATGGACTCGATCCGCGCGCGCGTGGGCAGGCGAGCGAAGCCCTGCGCCCAGTCGGCCGCGCCCTGTTTTCCCGGGGACCCCTCGGTCGCCTGCGCCGATATTCTGGTCATGAGATCAGTATCTGGGCGAGGGCTTCTTCACTGCCGGGCTTCTCCTTGAAGAACAACGTCGGTGAGCGTAAGTGAAACAAGCACGGTTTGCCAGTTAATTTACAGGACCGCGCGCGGTCGTGGCGCGCGGCGGGCCCGCTCCGGCAACGTTTCCACCTCGGCCGCCGTGATACGTTGCCCGCGGTATCTTGGATGCATGGTTGAGGATCGGTTTGGCGTGAGTCCCTGGCCCACGACGCGATTGGCGTTGGTGATCGCCCTTGCCGGAACCCTTTTGCGACTCTGGATCGCGCCCAGCTACGGATACCTCGGTGTCGACGGCGACCTGATCGAGCACAAGCAGGCCGCCCACCTCGCGCTGACGCGGGGGATTGCCCAAGTCTACGTGCCGAGTGCTGCGAATGACCCGGCCTTGACCGGACGGGATTGGAACGGCGGGTTCTTCATCAACAACCTCCCGGTCATTCTTTACGTGCGCGCCGCCCTCGGCGGGGCCTATCGGCGCTTCGACCCCGAGGCCATAGAGTTGTGGGACTGGCGACTGAACTACCTCGAGTTGGAGCGGACGGACCTTCGCGATCGCCTCACCGCAAGTCGCGGCTTCACGGTGTTGATCAAGCTTCCCGGGATCGTCGCCGACGCGGGGATCGTGCTGGCCCTCGCTCTTCTCGGCAGAGGTCTCGACCCTCGCGCGCGCCTCGCGGCCGCGACCGCGTACGCCGTGAACCCGGCGATCGTCTTCAACACGGCATTCTGGGGCCAACACGACTCCGTGTGGATCATCTTTGTTATCGGGAGCCTCGTAGCACTGTCCGGCAGACACCTGACGATGTCCTGGGGCGCCCTCGCGTTCGCGGCTCTGACCAAACCGCAGGCCTGGGCCTTCGTGCCGCTGGTGCTCGGCCTCTCCCTGATTCGCTTCGACCGTCGCGATCTGGTGCGCGCGGCCTGCGCCGCGATGTTTGTGGCTTTCCTCGTCTTCTCGCCCTTCCTTCTTCATGGCACTCTTGGTGTGAGCCTCGACGCGCTGTACCGCTCTACCTTCGGAGGCGAGCCTTTCGTTTCGTGCAACGCGGCGAACCTCTGGTGGCTGATCACGGGTGGGCGGGGCTACGAGGTCCAGGACACGCTGCCGCTTCTCGGGGCGATGACCCCACGAGCGCTCGGCCTCGCCGCCTATCTCGGTATCTGCGTGCTGGCCATCCGCGTCTCCGCGCGAAGCGAACCCGGGCCGCGGTCCCTCTTTCTCGGGGCCTCCGTGGTCGCCATGGGCTTCTTCACCTTCGCGACCGAGCTCCACGAGAACCACATGGCGGCGGTCGTTCCATTGCTGGCCTTTGCGGCCGGTCGCGACCGGCGACTATGGGCTCTCTTCATAACACTCTCGCTGACCCTGCTCGGCAACATGTCCCTGTTCGACTCTGCGGTCACGACCCCGCTCGCCGCCTGGCTCGGCAGGTCCGACCTTCCGGTCCGGCCACTCTCGATCGGCCTCGCGGCGGCGAACGTGGGCGCCTTTCTGGCGCTTTGTGCGGCGTGGCTCTCCACCACTACTTCAACAAAGGCTGCTGAGGCCGTCAGTTCGGCGGGCCTCTCAGGAGCGTGAGCGTCCGGGCCTGGCCAGGGGATTTACGTGTCGCAGGCCGGGGAACCGCCCGAAGTCATTGTCCGCCGAGTACACGGTGGCGCCGCGTTCGATGGCGAGGGCGGCGAGGTGGGCATCCGAGGTCAGATTTCCCGCAGCCCCCGCGGACGCCAACAAGTTGCGGAGCACCGGCCAATGTCTTTCCCCCGGAACCACGGTCTCCGCCACGGGAAGGCTCAGCCACTCGTCAATGAAGTCGAGTGCGGCGTCGGTGGACATCGGCCGGTTCAGGATGCCGGGGCGGGTGGTCAATCGAAGAAAGGCCAGAATGACGCCCCAGGCGAAGCCCACCGTGGTGGGGCCGGAGAGGGCGCCCTCCAGCCACTTGCGCGCGGTCTTGTGATGCGGCGAGTCGCGGTCGATGGCGTAGATGAGGAGATTCGCGTCGACCAGGATCATTTACGCAGTTCCAGCTTTCTCGCCTGGGCCTCGTCTTCCAGGGCATCGGAGAGCCGGAGCGAGCGATGGAGGTCGATTCCGAGGGCCACCCCGCCCAGGGACACGGGCTTGATTCGATAGGCTTTTGAGGGCGGCGTCTTTTCGGCCAGCAGGCCCAGGCGGATGACTTCGTTGACGTTTCGCCGGAAAGGCTGGCCCGTCCGCCGGGCCCGCCGCTTCAGGGCCTCGGCGACGTCAGGCTCGAGGGTCATCGTGGTGCGGATCACGAGGGCATCATAGCATCACGCCCATCCGCCCTGGTTCGGCGAATACCCCTCGACATCTAGAGGTGACGCAGGGGACTCGAATCGCGCGCTACCGGAAGAGTGCGCCTTGCAGGTACTTGAGGCCGGAGTCGCAGATAACGGTGACCACGCGCCGGCCGGGGCCCTTCACCCGGGCCATCCCGGTCCGAACGAGTTCGGGCGAGGCCCGTCCGTGGTCGCTCGGGATCGGCTCGAGGGTCGCGCCGAAGGCGCGCATGGTCTGGAGCTTTTCTTCAGCAAAGGCATCCGACGAAACGAAACGCGCGCGATAGCCCTTCGCGGCGCAGACCATGGCGAGCGAACCTCCCGTGCTCCCTCCGGTGAAGTCCACAACCCTCGATCCCGGCTTCAACAAACCGCGAGCTTCGGCGCCCTCGATCATCGAAAGAGCCATCCGATCCTTCATGCTGCCGGTCGGATTGGCGGCCTCGAACTTGACGAAGACATCGGCGCTCCCGGCCCCGCAGAGTCGTTCGAGCCGAAAAAGAGGCGTATTGCCGACGGTAACCATTCGTTTCCCTCAGGAAATGCGTGTCTGGGGCAACAGCAGAGCGGTCAGGGTGTGACCGCGTCGAACTCGGCCTCGGCGAACATCTGCTGGGCTTCGGGCTTAAGCGGAATCATTGCTTGGTAGACGAGAAACTCCCGCCCAACGTTCCCCACAAATTCCTGATCGAAAGGGAACCCTTGTCGCATGCGCGGCCACTTATCTCAAAACCCTGGAGGACTCAGAGGGCCTCGAACGACGGCGTCGACCGATCGGCTGGAAAGGCCCGAACGAGGTCATCGTCCGTGAGTGGCTCGGAACGCCGAAAGGGCTCACGAAACCCCCGCTTATTCGAACGGCGGCGCGGGGATCAGCAAAGAAGCGGCGATGGCGGCAACCGAAGCGGCCAGGCACAAGACGGCCATCACAACGTGGTTGGTGCGCTCGGATTTCAGCGGATCAAGCAGCCAGGCGACGAGCCACCCGCCCAGGAAGCCGCCGAGGTGCGCCCAGTTGTCGATGCCTCGCATGACCAGACCGAAGGCCATGAAGTAGAGGACATTCGTCCACGCCCATTTCCGAAGGTTGCTCGAACCAGTGCGACGGCCATAGTGCACGAGGGCGCCCCACAGGCCCATGAGTGCCGCGGACGCTCCGAGGGTAAAGAGGCCGAAGCCCGGAAAGAACTGAAGCGGGCCTTGAAGAAACGGAGCCACGGTGAGGATCGCGACCGGCGCGGTCGAGCTCATGACGAATCCGGCCACGGAAGAAAGCGTGTAGACGATCACGGTTCGCCCCGGGCCATAGAGTTCAGCCACCTGAGGCACGAGGATGCGAACCCAGTACATGTTGAAGAAGATGTGGAGGAGACTGCCGTGCAGCCACCCGGCCGACAGCACCGTCCACCACCGGCCGTTCTCCCAGACCGGATAGATCCCCGACGAGCCCATCCTCTGCCCCGCTTCCAGGCTCGGGGAAAGAAGGTTCAATCCCTGAAAACCGATCCCCGAGGGGTCGAGGGCCAGGGACATGCCGTAAGCGAGAACGCAGATGCTGAGGATCAGAGGACCGAAACCAAGATCGGCCCCGATGTTGCGCAGCCTGGCGGCAAAGCCGAACAGTCCGGGATTCCGAGCCCCGCAGTGGAAGCATGCCTCATCCGACACTCCGGTCAGGCCCCCGCAGGAGCGACAAAGCACCGACCCGGTCTGCTGGCGTCCCCACATGGTTCTAAAGGCTCCGTTATCGCCCGGTTCGAGCCTATCCGAAACCTCCGTACGGGCACGCGCAGCGTGCCCACAACCACGTCTCCAGGATCCCGATTGCCCGAGGGCCCGCGCAGCGTGCCCCTACGCGTTCGGCGGGAAGGGAAGTCGATTGAACTAATCTTGGTACATACAGGCCGGACCATGGAAATCAAAGAACCGAACCGAGCCACGCGCAGGTTCACTCAAAAACTCATCGCCGGCTTCACCGAGGAGTTCTACGAGCATTTCATGCGCGGGTGGGAGACCCGGATGAACCACTACCTCGAGACCGGCGAAGCGCTCAGGGCGGCTTGAGACGATGTCCCTTCACCTAAGCCATGCGCTGGTCCGGGCACCTGCGCCCTCTGTGGTGAGGGGCCTTCGGGCGATGGATCGCGGAAGTCCAGCGCTCGATGGCGTGCGGGGCGAGTGGAACGCGTATATCGCGGCGATGGAGGCGGCGGGCGTCCTGGTCGAACGCCTTCCCGCCCTCGACGAGTTCCCCGATTCGATCTTCGTGGAGGATCCGGCCCTGGTCTTTCCCGAGGGTGCGATTGTGCTTCGGCCGGGTGCCCCCACACGTCTGGGGGAGGCCGCGGCGATGGCCCCGGAACTGAGGCGCCGCTTCGAAGTCGTCCATGAGCTGAAAGAGGGCTTCGCCGAAGGAGGCGACATCCTGGCCACTTCCCGCGAGGTTCTCATCGGACTCTCCGCGCGGACGAACGAAGGCGGAGCGCGGGCTCTCGTGGGTTTGCTCGATCAACTCGGCCGAAGGGCCCGGATCGTGACCACACCTCCGGGCGTTCTGCACTTCAAGACCGACTGTTCGCTCCTCGATGAGGAGACGATCCTCTGCACGGAGCGGCTCGCGGCCTCCGGCGTCTTCGCGGGCTACCGCGTCGTTCTCACGCCTCCGGGCGAAGAGGCCGCAGCCAACTCGCTTCGAGTGAACGACCGGGTGTTCGTCGGAAGCGGATACCCGCTAACCCTGGACCAACTCACCGCCTCCGGGTACCGCGTGGTGGCCCTGGCCAACGCTCAGATCGGGCTGCTCGACGCAGGCTTTTCCTGCCTGTCCTTGAGGTGGAGCGCCAGCAAGTAGCGGCTAGTCGAGTTCCATCTCGATGCCGCCGACGACCTTGGCCGCGAGGTTGTACAGGGGCGCCATGATCAGGCCCGCCACGAACCCGAGACAGCCGTAGAAGATCGGCAAAATGATGATGGCGCCGACTCCGAAGAGCATGCCCATAAGCCCTCCGCCAGAATCGCCGCCCGCACTCGCCGCACCCAGGAGCGCGATCAGGGACATCAATGCGCCGACGAGGAGCCCGAGGAAGGCATAGAGAACGGCCATCATCTTGGCCAGCGACAAAACACCGAAACTCGTAACAGTCTGAAGAGCCATGAGCACGCCTCCGGGAAATTGGTTCGGGGGCACGTTAGCGCGTTTCGCGTCGGTACGCTGCGACGCCGTGCGTCACTCGCCCATTCCCGAGGCAGGGGCCGGGGGCTGCTTTCGCGGTCGCGAAGAGTCGCGGAGGACCCCCGCAACACGGACCCTAAATTCCGGTCTCGCCTTTCTTCAGCCTTCCCTGGGCAAAGAACCCGGCAACCGCGGTGAGCACTTCGGGCTCGCGCAGGATCCGGCGGTGTCCCATCCCGCGCGTGGTCAGAAGCCTTGAGTCGGGCCACGCTTCGGTGTAGGCCTTCCCGTCCTGCCACGGCACATCCACATCATCCTCGTCGTGGACGACGAGGAGGGGCGCGCTCATGCGCGGTGCGAGGAGGCGCCCGCGCAGCTCCGCCATGGTGATCCCAAGGCGGCCTTCTATCGAGTGCTTCATTCTCTCGCTCAGCTGATGGGGCAGGCCGAGCCAGTGAGAGAACACGCGCGGGTAGTGCGTGAAGTCCTCGGCCGGAGCGAGGTACACCAGCCGGCCCACATCGAGCGGCTCGCGAAGGGCCACCGTGGTGCCCGCGGCCCCGAACGAGTGAGCCACGATCCCGGCGACACCGCCGAAGTGACGAACGAGCGCACCAATCGCCTGAGAGATTTCGATGAGGTTGGTCTGGGCGCCTTGCGAGGACCCGTGAGCGGGAAGGTCGATGGTGATCGGCTGCAGTCCCCGCTCAACGAGGGCTATGGCGAGCCCTCCGAGCTGAGAGCCGCGGCCTTCCCATCCGTGAACGAGAAGGACGGGTTCACCCGACGTGCTCCACCGGTGACCGGAAAGACGGAACCGGTCGACCGCAAATATCTCGGGCCTGGCAAGGTCGAGCCAGGCGCGTTCGCGTTCAGGCAGGCGGGCCCTTCTTGGCGTGAGGAAAACCCGGGCGGCAACGTGGGCGCCGAGACGGGGCGAGAGACGGTCTACGCCGCGGATGACCGCACCCATCATCGCCATCGATCCGGTACGACGCGGCGGCGGACCGCCATTAGTCCGACCGGTCGTGCTCTTTTTTGCGGACGCGCTGTGCTGGGCGGTCATGCGATTGGTTCCTCAGGCGCGCGAGGCGCGAATCAACGATTCAAAGGCGCTCTGCGCCCGCTGGTCCGCGTCTTTCGATCGAAGCAGGCGAGCCGAGTGGTGGTAGCCGAGAATGAAGGAGTCGACCTGCCAGGCAAACTGCTCGGCATCGAGGTGCTTGCGGAAATGCCCTTCTTCAATCGCCACGCGGGCGGCCTGGGCGATGACGCCGAGCCAGTCTTTTTGCGAAGCGAGGAGAAGGTCGCGCAGGGGCCCGGGCTGGTCGTCGAGCTCGCTGGCCGCGGCGATGAACAGACACCCCCCCGGCAGCTCACTCGCCCGCGACCACTCGAACCAGTTCGAGAACAAGGCGCGCACCCGGGGCTCGCCGCGCTTCTGCTTCAGGGCCGGGCTGATCACCAGTTCGATGAAACGCGCAATCGCCTTGTGGACGACATCGATCTGGAGGTCTTCCTTGGAGGAGAAGTGAGCGAAGAGACCGCTCTTGGACAAGCCCGCTTCCTTGGCGAGTTCGCCGATGCTCAGGGCACCGAGGCCCACCCTGCTGGCGCGCGCGAGGGCAACGTCGAGGATGGCGGCGCGCGTGGTTTCTCCTTTTGACATCGCGAGGATATTAGCACGATCGAACGTTTTTATTCTGGCTGGCTCAGGATCGCCCGCGCGTCCTTCGACCCAATGACGTTCTCGACCGGGGACTTGCCGAACTCCACCCAGACCGACGAGCCCACGCGAAGAAAGAACTTCGTGTTTACCGACTTGAAGGTTGGATGCGTGAACGCTCCCTCCGGCGCGCCCTCGAGCGTGTAGCGGGCATCCGAACTCATGGTGACGAGAACCTTCTCCCGAGGGGCCAGCCGCTTCCGGCCCTCGGTGAGGCGGAAGAAACCCGAACCCCAGGAGTCGCCGCCACCCTCGCGCAGGAATGCGGCGGTCGCATCCACGCTCATCAGGGTCTCCTGAGAAATGTTCTCGACGCGAAATCGCACGGCCGGGGCCAGGAATCGCTTCTCGGTGCGGGAAGGGTCGAGGACCCAGTAGGTCTCAACGTCGGTGACCTTGAGGAGCGCCTTCGGATCGGGTGCGGTGCAGGCCGTGAAAGTGAGGGACGAAAGGAAGACAAGAGCCGGGAGAAGCGTGTCGGGCCGACCGAAGGCATCGTAGCCTCGTCCACTGCGTTGCGAATGTGTCATGGGGATGTTTGTTACCATAACGGCTCGCCGCAGGCTGTGCGTAGCGTGAGGGCGCCCCGGGGGCCTCTTAGTAGGGGTCGGTGGCGCCTCCGCAACGGTCACCCCGGTACCAAATACTCGAGAAGGGATTCCCACGCATGATTGAAGTCGCGGATCTAAGGAAGAGCTACGGCCGCTTCGACGCGGTCTCGGGTGTTTCGTTCACCGTCGGCAAGGGCGAGATTCTGGGATTTCTCGGCCCCAATGGCGCGGGCAAGACCACGACGATGCGCATCCTCACGGGCTACATGCCGGCCACCTCGGGCAAAGCCTCGGTGGCGGGATTCGATGTCTTCGCTTCGCCTCTCGAGGCCAAGAAGAACGTCGGCTACCTCCCCGAGACTCCGCCCGTCTACCCGGATCTCGACGTCGCCTCGTACCTCGACTTCTGCGCCCGCATCAAGGGGGTGCCTTCGGCGGATCGAAAGGCGAAGATCGACCGGGCCATCGAAAAGGCCCGGCTGGGCGATGTCCGCCACAAGCTGATCGGCCGCCTTTCCAAGGGATTCCGGCAGCGCGTCGGCATCGCCCAGGCCATCCTCGCCGACCCTCCCGTGTTGATCCTCGACGAACCAACCGCCGGGCTTGATCCGCAGCAGATCATCGAAACGCGCGATCTCATCAAGAGCCTGGGCGGGGATCACACCATCATTCTCTCCACCCACATCCTTCCCGAAGTTTCGATGACCTGCAACCGCGTGGTGATCATCAGCAAGGGCAAGGTGGTGGCGGAGGACACCCCCGAGAACCTGACCTCGCGCCTCTCGAGCAAGGGGGCGGTGCGGCTCGAGGTGCGGGCCGACACGCGCGATGCCTTTGATGCCCTTCGCGATGTCGAGGGAATCGTCACCGTGAATCCGCGCGGAAGCACTTCGCACAGCACGGTTCTCGAACTCATGGCCGAGGAGGGCGTTGACATCCGGGCGGCGGCGGCCCGGGCCATCGTGGGGGCCAACATCGATCTGCTCTCGCTCTCCCAGGTTTCCCTGAGCCTCGAGGACGTGTTCCTCGAACTCACCACCAAGGATTCGGTCGCGGTCTCCGAAGTGGCTCCGGCCAAACCAGCGATCTTCACACCCATCGCGACCATCGAACCGCCCACCCCGCCAGCCGAGGAGCCGCCGGTTGTTTCCAGTCCCGAGTCGAAGGAGTCCAATTGATGTCGACGTTCACCAACATCGGCGCGATCGTCCGCAAGGAGTGGCAGCACTACTTCGGCTCGCCCATCGCCTATGTCGCGCTTTTCACCTGGAACCTCCTGTTCTCGGTGTTCTTCCTTTTCGCCCTGACCTACTTCATCGAAGCTTCGATGAACCCGGGGGGAGGCCCGGGCGGACCGCCCAAGCCCAACATCAACGAGTGGATCTTCCGGCCCACCCTCATGAACATGGCGGTGGTTGCCCTGTTCGTAACCCCGATGCTGACCATGCGCCTGTTCGCCGAAGAACAGAGGCAGGGTACCTGGGAACTCCTCGCCACTTCCGCGATCACCGACTGGCAGATCGTCCTCGGCAAGTTCTTCGGGGCGGTGAGCGTGTACGCGTTCATGATCGCCACGTCGCTCCTCAACTTCGCGGTGGTGTTCGTCTACGCCGACCCGAAGCCCGAATGGAAGCCGGTCCTCACCGGAGCGCTCGCTTTGCTCTTGATGGGATCGTGCTTCATCGCTCTTGGGGGCTTCCTCTCCACCCTCACGAAGAACCAGATTGTGGCCGGCATCCTCTCGTTCTGTCTGTTTCTTGCGATCTGGACGCTCTCGTGGCTCGACAACCCCATGGCCTCGGGCCCGGTGAAGGTACTCGCCTACCTGGGAGTCACCACTCACATGGACGACATGGTCAAAGGCGTGCTCGACACCAAGGACATCGTGTTCTATCTGTCCTTCATCGGCTTCGGACTGTTCCTCACGCAACAGTCGGTCGAAAGCCGAAGGTGGAGGGAGTAGTTCGATGAAGCCAACCGATTTCCTCGCCGTCCTCGGCCTCGTGGTGCTGATCGCGAACGCCGCCCTCGAACGCACCGGACAGGCTTTGCCGCCGAACATCAAGGCCGAGTGGCTGGTGTGGGGCGGCCTTGCCCTGTTTGCTCTCGGAATCGCCGGGCGGATCCCCGATCTCGTGAAAGCCGCGGGCGCCCGCCGGATGAAGTACGGCTCCAACACCGTGGTTTTCGTGGTCGTGGTGGCGGCCATCCTCGGCGGAGTGAACTGGCTGGCCAACCGCTACCCGCAGCGTTACGACGTCTCGAAGGACCAGCGGTTCTCGCTGTCCGAGCAAACGAAGAAGCTGCTCGCCGGGCTGCCGTCCGACCTGACCCTCACCTACGTGCAACGAAACGCCTCCGCGGTGGCCACGGCCCGCGACCTTCTGCGCGAGTATCAGGCGGCGTCCCCACGGGTGAAGCTTGAATTCGTCGACCCGATGAAAGAGCCCGGGAAGGCGCGCGAGCTGGATGTCGTGCAGCTTCCCACCATCGTGGCGGCTCTCGGCGAGCGACGGGAGAAGGTCCTCTCCGACGGCGAGGAGGAGATCACCAACGCCATCCTGAAGCTCACCCGCACCGTGAAGAAGACGGTCTGCTTCGCCACCGGCGAGGGACAACGGGACATCGACGATCCCTCGGAGCACGGCTACTCGGGCGTGCGGAGCGCGATGACGAAGAGCCAGTACGACGTAAAGAAGGTGGTCCTGCTCCAGGAGCAGAAAGTACCGGAGGACTGCACCGTCCTGGTGGTCGCCGGTCCGGAACGCGATCTGCTCCCCGAAGCCGCCGGCTACATCAAGAGCTACGTCAGAGCGGGCGGCAAGGCCATGCTTTTGACCGACCCGCCCAAGAAGGCGGCCTCGCCCAACTACGAGAGCGTGTTCACGGAGTTCGGCGTGACACCGGGCGCGGATGTGGTGGTCGACGCCTCGGGTATCGGCCAGCTTTTCGGCACCGGCCCGTTCATGCCCATCGTCACCGACTACCCCTTCCACGAGGTCAACAAAGACCTCAAGGGCACGATGAGCGCTTTCGACATGGCGCGCAGCATGACCCCGATTACACCCGTGCCGGCGGGCGTGGTGGTTCAGGAGCTCGCGAAAACTTCCACGCGCTCGTGGGGCGAGTCCGATACGACGCTCAAAGAGCCGATCGAGTTCTCCGACCGCGACGCGCGCGGCCCCATCAACCTCGCCGCCGCCATCACGGTGGCCGCAGCCCCCGCGGTTCCCGCGGCCGACCCCGCGGCTCCGCCCACCCCCGACGCTGGCGAAAACAAGAAGGAAGGCCGGGTGGTCGCGGTGGGCGACTCGGGCTTTGGAAGCAACTCCCTCCTCACCTTCCAGGCGAACCAGGATCTGTTTATGAACATGATCTCCTGGCTCGCCCAGGATTCGGACCTCATCTCGATCCGCCCGAAGGACCCCGACGCGCATCGCCTCGACCTCACCGTGGCCGAACAGCGCAATATGCTGATCTTCTCGCTGCTGATCCTCCCCGGCTTCTTCATCGTGTGGGGGATCGTGAACTGGTGGCGGCGGCGGTCATGAGTTCGTTCGGACGCACGCTGCTCGCGGCGGTGGTGGCCGCGGGACTCTTCGGCTACATCTACTTCGTCGAGACCAGGAAGGATCCGCCCGCGGCGAATGGGGGTGAAGATGCCCGGAAGCGGGAGAAGGTCTTCACCGGCCTCGACCGCATGAAAGTGACGTCACTGAGCCTCAAGAAGGCCGGGGGCGAAATGATCCACGCGGAAAAGACGGGGGAAAACTGGGCCCTGGTGTCGCCGTTTGAAACCGCGGCGGATGAGGCGGCGATCGGAACCATCCTCGAGGCCCTGCAAAACCTCGAGACCGAGGATGTCGTGGACGAGAACGTCACCGACTTCAGAGCCTTCGGTCTCTCCGAGCCCAAGGTGTCGGTCTCGGTGGTGGCCGAGGGAGCGGCCAAGCCCTTCGAGGTCGAACTCGGGGACAGCGTTCCCGCGTCTTTCGGCCTCTTCGCCCGCGTGCCCGGCAAGCCCCGCGTTTTCACCGTATCCAGCACCCTCGAGAACACTCTGGTGAAATCGGCCTTCGATCTGCGGGACCGCAGCCTGCTCCGCGCGAAGAAGGACGATATTCAGTGGCTCGAGGCCGTGGACAAGGGGAAGGTCGCATTCCGCCTGGGCCGCGGCGTCGAGGGAGCGGACGAGTGGAAGATCGAGAAACCGCTCGCCACCCGCGCGGCGCGCTGGACCGTGGACAGCTTCCTAGGCCTGATCGAGAACCTGCGGATGGAAACCATCGTCACGGAATCGGCGACGGCCAGGGACCTTGCGGATCACGGACTCGGCCCCGCGGCGCGAAAAGTCGTCCTGGGCCTGCCGGGCGACCGCACGACCATTCTGGAAATCGGCAGGAAGATGGATGATTCGAAGTACTACGCCCGCGACGCCGCCACGAATCTCGTGGCCACGATTCCGACCGCCCTCATCGACGATCTCGAGAAGGGTCTCAAGAACCTGCGCGCCGGCCGCCTTCTCGACGTCGCCGCCTACGAGGTCACCGGGTTCGACGTGGTCACGCCGAAGGGTATCAGGACCTTCACCAAAGCCACGACCAAAGGGAAGGACGGCGTCGAGACCGTGCTCTGGAAGTCGAAAGCCCCGGTGAAGGATGCCACCCAGGAGAAGGCGTCGGACGCGCTCTTCGCGGTCGGCGGTCTCGAGGCTTTCGGATTCGTGGATGCCCCGGGGGCCCTTTCAACCTACGGACTCGACGCTCCAACCCTGCGGGTTACCCTGCGGTTCGAGGGTGAAAAGAAGGAGGACTGGTTCGAGGTGGCGATCAGGGACGATGGCGGGTATGCCCGGAGGCGCGACGACACCGCCGTCCTGAAGCTCGACAAGGCCAAGACCGAAGCCCTCATCAAGAGCTTCACTGAGCTCGGGGCGTGACCTCGCGGTTCCCTCCCGACTCGGCCGCGCGGTGATCCGTTCGGATCATTGACCACCCCCCCACCCGGGCCTAAGATCCCTTGGATCAACGAGGCCCCATTGGGCCTCACGCCTTGAGGAGGCCCCATGCGTCGATACCTTCGCGCGCTTTCAATCATCTGTACCACGTTCGCCCTCGCGGGTCCCGCCGCGGCGCAGGAGATCACCGCCACCATCGCCGGAACGGTCACCGACCAGACGGGCGCCACTCTCCCTGGAGTGAGCGTGACCGCGCGAAACACCGGCAAAGGCGTCACCACGGAAGCGGTGACCTCAACCACCGGACGATACATTCTTCCCTACCTGACGAACGGCGATTACGACCTCACGTTCTCGCTCTCGGGCTTCAAGACCCACGTGACGAAGAACATCAGCCTCCATGTGAATGACCGGCTGGAGGTGGGAGCGGTCCTCGGGGTTCAGGGGGTGAGCGAATCGGTCGAAGTCACGGCTTCGGCCGGGCTCATTCAGCCAAGCCCATCCGTGCAGAACCTGATGGGTTCGACCCAGGTCCAGGAACTGCCCCTCAACAACCGAAACTTTGTGCAGCTTGCGACCCTCGTGCCCGGGGTGAGCAGTTCCTTGAGCGACGAGGTTGGCCTCGGCCTCACGAGCACGGTGAGCCTCTCCATCAACGGCGCGCGGCGAAATGCCATCAACTGGTTTGTGGACGGCGCCTCCAACGTGGACGTGGGTTCGAACATCACCCTTCTCAATACCCCGACCCTCGAGTCGATCGAGGAGTTCAAGATCATCACCTCGAGCTACGCGGCGGAGTGGCCGCGCAGCGGGGGCGGCATTGTGAACGTGGTCACGAAGTCCGGCAGCAACGTGTTCCGCGGGTCGGTCTATGAGTTCTATCGGAACGACTCCCTGAACGCGAACTCCTTCTTCCGGAAGCAGAGCACCAACCCCGCGATCTCCGGCGCGCCGCCAAACCTCGACTACCACAATTTCGGCGCCACCTTCGGCGGACCGATCAAACAGGACAAGCTCTTCTTCTTTGGTTCGTATGAGCGCCGCAAGATCGAGCGCGCTCCGGCCTCACTCACCGCCAACACCATCGACCCGCGCTGGCTCACCGACCCTGCAAACGCGAACTACGTGGCTCCGGCGCTGCGCGACGCGAACGCCGTCCGCCTTCTCTCCGCCTGGCCCGCCCCCAACACCGGCACGAGCCAGTACCAGTCGACCGCCGCGAACAAGCAGGACACCACGCAGTATGTTGGTCGGGTCGACTATTACGTCAATTCGAAGTGGCGTTTCATGGGCCGATATACCTACGACCTGTCGGAGACCACCGAGCCCGGCGGCCTCTTCTTCGGAACCGCCATTCCCGATATTGCGACGACCCTGACCGACGTCCCCGGCCAGGTGGCGGTGGCGCAGATCACCACCACCATCAATCCGCAGACCCTGAACGAGTTCTCGTTCCAATTCTCAGGAAACGCGATCACGTCGGCCTACGGCAGCAATGTGAAGAACACCCGCGCGGCCTACGGCCTGACCGTCCCGGAGATCTATCCCGAGAACCGGGAGGGCCTGGTCCCGACCGTCGCGATCACCGGCCTTTCGAGCATCGGCGCGCCCCAGCTCTTCGACAACAAGTACCGGAACTACACCCTCGGCAACAACCTCTCTCACCACCGCGGCAATCACAGCCTGAAGGGCGGCTTCCTCTTTGCCTGGGAAGTGAAGGATGAACTCTCGGGCAGCGGCACCCAGGGCAGCTTCAACTTCGGCGCGGCGGGCGGGCGCACCGCCTTCCAGAACTTCCTGACCGGCAACCGCGACGGAGCGTGCGGGTCGACCTGCACCTACAACGAGCCCACCATCGAGATCGCATCCGAATTCCGCTTCGCCCGCTACGAGTTCTATATCCAGGACTCATGGAGAGTGCGGCCAAACGTCACCCTGGACCTCGGCGTGCGCTACTCGCTCCAGCCGCCGGTCAAGGACAAGAACGACGTCCTCACAAACTTCAGCCCCGCCCTCTACAACCGCGCGAATGCGCCCCGGTTCTCGAGTGCTGCCGCCACCACGCTTCTCGTGGGTTCAGGTAATTTCGCGAACGGCATCGTGATCGCCGGGCAGAACTCGCCTCACGGCCGCGGCATCTACGCCACCGATAAGAGCAACTTCATGCCCCGGGTCGGCTTCTCATGGGACCGGGGTGGTAAAGGATCAACGGTCCTCCGCGGCGGCTACGGCGTCTACTACGACCAGGCGCTCGTCGGCATCTTCCTCCAGAACGCTTTTGTAAACCCGCCGTTCGTGGCGAATCCCCAGGTCCTGAACGCCCAGCTCTCAAATCCCGGCGCGGGCACCACCGCGACCACAGTGGCGCCCTCGGGACTCATCGCATCCAGCGATCCGTTCATCACTCCGCGGACCCAGCAGTGGAACCTCGGGGTACAGAAGAAGCTGTACTCGAAGGGCGTGATCGACATCGGCTATGCCGGTTCGGCCGGCGACAACCTCATCCAGCCGGTCGACATCAACGCTCCGCTTCCCTCCGAGGTCATGGCCACGGGCGGTGTCATCAATGCGGCACGCCCTTACCCGGGTTACGCAGGCATCAACTTCCGGCAGACCACCGCCAAGGCCCGCTATCACGGCCTGCTCGTGGGCTTCCGTCACGATGCCGGGCGCAGGGGCCTGCTGAGCATCGCTTACACCCTGAGCCGGTCGAGGACGGACGCGACCAATGATCGCGACGCGGTTGACCTGCCTCAGGATCGGACGAACCTCGCGGCCGAGTATGCGATCTCACGAACCGACCGCACTCACGTCTTCACCGCGAACTACGTCTACGAGCTTCCTTTCTTCCGTGAGTCCACGGGCCTCGCCAAGCAGGTGCTCGGCGGCTGGCAGGTCAGCGGCATCACTCAGTTCTGGTCCGGTCCGCCCATCTCCCGCGTGGTCAACGGACAGACCAACGGCAGCCGCCGAGGCATTCGCGTGAACCAGATCTCCGACCCGCGCTCCGGCCTTCCTACCGACACGCCAGGCGGCGTCTACTGGTTCAACCCCGCGGCGTTTGCTCCTCCCGCGGATGGCCAGTTCGGCAACACGGGTCGCGCCATCTTCCGCCTCCCCGGCGTCAACCAGTGGGATCTCACGCTCTCCAAGAACTGGTACCCGTCGAAGAACACCCGCCTCCAGTTCCGCGCCGACCTCATCAACGCGCTGAATCACACGCAGTTTGACCCTGGAAGCATCCAGAATGTCTGCTCCGTGGCGGTCACGGCGTCGGATTGCACGGCCTCCACCGGCAACTTCGGCAAGCTCACGGGAACCCGCGCCCCGCGCGAGATCCAGCTCGGCATCAAGTTCTACTGGAATTAGCAGGGTGCCGAACTTTTCGGCACCCTGCGTATCCCGGCGGAAGCCGGGATCCACTGACCCCTATTCGCCGCACTGACCCCTATTCGCCGCACTGACCGCTATTCGCCGCCTTCCTTCTTCGAAGGTCGGTCCTGCGAGACTCAGGCGTCGAGCCGTTCCTCGTAGGCAACCGCCTCACCGCGTTCGATGTATCGGCGCAGGAGGCGGAGGTACATCGCCCAGCAGAAGGTGGACGTAGCGAAATGGTGCGTTTCCTCCTTCCACCCCGAGTGCCAGAAGGAGACCTGGGTGTGGTCGCCCCGTGGCGCCAGGCGGAAGCCCACGCGGGTGCCGATCCACTCGTCTGAAGCCTCGACGAGTTCGAGTTCGAACTCAAGATCCTTCACGAACCGGGTGACCTTCGCCTCCCAGTCGTACTCGGGGCCAAAGCCGAGCGCATAAACCGAATCCAGCCGCGGCTCTCCCGACGAATAGTGGGTCCACCACTGGTCGAGGCCGAGGGGCGAAGTCATGCCCTCGAAGATCCGAGACGGCTCCGCCTTGATGATGAACTCATGGAGGATATTGGCCATGATCGTGGTCTCCCGGAAGAATGCGCGCCAATTCGGGGGCGGCAGGAATACCGTAGATCCACGGAGGCGGAAGCGTCAATGACGTAAAGGCATCATCCACGAGCAGCGGCCGCGCCGCCCCCAGCACCTGAGAGGTCAGCGACCCGTGGGCTTGGGCTTCGCCGCGGGTGTGGCCTTGGGCGCCACCTTCGGTCGGGCCGCCGGCCTGGTTCCAGACGGCGCCGCCGCCTTTGTGGCCGCAGGCGGCGTGGCGGAGGCGGGCTCGGAGATCACGCGCGCTTTGTTGATCACCACGGGCGTGATCGGCACATTCTGATGTGGGCCTCGGGTGCTCGTGGGCACGGCGACGATCTGATCCACGATCTCCATGCCCGAAACCACTTCTCCAAAGACCGCGTAGCCCCAACCGTCACGCGAAATCCCGAAATCCAGGGCGGGGTTGTCCTTCACACTTATGAAGAACTGGGACGTCGCGCTATGAGGGTCGCTGGTGCGAGCCAGGGAAAGAGAACCGCGCGAGTTGAGCAGGCCGTTCCGCGCCTCGTTGCGGACAGGGGCCGCCACAGGCTTCTCGTTCATGTTCGCGTCCAGTCCGCCGCCCTGGACCATGAACCCCGGGATCACCCGGTGAAAGATCGTGCCCACGTAGAAACCGCTCTTGACGTAGTTCATGATGTTCCGGGTCGAAAGCGGCGCCTTCGTAGCGTAAAGCGCCACCTGGATCGTGCCGAGCGTAGTGTCGAACGCGATCACCGGGCCATCGGGTGTGGGTTTGGCCACCGGGGTGGGCAGCGCGGGGGAGGGAACCCGGGCCGGGGCGGCTCCCGATTGGGCCGCCAGGAAAACTAAGGCGAGCGCTTCAGGGATGAACATGAGCTTTCTTCTCCTCGAGAGGACGTTTGGAGACTAAAGTCTAGCGAAGACTCCCTGGTTCCCTCCATGGGCTTAGAATCCTGTTTTCGCCTGCACTAAACATGGTTCTCTTCAACTACTCCACTAAAGAACTTACCGCTAAGGTCGTCTACTACGGTGCCGGCCTGTGCGGCAAGACGACGAACCTTCAGTGGATCCACGAGCAGCTGCCCATCAAAAACAAGGGCAAGATGCTGTCGCTCGCGACCGAGGCCGACCGCACGCTCTTCTTCGACTTCCTGCCGATCGAACTCGGCACGATCCGCGGAATGAAGACGCGCGTTCAGCTCTACACCGTCCCCGGACAGGTTTTTTATAACGCCACGAGGCGCATGGTGCTGAAGGGCGCCGATTGCGTGATCTTCGTGGCCGACTCGCAGGATGCGCTGATCGAAGCGAACTCGGACGCGATGAAGAACCTGCGCGAAAACCTCATTGCCAACGAACTCGACCCCGACAACATTCCGCTGGTCATTCAGTACAACAAGCGGGACCTCCCAAACGCAGCGTCCCTCGCCGACCTCAACAAGGTTCTCAACACCCGCGGCGTGCCCTTCGTCGAGGCCTCCGCAAAGTCAGGCAAGGGCGTTGAAGAAACCCTGAAGGTCGCCACCCAGCTCGTCTTCAAGGTTCTGGCGGGCAAGTACGGAAACGACGCGGCGGCCGGCTCAAGGAACTCCGAGGCGATCCAGCGGCAAAAGGCCGCGGCCGCTCCCGCCCCTGCACCCC
>Ga0163147_10000396_pt1 | contig 68822 bp, 72 predicted proteins | sample OliLakLV19MP6G1_FD_148597 | JGI IMG/M metagenome (GOLD analysis project Ga0163147, IMG submission 148597) | Freshwater microbial mat bacterial communities from Lake Vanda, McMurdo Dry Valleys, Antarctica- Oligotrophic Lake LV.19.MP6.G1 | ecosystem: Environmental > Aquatic > Freshwater > Lake >... | reverse complement strand
TGGAGTTGCCCGAAGGCACCGAGATGATCATGCCGGGGGACAACACCAAGATGGTGGTGACCTTGATTGCGCCGATTGCGATGGAGCAGGGCTTGCGCTTCGCCATTCGCGAAGGCGGCCGCACCGTGGGTGCCGGCGTCGTCGCCAAAGTCATTCAGTAAGGATTTTCGGTGTATTAGCTTCCTGTGAATCGCCGATGGTTTTCGTGATTAACGGGAAGTCAGCCCGCTCGGAAGAGGGCTTGCGTTTTCGAGCGGTATTTTTAGGGGCGTAGCTCAATTGGCAGAGCGACGGTCTCCAAAACCGTAGGTTGGGGGTTCGATTCCCTCCGCCCCTGCCAGGTTCGGGAAGTTGGCCGATCCGGGCGCCAAGTTGAAGATGAACCGTGGATAAAGTAAAGCTGGGATTGGCCATTGTGCTGGTGTGTGCCGGAGTAGGCTGTTTCTACTACTTCAGAGAGCAGGCACTGGTGCTGCGTGTCCTGTACGTGATCGGCGGCATTGCTGCTGGCGCGGCAGTTGCGTGGTTTACCGTGCCGGGTCAGGAGTTCTACGCATTCGCTCGCGACGCCTGGAGCGAAACCAGGAAGGTGGTCTGGCCGACCCGCAAGGAAGCGTTGCAAACCACCGCTGCAGTATTCGGTTTCGTGTTTGTAATGGCCTTGTTTCTCTGGCTGACCGACAAGGGCCTCGAGTGGGCGTTGTACGACCTGATTTTGGGGTGGAAAAAAGCATGACTTCGGCAACTCCGCAAGTAGCCTCTGGCAAGCGCTGGTATGTGGTGCATGCCTACTCGGGATTCGAGAAAAGCGTGCAGCGCGCGCTCGAGGAACGCATCAACCGCGCCAACATGCAGGAGCGATTCGGGCGCATCATGGTGCCGGTCGAGGAAGTGGTCGAACTCAAGGGCGGCCAGAAGAGTATCTCGGAGCGCAAGTTTTTCCCCGGCTATCTGTTGGTCGAGATGGAGATGAGCGACGAGACCTGGCACCTGGTGAAGAACACCAACAAGGTCACCGGTTTCGTAGGTGGCAGTGGGAACCGCCCCACGCCGATCTCGCAAAAAGAAGTCGACAAGATCATGGCGCAGATGCAGGAGGGCGCCGAGAAGCCGCGGCCCAAAGTGCTCTTCGAGGTCGGCGAGATGGTGCGTGTCAAGGAGGGCCCGTTCACCGATTTCAACGGCAATGTCGAGGAAGTGAACTACGACAAGAACAAGCTGAAGGTCACAGTCACCATCTTCGGCCGCGCTACGCCGGTCGAACTGGATTTCGCACAGGTCGAGAAGCAGTAACGGGCATTGGTGAATTTTAGGGGTTGAAGAGCCCCCGGCAGTCAAGCTCTTCAGGTCTTTGGCGGATACCGCAAAATTCGCCAAGAGGAGCGCAAGTAGTCAGTCATCCACATGGGCGACACGAAAGCGCGCTGGTACTCAACCGCAAGAGGAGCCAATTCATGGCCAAGAAAATCGTCGGCTACGTAAAGCTGCAGGTGCCTGCCGGCAAAGCCAACCCGTCCCCACCGATTGGCCCGGCATTGGGTCAGCGTGGCCTAAACATCATGGAATTCTGCAAGGCGTTCAATGCCGCCACGCAGAAACTCGAGCCCGGGCTGCCAATCCCGGTGGTGATCACGGCTTATGCGGACAAGAGCTTCACTTTCATCACCAAGACTCCGCCGGCTTCGATTTTGATCAAGAAAGCCGCGAAGATCGAGAAGGGCTCGTCAAAACCGCATTCTGACAAGGTTGGCAAGATCACCCGCGCGCAAGCCGAAGAGATCGCCAAGACCAAAATGCCTGACCTGACTGCCGCCGACCTGGAAGCTGCAGTGCGCACTGTCGCCGGTTCGGCGCGCAGCATGGGCATCACCGTGGAGGGACTCTGAGATGGCAAATCTAACCAAGCGTCAAAAGGCCCTGAAGCCGAAAGTCGACCGCACCAAGAACTACCCCTTGACCGATGCGCTTTCCATTGCCAAGGACACAGCCACGGCCAAATTCAACGAATCGATCGATGTCGCGGTCATGCTTGGCGTCGATGCCAAGAAGTCCGACCAGACCGTGCGCGGAGCCGTTGTGATGCCTTCGGGTACTGGCAAGTCGGTGCGGGTGGCGGTTTTTGCCCAGGGCGACAAGGCTGATCAAGCCAGAGCTGCGGGCGCGGATATCGTGGGTCTGGATGATCTGGCCGAGAAGATCAAGGCAGGCCAGATGGATTTCGATGTCGTGATCGCCACACCGGACACCATGCGCGTGGTCGGTACCCTTGGGCAGATTCTCGGCCCGCGCGGGCTGATGCCCAATCCCAAGGTTGGTACCGTGACCCCGAATGTCGGTGAAGCCGTCAAGAACGCCAAGGCGGGTCAAGTGCAGTACCGCACCGACAAGAACGGCATCATTCAGTGCACAGTCGGTCGCGCCAATTTCACGGTTGACCAGTTGAAGATCAATGTTCTTGCACTGGTCGATGCTCTCAACAAGTCGAAGCCGGCGGCGTCGAAGGGCGTTTACTTGAGGAAGATTTCAGTTTCCAGCACCATGGGTGTGGGCATCCGAGTGGATTCCCAGACACTAACTGCCTAGGAAGGAAAGTTTTTGGAGCGCGTGCCGTGGGTGCGTGTTCAAACCATCTTTGGGCCGTTGCGTGAGACCTGATTCCGTTTTTTCGGCGCCGGCAAACGCAACGGGTTATCAAAGACCGTAGGGACGGCGAGTCGGCAGTGTGAACATCGCGGCAACCGGATGCGGGCGGGAAAACCGCCGGGTCTCGAAATTGCGGTGGTGTCGGTCAAGCCGTTTAATCGATCCGCAAGGGTCGCTCTACGCAGATGGCGTTCCCGATCAGTTTTCGGTCGCCGTGTTGTCAACGGTGGGGCAATTGCTCCGGGTCGTTTCCGGAACGTGCTTTCACCACTGCCGTAAGCGGCCATTTGGCTGCCAGGGCAGGCTTAACAAGGAGCAGGACCGTGGGTCTCAAACTGTCGGAAAAGCAGGCGGTCGTTACCGAAATCTCTGGCGTCGTCGCCAAGGCCTCGGTGATTGTGGTCGCCGAGTACCGTGGTCTGGAAGTGGGCAAGATTACGGTTTTGCGCAGGCAGGCGCGTGAATCCGGCGTGTACTTGCGTGTGCTAAAGAACAGCCTTGCGCGCCGTGCGGTCGAAGGTACCCCCTTCGCGCTGCTGGCCGACAAGATGGTGGGTCCCCTGATTTACGGGATATCCACCGATCCTGTCGCCGCCGCAAAGGTGTTGAACGGCTTTGCCAAAGATAACGACAAGCTCGTTATCAAGGCGGGTACGATGGCGAATTACCTGATGGACGTGAATGGCGTGAAAGCGCTTGCCACCATGCCGTCGCGGGAGGAATTGCTGTCGACCCTACTTGGCACGATGCAGGCGCCGATCACGCAGTTTGTCCGTACGCTGAACGAAGTTCCGACCAAATTCGTGCGCGGCTTAGCTGCCGTGCGTGATGCCAAGGAACCCGCCAGCGTATAAACCCCGCCGACCTGCCGCAGTCGATCGGCCCGGTAGGCTGGTTGAAAGCTGCGAACAGGCGAGGCGGACACGACAAAACCTAGCCACTTTCGGAATCAATCAAACCTTTACTGAAATCTGGAGTCAATCATGGCAGTGAGCAAAGCAGAAATTCTTGACGCAATCGCAGGTATGACCGTTCTGGACCTCTCCGAGCTGATCAAGGAGATGGAAGCGAAGTTTGGCGTGTCGGCAGCCGCAGCCGCGGTGGCGGTCGCCGCGCCGACCGCAGCCGCACCGGCGGCCGAGGTGCAAACCGAATTTACGGTGATTCTGGTCGCCGCTGGCGAAAAGAAGGTCGAGGCGATCAAGGTGGTGCGTGCCGCCACCGGACTGGGCCTCAAGGAAGCCAAGGATCTGGTCGACGGTGCACCGAAAGCGGTCAAGGAAGGCATCAACAAGGCCGATGCGGACGCACTCAAGAAGCAACTGGAAGACGTCGGCGCGAAAGTCGAAGTCAAGTAATCAAGCGTGCGGTCGCCAACCGGAGTCGTCCGGTTAGCGACCGTATCGCGGCAGATGCCGCTATCAAGCGCGTTTTGCATAAGCGCCCTTGATTGTGTCTTCTGAATCGACTGCAGAAGATCTGCCGGGCCGGGTTGCGCGCAACGCGCAATCGTCCGCCATAGGTTGGTAGAGGCCAACCGCCCGGCAAGGAAAGCTCGTGCAGCACGGGCTTTTCGTCCCAGTCGCATTGATTTCATGGCGAGCGTTTGCAACCAAACCTCAGCCGCGCGATTCGAAAGAGGCTCATGTCTTATTCGTTCACCGAGAAAAAGCGCATCCGCAAGAGTTTTGCGAAGCGGGCCAGCGTGCAGGTCGTTCCCTTCTTGCTGGCCACCCAACTTGACTCATACACCCAGTTCCTGCAATCGGACACGCCCGGCACCGCGCGCAAGAGCGAAGGCCTGCAGGCCGCGTTCAGTTCGATTTTTCCGATTGTCAGTCACAACGAATATGCGCGGCTCGAATTCCTGAGCTATCAGTTGGGGCAGCCTCCATTCGACGTCAAGGAATGTCAGCAACGCGGCTTGACCTTCGCCTCGCCGTTGCGCGCCAAGGTGCGCATGATCCTGCTTGACAAGGAAGATACGACCAAGAAAAAGGTCAAGGAGATCAAGGAGCAGGAGGTCTATATGGGCGAGATCCCGCTCATGACGACCACTGGTTCTTTCGTCATCAATGGCACCGAGCGGGTCATCGTGTCGCAGCTGCATCGTTCTCCCGGCGTATTTTTCGAGCATGACCGCGGCAAGACCCATTCGTCCGGAAAACTGTTGTTCTCGGCACGCATCATTCCCTATCGTGGTTCCTGGCTTGACTTCGAATTCGATCCGAAGGACATCCTGTTCTTCCGCGTCGATCGCCGCCGCAAGATGCCGGTCACGATTCTGCTCAAGGCTCTGGGTTATTCGCCGGAGCAAATCCTCGAGTTGTTTTTCCAGTTCGATACCTTCCACGTGCTCAAGGAAGGGGCGCAATTCGAGGTTGTGCCCGAGCGACTGCGTGGCGAGATTGCGCGCTTCGACATTTCGGACAAGTCCGGCAAGACCATCGTAGCCAAGGACAAGCGCATCACCGCCAAGCACATTCGCGACTTCGAGGCTGCGGGTCTGAAGCGTATCTCGGTGCCCGACGATTTCTTGCTCGGCCGCATGCTTGCCAACAATATCGTCGACACCGACTCCGGTGAGATCGTGGCCAACGCGAACGACGAGATCACCGAAGATCTGCTGACCGCGCTGCGCACGGCCGGCATCAAGGATATCCGTACGCTTTACACCAATGATCTTGACCAGGGTCCGTATATCTCGTCGACCCTGCGTGCTGATGACATTCCTGACCGGCATGCTGCACGCATCGCGATCTATCGGATGATGCGGCCGGGCGAACCGCCGACTGAAGATGCCGTCGAATCACTTTTCAACAGCCTGTTCTTCGACTCCGACCGTTACGATCTGTCGTTTGTCGGGCGCATGAAATTCAACCGCCGCGTCGGTCGCAATGAGCTGGAAGGCTCCGGCACCTTGTCGAATGAAGACATCGTCGCCGTCATCAAGATCCTGGTCGATCTGCGCAATGGGCGCGGTGAAATAGACGATATCGACCATCTTGGCAATCGCCGTGTTCGATGTGTCGGCGAGTTGGCGGAGAACCAGTTTCGCGCCGGCCTGGTGCGAGTTGAGCGTGCTGTAAAGGAACGCTTGGGCCAGGCCGAGACCGAAAATCTGATGCCGCATGATCTGATCAATGCCAAACCCATCTCGGCGGCGATTCGGGAGTTTTTTGGTTCAAGCCAGTTGTCGCAGTTTATGGATCAGACCAATCCACTGTCGGAAATCACCCACAAGCGCCGCGTTTCCGCGCTTGGACCGGGTGGCTTGACGCGCGAACGTGCCGGTTTCGAGGTACGCGACGTCCATCCGACGCATTACGGCCGCGTGTGCCCGATTGAAACGCCTGAAGGCCCGAACATCGGGCTGATCAACTCGCTCGCGCTTTATGCACGTTTGAACCATTACGGATTCCTCGAAACGCCGTATCGCAAGGTGGTCAACAATCGCGTGACCAACGAAATCGACTATTTGTCGGCAATCGAGGAAGGTCGATTTACCATCGCGCAGGCCAATGCCGGCCTCGACAAATCGGGAAAACTGACCGACGAGCTGGTGACGGCCCGCAACAAGGGCGAGACCATTCTGTCGACACCCGATCGCATCGAATACATGGACGTGGCACCTGGCCAGATCGTGTCGGTGGCCGCCTCCCTGATCCCTTTCCTGGAGCATGACGACGCCAATCGCGCGTTGATGGGCTCGAACATGCAGCGTCAGGCGGTGCCTTGCCTGCGTGCCGAGAAGCCGGTGGTGGGTACAGGTATCGAGCGCACTGTCGCGGTCGACTCCGGCACCACGGTACAGGCCCTGCGCAGCGGCCTGGTTGACTATGTGGATGCAGGTCGCATTGTTATTCGCGTCAACGACGACGAGACTGTCGCCGGCGAAGCCGGTGTCGATATCTACAACCTCACCAAGTACACCCGATCCAATCAGAACACCAACATCAACCAGCGTCCGATTGTCGCTGCCGGGGACCGCGTCGCGAAGGGCGATGTGGTGGCCGATGGCGCGTCGACCGATCTGGGCGAGCTGGCGCTGGGCCAGAACATGCTGGTTGCTTTCATGCCCTGGAACGGCTACAACTTCGAAGACTCGATCCTGATTTCGGAACGTGTGGTGGCCGAAGACCGCTACACCTCGATCCATATCGAGGAACTCAGCGTTGTCGCTCGTGACACCAAGCTGGGTTCCGAAGAGATCACCCGTGACATCTCGAATTTGTCCGAGGGTCAACTGGCGCGCCTCGACGAATCCGGCATCGTCTACATTGGTGCCGAAGTGCAGGCGGGTGACGTTCTTGTCGGCAAGGTCACGCCAAAGGGCGAAACCCAACTGACGCCGGAAGAAAAGCTGCTGCGTGCGATTTTTGGCGAGAAAGCATCGGACGTGAAGGACACCGGCCTGCGGGTGCCGTCCGGCATTGCCGGCACGGTGATCGATGTGCAGGTTTTCACGCGTGAAGGCATCGAGCGCGACAAGCGTGCCCAGTCGATCATCGACGACATGTTGAAGAGCTACAAGCAGGATCTGGCCGACCAGATGCGAATTGTCGAGAACGATACTTTTTCACGCATCGAGCGCATGCTCAACGGCAAGGTTGTCACGGGCGGGCCAAAAAAGCTCGTCAAGGGCACCAAGATCGGCAAGGAGTATTTGTCCGACTTGGAGCGCTACCACTGGTTCGATATTCGTCTGGCCGATGAAGATGCGGCGCAACAACTTGAACAACTCAAGGACAGCCTGACCCAGAAGCGCCACCAGTTCGACTTGGCCTTTGAAGAGAAGCGCAAGAAGCTTACCCAGGGCGACGAACTCCCGCCTGGCGTGATCAAGATGGTCAAAGTATATCTGGCGGTCAAGCGCCGCCTGCAGCCAGGCGACAAGATGGCAGGGCGGCATGGCAACAAGGGCGTTGTCTCGCGCATCGTGCCGGTCGAAGACATGCCCTACATGGCCGACGGCACGCCAGCCGATATCGTGCTCAATCCGCTTGGCGTGCCTTCACGTATGAACGTGGGCCAGATTCTGGAAACTCACCTCGGCTGGGCGGCCAAGGGCTTGGGCCAGCGCATCAACGAAATGCTGGTTCAGCAACGTAAAGTGGCTGAGGTACGCAAGTTTCTGGAGAAAATTTACAACGCCAGCGGCAAGCAGGAGAACCTCGCTGACTTCAACGATGACGAGATCGTTCATCTGGCCCACAACCTGAGAAACGGCGTGCCGTTCGCCACGCCGGTGTTCGACGGGGCCACTGAAGAAGAGATCACCTCGATGCTCAATCTGGCCTACCCGGATGAGATGGCGAAAAAGAACGGATTCACGCCGAGCAAGACGCAAGTGACCCTGTATGACGGCCGCACTGGTGAGGCCTTCGAGCGCCCGGTGACACTGGGGTATATGCACATTCTCAAGCTGCACCATCTTGTGGACGACAAGATGCATGCCCGTTCGACCGGCCCGTACAGCCTGGTGACGCAGCAACCGCTCGGCGGCAAGGCGCAGTTCGGCGGCCAGCGTTTCGGCGAAATGGAGGTCTGGGCTCTCGAAGCTTATGGCGCCGCATACACCTTGCAGGAAATGCTCACGGTGAAGTCGGACGACGTCAACGGACGGACCAAGATTTACGAAAGCATCGTCAAGGGTGACCACAAGATCGATGCCGGCATGCCGGAATCGTTCAACGTACTGGTCAAGGAAATCCGGTCGCTTGCGATCGACATCGATCTGGAACGTCATTGAGCTGTTTGCGAGGCGTGGCTCGCAGGGCACCGCTGGTGCCCTGCGACAGAAACCTGCAACCGACTAGAAGGAGTAATGCATGAAAGCTCTACTCGATCTGTTTAAGCAAGTCACTCAAGAAGAAGAGTTCGATTCGATTCGCATCGGGCTGGCTTCTCCCGAGAAGATTCGTTCATGGTCATACGGGGAGGTCAAAAAACCGGAAACCATCAATTACCGCACCTTTAAACCGGAGCGTGATGGCCTGTTCTGCGCCAAGATCTTCGGCCCGATCAAGGATTACGAGTGTCTGTGCGGAAAGTACAAACGACTCAAGCACCGTGGTGTGATCTGTGAGAAATGCGGCGTCGAGGTGACACTGCAAAAGGTGCGTCGCGAGCGCATGGGCCACATCGAACTGGCTTCGCCGACCGCGCATATCTGGTTTCTCAAGTCTCTGCCTTCGCGGCTGGGCATGGTGCTTGACATGACCTTGCGCGATATCGAGCGAGTACTGTATTTCGAAGCCTATGTCGTCACCGACCCCGGCATGACACCGCTCAAGCGTTGCCAGTTGCTGACCGAGGACGACTACCTTTCGAAAGTTGAGGAATTCGGTGACGATTTCCAGGCAAGCATGGGTGCCGAAGGGATTCGCGACCTGCTGCGCGCCATTGATCTGGTGCACGAAACCGAGACCATCCGCAAGGAACTCGAGGCCACCGGCTCGGAGGCCAAGGTCAAGAAGTACGCGAAGCGCCTGAAGATCATGGAGGCATTCCAGAAGTCCGGCATCAAGCCGCATTGGATGGTGCTTGAGGTGCTGCCGGTGCTTCCGCCCGATCTGCGTCCGCTGGTGCCGCTTGACGGCGGCCGCTTTGCAACTTCGGACTTGAACGACCTGTATCGGCGCGTCATCAACCGCAACAACCGGTTGAAACGGCTGCTCGAGCTCAAGGCACCGGAGATCATCGTGCGCAATGAGAAGCGCATGTTGCAGGAAGCGGTGGACTCGCTGCTGGACAACGGCCGACGTGGCAAGGCCATGACGGGCGCCAACAAGCGTCCGCTGAAATCACTGGCCGACATGATCAAGGGCAAGGGTGGGCGCTTCCGTCAGAACCTGCTCGGCAAACGAGTCGACTATTCCGGCCGTTCAGTCATTGTGGTGGGGCCGCAATTGAAGCTGCACCAGTGCGGCTTGCCCAAGAAGATGGCGCTTGAACTGTTCAAGCCCTTTATTTTCAACAAGCTCGAACTGCAAGGGTCGGCGACCACTATCAAGGCCGCAAAAAAGCGCGTCGAGCAGGAAGGTCCCGAGGTGTGGGACATTCTCGAAGAGGTCATTCGCGAACATCCTGTCATGCTGAACCGTGCACCGACCCTGCATCGCCTAGGCATCCAGGCTTTCGAACCGGTGCTGATCGAAGGCAAGGCGATCCAGTTGCATCCGCTGGTGTGTGCTGCCTTCAACGCCGACTTTGACGGCGATCAGATGGCGGTACATGTGCCGCTGTCACTTGAAGCGCAGCTTGAGGCGCGCGCACTGATGCTGGCCTCCAACAATATCCTGTTTCCAGCCAACGGCGAGCCTTCGATCGTTCCTTCCCAGGATATCGTGCTCGGGCTTTACTACGCAACGCGCGAGCGGATCAACGGTGTCGGAGAAGGTATCGTGTTTTCGAACGTCACTGAAGTCAAGCGTGCGCTCGACAACCGACAGGTTGAGTTGCAGTCAAGGGTCGTGGTGCGAATCCCCGAATTCGAGGTCGACAAGGGCGGAGCTGGGTTCGTCGAGAAAATCGTCCGCCAACAGACCACCGTCGGGCGTGCGCTGCTTTCGGAGATATTGCCGAAGGGCCTGCCGTTTTCCGTGATCAACAAGGCGTTGAAGAAAAAAGAAATCTCCAAGTTGATCAACGTTTCGTTCCGCAAGTGCGGATTGCGCGAGACCGTCATCTTCGCCGACAAGTTGATGCAATCCGGGTTCACTCTGGCGACCCGCGCCGGCATTTCGATCGCCATGGATGACATGCTGGTACCGCCGATCAAACACGACATCATTCGCAAGGCCGAGACCGAGGTCAAGGAAATCGAACAGCAGTACACCTCGGGTTTGGTGACGCAGGGCGAGCGCTACAACAAGGTTGTCGACATCTGGGGCCGCGCTGGTGACCAGGTAGGCAAGGCCATGATGGAGCAGCTCGGGCATGAGATGACCACCGATCGCCATGGCAAGCAGGTGAAACAGGAGTCGTTCAACTCGATTTACATGATGGCCGATTCTGGCGCACGCGGTTCGGCTGCCCAGATCCGCCAACTCGCGGGCATGCGCGGTTTGATGGCCAAGCCGGACGGATCGATCATTGAGACCCCGATCACCGCGAACTTCCGCGAAGGCCTCAACGTGCTTCAGTACTTCATCTCCACGCACGGCGCGCGCAAGGGGCTTGCGGACACGGCGCTGAAGACCGCCAACTCCGGCTACCTGACACGGCGCCTGGTGGATGTAACACAGGATCTGGTCGTGACCGAAGATGATTGCGGCACGACCAACGGCGTGACCATGAAGGCGCTGGTCGAAGGCGGCGAGGTCATCGAGCCCTTGCGCGACCGGATTCTCGGGCGCGTCACCATCAACGAGGTGCTTCATCCCGAGTCGCAAAATGTACTCTTCGAGATTGGATATCTGTTGGATGAAGATTCGGTCGACTTGATCGAATCACTGGGTATCGACGAAGTACGAGTGCGCACCCCGCTTACCTGTGACACGCGTTACGGGCTGTGCGGCAAGTGCTACGGCCGTGACCTCGGACGCGGTTCCCCGGTGAATGTAGGCGAGGCCGTTGGCGTGATCGCAGCGCAGTCCATTGGCGAGCCGGGAACGCAGTTGACCATGCGCACCTTCCACATCGGCGGCGCTGCCTCGCGTGCGGCTGCGGCGTCGGGAGTGGAAGCGAAGTCGTCCGGGGTGATCAGATTCACGGCCACCATGCGCTATGTGACCAACGCCAAGGCCGAGAAGATCGTGATCTCGCGTTCCGGCGAGGTTTTGGTCACTGACGACAATGGGCGCGAGCGCGAGCGCCATAAAGTACCTTATGGCGCGACGCTGATTGTGGCTGACGGCAACTCGGTCAAGGCGGGCGGCATGCTTGCTTCCTGGGATCCGCATACGCGGCCGATCGTCACCGAGTATGCCGGAACCATCAAGTTCGAGAACGTCGAGGAAGGGGTCACCGTCGCGAAACAAATGGACGAGGTCACCGGGCTGTCAACGCTGGTTGTGATCGATCCCAAGCGCTCGATGTCCTCCAAGGCCAAGGGCGTGCGCCCGCAGGTCAAGCTAATGAACGATCGCGGCGAAGAAGTCAAGATTGCCGGCACCGATCATTCCGTGACCATCTCGTTCCAGGTCGGTTCGCTGATTACGGTCAAGGATGGCCAGCAAGTCGGGGTGGGCGAGGTGTTGGCTCGGATCCCACAGGAATCCTCCAAAACCCGCGACATCACTGGCGGATTGCCGCGGGTGGCGGAGCTGTTCGAGGCTCGGGCGCCGAAGGATGCCGGCATGATGGCTGAGGTGACCGGGACTGTTTCGTTTGGCAAGGACACCAAAGGCAAGCAGCGCCTCGTAATTACCGATCTGGATGGCCAGTCGCATGAGTTCCTGATCGCCAAGGACAAGCAGGTCTTGGTACATGACGGCCAAGTGGTGAACAAGGGCGAGTTGCTGGTGGACGGGCCCGCTGATCCGCACGATATTCTGCATCTCCAGGGCGTTGAAGCGCTTGCGCGTTACATCACCGATGAGGTGCAGGACGTTTATCGCTTGCAGGGCGTGAAGATCAATGACAAGCATATTGAAGTGATCGTGCGCCAGATGCTGCGCCGTGTCCAGATCATCGAGCCGGGTGGCACCCGCTTCATCATCGGTGAGCAGGTTGAGCGTTCGGATCTGCTCGACGAAAACGACCGGGTCATGTCCGAAGGAAAGGCGCCGGCAACCTACGAGCATGTGTTGCTGGGCATCACCAAGGCTTCCCTGTCGACCGATTCATTTATTTCGGCGGCATCTTTCCAGGAAACCACCAGGGTTCTGACCGAGGCTGCCATCATGGGCAAGAAGGACGATCTGCGGGGTCTCAAGGAGAATGTGATTGTCGGGCGACTGATACCAGCCGGCAGTGGATTGGCGTTCCATACGGCCCGGCGCAACAAGGAAGCCGAGTCCGCCGAGAGCGTATTCGAGGCAGCGCCGGCTGCTGACGTACCGACTGTCGAAGTGGCGGATGCCTGAACGTCAAAGTGCAGGCCCGCGTGCGGGCCTGCACCATTGTTGACGTTTTTGTGGTGCGGGCGTTATAATCCCAAGTCTTTGTTCAATGCTTTATGTTGTTTTGTTGCAGCAGAAAAGTTCTTACGCGCGGCCAATCGAAGTCGGGCGAACATCATAATCAACGGATAAGAGCGACATGCCTACCATTAATCAGCTCGTGCGAAGCGGGCGCCAAGCGCCGGCGGTCAAGAGCAAAGTACCCGCGATGCAGCGCTGCCCGCAAAAGCGCGGCGTCTGCACGCGCGTGTACACGACCACCCCCAAAAAGCCGAATTCGGCGCTGCGCAAGGTCGCTAAAGTGCGGCTCACCAATGGGTTCGAGGTGATTTCCTATATTGGTGGCGAGGGTCACAACCTTCAAGAGCACTCGGTAGTCTTGATCCGTGGTGGCCGCGTGAAGGATTTGCCAGGTGTGCGTTACCACATGGTGCGCGGCAGTCTCGACACGCAAGGTGTCAAGGATCGCAAGCAATCCCGCTCGAAGTATGGTACCAAGCGTCCCAAGGCCGCTTAAAGAGAAGGAATGAAGCATGCCACGTCGCAGAGAAGTACCGAAACGCGAAATCCTGCCTGATCCAAAGTATGGCAGCGTTGATCTGTCCAAGTTCGTCAATGTCGTGATGATCGAGGGCAAAAAAGCGGTTGCTGAACGCATCATTTACGGCGCGTTCGACCAGATCAGCAAGAAATCGGGCAAAAATGCGCTGGAAGTGTTTACCCAGGCGTTGAGCAATGCCAAGCCGACGGTCGAAGTGAAGTCGCGGCGGGTTGGCGGCGCCAACTATCAGGTTCCGGTGGAAGTTCGCCCCATCCGCCGGATGGCATTGGCGATGCGCTGGTTGCGCGAGGCTGCGCACAAGCGGTCCGAGAAGTCGATGGGACAACGTCTGGCAAATGAGTTGATCGAGGCCTCCGAAGGTCGAGGTGGTGCTGTCAAGAAGCGTGATGAAGTACATCGGATGGCTGACGCGAACAAAGCCTTCGCGCATTTCCGGTTCTAGGTTGTAGGCCGCGCTCAAGCGCGGTTCAGCCGGCCCGGAGCGCCTCCGCCAAGGGGCGCTCTTTTGTTTGAAGGGGCTTGGGTGGTAGGGAATCTGTATGTTTCGCCGGTGAGCGTGCTCCCGGCTTGATCTTTAAGCGAAAGAGGAATCCAAAGTGGCTCGCAAGACTCCGATTGAACGTTATCGAAACATCGGCATTTCCGCGCATATTGACGCCGGCAAGACCACCACGACCGAACGTATCCTGTTCTATACCGGCGTGTCGCACAAGATTGGCGAGGTGCATGACGGCGCTGCGACGATGGACTGGATGGAGCAGGAGCGCGAGCGCGGCATCACGATTACTTCGGCTGCGACCACTTGTTTCTGGAAAGGGATGGACAGTTCGTATCCAGAGCACCGGATCAACATCATTGATACGCCGGGGCACGTCGACTTTACCATCGAGGTGGAGCGGTCGATGCGCGTTCTCGACGGCGCCTGCATGGTGTATTGCGCCGTGGGTGGCGTGCAACCGCAGTCCGAAACCGTTTGGCGCCAGGCCAACAAGTATCGCGTCCCGCGCCTTGCTTTCGTAAACAAGATGGATCGCACCGGCGCCAATTTCTACAAAGTGCACGACCAAATGCGCGCGCGCCTCAAGGCGAATCCGATTCCGCTGCAGATTCCGATTGGCGCCGAAGAGGGTTTTCAGGGTGTGATCGACCTGATTCGCATGAAAGCCATCTTTTGGGACGAATCCTCGCAGGGTATGAAGTTTGACCTGCGCGACATTCCGGCCGAGCTTCAGAATGAGGCTGAGACATGGCGCGAGAAGATGGTAGAGGCAGCGGCCGAAGCGTCTGAAGACCTGATGAACAAGTACCTGGAAGGTACCGCGCTCACGCTTGAGGAAATTAAACTGGGTTTGCGTACGCGTACTATCGCCAACGAGATCGTGCCGATGCTGTGCGGCTCCGCTTTCAAGAACAAGGGCGTGCAGGCGATGCTGGATGCGGTGCTTGATTTCCTTCCGGCGCCGACCGACATTCCGCCGGTCAAAGGGCTTTTGGAAAATGGCTCCGCTACTCAACGGGAAGCCACCGACAAGGAGTCCTTCTCGGCGCTGGCGTTCAAGATCATGACCGATCCTTTCGTCGGGCAGTTGACTTTTTTCCGTGTCTATTCCGGCATGGTCAACTCCGGCGATACCATCTACAACTCGATCAAGGGGAAGAAGGATCGCCTGGGTCGAATTCTGTTGATGCACGCCAATCAGCGCGAAGAGATCAAGGAAGTGCACGCCGGAGACATCGCGGCGGCGGTCGGTCTGAAAGATGCGACCACCGGCGACACGCTGTGCGATCCTGACAAAATCATCATCCTGGAACGCATGATTTTTCCGGAGCCGGTGATTTCGCAGGCCGTCGAACCAAAGACCAAGGTCGACCAGGAAAAGATGGGTATCGCACTCAATCGGCTGGCGCAGGAAGATCCGTCGTTTCGCGTGCGCACCGACGAGGAGTCGGGACAGACCATCATTGCCGGGATGGGTGAACTGCACCTGGAGATCATCGTCGACCGCATGAAGCGCGAGTTCGGCGTCGAAGCAAGTGTGGGCAAGCCGCAGGTGGCCTATCGCGAGACAATTCGCAAGTTGGTCGAAAACGCCGAAGGCAAGTTCATCAAGCAATCCGGCGGGCGCGGTCAGTACGGTCACGTCGTGCTGAAGGTCGAGCCTCAAGAGGCCGGAAAGGGCTTTTTGTTCGTAGATGCGATCAAGGGTGGGGTGGTTCCGCGCGAATACATCCCCGCAGTCGAGAAGGGCGTCGTGGAAACATTGCCGGCGGGCGTGTTGGCAGGCTACCCGGTGGTCGACGTCAAGGTGACGCTACATTTTGGTTCGTATCACGATGTCGACTCCAACGAGAACGCATTCAAGATGGCGGCCTCGATGGCGTTCAAGGATGGCATGCGCGCGGCCTCGCCGGTATTGCTCGAGCCGATGATGGCGGTTGAAGTCGAGACGCCGGAAGACTACGCCGGCACTGTCATGGGCGATCTCTCATCGCGGCGCGGCATGGTGCAGGGCATGGAAGATATCGCCGGCGGCGGTGGCAAGGTCATCAAGGCCGAGGTTCCACTCTCCGAGATGTTTGGCTACTCGACCTCGTTGCGTTCCGCCACCCAAGGCAGGGCGACCTACACGATGGAGTTCAAGCATTACTCCGAAGCGCCCAAGAACGTGGCCGAAGCCATTATCAGCTCCAAGAAATAGTTTTTCCTTAGTTTCAACCCTTTTGTTCTTTAGGAGATAAGCGATGGCCAAGAGCAAGTTTGAGCGGACGAAGCCGCATGTGAATGTAGGGACGATAGGACACGTGGATCACGGGAAGACGACGTTGACGGCGGCGATCACGACGGTGCTGTCGGCGAAGTTTGGTGGTGAGGCGAAGGCCTACGACCAGATTGACGCGGCGCCGGAAGAGAAGGCGCGGGGGATCACGATCAACACCGCGCATGTGGAATACGAGACCAAGAACCGGCACTACGCGCATGTTGACTGCCCGGGGCATGCGGACTACATCAAGAACATGATTACCGGGGCGGCGCAGATGGACGGCGCGATTTTGGTGGTATCGAGCGCGGACGGGCCGATGCCGCAGACGCGCGAGCACATCCTTTTGGCGCGGCAGGTGGGGGTGCCGTACATCATCGTGTTCATGAACAAGGCGGACATGGTTGACGACAAGGAGTTGCTGGAACTTGTTGAAATGGAAGTGCGGGAACTGCTGTCGAAATACGAGTTTCCTGGGGACGATACGCCGATCATCATTGGCTCGGCGAAGCTGGCGCTGGAAGGCGACAAGGGCGAGATGGGCGAGGGCGCGATCATGAAGCTGGCGGATGCGCTCGACACCTACATTCCGGAGCCCAAGCGGGCGATAGACGGGCCGTTCCTGCTGCCGATCGAGGACGTATTCTCGATATCCGGCCGAGGCACGGTGGTGACCGGGCGGGTGGAGCGCGGCATTGTCAAGGTGGGCGAAGAGCTGGAGATCGTGGGCCTGAAGGCGACAGCCAAGACCGTGTGCACGGGAGTGGAGATGTTCCGCAAGCTGCTGGACCAGGGTCAGGCGGGCGACAACGTGGGTGTGCTGTTGCGTGGCACCAAGCGCGAAGAAGTGGAGCGCGGGCAAGTGCTGGCCAAGCCGGGCTCGATCAATCCGCACACCAAGTTTGAGTGCGAAGTGTATGTGCTGTCGAAGGAAGAGGGCGGGCGTCACACGCCGTTTTTCAACAATTACCGACCGCAGTTTTACTTCCGGACGACCGATGTGACCGGGAGCGTGGAGTTGCCCGAAGGCACCGAGATGATCATGCCGGGGGACAACACCAAGATGGTGGTGACCTTGATTGCGCCGATTGCGATGGAGCAGGGCTTGCGCTTCGCCATTCGCGAAGGCGGCCGCACCGTCGGTGCCGGCGTCGTCGCCAAAGTCATTCAGTAGGGATTGGGCAGAAGTCCGTGCGGGAGTCGGCGGATTCCGGTGCGCGTCTCCCGGCACGAACAGCAGCAACCCCGGAGTGCGCGTGCACTACGGTTTGAACATTCACAATCGGTTGGCGCAGACCACCAGCCTTGCTCTTTAAGGATTCTTCATGCAAAGCCAAAAAATTCGTATCCGCCTCAAGGCGTTCGACTATCGCCTGATCGATCAGTCTGCACTGGAGATTGTCGATACAGCCAAGCGCACCGGCGCGGTCGTGCGCGGGCCGGTGCCGCTGCCGACCCGGATTCAGCGCTACGATGTATTGCGTTCCCCACATGTCAACAAAACTTCGCGCGACCAGTTCGAGATGCGTACCCACGTGCGCCTGATGGACATCGTCGACCCGACCGACAAGACAGTTGATGCCTTGATGAAGCTCGACCTTCCCGCGGGCGTTGACGTGGAGATCAAGTTGCAGTGATCAATCCATCGAGGATTTTCATTACTCCTCTTGCAGGTTAGGCTCAGTCGAAGTATACTGATCGGCTTTCCGGCGAAATGCCCGCTGCTCGATGTGGCGGCAGTTCCCAGTGTTTATTCAGCCCGGCCAATCGCAGCTGGGGTAGGAGATAACAAGTGACCACGTCAGCAAGGTTAGGCCTTGTTGGGCGCAAGGTCGGCATGACCCGCATCTTCACTGCGGACGGCGATGCCGTTCCAGTGACGGTCTTGGATGTGTCGAACAACCGTGTGACCCAAATCAAATCGCCTGATTCGGATGGCTATGCGGCCATTCAGGTCGCATTCGGCGTCCGCCGCGCGTCGCGCGTAGGCAAGCCTCTGGCAGGCCATATGGCCAAGGCAGGCGTTGAGGCTGGATCCATCCTCAAGGAATTCCGGGTCGCTGCCGACCAACTCGCGGCATATCAGGTGGGCGGCAAGATCAGCCCGGATCTGTTCAAGGTTGGCGAGAAAGTCGACGTTCAAGGCACTTCCATCGGAAAGGGCTTTTCCGGTGTGATCAAGCGCCACCATTTTTCGTCGAATCGCGCCTCCCACGGTAACTCGCGCTCCCACAATGTGCCTGGGTCGATCGGCATGGCACAGGATCCTGGTCGGGTGTTTCCCGGAAAACGAATGGCGGGGCATCTCGGTGCCGTAACGCGCACTACGCAGAATCTGACGGTCGCTCGTGTGGATGTCGAGCGAGGTCTGATTTTGGTCAGGGGATCGATACCCGGCCATGACAATGGACACATCGTTGTCACCCCAGCAGTGAGAGGAGCCTGACGATGGAACTCAAACTTCTGGATGCACAAGGTCAGGCAACCGGTAACGTTACCGCGCCTGATACAGTCTTTGCGCGCGACTACAACGAGGCGCTGGTGCATCAGGTAGTGGTTGCATACCAGGCCAATGCGCGCAGCGGCAATCGCAAGCAGAAAGACCGCGAAGAAGTCAAGCACTCGACCAAGAAGCCGTGGCGTCAAAAAGGCACCGGTCGCGCGCGCTCCGGCATGACCTCGAGCCCGCTGTGGCGCGGAGGTGGTCGGATCTTCCCGAACTCGCCAGACGAAAACTTCAGCCACAAGGTCAACCGCAAGATGTATCGGGCAGGTATGTGCTCCATCCTGTCGCAATTGGCTCGTGAAGATCGAATTGCCGTGGTCGAGAACTTCGTCGTCGACTCGCCGAAGACCAAGCAGTTCGCCTTGAAAATCAAGGGCATGGGGCTCGAGTCGGTTCTGTTGATCACCGATACCGTAGACGACAACCTTTACCTTGCTTCGCGCAATCTGATTTATGCAGCTGTCGTTGATGTGGCTCGCGCCGATCCGGTATCGTTGGTGCATTTCGACAAGGTGTTGATCACCAAGGCTGCGATCGAGAAGGTGAAGGAGATCTTCGCATGAACAACTACAGCAAGGACCGCTTGCCACTGGTATTGCTCGCTCCGATTGTTTCGGAGAAGAGCACCATGGTGGCCGACAAGCTGCGCCAGATCGTCTTCAGGGTCGCGGCCGACGCGACCAAGGCCGACGTGAAGGACGCGGTTGAGGCAATGTTCAAGCTGCAAAAGGTGGAAGTTGCCGCCGTTCAGGTACTCAATGTCAAAGGCAAGCAAAAGCGCTTTGGCCGGTTTATCGGACGCCGCCGCAACTGGAAAAAGGCCTATGTTTGCCTCAAAGAAGGCAGCGACCTGAATCTCGCGGAGACTGCATAACATGGCATTGGTCAAACTCAAGCCTACTTCACCCGGCCGTCGCGGTGTAGTCAGGGTGGTAACGCCCAACCTCTTCAAAGGGCGGCCCGTAGACGCGCTGGTGGAAAAGCAGACCAAGACAGCGGGTCGAAACAACAACGGTCATATAACGACCCGGCACTTGGGCGGTGGGCACAAGCAGCACTATCGCCTGGTTGATTTCCGGCGTGACAAGGACGGCATCGCGGCGCGTGTGGAACGTATCGAATACGATCCCAATCGCAGCGCGCATCTGGCTTTGCTCTGCTATGCCGACGGTGAGCGTCGTTACATCATTGCGCCCAAAGGTATCGCTGAAGGCGCGAGTCTTGTATCAGGGCCGGAGGCGCCGATCAAGGCAGGCAACGCATTGCCGATTCGCAATATTCCTGTGGGATCGACGATTCATTGCATCGAAATGCTTCCCGGCAAGGGTGCCCAGCTGGCGCGTTCCGCGGGTACATCGGTGCAACTCCTGGCGCGCGAAGGCAGCTACGCGCAGTTGCGGCTGCGTTCGGGCGAGATTCGCAGGGTTCACATCGAATGTCGTGCCACCATTGGTGAGGTCGGCAACGAAGAGCATTCCCTGCGGCAGATCGGCAAGGCAGGCGCGCAACGCTGGCGTGGTATCCGTCCAACAGTTCGCGGCGTAGCAATGAATCCGGTCGATCATCCGCATGGGGGTGGCGAAGGCAAGACCGCGGCCGGTCGCGATCCGGTGAGTCCCTGGGGCCTGAAAACCAAGGGGTACCGGACCCGCAAGAACAAGCGCACGACGAGCATGATCGTGCAGCGCCGTCACAAGAAGTAAAGAGGGCTAAGTCATGGCACGTTCCGTAAAGAAGGGCCCCTTTGTTGATGCGCATCTCGTGAGGAAAATCGAGACTGCGCAGGCGACCAAGGACAAGAGGCCGATCAAGACCTGGTCGCGCCGCTCAACCATACTGCCGGATTTCATCGGGCTTACGGTCGCGGTGCATAACGGCAAGCAGCATATTCCGGTGTACATCTCGGAAAACATGGTCGGGCACAAGTTGGGAGAGTTCGCGTTGACCCGCACGTTCAAGGGGCATCCGGCGGACAAGAAGGCCAACATGGCCGGCAAGAAATAGCGAGGCATGACGATGGAAACTTCTGCATCCCTGCGTGGTGCCCACCTTTCGGCTCAGAAGGGCCGACTGGTTGCCGATCAGATCCGCGGTATGGCGGTCGAAAAGGCGCTGAATCTGCTTGCATTCAGTCCCAAAAAAGGCGCCGTGATCATCAAGAAGGTGCTGGAATCGGCGATCGCGAATGCCGAGCACAACGACGGAGCCGATATCGACGAGCTCAAGGTGAAGACCATCTATGTTGAAAAAGGTATGGTCCTCAAGCGTTTCACTGCGCGTGCCAAGGGCCGCGGCAACCGCATCAGCAAACAAACATGCCACGTCTACTTGACGGTTGGCGACGGCAAAAAGTAAGGGGTCGCGATGGGACAGAAAATTCACCCAACCGGGTTTCGCCTGAGCGTTACTCGCGACTGGGGTTCACGCTGGTACGCCGGCAATCGCGACTTTGCCAACATGCTCGGCGAGGATATCAAGGTACGCGAGTATCTCAAGCGCAAGCTGGCGCACGCTTCTGTGGGCCGAGTGCTGATAGAACGGCCATCCAAGACCGCCCGCATTACCGTTTTCTCGGCACGTCCGGGTGTGGTAATCGGCAAGAAGGGTGAGGACATCGAGGTACTCAAGAGCGATCTCAACCGCATGCTCGGTGTGCCAGTGCATGTCAACATCGAAGAGATCCGCAAGCCCGAATTGGATGCGCAGCTTATCGCGGACTCGATCGCGCAACAACTCGAGAAGCGTATCATGTTTCGACGCGCCATGAAGCGGTCTATGCAGAACGCGATGCGCCTAGGTGCGCAAGGCATCAAGATCATGTCGTCCGGCCGTCTCAACGGCATCGAGATCGCGCGTTGCGAATGGTACCGTGAAGGGCGTGTTCCATTGCACACCCTGCGTGCGATCATCGATTACGGCTTTGGCGAAGCGCGGACCACATATGGCGTGATCGGCATCAAGGTATGGGTCTACAAGGGAGACATGCTCGGCAAAAACGAGCAGCCCCTGGCGTCTCCTGCGGCGGAAATGGAACCTGCACCGGATCGCAAGCCGCGTCGCACACCAAGGCCGGCGGTTGATACAAAGCCTGCAGCGACCAAGGCTCCGCGTAAACGCGTTGCCCGTGCAGGAGAGGATATGAAACCGGAACCGTCCCCCGAGTCGGCGAAACCCGTCGAAGAGGCCGCGAAGGCGCCGGCCAAGCGGGTTCGCAAGGCTGCGTCGCCGGCTACCGACGGCACGAAGGAGTAATTGAGAATGTTGCAACCTGCACGCCGCAAATACCGCAAGGAACAAAAGGGCCGCAACAAGGGCATTGCCACGCGCGGCACCAAGGTGTCGTTCGGTGACTTTGGGCTCAAGGCAGTGGGCCGCGGGCGTCTGACAGCGCGCCAGATAGAGGCCGCACGTCGAGCCATGACGCGTCATATCAAGCGTGGTGGGCGGATTTGGATACGCATTTTTCCCGACAAGCCGATTTCTTCCAAGCCTGCAGAGGTTCGCATGGGCAACGGCAAGGGAAATCCGGAGTTTTATGTGGCTGAAATTCAGCCGGGGAAAGTGCTTTACGAAATGGACGGCGTCGACGAGATTCTGGCGCGAGAGGCGTTTCGTCTGGCGGCTGCCAAGTTGCCGATAGCGACCACTTTTGTCAGCCGCCAAGTCGGCGCCTGACCAGGAGGCAAGAATATGAAAGCCAGCGACTTGCGCATCAAGGATGAGGGCGCGCTGTCCAAAGAGTTGCAGGATTTGCTGCGGGCGCAGTTTTCGCTACGCATGCAGGCCGCCACTCAGCAATTGACCAATAACAGCCAGATCAAGAAAACCCGCCGCGACATCGCGCGAGTGCGCACAGTAATGCGCGAAGCACAATCGAAGAAGGTCTGATTAGGGAGTATTCCGCATGAATCAAGCTGCCCAAACCACCGCTCCTGCCAAGACCGCCCTGAAGCGAACCCTCGTCGGTCGCGTGGTGAGCGACAAGATGAACAAGACCGTGACCGTTTTGGTTGAACGCAGGGTGAAGCATCCCGTGATCGGCAAGTACATAACGCGTTCGAAAAAGATTCATGCCCATAGCGAGGACAATGAATTCAAACTCGGAGATACGGTCGAAATTGTTGAAACCGCTCCGATTTCCAAAACCAAGGCCTGGAAGGTCTCGCGCCTTGTTACCAAGACCCGGGAGATTTAAAAGTATATTTGGCCTTGCGGTATTCTTGGGATCAGGCTATATTAGGGGGCTTCTCTGACTTTCTTCGGCTTTCGGCCGAAAAGTCATCTCCGCGGGCTTAACCGCTGCGCGCAGTTCGCGACACATTGCCCGTACGGGCTCCAAAACTGACCGGCGTGATCGCTACGCTGGGTAAAGTTGGATAAGGGTGAATCATGATTCAAATGCAGTCCAGGTTAGGCGTGGCCGACAACACAGGCGCGCGTTCCGTCATGTGCATCAAGGTCCTTGGCGGCTCGAAGCGTCGCTATGCATCAATCGGCGACATCATCAAGGTATCGATCAAGGACGCGGCTCCGCGAGGCAGGGTCAAGAAGGGCGAAGTCTACAGCGCTGTCGTGGTTCGTACTGCCAAGGGCGTGCGGCGCAGCGACGGCTCCTTGATCAAGTTCGACGGCAATGCCGCTGTCCTTCTCAATGCGAAACTCGAACCCATCGGGACGCGTATCTTCGGGCCGGTCACGCGCGAGTTGCGCACCGAGCGCTTCATGAAGATCGTGTCCCTGGCGCCGGAGGTTCTTTAATGGACAAGATCCGCAGTGGTGACGACGTCATCGTTCTCGCCGGTCGTGACAAAGGCAAGCGAGGCACGGTGCTCAAGCGTGTCGACGAGACCCATCTTGTGGTCGAGGGCATCAATATCGTCAAGAAGCACACCAAGCCGAACCCGATGAAGGGACAGACCGGCGGCGTGAGCGACAAGACAATGCCGATCGACATGTCGAATGTGGCAATTTTCAATCCCGCGACCCAAAAGGCGGATCGCGTGGGTTTCAAGGTGCTCGATGACAAGCGCAAGGTTCGGATTTTTCGGTCCAACGGCGTCCAAGTCGACGTCAAGTAAGCACGCGAGAGGTAACCAGGATGGCGCGCCTGCAACAGCAGTATAAAGACCAGATCGTTCCTGATCTGATGGGTAAGTTTGGATTCAAGTCCGTCATGGAAGTGCCGCGAATCACCAAGGTGACCCTCAACATGGGCGTTTCCGAGGCGGTTGCGGACAAGAAAGTCATGGATCATGCCGTAGGTGACATGACCAAGATCGCCGGGCAAAAACCCGTAGTGACAAAGTCGAAGAAAGCAATCGCGGGCTTCAAGATCCGCGAAGGTTATCCGATCGGCTGCATGGTGACCCTGCGTGGTGAGCGGATGTACGAGTTCATCGATCGCTTCGTCACGATCGCGTTGCCCCGCGTGCGTGACTTCCGTGGTATTTCTGGGCGTTCGTTCGACGGTCGCGGCAATTACAACATCGGTGTCAGGGAACAGATCATATTTCCTGAAATCGAGTACGACAAGATCGACGCGATTCGCGGCATGAACATAAGTATTACGACCTCGGCGAAGAACGATGAGCACGCGCGTGCGCTGCTTGCGGCCTTCAGATTTCCGTTCAAGGTATAGGACGCTCTAGATGGCTAAACTTTCACTCATCAATCGTCAGGTGAAGCGCGAACAACTGGTCAAGAAATACCAGCCGAAGCGCAAGGCCTTGCAGGCGACCATCAACGACTCAAGGCGGTCCGACGAAGAACGCATGGAAGCGCGGCAGCAATTGCAGCAACTTCCGCGCAATGCAAATCCGACCCGTTTGCGCAATCGCTGTAGTTTGACGGGGCGGCCTCGCGGTACGTTTCGAAAGTTTGGTCTTGGGCGCAACAAACTGCGCGAAGTGGCGATGCGCGGCGAGGTCCCCGGCCTCGTCAAGGCCAGCTGGTAAGGCGAACGGACAAGGTTAGGAGAATCAAGCATGAGCATGAGCGATCCCATCGCCGATATGCTGACCCGCATACGTAACGCGCAAGCTGCCGAAAAAGGCCAGGTTGCGATGCCGTCTTCGAAGCTGAAGATCTCGATCGCCAGCGTCTTGAAGGACGAGGGATACATCGATGATTTCGCGGTTCGCGAAGAGTCAGGCAAGGCGGAGTTGACTATTGCGTTGAAATACTACTCCGGCAAGCCAGTGATTGATCGCATTGATCGCATCAGTCGGCCCGGCCTACGCATTTACAAGGGCAAGGAGGACATACCGCGCGTCATGAACGGGCTCGGCGTGGCAATTCTCTCGACTTCCAAAGGCGTCATGACCGACCGTAAGGCGCGGGCCTCCGGGGTTGGTGGTGAAGTGCTTTGCGTGGTCGCCTAAGGAGGAATGCGCATGTCACGCGTAGGCAAGAATCCGGTAGCACTGCCCAAGGGCGTCGAGGCGACCATTGCGGTGGATCAAATCACGGTTAAGGGCCCCTTGGGCAGCCTCTCGCAATTTCTGAACAGTGCGATTACGGTGGTGAAGGAAGGTGAGAGTCTCAAAGTCGTACCGGCCAATGAGTCACGCGAGGCTGATGCGATGTCGGGCACGTTTCGCGCGCTGGTCAACAACATGGTGCACGGGGTTACACGAGGGTTCGAGAAGAAACTCACGCTTGTAGGCGTTGGATATCGGGCGCAAGCGCAGGGCGACAAGTTAAACCTGTCACTCGGATTTTCCCACCCGGTCGTGCACCAGATGCCACCAGGCGTGAAATGCGAGACCCCGCAGCAGACGGAAATTGTCATCAAGGGCATCGACAAGCAGCAGGTAGGCCAAGTGGCTGCCGAGGTTCGTGCATATCGCCCGCCAGAGCCCTACAAGGGTAAGGGTGTGCGCTATGTCGATGAGCGCGTAATCATCAAAGAGACCAAGAAGAAGTAGAGGGCGAGCATGGACAAGACTATTTCCCGCTTGCGTCGCGCCAAGCAGACGCGGCACAAGATCGCTGAACTCAAGGTCAACAGACTTACTGTTCACCGTACCAACAGCCATATTTATGCTCAGGTTATCGGTGGCGGTAGGGTTCTGGCATGCGCGTCAACCAATCAGGCCGATGTACGAAAGGAAATTGCGAATGGCGGCAGTGCGAAAGCTGCCGCCATGGTTGGCAAACTCATCGCTGAAAAGGCCAGGGCTGCCGGCGTATCGGATGTCGCGTTCGATCGTTCCGGATTCGCGTATCACGGCCGTGTGAAAGCACTGGCAGAAGCCGCGCGTGAAGCCGGCCTCAAGTTCTAGGCGTAAAAGACATGGCAAAAATGCAAAAGGTCCAGGCTGGTGGTGAAGGCCGTGACGACGGGTTGCGCGAAAAAATGATCGCGGTCAATCGTGTGACCAAAGTGGTCAAGGGCGGTCGGATTCTGGGTTTTGCCGCGCTAACGGTTGTCGGTGACGGTGATGGCCGAATCGGCATGGGCAAGGGAAAATCGCGCGAGGTGCCGGTAGCGGTTCAAAAGGCCATGGAAGAAGCGCGGCGCAAGATGGTCAAGGTTTCGTTGAAGAACGGAACATTGCAACACGCCATTGTCGGTGTCCACGGCGCAGCCAAGGTCTTCATGCAACCGGCCAGTGAAGGTACCGGAATCATCGCTGGAGGTCCGATGCGCGCTGTATTCGAAGTTGTTGGTGTCACCAACGTTCTGGCCAAATGCCAGGGATCAACGAACCCGTATAACGTGGTTCGCGCAACGCTGGATGGCCTGTCCAAAATGACCACACCGGCTGAGGTTGCTGCCAAGCGCGGCAAATCGGTGGAAGAAATTCTCGCTGTTTGAGGGAAAAGCCATGGCTGACAAGAAGACTCTAAAAGTGACTCTGGTCAAGAGCCCGAACGGGACCAGCGAAAGACACCGGGCAACGGTTCGTGGCCTGGGTCTGGGTCGTTTGAACTCCTCGCGTGTTCTCGAGGATACCCCTGCGGTACGCGGCATGATCAATCGGGTGTACTACCTCGTCAAGGCGGAATGACCCGCAACGTGCAATCGACGGATATCATAATGAAACTTAACACCATCAAGCCGGCTGACGGCGCAAAGCATGCCAAGCGCAGAGTCGGGCGAGGTATAGGTTCAGGAATCGGCAAGACCGCCGGGCGCGGCCACAAGGGACAAAAGTCCCGCTCTGGCGGTTTCCACAAGGTTGGTTTCGAGGGCGGTCAAATGCCGCTGCAGCGCCGCTTGCCAAAGCGCGGATTTGCATCGAGGACGCGTGAGTTCGTAGCCGAAGTGCGGTTGAATGAATTGCAGGCAATGGATGCGTCCGAGATTACCCTTGACGCACTCAAGGCGGCGGGTGTGGTACCGGCGCTTACGTTGCGTGCAAAGGTCATCCTCTCCGGGAAGATCGAGCGCAAGGTCGCGCTCAATGGTGGCGGCGTGCTCGCAACCAAGGGCGCGAAGGCTGCGATCGAAGCTGCGGGCGGGTCCGTGGCTGCTGCCGAATAGTACCTTCGAACAAACAGAGATAAGGGCGAGCGTTGGCTACCGATGCGATGACCGTAGCGAAGACGGGTAAGTTTGGCGATTTGAAGCGCCGGCTTATCTTTCTGGTGCTCGCGCTCGTGGTTTACCGGATCGGTGCGCATATCCCGGTGCCGGGGATCGATCCCACTCAACTGGCCGAGCTGTTCAAGCAAAACCAGGGTGGCATGCTCGGCATGTTCAACATGTTTTCGGGCGGTGCGTTGTCGCGCTTCACCATATTTGCACTCGGCATCATGCCGTACATATCGTCGTCGATCATCATGCAGTTGATGACCGTTGTTTATGCGCCTTTTGAGGCTCTCAAGAAAGAGGGCGAGGCTGGCCGACGCAAGATTACGCAATACACCCGTTACGCGACCGTGTTTCTTGCGCTTTTTCAGGCTATCGGCATCTCGATCGCACTGGAGGCCCAGCCAGGCTTGGTCCTGGATCCGGGCTTGATGTTTCGGTTTGTGACGGTTTCGACTCTGGTAACTGGCACCATGTTTCTTATGTGGCTGGGCGAGCAGATCACCGAGCGCGGCTTGGGAAACGGGATCTCGATGATCATATTTGCCGGTATTGCCGCCGGCTTGCCGAGCGCGATTGGTGGGCTGCTGGAGTTGGTGCGTACCGGGGCGATGAATGCGTTGTCGGCGATTTTCATAGTAGTCCTGGTTGGGCTTGTGACTTTCGCAGTGGTTTTTGTCGAGCGCGGTCAGCGAAAAATCCTTGTTAATTATGCGAAACGGCAGGTTGGGAACCGTGTGTATGGCGGCCAGTCTTCACACCTCCCGCTCAAGCTGAACATGTCGGGCGTGATTCCGCCAATCTTCGCGTCGTCGATTATTCTTTTTCCAGCGACCATCACAAGCTGGTTTTCAACGGGTGATCAGTTGCGCTGGCTCAAGGATATCGCCGGTACCTTGTCACCAGGACAGCCGATTTACGTCATGCTTTATGCGGCGGCAATCATATTTTTCTGTTTCTTTTATACCGCGCTTGTTTTCAACAGCAAGGAAACGGCTGAGAACCTGAAGAAGAGCGGGGCATTCGTGCCTGGGATCCGGCCAGGAGACCAGACCGCCAAGTACATTGACAAGATCCTGATGCGCCTTACGTTGACCGGGGCAGCCTATGTGACGCTGGTGTGCCTTCTGCCCGAGTTTCTGATACTGAAATGGAACGTGCCATTTTATTTTGGCGGAACCTCGCTACTCATCATCGTTGTGGTGACGATGGATTTCATGGCGCAGGTTCAGGCTTACATCATGTCGCATCAGTACGAGTCGCTACTCAAAAAGGCAAATTTCAAGGGCGGGATGTTTTGAAGATTGCTTCGGACTGCCCCGATCCTGGAGTCGTATAGCCAAGCAATACCCTGCGTTGTCGCGAATGTCAACCCGGTTCAGATTGGTCGCAGGTTTGCATTTCAGTGGGGAAATCAGGGCAAGTCGTTCTTGCCCGGTTGCGCCGCCCCGGATGTTCCGGTCGGTAGAGGCAGTTGAGGTTGAAAGTTGAATCGAGGACGAAATGAAAGTACTGGCTTCGGTAAAAAAAATATGCCGCCATTGCAAGATCATCAAGCGCAAAGGTGTTGTACGTGTCATTTGCACCGATCCGCGGCACAAGCAGCGCCAGGGTTGAATCCTGGCTGGCCCATGCTCTGAGAGCGCTCAAGAAATTTAGTTGAAGGACAAGTCATGGCTCGTATCGCTGGAATCAATATTCCCAACCATCAGCACGCACAGATCGCATTAACCGCGATATACGGCATCGGCCGTCCGCGCGCTGCTGCAATATGTGTTGCCGCCGGGGTGGAACCTGCTGTCAAGATGAAGGATTTGACAGATTCCCAGGTCGATAAATTGCGCGAGCAGGTTGGAAAATTCATTGTTGAGGGAGACCTCAGGCGAGAAGTCTCGATGAATATCAAGCGCCTGATGGACCTTGGCTGTTATCGAGGAGTGCGTCACAAGCGCGGCTTGCCGGTGCGCGGCCAGCGCACGCGCACAAATGCCCGGACTCGCAAGGGGCCACGCAAAGCCCGCAATGCAATTGCCGGCAAATAAACTAAGCCTTAGCTTCATCGCTGGTTAGGAAACAAACATGGCAACCAATAAGCAGCAAGCTGCATCCACCCGGGTGCGCAAGAAAGTCAAGAAGAACGTCGCCGAGGGTATCGCCCATATTCACGCGTCGTTTAACAACACGATCATCACAATTACCGATCGACAAGGCAATGCGTTGTCGTGGGCGACATCAGGCGGCGCCGGTTTCAAGGGCTCGCGGAAGTCCACGCCGTTTGCGGCTCAGGTCGCGGCTGAAGCCGCTGGCAAGGTCGCGGTTGAATGTGGTGTCAAGAATCTCGAAGTGCGCATCAAAGGACCCGGTCCAGGCCGTGAATCCTCGGTGCGTGCCTTGAACGCGCTGGGAATGAAAATTACCAGCATTACCGACGTGACGCCGGTGCCGCACAACGGGTGCCGGCCTCCCAAGAGGCGCCGCATCTGATTTTGGTGCGCGACCAGCCGTCCCGCTGTGAATGTCGGGACGGCGTTTTCCTTTTTGGCGTCGAACCCCGTTGTGATTGTTAATTTGGGGAAGTGATCAATGGCTCGTTATACCGGCCCTAAGTGCAAGCTCTCGCGCCGCGAGGGCACCGACCTGTTCCTGAAGAGTGCCCGCAAGGCCTTCTCGGACAAGTGCAAATCGGAAGTCGCCCCTGGTCAGCATGGGCTCAAGTCAGGGCAAAGGCTTTCTGATTATGGCAAGCAGCTGCGCGAAAAGCAGAAAGTACGACGCATGTATGGCGTGCTTGAGCGTCAGTTTCGCCGCTATTACGCCGAGGCTGTGCGCCGCAAAGGAAATACTGGCGAAAACTTGCTTCACCTGCTCGAGACCCGACTGGACAACGTGGTTTATCGCATGGGATTCGGATCAACGCGTGCCGAGGCACGTCAGTTGGTTGGCCACAAGGCAATTGAAGTAAACGGCAAGACCGTCAATGTCGCCTCGGTGCAGATCAAACCGGGTGACACGATATCGGTGCGCGAAAAGTCGCGCGGACAGTTGCGCATCAAGGATTCGGCGTCGCTGGCGGAGCAGGCCGGTTTGCCGTCCTGGGTAGAGGTTGACTCCGCGAAGTTGAGTGGAAAGTTCAAGGCATTGCCCGATCGCGGCGAGATCGCGCAGGATGTCAATGAAAGTCTGGTGGTTGAACTGTATTCGCGCTGATTGCTGATTGCTGGTTCTGATGCAAACGCTGTTGAAAATTTTGATTGGAAGGATCACATGGCTAACACAGGTTTCTTGAAGCCGAAGATCGTAAACGTCGAAGGTGTGGGTCCTTCGCATGCCAAGGTCACGATGGAGCCGTTCGAGCGCGGTTATGGGCACACGCTGGGCAATGCTTTGCGCCGCGTTTTGTTGTCTTCCATGGATGGGTATGCGCCTACCGAGGTGACCATTGCCGGAGTGGTGCACGAGTACTCGACGCTGGAAGGCGTGCAGGAGGATGTGGTCGATATCCTGTTGAATCTCAAGGGTGTGGTGATGAAGCTGGAAGGCCGTGATGAGGTCATGCTCTCGCTGAAGAAGTCCGGCGCGGGCGCTGTGACAGCGGCGGATATCGAGATTCCGCATGATGTAACCATCATCAATCGCGATCACCATATTGCCCATCTTGCCGGCAACGGCAAGCTCGACATGCAAATCAAGGTCGAGCGTGGCCGCGGCTACGTACCCGGCAACGTACGCATCGTTGGCGACGAGGAAACCAAGACGATCGGCAAGATCGTTCTTGACGCCTCGTATAGCCCGGTTCGGCGAGTCTCTTACGCGGTCGAATCGGCCCGTGTCGAACAGCGCACGGATCTGGACCGTCTGGTGGTGGATATCGAAACCAACGGCGTGATCGAACCGGAAGACGCGGTGCGACAAGCTGCGCGCATCCTGGTGGACCAGCTTTCGGTGTTCGCAGCGCTTGAGGGAACCAAACAGGGAATCAATCCACCGAAGTCCCCCGACATCGACCCGATTCTGCTGCGACCGGTTGATGACCTTGAATTGACGGTAAGGTCTGCAAACTGCCTCAAGGCCGAGAATATCTACTATATCGGCGATCTGATCCAGCGCACCGAGAATGAGTTGCTCAAGACACCGAACCTCGGCCGAAAGTCGCTCAATGAAATCAAGGAAGTGCTCGCATCGCGTGGCCTGACACTCGGCATGAAGCTCGAGAATTGGCCGCCAGCGGGCCTCGAAAAAGCCTAAAGGAAGGACGGGGCCAACCCATGCGTCACGGACACGGACTCAGAAAACTCAATCGCACGTCAGCGCATCGTCTGTCGATGCTGCGTAACATGACAGTCTCACTGCTCAAGCATGAAGTCATCAAGACCACATTGCCGAAAGCCAAGGAACTGCGCATGATGGCGGAGCCGATCATCACCCTAGGCAAGTCGCCGTCACTGGCGAACAAGCGCCTTGCCTTCAGCCGTTTGCGCGACCGAGATATGGTGGTCAAGCTGTTCGGCGAGTTGGGCCCTCGCTTTGCCAAGCGCAATGGCGGATACCTGCGAATCCTGAAATACGGGTTTCGCAAGGGTGATAACGCGCCCATGGCATTGGTCGAACTCCTAGATCGGCCGGAGGTCGCTGACACGGCGGCCGCAGGCAATTAATTGAAAGGGTTTGAAAAAAAGCCGGGCTAGCCCGGCTTTTTTGCCGAGCGGCGCGTTCTTTGGTGATCAATACATCGGGAAGCATGACTTGCGCAACACGCAGCGCCAGAGCATCAGAGCCACCATACACAACGACGCCAGATTGAACGCTGGCTCGCGCAGGCGATATGCCGCCCTTTGGCGCTCCTCATTCCTTTACCCGGGGTGTATATAGGACCGGATCACACTGGGCATGGCCGGTTAAGTCGCATGCCACTCGTCCAGTCTGCAATTGCCGCGCCCTACGCTCAAGATTCCTCGCGCAGCCAGCGTGCGGCGTCCAGCGCGAAATAGGTCAGGACCCCGTCCGCACCAGCACGCTTGAAGGCCAGCAAGGACTCCATTACCGCTAGTCGTTCGTCAAGCCAACCATTGTTGCCCGCAGCCTTGAGCATCGCGTATTCGCCGCTGACTTGATAGACGAATGTCGGTGCCTTGAATTCGTCCTTGACCCGGCGCACGATGTCCAGATAGGGCATCCCTGGTTTGACCATGATCATGTCGGCGCCCTCCGCCAGGTCAAGGCCTGCCTCCCAGAGCGCTTCGTCGCTGTTGCCGGGATTCATCTGGTAGGTTTTCTTGTCCGATTTGCCAAGATTCGTGGACGAACCCACAGCGTCCCGAAACGGGCCGTAAAAGGCCGAGGCGTATTTCGCCGAATACGCCATTATCTGGGTCAATTCATGTCCGCCTGCATCGAGTGCTTTGCGGATTGCGCCGATACGACCATCCATCATGTCCGAAGGGGCCGCAATATCGACCCCTGCCGATGCCTGCACCGCGGCCTGACGACAGAGAATCTCAACGGTGACTTCATTGAGAATGTAGCCATGCGCATCTATCACCCCGTCCTGTCCGTGGCTCGTGTACGGATCAAGCGCCACGTCACACAACACACCAAGCTCGGGAAAGCGTTGCTTTAACGCGCTTACAACGCGTGGAACAAGTCCATCCGGATTCTCCGCCTCTCGCCCATCCAGACTCTTCTTTGACTGTTCAATGACGGGGAAAAGCGCCAGGCACGGGATTCCGAGCTCCAACGCCTCCTCAGCCAAGATCAACAACTGGTCCAACGTGCGGCGGCAGACCCCCGGCATCGAGGGGACTTGCTGGACAATGTTTGAGCCCACGTCACGTTCATCCAGGACAAACACCGGATAGATCAGATCATTTGTCGTCAACGCATGTTCCTGCACCATGCGCCTGGCGAATTCAGTCCTGCGGTTACGCCGCATGCGTCGCTGCGGGTAGTGGCCCATGATATTCATGCGCGAGTCCAATCAGTCAAAGAAACGGTAACGAAGTACGTTTTGTGTGGCCAGAAGCGCACTCGCGTTTGGCCAAGGCGCATTTCGATGCCCCGCGATTCGATCTCTGCTTGCGCATACTTTGCTTGGGAAACACCTTGCGCCCCTCTATAAAGGCGGTTCGAGCAAAGACTGACCCGTGGCCGAACCGGGGGCCGCGAATTTGGCGCGCGAGGCTGATGTCTCGATCGCCAGCCAGCTGGCAATTACGGCTTCCACCTCGGACGTGCCGGTCTTCTTGAGGCTTGAGAACAGGCTCGCAGTGAACCCAGAGCCCCATTTTGAAATTTCGCCACGCACGGAAGTCAAAGTCTGCGCCTGCTCGCTGCGCCCGAGCTTGTCCGCCTTGGTGAGCAGCGCGTGGATTGGCCGTCCGCGCGGTGCGAACCATTCAAGCATCTGGCGGTCAAGCTCGGTGAAAGGGCGGCGCGCGTCCATGATGAGAATCAAGCCTGCAAGCGGTTCGCGCGTCTCAAGATAAGCGCCGAGAAAAATGCGCCATCGTTGCTGTTCGGTTTTCTGCACCTTGGCGTATCCGTAGCCAGGAAGGTCCACGAGGTATTTTTCACCACCTAAGCCGAAATAATTGATCTGCTGTGTGCGACCTGGAGTTTTGCTGGTGAATGCAAGGCGCCGCTGATTTGCAAGTGTATTTATGGCGCTTGACTTTCCGGCGTTTGAACGGCCCGCAAAAGCCACCTCGCCCGATGAAGGAAACGACAGGTCTTTCATTGACGCGGCTGTGGTGAAAAATGTTGCGCGATGCAGGAAGGACATGGGGACCAGGGTGTGATTGCCCGGACATACTCCGGCAAGAATGTTTGAACACGAAAGTGCGCGTCGTAACGTACGAGGCATTCTCGCTTCGGGGCGGGACTTTTCGGCGACGCCGCAGCTCGTGTGGATCCTACATTGGCGCCGATGACCACCCAATTACGCTAGAATAACTGGTTTGATGCACAGATGCTCCGCAATCGCTCAAAGATCATGAGATACCTTCATTCAATAGCTGCCGCGCTGATCATTGGTGTTTCGAGTGTGGCTGTCGCCGCTGACTCCAAGCCGCTGCCGAAAGCGGACACTGCGCTGGGCTCGAAAATAGCCGCCGAGGTCTGCGCCGCATGCCACAACCCGGACGGCAATAGCGCCGCTTCCGCCAACCCCAAGCTTGCGGGGCAGCATCCGGAATATCTTGCCAAACAACTGGCGGATTACAAGGCCAACAAGACGCGCAAGAATGCAGTCATGATCGGTTTCGCTGGCGGCCTGTCAGTTGCCGACATGCGCAATGTATCTGCCTACTATGCAGAACAAAGACCCAAGGAAGGCGCTGCACGCAATGCGGTCGCCGCCAAGCTTGGGGAAAAAATCTTCCGCGGAGGCCTCCCAGAAAAGGGCGTTGCGGCCTGTGCCGGTTGCCACGGGCCTGCCGGAATGGGGATTCCTGCACAGTATCCCCGGCTGGCCGGCCAATGGGCTGAGTACACAAGGCTGCAGCTGACGAATTTCCGCGTAGGCGAGCGCGCGAATGATCCTTCCGGCATGATGCGCGGCGTCGCCAGTCGGATGTCCGACAAGGAGATCGAGGCGGTTGCCGATTATGTTGCGGGGCTCAAGTACGCCAACTGACTTTGCCGCCGCATTACGGCACTCCCGACAAAACGCGGCCTTTGGGCCGTTTTTTGTTGGCAAGGCAGCGCTTTGACTCGACGATCCACCGTACGCGCATTGGGGCATGTCGCAAGCCGCGCGGTCGCGATGCAGACATACTATTGGGCCGCCCGGCCGAAACAAGTGATTACCCTGTGTCGCTGGCCTCGAACCAAAAGTTAGCTTGACCTGACTGCTATCTTTTCCTTGGAGAAGTGGGCATTTACACTGAGCGTGTTGGGGGTTTCAGATTCCTACGTTTGATGTTGCGGTGATTGGTGGTGGCGCAGCCGGCATGATGTGCGCGGCCATGGCCGGCCAGCGCGGTCGCCGCGTCGTTCTTTTGGAACACACAAATTCGCCCGGCGAAAAAATCCGGATCTCTGGTGGCGGTCGCTGCAATTTCACCAATCTTCACACACAGCCTGAAAACTTTCTTTCGAGCAATCCGCACTTTTGCCGCTCCGCGCTTGCAGGCTACACGCCGCAGGACTTCATGGACTTGATGCGCAGGCACGGCATCGCATTCCATGAGAAGCATCGTGGTCAACTTTTCTGCAACCACTCGGCTGCCCAAATCATCGACATGTTGCGCGCCGAATGCGAACTTGGACGGGTTGTCTGGCGCCTCGGTTGCTCGGTCGTGGCGGTCCATTCGGAGAACGGGGCGTACACGCTTGATACTTCGCAAGGACCAGTCACCGCAGGCGCGCTTGTAGTCGCCACCGGTGGGCTCTCGATCCCCAAGATCGGCGCTTCTGATCTGGGCTATCGGCTCGCCCGGCAATTCGGCCTGCGGGTCATCGAACCGCGGCCAGGCTTGGTTCCACTGGTTTTCGACGCCGGGGCCTGGCAGACTTTTGCGAGACTCGCCGGAATTTCAACGCCAGTCAGTCTTTCCAGCCAGGGAGATTTGGGTAAGGTGGCCTTTTACGAAGACTTGTTGTTTACGCATCGCGGCCTGTCCGGCCCGGCGGCGTTGCAGATTTCGAGTTATTGGCGGCCCGGTCAAGCGTTGTCGATCAATCTAGCGCCTGGAATCGAATGGGCCGCGACGATCAACGGCAAAGGCATACAGCGCGGGACAGTACTGACCCTGCTTGCGGAGAGACTGCCCAGGCGTTTGGCCGAGCATTGCATACGATCCGTGATGTCCGGCGCAGACATGACGCGCGCGGTAGCGGACCTGCCAGATCAGATGCTGCGCGCACTTGCCACCGGAGTTTCCGAATGGCAAGCCACGCCTACCGGTACCGAGGGTTTCCGCAAGGCGGAAGTCACCGTCGGCGGGGTGGACACCAATGCGCTCTCGTCGCGCAGCATGGAGGCACGCGAGGTGCGCCGCCTGTACTTCATCGGTGAAGTTGTCGACGTAACCGGCTGGCTCGGGGGTTACAACTTCCAGTGGGCGTGGGCTTCGGCCGCCGCATGTGCAAGGGCGATATGAAGACCACCAAAACCGGTGGTAAGCATCACTAACTCCCACGGTGCGCCCACTGCTGCTTGCGCGACTTGTCATCCGGAATGCCGACCAGATTGCCAAGAGCGCTGAAACTGATTTTGGGCAAATGCTGCCGACGGGACTCGCACACTCGATTCAAGACCGACATGTTTGGGCTGCGTGGCCCCTTGGCGGTGTGATCTCGCGCGACCCTTCAGACTGGGATGCGTTCCAGGGCGTACAAGTCGTCAACGTTCTCGCGTAAACGCACAAGATCGCATTTTCCGCCGTCGACCAATACTTCCGCAGCGCGAGGCCGCGCATTGTAGTTCGATGCCATCACCATTCCGTAGGCTCCAGCCGACATTACGGCCAGCAGGTCCCCCTCGGCGATCGCGAGCTTGCGTTCTTTGCCGAGGAAGTCACCTGACTCGCACACCGGGCCGACCACATCGTAGGTAGCGGCAGGCTGGGCCGTCAAGCGCACCTCGAGGATTTCATGATGCGCGCAATACAGCGAAGGCCGCAACAAATCGTTCATCGCCGCATCGACAATGGCAAAATTCTTTGCCGCGGCAGCCTTGAGATATTCCACGCGCGTAACGAGAACCCCGGCGTTGCCAACCAGATTGCGACCCGGCTCAAACATGAGCTTGAGCCGGCGAGTGCCGACGCGGCGCAGAATCTCGCGCATGTATGCGACCGGATCCGGCGGGACTTCGTCGTTGTAGCGAATGCCCAATCCACCGCCGAGGTCGAGATGCCTGATGGTGATTCCTTCAGCAGCCAGCGCGTCGATCAGGACGAGCATTTTGTCAAGCGCTTCAAACAGGGGGGACGGATCAGTTAGCTGCGAACCGATATGACAATCAACGCCTGTGATCTCGACATTGGCCAATCCGGCAGCATGCCGGTACAAATCAACGGCAGCATGCAACTCGACGCCGAACTTGTTTTCCTTCAGGCCGGTCGAGATGTAGGGATGGGTGCGCGCATCGACATCAGGATTGACTCGAATGGAAATTGGCGCGACTCGTCCAAGCGTACCTGCCACCTTGTTAACGCGATCAAGTTCAGAGGCCGACTCGATGTTGAAGCAAAAAATTCCGTGCGATAGGCTAAGCGCAATGTCCCCTTCTGTCTTGCCAACGCCCGAGAAGATGACTTTGGATGGCGCGCCGCCAGCCGCGATCACGCGTTTGAGTTCGCCGCCGGACACGATGTCGAATCCGGCGCCCAGGCGCGCAAAGGTGCTGAGCACGGCCAGATTCGAGTTTGCCTTCATCGCGTAACAGACCAGGGCGTCGCGTCCGGCGAGTTCGCTGGTAAATTCAGACCAGGCGCTGGTGAGAGCGGCGCGGGAATAGACGTAGGTCGGGGTGCCGAATTTGGCAGCTATGCTGGTCAGGGGAACATCTTCGGCATGCAACTCGCCGCTGCGATACTCGAAGAACCGAAACGGCTTCATTGATCGCGCTCCTCGTTCGGCGAAGGCCTGCTGATCGTGGGTCGTTGGGTCGGAGCCTGATCGCCGCGTGCATCGCGGTTTTGCCGATCGAATGCCGGATCTCCTGGCTTGCCCGGCAGGTAAAGCGGTCCGCGGTGGCCGCAGCCCCCCAACAGGCAAAAAAGCATCAAAATACCGAGTGCGCGCACGTTGCGTTCTTGTTTGACGGAGAGCCTTGAATTATGACCGAAACCGAGTTCGCTACGCGTAGCGTCGGCGTTATTGACCACATCGAAGAGTCGTTGGAAGCTGCGGGCATTGATATCGACCTCGAGCGCAAGGGCGACGGACTGCTTGAAATCGAATTCGAAAACGGCAGCAAGATCATTGTCAACACGCAGGCACCGATGCGTCAGATCTGGGTCGCCGCCAAATCCGGCGGGTTCCACTTCGCGGAATCGGCCGGCCAATGGCTGGACACCAGAACCGCTGAAGCTCTGATGATCCTGCTATCACGCGTCGCAAGCGAACAAGCGGGTTCGCCGGTGCGACTGACCTGATGCGCACGAACTCGCGTCCATGCGCGGCCGGGTGTTTCTTCAGAACAACTGGTTGCGAAGCTCTTCGGCCTTTTTCTCGCCTTCCGGAGTGCCGTCCGACAGGCCCAAGGATTGAACGCCGCCCTCACCCGGCGCAAACTCCCGAAAATACCATTCACCGGCGACGTTGACCAAGCCCTCGGGCGCTTGAGGCATCGACTCGGGCTGCCCTCGCAACGCTTTTTGCATATAGGAAATCCAGATCGGAAGTGCCGCAACTCCGCCGGTCTCCTGCCCGCCCAGTTTTTTGGGCTGATCGAACCCGATCCAGGCCACGCCCACCAGATTGGCTTGATAACCGGCGAACCAGGCGTCGACATGATCGTTGGTAGTGCCGGTCTTGCCCGCCAGATCGGTGCGCTTCAGGGTTGCGCCGGCGCGCGCGGCGGTACCGAACCGGGTGACATCGTTCATCATGCTGTTCATGACGAATGCGTTGCGCGGGTCGATCACACGCGTGGCATCGATGCCGGCACGCGCGGGACTGGCCGTGGCCAACACGCGACCGCCGTCATCGGTGATGCGGGTGACGATGTACGGATTGATCCGGTAACCGCCGTTGGCAAAAACCGCGTAGGCGCCAACCATTTGCCAAGGAGTGACCGATCCCGCTCCAAGCGCCATTGTGAGGTAAGGAGGATGCTTCTCGGCATCGAAGCCAAAGCGCGTTATGTAGTCCTGAGCGTACTGTGGCGTGATTTGCTGCAGAATTCTGATTGACACCAGATTCTTGGATTTAGTTAGTGCGGTTCGCATACGCATCGGACCTTCGTACTTGCCGTCGTAATTCTTGGGCTCCCACAACTGGCCTCCAGTCAGTGCCGGGTCAATGTAGATCGGCGCGTCGTTGATCACGGTCGATGGGGTAAGGCCTCGTTCCAGGGAAGCTGAGTAAATGAAGGGTTTGAAACTTGAGCCGGGCTGCCGCCATGCCTGGGTAACGTGATTGAACTTGTTCACATTGAAGTCGAAGCCGCCAACCAGTGCCTTGACCGCGCCGTCTGCGGGGCTGACCGAAACAAATGCTGCTTCAACTTCAGGTAGTTGCAGGATCTGCCATGCGCCCTTGTCGTCGCGGTTCACACGCACGATCGCGCCACGTCGTATGCGCCGATTTGGTTGCGGCTTATCAGTAAGCGCGTTGGCCGCGAACTTGAGGCCATCGCCGATGATCTGCACGGTTTCACCGTTTCGCAAATAGGCTCGCACAAGTTTGGGCGAAGCGTCGACTACGACTGCGGCGAAAAGGTCCTCGCTATCGGAGATATCCTGCAGAGCATCTTCAAGCTCATCTTCGCGGCTGGACTTCAGATCCACGAAGGCCTCCGGACCACGATAACCGTGGCGTCGTTCGTAATCCATCACAGCGCGGCGCAGGGCAGCATGGGCAGCTTCCTGGTCAGCTTTCTGGATGGTGGTGTAAATGCGCAGTCCGCGGGTGTAGGTATCGTCACCGAATCGTTCCAACGCCAGTTGCCGCGCCATCTCGGCCACAAAATCCGCCTTGATGGGGAAGTCGTTGACGTCACGCTTGACGTTAAGCGTTTCCTTCGAAGCAACCGCGTGCTGTTCCGCGGTGAGATACCCAAGGGATTTCATGCGGTCGAGGATGTAGAGCTGCCGGGTCTTGGCGCGCTTGGGATTGACCACTGGATTGAAAGCCGAGGGTGCCTTCGGCAAACCTGCAAGCATGGCCGCTTCCGCCGGATTGATCTGCTTTAGCGCTTTGCCGAAATAGATTTGTGCTGCGGAGGCGAAACCATAGGCTCTCTGCCCGAGAAAGATGTGGTTGATGTATATCTCGAATATCTTGTCTTTGCTAAGACTGGCTTCGATCTTGAATGCCAGCAACGCCTCGTAAAACTTGCGGGTATAGGTTTTCTCGCTTGAAATAAAGAAGTTTCTGGCGATCTGCATGGTGATCGTCGAAGCGCCTTGTTGCTTCCCCGGGCTTGTCAGGTTGGACATCGCCGCACGCAGAACGCCGATCGTGTCCACGCCGCCGTGCTGGTAGAAACGGTCGTCCTCCGCAGCAAGAATCGCCTGCTTCATCACCAGTGGAACGTCTTCGAAGCGAACGACGTTGCGGCGCTCCTCGCCAAACTCGCCTAGGAGCAGCCCCTCCGAACTATAGACACGCAGAGGAATCTTGGGTTGGTAGTCCGTCAGGGCCTCGATTGACGGCAGCCCGGGATATGCCCAGCCGACGGCAAATGCCAAAACCAGCAAGCCAATCGCGATGGGTGCCATCAACACGACGAAAGCCCCGGCGAACCATGCTGCTGACCTGGTTAGTACCATGATTTCATTGGTAAAAGCACGCCAGCGCGAGCCAGCAACGCCATACGATTATCGGATAATGGATTATAGCCGTGGCATGTGAGCACGCCCTGACCGATGATGGCGAAGGTCTGGCAGGCTTTGTGGTAATTCCACCACACGAGCCAATTTGCCAAAAGGTGTTTGCTTGCTTTGCAGTTGCTGATAGGATTTAATGTAATTTGTGAGTATTGTCGCTAATCACTTGTCCGAAAAGGACAAAGGTGATGCTGTCCGGTCCTTTTCGGAAGGCCGGCGGGATCTAAGTGTTCAAACGCCATCGCGTCGCTATGACAATGTGCTAAGGCGCGGGTCGATTGGCAATTTGAAAATAATTCGCGCGGGCAATTTCTTCTCTGGGGGACGACACTTTGGCGTTCGACATATTTAACCCGAAGGCGCAGCCACTGATCGGACTGGATATCAGCTCGTCGGCGGTCAAGCTGGTCGAAGTGGCCGATGCGGGCAAGCAGGCTTACCGCATCGAGCGCTATGCGATCGAACCGTTGCCCAAGGATGCCGTTCTTGACGGCAATATCACCAACCTCGAGGCCGTTGCCGAGGCTGTAAAGCGCGCCTGGAAAAAGATGGCCACACGCACTCGTAACGTGGCCATGGCGCTACCGGCAGCGGCCGTCATCACCAAGAAGATCGTTGTGCCTGCGGGGTTGCGCGACGAGGAGTTGGAGATACAGGTCGAGACTGAGGCCAATCAGTACATTCCTTTTGCTCTTGACGAAGTCAACTTGGACTTCCAGGTGGTAGGGCCGTCGCCCACCAGTACCGAAGAGGTGGAAGTCATCATAGCGGCGTCGCGCAAGGAAAAAGTCGAGGATCGGGTGGCTGTGGCCGAGGCCGCTGGCTTGAAGGCAACCGTCATGGACGTTGAGTCATACTCAATGCAGACAGCCTTCGAAATGATCGAGAAGCAACTGCCCGGCAGTGGGGTCGACCAGTCTATCGCGCTGATAGACATCGGCGCAAACATGATGAATGTCACGGTGCTGCGCAACAATCAGTCGATTTACAACCGCGAGCAGGCATTTGGCGGCAACAACCTTACCCAGGACATTCAGCGCGCCTTCGGCATGAGTCCCGAAGAGGCGGAGACGAACAAGAAGGGCGGGGGATTGCCTGACAACTATGAGAGTGACGTATTGCGCCCTTTCATGGAAAACCTGGCGCAGGAAGTAACCCGTGCGATGCAGTTCTTTTTCACTTCCACTTCCTACAACCAGATTGACCACATTGTTCTTGCAGGTGGCTGCGCGGTAATTCCCGGGCTTGACGAGGTTGTTGCCACACGCACCCAGGTCAATACGATCGTGGCCAATCCTTTCGCCAACATGTCGCTTTCGAGCCGGGTGAAACCGAAGCAACTCGCGACCGAGGCACCGGCGCTGATGGTCGCGTGCGGCTTGGCCATGAGGAGGTTCGACGCATGATAAGAATCAACCTGCTGCCACATCGGGAAATCAAGAGACAGGCGCGCCGACGCCAGTTCTACATTTTGTGTGGTGTGATCGCGGCAATCGGAGGCGCGATTGTCGGTATTGTCGGCGGTTTCATCACCGGCCAAATTTCGTCCCAGAACGAGACCAATGCGTTTATCGAGAAGGAGAACAAGAAGCTCGACGACGATATCAAGGAAATCGCCAAGCTTGAGGACGAGATCCGCGGACTCGAGGCACGCAAGAAGGCAGTGGAAGATCTGCAGGGCGATCGCAACTTGCCGGTGCACTTGCTCGACGAGCTGGTGAAAGTCACGCCTGACGGCATTTACCTGCGTTCGCTCAAGCAGGTCGGTGGCAGGGTAACGGTCAATGGGCTTGCAGCGAATAACGCGAAAGTAGCGGATTACGTGCGCAACCTTACCCGCAATACCTGGTTGGCGGCGCCGGAACTTGTGGAAATCAAAGCGGTGATGGTGGCGGGACCCGGGCCAGCCAAGCGCCTCAACGAATTCACGATGATCGTTTCAATCGTTCGACCGAAAGATCCGGCAACAGTGGTGGCACCTGCCGCGCCCGCCAAGCCGGCTGCCCCCGGTGCGGGCAAGGTCTGACCGGATAGCGAGGGATTTCGATTATGAATATCGCAGACCAATTCAAGAACGTCAACTGGAAGGATATTGGCAATACTCCTCCCGGTCCCAAGATTGTTGCGCTCCTGCTCCTATTGGCAGGCGTGGTTGCCGCGGGCTGGTACTTTTACTGGAACGGCCTGAACGAGGAGCTTGATGCGGCCAAAGTGAAGGAATCCAGGCTCAAGGACGAATACAGGGGCAAGAAGCAAAAGGCGGTCAATCTTCCCGAGCTCAAGAAGCAATTGGTGCAGGTGGGTCAGTATGTGGCCACTCTGGAGAAACAATTGCCGAGCAAGGCGGAAATGGATGCCCTGCTTACCGATATCAATCAGGCCGGGCTCGGACGAGGTTTACAGTTTGACTTGTTCCGGCCGGCCACAGTCAATGTAAAGGAATACTACGCGGAGCAGCCCATCGCAGTGCGGGTCACAGGGAGCTATCATGACCTCGGCGCATTTGCGAGCGATATTGCCAACCTCAGCCGCATCGTAACCCTCAACGACATTTCAATCTCGATTCTGCCCAACAGTTCAGTGTTGGCGATGGAGACTACGGCTAAGACCTTTCGTTATCTGGATGGCGAAGAGGTTGCCGCGCAGCGCAAGGCCAAGGCACCGGCTGGAGGTGCGAAGAAATGATCAAACGCTTGCTTGTAATGCTTCCCGTTCTTCTCGCCGGCTGTGGCAGCGGAGAGAACGAGGATATCAAGAAGTGGATGGCGGACACCTCGAAGGATATGCGGGGTGTGGTCAAGAAGATCGACGAGCCCAAGAAATTCGAGCCCTTCAAGTACGAGGCCGACAAATTGGTCGACCCGTTCAACAATGCCAAGGTGGCCGCTTTGGCCGAGGAGTCGAAAAAGGCGCCGCGGACCAGCGCGGGCCCGCGGCCCGATTTAAGCCGCCGCAAAGAAGTACTGGAATCATTTCCGCTGGAAAATTTGCGGATGGTCGGCGCAATGCAGCAGAAAGGCACCTTCTACGCGATCATCAAGGCTGACGTGAATCTGCATCGCGTGAAGGTCGGGAATTACATGGGCCAGAGCTACGGCAAGATTACCAACATCACTGAAACCGAAGTGATGCTGCAGGAAATGATTGAAGACGGCAGCGGTGAGTACATATACCGCGACAGTACCTTGGTACTTCAGGAGGAAAAGAAATGATTTACGGACGCCTGTTCGTCGGCTTGCGCGTACTTGCCATCATTGGCCTTGCGCTTTCGGCCAATCTCTCGCTGGCCCAGAATGCGATCGAGTCACTCAACGTATCGCAACAAGGTACATCGGTGATCCTCAAGATCACCTTGAAGAACGAACCGGGCAATCCGCCGGCAAGTTTTCTGGTGGCCAATCCGCCACGTGTCGCGCTGGACTTCCCCAACACCGTCAACGCCCTGGGCCGCAACAGCCAGGAGATTGGACAAGGGGACTTGCGCAGCATCAGCGTAGTGCAAGTCGGTGAGCGTTCGCGCGTGGTGCTCAACTTGAAAAACGCGGTTACGTATGACACCAAGGTGGACGGCAAATCGATTTTGGTGACCCTGAGCGGTTCCACCGCGGCCGGCGGGCCTACGCCATCGAGCACGGCCACTTTCGCCGAGTCGCGGCCGTCGGATGGCCGCTCTGCGCTGCGTGACATCGATTTTCGGCGTGCCGCCGACGGCTCGGGGCGGGTGGTGGTGGAGCTGGCCAACAGCAGCACCGGTGTCGATATTCGCCAGCAGGGTCAGACCCTTGTTGTCGACTTCCAGAAGAGTCAGTTGCCGGATAATCTGCGCCGCCGTCTGGATGTCGGTGATTTTGCTACACCAATACAAACCATCAATACTTTTGTCCAGGGCGACAACGTGCGCATGGTGATCGAACCCAAGGGGCTGTGGGAGCACAATGCGTACCAGTCCGACACCCAGTTCGTGATCGAAGTCAAGCCGATCAAGGAGGATCCGAACAAGCTGGTTCAGGGTTCGCGCGGTGGCTACAACGGCGAGAAGCTTTCCCTGAATTTCCAGAACATCGAAGTGCGTGCCGTGCTGCAGGTGATCGCGGACTTCACCAATCTGAACATCATTACCAGCGACACTGTTGGTGGCAACCTGACGCTCAGGCTCAAGGACGTGCCGTGGGATCAGGCGCTCGACATCATCTTGCAAACGCGCGGGCTGGACATGCGCAAGAATGGAAACGTGATCTGGATCGCGCCGCGCGACGAGCTTGCCACCAAGGAAAAGCTTGACCTCGAGCAACGCGTTCAAATTTCCGACCTTGAGCCCACGCGTACCGAGAGTTTCCAGCTCAACTACCAGAAGGCCTCGGACGTGCGCACCTTGCTGGCAGATCCGACGCAGAAGATCCTTTCCAAGCGCGGCAGCGCGGTGGTCGATGCGCGCACCAACCAGCTGTTCGTACAGGACACCCCGACCAGGCTTGAGGAGGTGCGTCGGTTGATTACCAAGATCGACATCTCGGTGCGCCAGGTGCTGATTGAGGCCAGGATCGTCGAGGCGACTGATTCATTCAGCAAGAATCTTGGTGTGCGGCTGGGTACCGGAAATACGGCGGCAATCAGGGGGCAGTCACTCCCTGGGACGGGAATCGCGGGCAACAGCGGCCTGCGGCTCGGATTCAGTGGCAACTACCTGGGTGTGGGCGAACAGAACCTGCAGGCTGCGGTGACCGGGACAAGCTACATTCCGAACACCCAGAACGTCAGCATGCCTGCGCAGGGCATCAACGGCATCAATGCCGGTAGTCTCGCCATCTCCCTTTTCACCAACAGCTTCAGCCGCTTCATCAATCTCGAAATCTCCGCGATCGAGGCCGAAGGCAAGGGCAAGATCATCTCTGCCCCCAGGGTCCTGACTGCCGACCAAGTCGAGGCGACCATTGAACAGGGCACCGAGTTGCCGTACCAGCAGGCTACCAGTAGCGGCGCCACCTCGGTTACCTTTCGCAAGGCCAATTTGAGCCTCAAGGTCAAGCCGCAGATCACCCCCGAGGGCAACATCATCATGGATGTACAGGTGAACAAGGACTCGGTCGGCCAGGTCACAACCGCCGGCTTCGCCATCGACACGAAATCTGTCAAGACGCAAGTGCTAGTCGACAACGGCGGCACGGTCGTCATTGGTGGCATCTACACGCAAAACGAACGCGACTCGCTGACGAAGGTACCTTTTTTTGGCGACCTACCGGTGTTTGGCAACCTGTTTCGCAACACGCAACGCAGCAACGACAAGACCGAACTGTTGGTGTTCATCACTCCGCGAGTGGTCAGCGACCGCCTGAGCGTGCGCTAACACCTGTTGATCTTGAAAGGCCGGGTCATGCCCGGCCTTTTTTTCGCCGTGAATTGCTACAACTACGGCTGATAAAATTCAAGTTGTGGAATCCCAGGAACAAAACCTCTATCTGGTCGGCCTGATGGGTGCCGGCAAGACCACTGTCGGTCGAATTCTCGCCCGGCATTTTTCGCGTTCGTTTTTCGATTCCGACCATGAGATCGAGGCCCGTACCGGGGTCAAAGTACCGGTCATTTTTGAAATTGAAGGCGAGGCCGGGTTTCGCCAGCGCGAGTCCCAGGTGATCGCCGAATTGACGAAGCGCAGCAGCATCGTGCTGGCCACAGGCGGTGGTGCGATCATCGACCCCGCCAACCGGGCTGCCTTGAAGTCAACCGGCTTCGTGGTCTACCTGCATGCACAAGCGTCAGATCTCTGGCAGCGCACCCAGCAGGATCGCAATCGCCCACTGCTGCGCACTGCCGACCCTGAAGCGCGGCTCAAGCAGCTTTACGCCGAGCGTGACCCGCTTTACCGCGAAACCGCACATCTGATCGTCGATACCGGCCGCCAGAGCCCGCACCAACTGGCGGGAAAACTCGAGCAACAAATAAGAAATACATGGATGAACTTCGCGTCAATCTAGGTGAGCGTTCGTATCCGATTCTGGTCGGCCCGGCGTTGATCGATGACTCCGCCCACTTCAAGGGGTGCATTCGCGGACGCGCCGCGATTGTGACCAGCGACCGCATAGCGCCGTACTTTCTCGCGCGCCTGCGCGCAAGCCTTGCCGGTGCTGGACTGCACGCCATCGAGATCGTCCTGCCAGATGGCGAAGCCGCCAAGACCTGGGAAACACTCAACCAGATTCATTCCGCGTTGCTGGCGCAGCATTGTGACCGCAAGACCACCCTCATCGCCTTGGGCGGCGGCGTGATCGGTGACCTTACCGGGTTTGCGGCAGCCATCTATCAGCGCGGGGTGCCCTTCATCCAGGTGCCGACCACATTGCTGGCACAGGTGGACTCCTCGGTTGGCGGCAAGACCGCGATCAATCACCCGTCCGGGAAAAACATGATCGGCGCGTTCCACCAGCCGATTCTGGTACTCGCCGATACCGGTACCTTGGTCAGCCTCCCGCAACGCGAGTTCCGCTCTGGCTTGGCCGAAGTCGTGAAGTACGGCTTTATCTACGATGCGGAGTTTCTTGCCTGGCTTGAGGTCAATCTTGATGCCCTTCTGCGACGCGACGCTGCGGCACTGGCGCATGCGATTCGCCGCTCGTGTGAAATCAAGGCAGAGATCGTGGTTCAGGACGAGCGTGAAACCGGGATTCGGGCCTGGCTCAATCTCGGACATACCTTCGGTCATGCCATCGAGGCCGGCATGGGCTACGGCATCTGGCTGCACGGGGAAGCGGTGGCTGCCGGCATGGTGATGGCGGCGGATTTGTCGTGTCGTCTGGGCCGTCTTGCACGCACCGACCTTGAACGCCTGCGCACGCTGATCGCCCGCGCCGGTTTGCCGGTGGAAGGCCCGGCCTTGCCGGCTGCACGCTACTTCGAACTGATGCGGATCGACAAAAAGGCCGAAGCCGGCACGGTTCGCTATGTGCTGCTCAAGCGGCTGGGTGAAGCCTTCGTCGCCCCGGTCGCCGACGATCTGGTTGCGCCGACCCTGGCGCAATGCGCCCGGGCGGCCGTGGCCGCGCCATGAGCATGCCGGCCGCGTATGCGGCCCACTCAGCTGCTTCGCAGGGCAGGCGCTGGCCGGAGGAAAGCTCGGCATCGCGCGCCGAGTTTCAACGCGATCGCGACCGGGTGATTCATTCGAATGCGTTTCGTCGCCTCGAATACAAGACCCAGGTTTTTGTCAATCACGAAGGCGACCTGTTCCGCACGCGGCTGACCCATTCAATCGAGGTCGCGCAACTGGCCCGCTCGATTGCTCGCAGTCTGCGTCTGGATGAGGATCTCGCCGAAGCAATCGCACTGGCGCATGACCTTGGCCATACCCCCTTCGGCCACGCCGGCCAGGATGCGCTCAACGAATGCATGCAGGGCTACGGCGGCTTCGAGCACAATCTGCAAAGCCTGCGCGTAGTCGACATTCTCGAAGAGCGCTACGGCGCGTTCGATGGCCTCAACCTGACCTTCGAAACGCGCGAAGGCATCCTCAAACATTGCTCTGCGGACATCGCAGCGTCACTGGGTGATGTCGGCCGGCGCTTCATCGATGGCACCCAGCCGTCACTCGAGGCGCAGATCACCAACCTGGCCGATGAGATCGCCTACAACAACCATGACATCGATGATGGCCTGCGGTCGGGATTGATCGATCTGGAGCAATTGGCCGAAGTGCCGCTGTTCCAACGGCACTTCCGAATCGCGCTGACCTTGTTTCCGGACGTTGCCGAAAGGCGCCGCATCAACGAAACCATTCGTCGCATGATCAACACACTGGTGCGTGACTTGGTCGACACCACCAATGAACGATTGACCCAACGCGGGCCAGAGAGCATCGCGGCGGTGCGCGCCGCACCGCCGCTGGTCATGCACAGTGAAGAGGTGCGCGCCGAGTCGCTTGAGCTCAAGCGTTTCTTGCGCGACAAGCTGTATCAGCACTACAAGGTGCAGCGCATGAGCACCAAAGGCAGGCGCATAGTTGGTGAACTGTTTGGTGCATTCATGAGTGATCCGCGCTTGTTGCCGCCACAGTACCAGGCAAAGGCCGACATCGACCGCGCGCGCGCGGTTGCCGACTATATCTCCGGCATGACAGATCGTTACGCGATGCGTGAGCACCGACGTCTGTTTGCGGTTGAGGATATCTGATCTAAAATAGGGTCTGACCCTATTTAAATGACGCTCTCCCGCGTCAGGTTCGAATGGCCCGACTTGCGCGCCTGGTGCTGCCCGGGCACCCACACCACATTATCCAGCGCGGGATCAGCACGCTTCCCGTGTTTCGCGCGCCGGTTGATTACGAGCACATGTTGACGCTTTTGCTCGGCGCCGCGCGTCGATTCAACGTCGCCATCCATGCCTTCGCGCTGCTGCCCGATCACTTTCAGCTGCTCGCAACGCCAGCTACCCAAAACGGCTTGTCTGCCATGATGCAGGCACTTGGCCGCAGCTATGTGCGTTACTACAACGCCTCCTCCGGCCGCCATGGCTCTCTGTGGGAAGGTCGTTTCCGGGCAACGTTGATTGATAGTGAGCACTACCTTTTCAAGTGCATGACCTATATTGAACTCAATCCGGTGCAAGCCGGCTTGGCGATGAGTGCGATCGACTATCCGTGGTCCAGCTATATGCACAACTGTGGCCAACGGGTCAATCCGCTGGTACGTGAGCACCCGCTTTTCTGGGCTCTGGGAAACACCCCGTTTTCGCGTGAAGCCAAGTATCAAGAGTTGGTGAGCGCTGGTTTGCGCAACGCTGACCAATTCGAAATTGCCGAGGCGACGCGCAAGGGCTGGGTCCTGGGTCCTGACGGCCCAAGCCTTGCCGGCCTGACTTTGCCGCGTCGCGGCCGGCCGCTACCACGGGGACGGCCGCGCAAAACTTTATCTGACCCTATTTAATTACAAACTCGCAGGAAGAATAGTTAAATAGGGTCTGACCTTATTTAATTTGCTTGAGCGACAGTTGTTGCAAGCGTATAGTGCTTGTCCGTAGTTGTTGCGTTGCATTGCAACAGCTTGAGCAAGAGGAATGCCATGGTCCCGATTTCCGCCGCCCCGCAAGCGCAAGGCCTATATGACCCACGTAACGAGCACGACGCCTGTGGCGTCGGGTTCGTGGCGCACATCAAGGGTAAGCGATCGCACTCGATCATCGAACAAGGCTTGCTGATTCTCAAAAATCTGGACCATCGCGGCGCCGTCGGGGCCGATGCGCTGATGGGCGACGGCGCCGGCATCCTGCTGCAGATGCCGGATCAACTGTATCGCGAGGAACTGGCCAAACTGGATGTGGTCCTGCCACCGCCAGGCGAATACGGGGTCGGCATGGTGTTCCTGCCCAAGGAGCACGCGTCGCGCCTGGCCTGTGAGCAGGAGATCGAACGTGCCGTGCGGGCTGAGAATCAGGTGGTGCTTGGCTGGCGCGATGTACCGATCGATACGGCAATGCCGATGTCACCCACGGTACGTGCCAAGGAGCCTGTGATTCGCCAGATTTTCATCGGCCGCGGCCCCGACATCATGGTCACCGACGCGCTCGAGCGCAAACTGTATGTGATCCGCAAGTCCAGCGGCCATGCCATCCAGGCGCTCAACCTGATCCACGGCCGCGAGTTCTTCGTGCCATCGATGTCGGCGCGCACCGTGGTTTACAAGGGCCTGCTGCTGGCCGATCAGGTCGGCGTCTATTACAAGGACTTGCAGGACCCGCGCTGCATCTCGGCGCTGGCGCTGGTGCATCAGCGCTTCTCGACCAACACCTTTCCCGAATGGCCGCTGGCGCATCCGTACCGGATGATCGCGCACAACGGCGAGATCAACACCGTCAAGGGCAACTTCAACTGGATGCGCGCGCGCGAAGGCGTGATGAAGTCCGCGGTCCTGGGCGACGACCTGAAAAAACTGTTCCCCTTGATATACGAAGGCCAGAGCGACACCGCCTGCTTCGACAACGCGCTCGAACTGCTGGTGATGGCTGGCTACGCGCTACCGCAGGCCATGATGATGATGATTCCAGAGGCCTGGGAGCAGCACACGCTGATGGACGACAATCGTCGCGCCTTCTACGAGTACCACGCTGCAATGATGGAGCCATGGGACGGACCTGCGGCCATGGCATTCACCGACGGCCGGCATATCGGCGGGACGCTTGATCGCAACGGCTTGCGTCCGGCCCGCTACATAGTCACCGACGACGATTTCGTGGTCATGGCTTCCGAAGTAGGCGTCTTGCCGATCCCTGAATCCAAGATCATCAAGAAGTGGCGCCTGCAGCCAGGCAAGATGTTCGTCATCGACCTTGAGCAGGGCCGCATCATCGACGACAAGGAGATCAAGGACACCTACGCCAACGCGCGGCCCTACAAATCATGGATCGACAGCGTGCGCGTGCGCTTAGACGATGTCGCCACCCGCGTTGAATTGCCCCCTTCGGAGGTGTCGTTGCTGGATCGTCAGCAGGCATTCGGCTACACCCAGGAAGACCTCAAGTTCCTGATGAGCCCGATGGCGCTCAGCGCCGAGGAAGCCATCGGCTCGATGGGCAACGACTCGCCGCTGGCGGTGATGTCAAACAAACTCAAGCCGCTGTACCACTACTTCAAGCAACTGTTCGCCCAGGTTACCAACCCGCCGATCGACCCGATCCGCGAGCAGATGGTGATGTCGCTGGTCACTTTTGTCGGGCCGCGCCCGAACCTGCTCGACAAGGACAACATCAACCCGCCGATGCGCCTGGAAGTGACCCAGCCGATCCTCGACTTTCATGACATGGCGAAGATCCGCGAGATCGACAAGCATACAGGCGGAAAATTCAAGTCCTACGAGCTCGACATCTGCTATCCCGTGGCCTGGGGCAAGGCCGGCATCGAGGCACGCCTGGCCTCGCTGTGCGCCGAGGCGGTCGATGCACTCAAGACCGGGCACAACCTTTTGGTCGTGTCGGACCGCAGGGTCGATGCGCAAAGCGTGCCGATCCCGGCGCTCCTGGCCACCAGCGCGATTCACCATCACCTGGTGCACAAGGGCTTGCGCACCACCACCGGCCTGGTGGTCGAAACCGGCTCGGCCCGCGAAGTGCATCACTTCGCGCTCCTGGCCGGCTACGGTGCCGAAGCCATCCATCCCTACCTGGCACTGGAAACCCTGGCGGCGATGGCACGCGGCCTGTCGGGTGACCTGTCACCCGAAAAAGCGCTTTACAACTACCAGAAGGCGATCGGCAAAGGTCTCATGAAGGTGTTCTCCAAGATGGGGATCTCGACCTACATGAGCTATTGCGGGGCACAGATCTTCGAGGCCATCGGCTTGAGCAGCGCGCTGGTCAACAAGTACTTCCGTGGCACCGCTTCGAACGTCGAAGGCATCGGCATTTTCGAAGTCGCCGAGGAAGCGGTGCGCCTGCACCAGCAGGCCTTCGGCGCCAGTCCGGTTCTGGCCAACATGCTCGATGCCGGCGGGGAATACGCGTTCCGCATTCGCGGCGAGGAGCACATGTGGACCCCCGACGCGATCGCCAAGCTGCAACACTCGGCGCGCGCCAACAATTTCAATTCCTACAAGGAATACGCACAGATCATCAACGATCAGTCCAAGCGGCAAATGACCCTGCGCGGCCTGTTCGAATTCCGCATCGATCCGGCGCGCGCGATTGCGCTCGATGAAGTCGAACCCGCCCGCGAAATCGTCAAGCGCTTTGCCACCGGCGCCATGTCGCTGGGTTCGATCTCGACCGAAGCGCATGCCACGCTTGCAGTTGCCATGAACCGCATTGGCGGCAAGTCGAATACCGGCGAAGGTGGCGAGGACGAACTGCGCTACCGCAACGACTTGAAGGGCATCAAGCTTGGCGCCGGTGAAAGCATTGCCTCGGTGCTAGGGCGCGACAACGTCGAGGCCGACATTCCGCTGCTGCCAGGCGATTCGCTGCGTTCGCGCATCAAGCAGGTCGCCTCTGGCCGCTTTGGCGTCACCGCGGAATACCTGGTGTCAGCCGACCAGATCCAGATCAAGATGGCCCAGGGCGCGAAACCCGGAGAGGGCGGGCAACTGCCCGGCCACAAGGTCAGCGAGTACATTGCCAAGCTGCGCTTTTCGGTACCCGGCGTCGGCCTGATCTCGCCGCCGCCGCACCACGACATTTACTCGATCGAGGATCTGGCGCAGCTGATCCATGACCTGAAAAACGCCAATCCGAAGGCATCGATCTCGGTCAAGCTGGTGTCCGAAGTCGGTGTCGGTACGGTGGCAGCCGGCGTCGCGAAAGCCAAGGCGGATCATGTGGTCATCGCCGGCCATGATGGCGGCACCGGCGCTTCGCCGCTGTCGTCGATCAAGCATGCCGGGTCGCCGTGGGAATTGGGCCTTTCGGAAACGCAGCAGACCCTGGTGCTCAATGGCCTGCGCGGTCGCATTCGGGTACAGGCCGATGGCCAGATGAAGACCGGCCGCGACGTGGTCATCGCGGCGATGCTGGGCGCCGATGAAATGGGCTTCGCCACCGCACCGCTGGTCACCACCGGCTGCATCATGATGCGCAAGTGCCATCTCAATACCTGTCCGGTCGGTGTTGCCACCCAGGACCCGGTGCTGCGCCGCAGATTCGCCGGCAAGCCCGAGCATGTGGTGAATTTCATGTTCTTCGTTGCCGAAGAGGCGCGCCAGCTCATGGCGCAGTTGGGCATCCGCAAGTTCGATGAGTTGATTGGCCGCACCGATATGCTCGACCGCGCGCGCGCGATTTCGCACTGGAAAGCCAATGGTCTGGATTTTTCGCGAATTTTCCACCAACCCGAGGTGGCAAAAGACGCGCCGCGCTTTCAGGTCGAAGAGCAGGATCACGGCCTGGCCAACGCGCTCGACCACAAGCTCATTGCCATGGCGGCGGCTGCGCTCGATGCGGGCGAAAAGGTGCAATTCATCCAGCCGGTGAAAAACCGCAATCGCACCATTGGCACCATGCTTTCCGGTGAAGTGGCGCGCCGTTACGGCCATGAAGGTCTGCCCGACGACACCATCCACATCCAGTTGCAGGGCACTGCCGGGCAGTCGGTCGGTGCGTTCCTGGCGCACGGCATCACGCTCGACCTGGTGGGTGAAGCCAACGACTACGTCGGCAAGGGCTTGTCGGGCGGGCGCATCATCGTGCGCCCGAATACCGAGTTTCGCGGCTGGGCAGTCGACAACATCATCGTCGGCAACACCGTGTTGTACGGCGCCATTGCGGGGGAAGCATATTTCAACGGCGTGGCTGGCGAGCGCTTCGCGGTGCGCAATTCCGGCGCTGTCGCAGTCGTCGAGGGCACCGGCGATCATGGCTGCGAATACATGACCGGCGGCACCGTGGTCGTGCTGGGCGGTAGCGGGCGCAACTTCGCGGCAGGCATGTCCGGTGGCATCGCGTATGTGTACGACAGCGACGGCGATTTCGAAAAGAAGTGCAATACGACGATGTGTGTGCTCCTGCCGGTGGTGGCGGCAGGCGACCAGGAAAAGACGCCCATGCAAGGCTGGCACAGTGAGCGCCGTGGCGGCTTGCGGGAAACCGACGAGGCCATTCTCAAGCGCCTGGTCGAGCGCCACTTCAAGTTCACCGGCTCGACCCGTGCACGCAATATTCTGGATGACTGGAACAATGAACGCGGCAAGTTCGTGAAGGTGTTCCCGACCGAATACAAGCGAGCCTTGGGCGAGCTCTGGGAGGCGGCCCGCAAGACGGCAGCCAGGGAAACGATGGCGGCATAAGCAGCCGCAAAGCGGCGCGCTGCGCGCGTCCGGCGCCGGGCGTATCGAACGCTCAGCGTCGGCCCGCGCGAGCTGAACCCCTAAACAAGCATTGAGGTAGCAGATGGGAAAAGTCACCGGATTCCTCGAGCTCGCACGCGAGGAAGAGCAGTACGAAGCCCCGCAGTTGCGCAAGAAGCACTATCGCGAGTTCGTCATGCGCTTGTCCGACGAGGCCGCGAAAAAGCAGGGCGCGCGCTGCATGGATTGCGGCATCCCGTTTTGCAACAGCGGCTGCCCGGTCAACAACATCATTCCCGACTGGAACGATCTGGTCTATCGCGGCAACCTGCGCGAAGCGCTCGAGGTGCTGCACTCGACCAACAACTTTCCCGAGTTCACCGGGCGTATCTGTCCGGCGCCTTGCGAATCGGCATGTACGCTCAACATCAATGACGACGCCGTCGGCATCAAGTCGATCGAGCACTTCATCATCGACACGGGTTGGGAAAACGGCTGGGTGGTGCCGCAGCCGCCTGGCAAAAATACCGGCAAAAAAGTGGCGATCGTAGGCTCCGGCCCCGCAGGCATGGCGGCGGCGCAGCAGTTGGCGCGCGCCGGCCATGACGTGACCCTGTTCGAGAAGAATGACCGCATTGGCGGCCTCTTGCGCTACGGCATCCCCGATTTCAAGATGGAGAAGCATCTGATCGACCGGCGGGTCGAACAAATGCAGGCCGAAGGTGTGGTGTTTCGCACCGGAGTATATGTTGGCGACAAGCCGCTGGATGCGACGATCAACAATTTCTCGAAGGAAACGCTGGCGCCCAGGCAACTGCTGGCCGAGTTCGATGCGGTGGTGATCGCAGGTGGTGCCGAACAGTCGCGCGACCTGCCGGTGCCCGGACGCGATCTCGATGGCATTCACTTCGCGATGGAGTTCCTGCCGCAGCAAAACAGGATCAATGCCGGCGACAAGCTCAAGCAGCAACTTCTGGCCACCGGCAAGCATGTGGTGGTGATCGGTGGCGGCGATACCGGCTCGGACTGCGTGGGCACCTCGAACCGCCACGGCGCGCAATCGGTGACACAGTATGAACTGCTGCCCACTCCGCCCGAACATGAAAACAAGCCGCTGGTATGGCCCTACTGGCCAACCAAGCTGCGCACCTCTTCGAGCCACGAAGAAGGTTGCGAGCGCGACTGGAGTGTGGCGACCAAGCGCTTCGAGGGCCGTGACGGCAAGCTCGAAAAACTGATTGCCTGCCGGCTCGAATGGAAAGACGGCAAGATGAGTGAAATGCCGAATTCGGAATTCGAGGTCAAGGCCGACCTGGTGCTGCTGGCCATGGGCTTTGTTTCACCGGTGCAAGGCGTGGTCGACGCGTTCGGTATCGAGAAAGATGCGCGCAGCAACGCGCGCGCCACGACCGAAGGCGACAACGCCTATCGCACCTCGGTGGGGAAGGTGTTCGCCGCCGGCGACATGCGGCGCGGCCAGTCACTGGTGGTGTGGGCGATTCGCGAGGGACGCCAGTGCGCGCGTGCGGTTGACGAATTTTTGATGGGTGCGTCGGAGTTGCCACGGTAGTGATTCCGACAAAAGTAAGAACCTACTTTTGTCGGATTGATGAATCAACGGAATCGCCGGCGAAGCCGGACGATTCCGCTGCGAAACAGCGACACGCAAGTGCACTCCTTGGGGCAGCACTTCAATTGAGTGGGGCCCAGTGATGTCCGACAACCTGCCGCTCTCGGATTTCATCCGCTCGCGGGTGCGTACCGTGCCCGACTGGCCGCAGCCCGGCGTGATGTTTCGCGACATCACCCCGCTCTTGTCCGACGCCAAGACCTTTCGTCTGTTGATCGACATCTTCGTGCATCGCTTCATGGACGAGCGCATCGACGTGGTGGCCGGCATCGATGCGCGTGGCTTCATTCTCGGTTCGGTCATCGCCTATGAGCTAAACCGCGGCTTCGTGCCGGTGCGCAAGAAAGGCAAGCTGCCCTTCGATACCCTGACCGAGGAATATGAACTCGAATACGGCCACGCCGCCATCCAGATGCATAGCGATGCCGTTTCGAATGGCAGTCGGGTGCTGTTGGTTGACGACCTGATCGCCACCGGCGGCACCATGTTGGCTGCGGTCAAGCTGCTCATGCGCCTGGGCGCTGGCGCGATACTGCCTGCGGTCATCATCGACCTGCCGCAGCTCGGCGGGTCGAAAGCCTTGAGCGCCGCTGGCGTCGCGCCGTTTGTAGTGTGTAAATTTTCCGGGCATTGACAGCATGGTTGACCAAACCCTGTTTATCGAGCATGCCGCAGTGCTGGTGACCATGGATGCCGGGCGCCGCGAAATCACCGATGGTGCGGCTTTCATTCGCGGCAATCTGATTGAGCAGGTGGGCAGCAGTGCGGAGCTGCGGCAGTGGATGGCTGCTGAACCCGCGTCACGCACGCCAGGGAAGACCATCGCCGCCAACGGCTGTGTGGTGCTGCCGGGGCTCATCAACTGCCACCACCACATGTACCAGACGCTGACGCGTGCGGTCGGCACCGGGCCGGGCCTGGTGCTGTTCGACTGGCTCAGGGCGCTCTATCCGGTGTGGGCCGAAATGGACCCCGAAGCGGTATACGTCAGCACCCAGATCGCGTTGGCCGAATTGATGCTCTCCGGCGCTACCACGGTGGCCGATCATTTGTATCTGTTTCCCGGCGGCGCCAGGCTGGACGACAGCATCGCCGCCGCGCAGGCGATGGGCGTGCGCTTTCATGCCACACGCGGCAGCATGAGCGTGGGCGAGTCGCAGGGCGGCCTGCCGCCGGACCGGGTGTGTGAGGGCGAGGGCGCGATCCTCGCTGATAGCCGGCGCCTGATCGAGGCGCATCACGACGCCGCGCATGGCGCGATGACGCGCATCGCGCTGGCGCCGTGCTCGCCGTTTTCGGTCAGTGCCGACCTGATGCGCGAATCAGCGGCGCTGGCGCGCGCCCATGCAGGGGTGGCACTGCATACGCATTTGGCCGAAACCCTGGATGAAGAGCGTTACTGCATTGAAAAGTTCGGCATGCGGCCGATCGCCTACGCCGAAAGCCTGGGCTGGCTCGGACCCGACGTGTGGTTTGCCCACATGGTGCATGCGTCGGCCGACGAGATTGCGCTGTTGGGCGCGAGCCGCAGCGGCGTGTGCCATTGCCCCAGCAGCAACATGATCCTGGCGTCCGGCATCGCGCCGGTACCGGCCATGATCGCTGCCGGCGTGCGCGTGGGTATCGGCGTCGATGGTTCGGCCAGCAGCGACAGCAATCACCTGCTTGCCGAGGCGCGGCTGGCGATGCTGCTGGCACGTGTGGGCTGGCCAGGGTTTGAGTCGCGCGCCGAACGCTTTTCTGCGCGCGCGGCGCTTGAACTTGCCACGCTCGGTGGAGCCGCGGTGCTGAACCGTGAGGACATCGGCAGCCTGGCGCCCGGCATGGCCGCGGACCTCGTCGGCTTTCGCATTGACGATCTGGCGCATGCCGGTGCGCAGGGCGATCCGGTGGCGGCACTCATGACCTGCGCGCCGCAAAACGCCTGGTTCTCGGTGATCAACGGCAAGGTGCGGGTCGAGGCGGGTAAACTGGCCAGTGGTATCGATTTGCCCGACTTGATCGAATGCCACAACCGGATTGCCGCGGCGATGCTTGCCCGTTCCGGATGGCCCGCCTGACGTGCGCGTGTTCGGTCGGCACAACGCGTCTTGTCTTTTCCAGTATTCCAAGAGTTTCCGGAGAACATCATGACTGAACGCATTGCGCGTCATGGCCTGCAAGTGGCGGCCAGCCTCGACCGTTTCATCCAGACCGAGGTTCTGCCCGGCACCGGCGTCGAAAGCGAAAGCTTCTGGCAAGGCTTTGCCAGTCTGGTGCATGATCTCGCACCGAAAAATCGCGCCCTGCTGGCCGAACGCCAGCGCCTGCAGCGCGAACTTGATGCCTGGCACACGGCGCATCGCGGCCCGATTCGCGACATGGCGGCCTATCGCAAGTTTCTCGAAGGCATCGGCTATCTGGTGCCGGTGCCGGCCGTGGTCAAGGTCACCACCGCCAACGTCGACAGCGAGATTTCACAACAAGCCGGCCCGCAACTGGTGGTGCCGATGTCCAATCCGCGCTATGCGCTCAACGCCGCCAATGCGCGCTGGGGCAGCCTCTACGATGCGCTGTACGGCACCGATGCGATTGCCGAGAGCGGCGGCGCCGAAAAAGGCAGCGGCTACAACCCGCTGCGCGGCAATCTGGTGATTGCGCGCGCACGCGCCTTTCTCGACCAGGCGGCGCCGCTGGCGAGTGGTTCGCATGCCGATGCTGTTCGCTACGAGGTGGTTGGCGGTGCCTTGCAGGTGCAACTCAAGGCCGGCAGCAGTGCCCTGCGTGACCCGGCCAAATTCCAGGGCTTCAACGGCCCGGCTGATGCGCCGACGGCGGTGTTGCTGATCAACCATGGCCTGCACTTCGAGATCCAGATCGATCCAGGCAGCGCCATCGGCAAGACCGATGCCGCCGGCGTCAAGGATGTGCTGCTCGAAGCGGCGCTTACCACCATCATGGACTGCGAGGATTCGGTGGCCGCGGTGGATGCCCCCGACAAGATCAACATCTATCGCAATTGGCTGGGCCTGATGAAGGGCGACTTGACCGAAGAGGTGAGCAAGGGTGGCAAGACCTTCACACGGCGCGCCAATCCGGATCGCCAATACACCCGGCCCGACGGCACGAGCTTTACCCTTCACGGCCGCTCGCTGATGTTCGTGCGCCACGTCGGCCATCTGATGACCAATCCGGCCATTCTCGATCGCGACGGCCTGGAAATTCCCGAAGGCATTCTCGATGCGGTGGTGTGCAGCGCGGCGGCGATGCATGATCTCAAGCGTCGCGCCAATTCGCGCACCGGTTCGATGTACGTGGTCAAGCCGAAAATGCACGGGCCCGTTGAAGCCGCTTTCGCCGATGAACTGTTCGGCCGCGTCGAGGATCTGCTGGCACTGCCGCGCCACACCCTCAAGATGGGCATCATGGATGAGGAGCGGCGCACCAGCGTCAACCTGAAGGCCTGCATCGGTGCCGCCCCGGCGCGCGTGGCCTTCATCAACACCGGCTTTCTCGACCGCACCGGCGACGAAATGCGCAGCGTCATGGAAGCCGGTCCGATGATCAAGAAGGGTGACATGAAAGCCACTCCCTGGATCACCGCCTATGAAAAAAGCAATGTGCTGGTCGGGCTGGATTGCGGCCTGCGCGGCCGCGCGCAGATCGGCAAGGGCATGTGGGCCATGCCTGACCTGATGGCCGCGATGCTGGAACAGAAAATCGCCCATCCCCAAGCCGGCGCCAATACCGCCTGGGTGCCTTCACCCACCGCCGCCACCCTGCATGCCTTGCACTATCACCAGGTCGATGTGCAGGCGCTGCAGATCGAACTTGAGAAGACCCGGCTTGCCGACGTGGCCGACGCCTTGCTCAACGATTTGCTGAGCGTGCCGGTGACCGCAACGCCCGACTGGCCGGCGCCTGAAAAGCAGCGCGAGGTCGACAACAACTGCCAGGGCATACTCGGTTACGTGGTGCGCTGGATCGACCAGGGCGTGGGTTGTTCCAAGGTGCCCGATATCAACAACATCGGCCTGATGGAAGACCGCGCGACCCTGCGCATTTCCAGCCAGCACATTGCCAACTGGCTGCACCATGGTGTGGTCACTGAAGCGCAGGTCATGGAGACCTTCAAGCGCATGGCCCGTGTGGTCGACCAGCAGAATGCGGCAGACCCGTTGTATCGACCGATGGCGCCGAACTACGATGCCTCGATCGCCTTCAAGGCGGCCTGCGCACTGGTGTTCGAAGGGCGAGCCCAGCCGTCCGGCTATACCGAACCCCTGCTGCACAGGTATCGGCAGGATTTCAAGGCGGCAGGCGCGGTGTGAGCGCGCGACTTGCTGCGCTTGAGGGCAGGCAGCAGGGCCAAGAAGGTGAGATGAGCGCAGCGCCAGCGCGGCAGGCGCCGGTCGGCTCAGGCCTGATGACCCTGATGGTGATGGCCGTCTTTTCCACCGCCGGCGCGATCCATTACCAGACGCCGATGCTGGCGCAGATGGCTGCCGATTTCCAGGCCAGCCAGGCGCGGATCGGCTGGGTGGCGACCTTGTCGTTTGGCGGGTTTCTTGTCGGCACCTTGTTGCTGGTGCCGCTGGGCGACTGTTTCGACAAACGGCGCCTGGTGCTGGCGCAAATGCTCGGTGTGATGTTCTCGCTGTTGGCGATGGCCTGGGCACCGTCGCTGGAAATGCTGGCGCTTGCGGCATTCATGGTGGGCGCCTGTTCGTCGGTGTCGCATCACGTCATCTCGTTGGCATCGGAACTGGCGCCGCCCGAGGTGCGTGGGCGCACCGTCGGCACCATACTTTCCGGGGTATTCATCGGCATTCTGTTTGCTCGCCTGGCCGGTGGCCTGGTCGCCAGCCACTTCGACTGGCGCTCGATGTACATGATCGCCGCCGGCATGGTGCTGCTGATGAGTGTTGCGGTGTTTGCCCGCCTGCCGGCCGCGCCGCCTAAAGCCGCGCCGCGCCTGGCACTGCTGTTCGGCTCGATGTGGCGCCTGTGGCTGGATCACCCGCGCGTGCGCCGCGCCGCGACCATCCAGTTCCTCATCGGCGTCGGCTACGGCGGGTTCTGGGCCACGCTGGCGGCAATGCTGTTGCAACTGCATGGCTTGGGGCCAACCGCTGCCGGGCTGATGGCGATTCCGGGCGCGGCTGGCATCCTGATTTCGCGTGCCGCCGGCCGCTGGACCGATCGCAGCGGCGCGGCGCCGGTCGTCAAGGCCGCAAGTCTTGCCGTGATCGCGGCATTTGCGGTGTTCTCGTTCGCGCAGCTCTCGATCATTGCTGTGGTGATCGGGGCCATCCTGCTCGATGCCGGCTTGCGCGCGGCAATGGTCGCCAACCAGACCCTGGTGATTGAAACCAGCCCGGATGCGCGCGGGCGCGCCAGTACGGTGCTGATGGTGCATGTTTGGGGCGGCAATGCGGTGGGCGCGTGGCTGGCCAGCATGGCGCTGACAGGTTTTGGCTGGCTAGCCGTATGCGGCCTATGTTTCGCAGCGGCCGCGCTGGCCCTGGTGATCGGGTTGCGCAGCTCTGCCGCTGGCGCGGCGCCGGGCTGACCCTGTTGCGTGCGGCGCGTGCCGGCAATTGGCACGCCGCTCGCTTTATGAATACGGGCGCGTGCAGCGTTGCTTTACGCATTCTCACCAAAAGTAACGAAGACACTTAATGCGAATGTCATGGGTGCCCAGTAAAATGGGTTTCAATTGTGTCGCATCCGGGGTAAATCAATCGTGTCGCAGGAAAGCTGTGAACCAAGCGCCGAACACCCGGTGGCCACGGGAGCCGCAGGAGCAGGCAACCCTGACGCGGCCGAAGTCGCGTTCGAATCCGTGTTTGATTCCGTAGCCACCCTGTTTCGCGAGACCGGCAGCATCCTGCATCAGTTGATCGGTCTGGAGTTCCGCAGCGGCCGTGCGCACGATGCGCATATCGAAATTGTCAAGGTACCTGAAAGGGTACCGGTGCTGATCGCGCGCATGCGACGCAAATGGGGTGCGGTGGCCCATGTGCGCCTGGCGCAAAACCTGCCAGACAACATCGCCGGCCTGCCGCATCCGGAACGCCGGACCCAGGCGATCATCGAGATTCATGTCGGCCACACTGTGGCGACCGCCTACTGTCGGGTGAACAAGCAGACCCCGGCGATGACGCGCGGCCTGCTTGTCAGAATGGACGCGCCGGCGGCGTAGGGGTGTTTGCTTGAAGGTGCGACCGGCTGCGCCGCCAGTCGCGTTGCAAAGCCTCCAGCCTGCGCCAAAGTGCGTCATGCCAGAGCGCCAGACTCATGCGAATCAGTCGCGAACATCCACAACAGCCTGAAATCGTTTGCCTGGTCGAGCAGCTCGATGCCTACCAAACGCCGCTCTATCCGCCGGAAAGCCATCACGGCATCGACTTCGACGCATTGGCGGCACCCAATGTGATTTTCGCGGTGGCGCGCACTGAAGATGCTCGGGCCGTTGCGTGCGGTGCCATGGTCCTGGGCCCGCAGTACGGCGAGCTCAAGCGCATGTTCGTGCATCCTGACTCGCGTGGCCAGGGAATCGGCAGGGCGATTCTGGCGTTTCTCGAAGCTGCGGCGTCAGCACAGGGTTGCCGGCTGTTCGCGCTCGAAACCGGTGTCAGTCAGCCCGCAGCCCTGGCGCTCTACGCAAGCGCCGGCTATGTGCGAGGTGGCCCGTTCGGCGACTACGCCCCTGATCCGTTGAGCGTGTTCATGACCAAGTGCAACACAGGTTAAACCTGCAGAAATCCACCCGCCTGGTTGCGCGGATTCTCGCGCATTGGGGCCTGACGTGGCATCCTGTCTGCAATTGAGAGGCATGCATGGAACACGGCAACGCATTTTTGATCCAGGCCAGCATCTACTTCGCCGCGGCGGTTGTCGCGGTGATGGTGGCGCATCGCCTCGGCCTGGGTACGGTTGCCGGCTACCTGATCGCCGGCATCGCGATCGGCCCCTGGGGCTTCAAGCTGATCGCCAATGTCGACGATGTGCGACGCTTCGCCGAGATCGGCGTGGTGTTTCTGCTGTTCGTCATCGGCCTGGAACTTGAGCCCAAGCGCCTGTGGGGCATGCGCGGGCGCCTGGTCAGTCTCGGGCTGTCGCAGGTGGCCGGGTCGATTGTGCTGATCGGGCTGGTGGCCTGGGCCCTGGGGGTCGACCCACGCGTGGGTCTGGTGGCCGGCATGGCGTTGGCCCTTTCGTCCACGGCGCTGGCACTGCAGCCGCTCAACGAACGCGGCGGGCTCGGCACCGCAGGCGGCCAGGCCAGCTTCGCGATATTGCTGTTTCAGGATCTGGCGGTGATCCCGATGCTGGCGCTGCTGCCCTTGCTTGGCAATGCCGGTGGCGCCGCCGATTTTTCCTGGAGTGGCCTGGGTTTCGCGCTCGCGGTGATTGCCGTCACGCTCATCGGCGGGCATTTCCTGGCGCGCCCGGTGTTTCGCTATATCGCGCGCACGCGCCAGCGCGAGGTGTTCACCGCCTTTGCGTTGCTCCTGGTGCTGGGTATCGCGCTGGGCTTCGAGGCCGCTGGTTTATCAATGGCCTTGGGTGCCTTTCTGGCCGGCGTGCTGTTGGCGGAATCGGAGTACAGGCATGAGATCGAGGCTGCGGTGGAGCCCTTCAAGGGTCTCTTGCTCGGTCTGTTTTTCATCTCGGTGGGCATGAGCGTGGATTTCGGCGTGCTGCTGGCGCGGCCGCTCATGATCATCGGCCTGATCGTCGGCCTGTTCGCCATCAAGGGCGGCGTGCTGTGGGTGATCGCGCGCGCCGCGCGCCTGCCCGCCGGCGAGCGGCCGCTGTTCATCCTGCTGCTTGCGCAAGGCGGTGAATTCGCCTTCGTGTTGCTGGGCCTGGGACAGGGCTATGGCGCGATTCCCGGCGAAACCGCACGCGCCATCACGCTTGCCGTGGCCCTGTCGATGCTCGCCACGCCGTTCTTGCTGGTGTTGCATGATCGTGTATTGGTACCGCGCATGGCAGCGGGCGGCGGCAAGCGCGAGGAAGACGTGCCGGAAGCCGGCGTGGTGATCATCGCCGGGCTCGGTCGCGTAGGACAAGTGGTGGCGCGCCTGTTGCATGCCAGCGGGGTGCAACCGGTGGTGCTTGACGACGACCCCGATCATGTCGAGGAGTGTCGCAAGTTCGGCTTTCGGGCCTTCTATGGCGACGCCACCCGTGTCGACCTGCTGCACGCTGCCGGGGCCGATAGCGCCGCGTTCCTCATCTCGGCGCTCAACGACCCGGAGGCCACGTCGCAACTGGCGCGCACCTGCAAGAAGCATTTCCCGAGCTTGCGCATCATCGCCCGTGCGCACGACATGCGCCACCTTTTCGATCTGCGCGACATTGGCGTCGAGGCGATCGAGCGCGACACCTTTCAATCCTCACTCAAGCTGGGCGAGATCGCGCTCACGTTGATCGGCGGTGATGCCGCGCGCGCCGCGCGCATCGTGCAGGCGTTCGCCGAACACGATCACGAAGTGCTGGCCAAGCTCTATGCGGTGCACCGCGGCGCGCCCGATCACCACATCACGGTGTCCAACGAGTTGCGCGACCAGCTGGCGATGACGCTCAATGAAGATCGGGCACATCCGCTGCGCTGACAGATCGATTCTTGTCTTGGCCAGCGGCAGACGGTATTTGTCGAACCAGGGATCGACCGAAACGATGGAAGGGTCGGGTTAGCCTTGCGCGGGTTGCCAGTCGGACCAAGTGCGGCGCGAGGAAATGGGCGAGGAAAATGTTGGCTGGCCGAAGCGGGTTAGCGCCCGAAGGGAAGATACAGCGTTAGCGGTGCATCGGTGCAGGACTTGAACCCGTAATGCTCGTAAAACGCCTTTGCGGGCTGGTCTTTGGCATCCACCATCAACGCGTAAGCGGCGATCTGCTTCCGAGCGGCCAGGCAGCGCGCCACGGCGCCGCCGACCAGGAGTTTGCCCAAGCCTTGACCCTTCCTGTCTGCCCGGACTGCCAGGCGTCCCATGCGAATGCAGGGCACCGGGAAGCGAGGCAATCCGGTTTGATCGTCAGGGGATAGTTCGGCGCTATCTACCTGCGCTGCACTCAACGTGTAGTAACCAAGGATCAAAGAAGGCGCCGCATTGTCGATCAGAACATAGACGTTGCTGATGCCTCTTCGGCGGTGCTGTACCGCGAAGCGCTTCAGGTAGTCGTCGAGCGCCGGAACATCGCAGGCAAAGCCGCTACGGTCATGGCGTTCGGGGTTGAGGGCACACTCTTCAAGCACGGCGCACTTTGGCCGCGTGCTTGCTCATTGCGCTCTTGAGCGCCTTGTTGGGGGCGAACGGACGGTCAAGCGCTTTTGCGAAAGCAACAAAATCCCGCTTCGACAAGCTGACTCGCGCTTCGCGCTCCAACAGTGCCTGCGCCTTCTCTTTGGCCGCTGCGCGCATAAAGCCTGCCATTGTTGTTCCCATCAAAGCGGCGGCGCGAGCCAGCAAATCCTTTTCGGACTGATCGAGTTTGAGGTCGAAGCGGGCGATGGCGGTCATGGCATGCTCGGCGTGAGAAAAGATACGGGATTATACCGTACCAAGATGGTGGACGAATCACTCGTCACGCCTGATTGTTTGTGCTGGCCAGTAACATGCTGATGCCATGCGCAAATCCGTTCAGCAACAGCGACGAAACCAGCTGACTTTTGCCGCACCCGGGCCGGCCGATAATCACAGACACCGGTGGAAACGCGAACACGCGTTCGGCTGCCTCCTGCTGCGGCTTATTGAGCGCGATCAGCGGAAGTGCAGGACGCGCCGCCCCGATACTGTGAATTGGCGGTGGCCCGGATAGCACAAGCATCCCGCCCGCACCATCCCCAGAGATGTCGCGCTCTATCGGCGCGTTGGAGTCGCGAATCAGGTTAACGCCGAAACCCGGACCGCCTTGCGAGGGCCGCAGAAGAATCCAGTTGGCGGGCTGTTTTACCAGCTTGGCGCCCAAGGATTTCGATTTGCCAATACCTTCCGCAAGTCTGGGGAAAAAAGTTGCCAGAGCGTCCAGCAGCCTGTCTTCCAACGTACCGCCAATACCTAGCCCAGCTTTTTCGAGAATTTTCGGCAGCGCATCATCAAGCCCTGCAACCTGCGATTCCACGAGCTGCAGGTTTTCGAACCACTGATAGAGCAATGGAGAGAAATCCCAGCCTCCCTGCAGCGGATCGAACGTAAGCCCTCCGTCCTCGTCTAGCGAAATGGCGACTTCGCGCACAAGCGCCGGGCGATACTCAAGACGAGGAGTAGCGCCATCGGCAGGTTTCACCCAAGCGTACCAACACAGTCCGCCAAGAATGAAGGTGCCGGCTTCCGCCGCAGCGACGCAGTCACGGATTGGTTTGCTTAAGTTCGATTCCGCCCCCGTATACCACGGGCCAGCCAGGCCCGAGGGCTCGAACCCGGCGATGCTCGTCCAGCGTTCCGAGTTTTGGTCAGCGGCAAAAAGCGAAAACAATGACTGCTCGGCACGCAGCCGGATTTCACGATGGAATTTGAGAAGCGAGTGCCACGGCAACTTGCCCGTTTTGCTCTCAGCCTGTATCGGAGCGGGCCCAGTTTTCAACGATCAATCCCGGATAACCGGTGAAGTCACCCTCATCATTGGTCACCAAAGTGAGGGACATGCTGTGCGCATGGGCGGCGATCAGGCGGTCGAGTGCGTTGCGGCGGCGCTGCGGCACGGCAGCCCGCAGGACGCCGTAGCTGCGGGCGGCTTCTCGATCGAACGGCAACACATCGACCCGCTCGGTCAGCAGCGTCAAGGCAAGCGCGTTCTGGGCGCGGGTTTCCTCGAGCTTTTCGACCCCTGCGAGCAGTTCGGCGAACGTGATGACGGACATCGCAACATCGCCGCGCCGCAGGGCGGAAAGGTGCTTGAACACCTCGATCGGCGCACGCCGCATCGCGTAGATGCAGATGTTCGTATCGAGAAGGTAACGCACGACCGCGCCCTCAACGAGCCTTCACCACCTTTGTCTTGCGTTTCACAGGAGGACGAACCGGCCATGCGCGCTCGACCTCCGGAGCGCTTTCGCGGCCGCCCGCCATGAAGTCCGGCGTGAACATCGCGAACACTCGACCCAGATCGCCCAGATTTTCGGTGCGCACCGGACGCACCACCAAGGCATCGCCCACGCGCTCTATTTCGACTTCCTGCGCGACTTCCGCGAAGGCAAGCTCCTTGGGTATGCGAACGGCCAGCGAATTGCCGCTTTGAAAGATTCGGGTCTTGGTCAACACGGCGGACCTCGAAAGAGTCGAATGAAATTCAGTATATACCGGATTGACGTCGCGCCACAAACCTTGCCCGCTGCATCGCCGCCCCTTCATCGGCACCATGTATCGATCGACGAAAACCAATCCACGATCGCCACCGGAATCGAGCGAAACAAGGAACTTGTCATCGCTCGCGGGGCAACGGCGAAGGTGTCTTCTGGTTTCTGCTTACGTCCTCCTGGGTCGGCCGGTCAGGCAGCGTGTGTACGACACCGAAGTCTTGGAGACGCCGCGCACGAGCACGTGATCTGCCATCGCCAAGCAGCTTCGGAAAGCTTGCGAACAAAACCGAATGCTTCAGTTTGCCGCCCGCGTTCCAGAAACTCATGGAAGCACAGGAATTCCAATGCCGCTTTTCAAAGTATCTCGCCCGTTCCCGTCTGTGTAAATCGTGAACTTCGTGCCGATTTTTCCTGACCGCCCCTGAAAAACCCGCCCCGGCACTCCCGTTGTCTGTGCATGTGGCCACCTGGGCGGCGGAAGTTTGCCGCTCGGGTGGCCAGAGGCACGAGTAGCCCCCGACGAGCAACGTCTGTTCGTCTCTTGCCCCACCACGCAATGCGCTGATCGAACTCGTAGTCCGGCGCCGGTTGCGCCTGTGGATCGCTCTCATCCTGCAGGGCGTGCGCCATCTCCCACAGCGGCGGCCCCCGCGCTGGCTGCAGACGCGGTGGTGAAGTCGGCTCATCCAGATGACCGGGAATCGCCTTCATCACCGCCGTCTCGGTGATGAAGGCGATGATCTTCTCTTCGGGCACAGCATGGGCAGCACCTCATGGATGCGAGCGAGCAGAAGTGCCAAGACGTTGCGCGCCGCCTGGCGATGTGCCGGCTCTGCCGCCGCCGCCGCCGGCGGGATCGGTTCGACCAGCGTCGGTGCAAAGGCAATTTCAGTGGGATGGGCCAGTGCGGTGACAGCATCCCGTAGCGTCGAGTTGGGTGCCAGCAGCGATCGTGGCCTGCAAGAAGGCTGGCAAATATGTCGGCATCTGCGGCCAGGGGCCCTCCGACTACCCCGACCTCGCGCAATGGCTCAAGGACGAGGGCATCACCGCGCTCGGGTTGAATCCGGATACGGTGGTTGGTACCTGGAACAAGCTGGCCCGGGCGCCCTGATGTCGCACACCTGCTATCGGCTTCTCCCTCTCCCCGCCTGCGGGGAGAAGGCCGGGGTGAGGGGCTCCCCTCAACGGGGGGTGTGAACGCGATCCCGAGGAGCAGGCTGCTCATCTCCGGCATCGTGCCGGGCATACTCACGGCGCTGATCTACTGCGTGGGCATCTACATCATCGCCCGCTTGTGGCTGAAGCTCGCGTCGCTGGCCAACATGACGATCACCTGGGTGGATCGGTGGAAATCGCTCTACGGCGTCTCCGGCATCGCCATCCTGTTCCTGCTTGTCGTGGGCGGCACGATCAGCATGGCCGCGATGTTGAAGAGAAGCGCAGCGCCGACAGCGCGCTCATCACCAGCACCAGCGGCAGGGCGCGAAACGCCAGCACGAAGCTCGCGCCCGGCGCCGTTTCGGCAAACGGCAGCGGCGCCCCGCCAAGAAACCCGAACACCATCGAAGTGCCG